>WNFJ01579768.1_pt2 | contig 18895 bp, 18 predicted proteins | sample 5400461 | NCBI WGS metagenome assembly WNFJ01 (sample SAMN13153349, study PRJNA577476) | soil metagenome | isolation source: 115 cm saprolite on Douglas fir-dominated hillslope | place: USA:California | collected 2013-09-17
GCGGCCTACCTGGGGACAATCCATTTTCCTTGGCTTGCAACACGTGCTGGCCATGTTTGGCGCCACTGTCTTAGCTCCCATCTTGATGGGTTTCAACCCCAATACCGCAATCTTCTTCTCCGGTATTGGTACGATCATTTTCTTCTTCATCGTGGGCGGTCGTGTCCCCAGCTACCTGGGTTCGAGCTTCTCGTTCATCGCCGTTGTACTGACAGCCACCGGGTTCGCCAGCGGTTTTAAAGGCACTGGACTGAACCCGAACATCGGCGTCGCGCTTGGTGGAATCATCATGGCTGGCGTCGTCTACGCAATCATCGGCCTTATTGTCATCTTCACAGGCTACAAGTGGATCGATATCCTGTTGCCGCCTGTGGTCACAGGCGCGGTGGTTGCCGTGATCGGGCTGAACCTGGCCTCGGTGGCAGTCGGTGAGGCAAGCACGAGTTCGTTTGACACGATCATGGCCATTGTGACGATCCTGGCGGTTGCTGCTATAGCCGTCTACGCCCCTGGAGCGCTGCGACGGCTTCCCGTTTTGCTGGGCGGCGTTATCGGCTACCTCATCTACCTCTTGTTGGCCAATGGATTCGGGCTTGGCAAAGCCATCGATTTTAGCGGCGTTACCAGTGTCGCGTGGGTTGGCCTGCCGAACTTCAGCACACCCACTTTTAATGGGACTGCCATCGGCTTGATTGCGCCAGTCGCCATTGTCCTGGTGGCAGAGAACACCGGCCACGTCAAGGCCGTGGCGGCCATGACCGGGCGCAGCCTCGACAAGTACCTGGGGCGTGCCTTCCTTGGCGATGGTCTCGCAACCATTGTCGCGGGTATTGGTGGGGGAACGGGGGTGACGACGTATGCAGAGACAATCCCCCTTTATTCATGTCCGTAACTTAGACAATCTCACCGCCGAGTTAGCTCGCCTCTTAGGTATCTCTCTCCCACAAAGTACCCCTCTTCCACAAAACAAAACTCTTGCTCATATCTCAATCCTAGCGTAAGGCGCTTTAAGCGTGCTTGCGCTTTCTTTTTGTATCTGAAAGGAGTGTTTTCCATGAAGCAATTTAGAACCATAGAAAAACTTGACACAGGTATCTTGTACAGCTTAGAGCTTGCATCAAGCATCAGCGTGCTACTTTTAGCGTTTGGCCTTATCCCATCAATGGCTAATGTGTTAACCAAAGGATCTGCTCTTAAGGTGAAGACCTGGCTGTATGGTCTATTGTCCGTACTCTTGCTGTTTACCGCCGCCATTGTTTCAAACATAGAGGCAGTCCAGCAGACGCTTAACGTGACCTTAGATACTACATACGTGTATGTGTTTATACCTGTTGAAGTCTTAGGTCATAACCCCTGAACTGCTGGACACCTTATGCGGGTTACTGCAAACAACCAGCGTACAAGAAGAACAAGCAACACCGCTTTTGCTCACGCAGGGTCAGGCTCAGGAGGAAGAGGGAGAGAATAACGGGGAGCGCGTGAAAGCCTATCTTGCCGAACACCCAAAGGCAACGCTGAGAGAAATTGCTGAGGTATTGACTATCAGCGTCACAACTGCGAGAAATCTGATGAATGTCAAGACAAAGAGATAGTCCTATATGCTGAAGTATTGACTCTTCCTCTAAAGTATTGTAACGTATTAACGAGGAATGGCTCAGAATGCCAGGTTGAAAGCAAGAACAGTTTTTTCTCTTTTAAGCGTGAGTTCCAAGCTGTTTGCTCTCACTCCCCTCGTATCCTACAAGGAAAGGAGGCATCGCACAATCCCTCATCTCTGATTTAGCTACCCACCTCTTCAAGCCTGCTTTGCTATACACCCATCATCTCAAATTATTACGAAGGAGGAAATCAGTATGGCAACGGTTGAAAAACAGGGATACTTCACAGGCTGGACACTCAAGACAGAGGGTATAATTGCGCCAGATGAGAGGCTTCCCTGGGGACAATCCATCTTTGTTGGATTGCAACATGTCCTGGCTATGTTTGGAGCCACTGTCTTAGCTCCTATTATCATGGGTTTTGACCCAAATACCGCCATTTTCTTCTCCGGTATCGGTACGCTCGTCTTCTTTCTCATTGTAGGCGGTCGTGTCCCTAGCTACCTCGGTTCGAGCTTTTCATTTATTGCTGTGGTGATTGCTGCTAGCGGTTACTTAGGTAAAGGTCTTAACCCCCATATTGATGTGGCGCTAGGAGGTATCATCACTGCGGGCGTCGTCTATGCCATCATTGGCCTGATTGTTATATTCGTGGGCTATAAGTGGATCGAGTACATAATGCCACCTGCGGTTACTGGTGTTGTCGTCGCGGTCATTGGTCTTAACCTGGCTCCTGTGGCGATCAGCGAAGCCGCAACCAGCCAGTTTGATACCTGGATGGCTCTCATCACCGTGTTGGCTGTTGCGCTTGTTGCCATCTACGCACCTGGACCATTACGGCGTTTACCCATTCTGATAGGTGGCGTTATCGGCTACCTCATCTACCTGCTGTTTGCCAACGCTTTTGGTTTGGGCAAGCCCATCAACTTCACTGCCTTGGGGCAAGCCGCGTGGATTGGTTTACCAAACTTCACCGCGCCGAGCTTCCACCCCAACGCCATGATCCTGATTGCCCCCGTCGCCATCATCCTGGTCGCGGAGAACCTGGGCCATATCAAAGCTGTCGGCGCGATGACCGGGCGCAATCTGGACAAATACCTCGGACGTGCATTTCTGGGTGATGGGGTTTCAACCATTATTAGTGCATCGGGCGGGGGAACTGGTCTGACCACTTACGCAGAAAATATCGGAGTTATGGCAGTGACCCGCATCTATTCTACTGTGATCTTCATTATCGCAGCAGTTGTCGCTATTCTCTTGGGGTTCTGCCCAAAGTTTGGTGCCTTGATCGCTACCATCCCTGTAGGTGTGCTCGGCGGGCTTGCCATCGTTCTCTTTGGCTTGATTGCCGCCACCGGCGGGCGCATCTGGGTACAAAATAACGTGGACTTCTCCAAGAGCCGCAACCTGGTGACGGCGGCAGTTGCCCTCACAATGGGCGCTGGCAACTTCACCATCAACATCGGCGGCTTCTCTCTTGGTGGCATTGGTACCGCAACATTCAGCGCCATTATTCTCTACCAGTTGCTCCGTGAGCGCGGTGCAGATGTTCAGGAGTCGCCTGAGTTGGAGGTTGAGGCTTGAGTCCGGTGTAGGTGAACAAGGTAGAGGACGATTGGGTAACATGGCATAGGGCTAGCCTGTTTGTGCAATGTTACTCAATTGCTTCTTGCATTCAGGAGCATTCCTGTCTCCAAACCCCTTGTTGCCTCAGTGGAATTGGGTTATAATGAAGCCCAACGACACATAAGAGAAATCGACAAGGAAAAGAGGCGAGGGTCACGTTCATGTCAGTCAGCATCTTCTTCTGCTATGCCCATGAAGACGAAGCGCTGCTCAAGCAACTGAAGGCGCACCTTATTCCCTTACAGAGGCAAGGGGTGATTGATCTCTGGCACGACCGCGATATCAGTGCAGGAACGGAGTGGGAACAGGAGATCAGTCACCATCTTAATGCCGCTCAGATTATTCTTCTCTTGGTCAGTCCTGATTTCATGTATTCAGAGTATTGCTATGGCATCGAAATGCAGCGAGCACTAGAGCGGCATCAACACGGCGAGGCACAGGTTATTCCGATCATTCTGCGTCCTGTGCACTGGCAGGGGATACTTGGCACCCTCCAAGCACTGCCAACCGATGCCAAACCAGTGAGAAGCTGGCCTGACGTAGTCGTCGTACAATTAGGCCTCCCAAAGCCCTTTTCTTCCCCCGAAGTTCTCTCTTCCCAAGCCTCGGAAGGTGAGTCGAAAGCAGTTTCTTTCACTGTCCTGACGCCACAACCAGCAAAATCTGCCTCTTCTATAGAGCCGAAAGCAGTTTCTTGGCTACGCACTCTCACTGGACATACAAACTTATGTAGTAGGGGTTGCGCAAATCTAACATGGAAGTATTGAGTAGCACCGCTTCTATCTTCAAATGCATTGTCAGGTCAAACAACCTGTGCTATACTTGGTCAAATTCCAGAATGACTTCAAGCCATCCCTATGGAAAATAGAGAGCATCATACATAGAAGTAATTTGGAGATCTAGATAATCCACAAGGCTGTTGTTGTCAAGATGGGGACTGGCTGCTGTTGTCACTTTAAGTAAAGGTGGGATGGAAGATTTGACATGAGAAGGCCACGAAAACAGCAGCATCGTTCTCATCAAACGTCAAGTCGTAGTAGGAAAAGCCCGACTAGTTCCCGCGCTATTCATCTTGAAATTACACCGGAACAACTTATTGAGAAGGGAAACCTTCAGGAAGCAGTCCGTCTTCTTCGCGCGCACATTCGCATGGCGCCTACAGATGAAAAGAAGCGATTGCTGGGCCAAAGCCTCTGTGAATTGAGAGACTTCAGGGAAGCGGCCAATGCATGGCTTACGATAGAGGAGAAGACTGGCCACGATCTGGCGATGATCGGAGCCGCCTTTATGGATCTCCAGGAGTGGGACCAGGCGGTACCGCATCTGCGAGCATCCCTCCAACTTGAAGAGCTCGGTTACTGCTATTACTGGCTAGCACTCACCCAACAGAAAAATCGAGCATTCTATCAGCTGAATGATGAGGAAACATCGTCCATTCTTGAGCTTTTGCAGAAAGCCTGCGCACTCCCTGCATGCCCCGTCGAAGCCTTTCTCTGGCTGGATGACCTCATGCATCGTGGTGATCATGAAGATGAGAGAACAACGCTGCTCCAGGAAGCGATTGCTCGCTATCCAGAGGCGGAGGAGCTGCGACTCCGGCTTGGCCATCATCTGCTCTACCACCTACGCGACTATGAGAGCACGCTCACCGTGGTGTCGCCTCTCCTCGCAGAACCTGATCCGCCTCAAAGGGGGATAGCTTACGCGTTCTGGGCCTCGAAGAAGGCCGGTCTGTTTGAAAAAGCACTTGCCTATACTGAGCGAATGCACAAGAGTCCATTTCGGGGTCCTGGCTTGGCGAAACTGAAGGGAGACCTCTATCTGGCCTCTGGACAAATAGATGAGGCCATCTCCTTTTATGAACAGGAAACACAATCGGGCGATTTTACGGCCATCTTCATCGGCTTCTTCAGCATCGCCGCGGCCTGGCTCACACAGCAGCAGACGAGTAAAGCGATCGAAGCGGCGGTGCAGGGAGCGCGCATCTGGTTTGCCAACCCCAATGACTCGCAGTGCAGCGACGCAGTGTTCCACGAGCCAGTTTCCATCGGGACAGGTGCCGACTGGGTCCATATCGGCTACGAAAGCCTTTCTGAGTGTATGAAAGACGTCTGCGCGACGCTGCTTGCTGAGGAACAACAGGTTGAGCTAACGCTGAAAGGCCAATTGAGCTACCTCCTGTATAACTACCACATACATCATCGAGCAGATGAGCCCGATGAAACCTGGACCGAGTTGTTGCTGCAAGCAGCACGCTGGTTTGAACATCCACGTATAAGCCAGGACCTCTCGTACCACTATCGAAGAACAGAGAATATACCGCTTGCTGTCCAGCATCATCTCATGTACTGCCTCTGGCAGTTTGCTAGCCTGAAAACCTACCAGCCCTTTCCTCCCGTGAGCGATGAGACCGATGAAGGCATGAGTGGCAAGTGGTATAAACGGCAATGGGAGTTTCACTCCTATACAGCAGAGTTCACTATCGATGACGAAACGGAGGAGGATGAGGAAGCAGCGCAAGAGACACAGGCCATGTCGGTTGAGGTACGCCACGAGTGCCATGAAATAGCCTGGAAGTTCCTGCAAGCGCATCAGGATTCCGACGTCATCGTAGCGGTCTTTCTCCCATTTTTCCGCTCATTCTGGCATGACATCCTCCTCGCCGGAGACATGAACCGGGAGCTTGTTGATGTGCTCGCGCTTTTACTCAACGCTTCGCCTGCTGCTGATACCGACGATGAATTATGGAGCTACGCCTACACCTTGAGCGAGCTTGGGAGGGCAGACGAAGCTGAGCGCGCGTATCGGTCCTATCTCGAGCGCCACCCTGATCACGCTGCCACGCTTCACAACCTTGCGCTCCTTGTTGAAGAGAAAGGTCTTTTCCATGAGGCACTGGTGCTCTCCAATAGGGCCGTTGCTCTCGCTTCCGATGACGAAATCATTGTGCAGGGAAACAGCCACCTCAAACGTGAATACGAGGAGCAAGAGCGAGCTCGCGGGAACACAGCAGAACATGAGCGCTTGTCCGCTTCCTCTCAGGAGCACGCACACCTTTGGTCTCTTCTTTCCGACAGCCAGAAACGGCTCCTCTGCCTCCTGGAACTCTACCCGGTCGCGCACTGGTCAGGGTTGCTTCCGCATGTGAAAAATGACGAGCATCAATTGCGCCAGGTGCAAGAGGACTGGGAATGGCTGTTGGCACATGGGGTGTGCCAGCAAGCAGAAGCAGGCACGCCGGTGCGGGCTGTTCCTCTCTTGCAGCCGTGCGTCTTAGAAGAAGGCTTCCGCTGCTGGCTGTCAGCGGAGATCGCGCGAGTGCAGGCGCGAAAAAAGAAAGACCTCTGGTTGCCAGTTGCGGCAGATCTTGGGGATGAACAGCTTACCGAGCTCTCCTCCATACAGCGTGACCTGGTGCAGCAGGCGCTCATGCGTCAGATTGAACGTGTGGCTCCCTCCGGGTTGGAGCAGCTCCACATTCGCTTCTATCGGCGCATCTGGAAGCAACTCCTGATCGAATGGAAGATGTATACTGCGCTGGTCGATCTCTGTGAGCAATTCCTGACTCGTCTCTCTGTGATGACCAGGCAGGAACTCTGGGAGTGCGCCTATTATGCGACAGATCTTTCACCCTGGCCTTATCGAAATATTGCTGAAAAGCGATATAAAGAGTATCTTGCACAAGAGAAAGACTACGCTGCTTACCACAATCTTTCTCTTATTTACTTGAAAGAAAGCAAATATCACGATGCTTTGCAGATGATCGAGCAGGCATTGCAGCTTAATCCATCGAATGAAAGGAGCATCAATCAAAAGACTCGGATCGAACAGGCTATTCGAGAAGAAGAAGAAAAGCAAGCGCAGCTTGAACTCCAGCGGCAGCGGGAGAAAGAACAACGTGAGCAGCGCTACAAAGATTTGGAGCAGAAGGTACAGGCTCACCTCGCCGAAGTTGACTATTACAAACAAAATATTATGCGGTCATTGAAAAATACTTCTTCATTTTATAGTAAACGCTCATTTGCAAAGCGCATTGGGATGGAAGAATGGGCATTAAATGGGCATTGGAGAAAACTAGTGGCTTGGGGGATGATCATCGAAGAAGACCGACAGCCGATCGTTCATCCTCTGATCAGCACTTATCTAGAGCAAGGCTGGCCGGTGGTATCTGGACCAACGATAAAAGCAAATGAGCAAATAATGGATGAGAAGTCTTCTCTTGTTTTTCATGTAAAGGAGTTAGTTATGGGTGATCAGATTCGCAACCAGATTGGTGACATTTCCAACGTCAGTGGGCAACTGTTTATTGGCAAATTTAACAACGTTATTGCCAGCCTTAAGAGTAATGGCCAGACGGAACTGGCGGAAGCGCTCAAAACGCTCGAAGAGGCTGTGATGGCAAGTGGAATGCTGCTCGACGATGAAAAGCAGGAGCAAGTCGAAGTCATTAACCACATTGGTGAAGAAGCAGCGAAGCCGAAACCGAATAGGACGTTACTCAAAGCATTGGGGGATGGACTAATGGATACTCTGAAATTGGTTCCCGATGTAGCTAAAGCAGTGACCAGCGTTGCTCCCGTCTTGGCTCAATGGCATCACTAATCGGGGTTTGCCTGTAAACAGAATCGGTAATTTTCGTGCCAACCTCACTGCCCAAATTTCTCAACACTCACTAGACGAGGTTGCTATGGGACAACCGATCTTTTCGTTTGAGGGCGAAGCATTTGGAGCAGAAGTTGTTGCAACAATGGGTCAACGTTGCGTCAATGTCTCTTCGCTCGTCATATGGCCTGTAAGGCTCCGTCGCGAAATTTACAACGTTGAGTGCAAAAAGCCCCGGAATAGAGCGGCTGGAAAGCCCCCCATGATAGAGGGCTGCTGTGAAACGCAGAAGTTTCTCCTGCTTACCACATAGGTCTGGTCAGCAAGGAGGCCTATGGGAGTTCCAAGTCGTCGCGATGTTTTGTCAGGAGATCGATCCATTGCCGCGGGCTTTTGATCCAGAGGATCGTCCAGGTCTCCTGGGGATGGAATAGCCCTTTGCGCTCCTGCCGATACGCGCACTTGAGTTCGTGGGTGTGTGTCACCGGTTTGAATTCGATCGCTTGCACCTGGATCCAAGTGACAGGAGCTTTTTGGATGGCTCTGGCCAGGCGTTCGGCTTCTTCCTTGTCCATCGGTGCCCTCTTTCTCAGCGTGGAAAGAGCGAAGAGACGATGATGCTTATCAAACGACCACGCTGCTTACCGTTGAAGCGATCTCCCTCATCATAGCACATCGCCACCTCGGCGGACGATACTTCATGGGCATGGCATTGTATGCTGCTCGACTTCCGCGGGCAGTCGAAGGAGACAGAACAATCGCTCCTCGAAGGAGCAAAAACGGCCAGTTGGCGGATGAGCCTTTCCCTGGCCGTTTTTGTGCAAAGCGCCTTGCTCTTCTCTGTACCGTCCGGCACGTGGAGCATTCCTAAAGCTAGTGTCCATGCTGCTGCAAGTAACGCTCTACAGCATGGAGCTCGTCTGGGGTAGCCGGGCGGAAGCCTCCCTGGTCATTGATAAAGACGAGCTGCGTGTTTTGAAAATGGATAAGCATGTCCCGTCGATGATCGCCACTCGCATCAACAAAGCTGAGTGTCACAGGGATCAAATTGGCATCGGTGCCATACAGTTGCGGGCCGAGGTAGATGCGGGCCTTAGAGCCATCGCCGCCGGGGAACTCGATCACCTCGATACGGCCATGCAAGTTGAGGGCAATAAAATGACTGGGTGTGCCTCCTGCCTCATTATGCCCGACGAAGGCATCTACCTGGAAGGTGCGTGGGCGACCATACTGGAGATCGTTCAGGGTCGTGCTCCCCCAACTTACAGCCAGTGAGAGCACTGTCCACAGAGCGAGCATTGCTAGCATCCCTATCCCAAGATACAACAGGGGGTGCGCTCCCCGCCAGAACTTCCCTTTGCCCCCTACTGTCTTCTGACGAGGCAATTTTGGGAGCTTTTTTGCTACTCTACCGGCTTGCCGGGGCGCGGTAGTCGTACGGCCCTGCCTGGTTGTACCGGTATCTGCGCGTTGCCATTCCTTCATCTCCTCCTCGCCCTCCGTCTGTTTGGGGCGCAGTCGCGAGGCTCGCTGTGCCACCGGCGTGATGCCCGTCGTTCGCTGCTTGACATCACTTTCGATAGGACGATGGCGCAACGTGCTTTTGGTGAAGCTGGTTTTTACGAACCAGGAGATGCCCACAAGAACTCTTTGCATCAATCATTGATGACATCTGTGTTACACATGTGTCATTTCTCCCTGTTCCCCAAACGTCGTTCATCGGCTCCCTCCTTTTGTTGACTGCGAGGGGTACAATAGCTGTGGGCTACATTCGATACGGCAGAAAGGACACCAACTTCATGTTCCTGCAAATCCACCCCACGCGGAGCGAAGCGCTCACTGCCAGCGAGACCACGCTCACACGCTGGTCGCTGACCACCAACCCTGCTACCATTCTGGCCCAGATTTCTACAGCCCCAGGAACGCTGTTCGATGTCGAGATTGACCGGGCTGGCTCGCACCCCAGATGGGGGGTTGTTTGCCTTGCAGCAGCCCTGGATGCGACAGCACTGTTCCAAAGACTCCTGTGTGATTGAGTGGCGCCGTTGGGATGATCTCTTGCCTGAGCGAACCATTACGGTGCCTCAAACCGCATTCTCGATTACGAGTATGGACAGTTCCCCCAATGGTCATTGGCTCGTCATCAATAATAATGACCATCTGTTCCTTCTTGACTGGCACACCGGCGAAGTGATCAGTCGCCACTTCTCTAATGGATACGCAACGAGTGGCCTCGCTTTTGATCCAACTTCTACCTTTGTTGCGGGGTTATCTTTTGCTGATGGCGGCGGGTGTTTGATGCTTTGGCGACTCGATCCGGCGGAGCAATTTGTTCCACGACCGGAGAGAGAAGAATGGCCATCCCACAAGCGTCTTCCGCAAGATTACGTGCATGGGAGCGTCGCTTTGACCCTGGTCCATGAGGACCTGGATCGGACAAACACTGTCTGGGATCGAGACCTTGCTGATACGGCGTGTGTCACCGCATTCAGCCCAGATAGCCGTATCGTCGTTTTCAGCCTGAATTCATCCGAGAGTCAGTGCGGCATTGAACTCGTCGCCTACGAGGTGCTGTCTGGCAGGCGATTGTGGTGTGCCCGCAATGAGCAGATCAGTTCGGGTGCGTGTGCCTTCACCCCCGATGGTCGTCTCTTGCTCGTTCCTGTGCAGGGGAGCGAACTCTTGCTGCATAGCGCCCAGGATGGCACGCTCTTGCAGCGGCTGCAAGCAGAATGCGGCGAGCCTGTTCAAGCGTTGGCTTTTGATCACAATGGCACGACCCTCTGGTTGGCGGGAGAAAAGACGCTGTTGCAATATCAAACCCAGAGCTAGAAGTGGTTTGAGGAGTTGCGCCCGATCTCCTCAAGCCTCGTTTCATACACCTGGTGGAAGATCCCCAAATCGTCCTTGTTCCTCTCGCTGCATTTGCGTGCGCATTTGCTCCACAAAGGCCCGATAGGGTTCTAACACGGCCAGTTTTGCCTCCAGTTCAGCAATCCGGGCCTCCTGTTTCAGTCTGGCCTCGACCAGGACTGCCTGTTGTTTCTGTGCTTCCAGAAGCTGCTGCTGAGCCGAGCGGAGACGCGCGACCAGTTGGGGCTTTTTGTAGTTGAGCAATGGATCATGCGGTGAGGGCAGAGTTTCAGCGTCCATGTGCTGTATGATTTTCCCCAAATCTTGGCCCACTTTCTGAAGTATAATATGGCAGCAAGAGTGCATTATTCCCGCTTTGGAAGAAAGCAGGCGGTAAATGCTTCGAAGGATATCATGACCCCGAGTTCGATTTGTGAAGCATAAGGTGACAATACGTTTTCTTCTCTCTGATTTTGATACAGTGTCTGTTCCTTGTCGACTTCCTGCAATAGATATGATACAAAACGGCCATAATATCTTTCATAGGATTGTTTTTTCTTTGAAAGTGAGGTATGCTTGCAAAAGTAAGGATGAGTCTGTAAACGAGCTGCTCTTGGCCACTATCAGGTAAATGTAGATCGACATGAGCCTCTGAAAGGAGAGGACAGATGAGTGAGGATTTTATTGATAAGATGCGTCGAGAAGCCGCAGAAAAGCGAAACAGCCTGAGCCTTGGGTGATCGAAAGACAAAAGGAGGATGAGCGGCGTGCAAGAAACGCAGCTATAGGCAAGCAATACCTTCATGAGAGCAGATGTGTAGCCTACGCCGAAAAACTCGAAGCGTTTCTTAAAAGTCAGGACTCAAGTGTGAATGCTTTCTGGTCTATCGATTCCAGGTATTTGCGTGAAGATGAAGGAAACTGCTTAACCTTTTATTGGCACCCCAAGGGAATTCAGCACGACTTTAAGGTGGTAGCGAAAATAGATGGTACCTTGGTTTTTTCTGGCAAATGGGACAATATGCGCACAGTGACACTCAACGAATGGCGTACTAACAGGCAGGCAATAGATACAGCCTTTGAGGCGGTTTACCGTAATCCTGAAATCTGGAATCAGGAGTACAAAAATAGCTTTCGCGTCTAGAGCAGAAGGACGAATGGTTTACTCATCAGTTTGGACATCGCACCAGAGAGTATCCAGAGGGTGTGACCTGCTATGATGGAGCAGTGACGATGATGAATCCCTCGGAATTTCAGCAGTGGTGCCGAGAGCTTCAACTCCCACCATCTACCTGCGATCTCGTTGCAGGTATTCGTATGGCACCGCCAGCACGCCGTGTCACCTCTCGTGCCAACAATGTAAGCGGAGCCTACCCATCTCGTAAAATGGGAGTCACGATACAATTTGAGAGCCACACCGTTGAGCTGTGGGCGATTTACCTCATGGAGCACGACCCCGATGTACTCGAATTTTACGATCAACCCCAGACTTTCAAACTACGCTATCAAGCCAAATCTGGCACGAAGATGCTGGGGCATTACTACACACCCGATTTCCTGGTCCTACGCAAACATGGCGTTGGGTTTGAAGAGTGGAAAACGGAAGATGAGTTGCACCGCCAGGCGGAAAAACAGCCATTCCGCTATCAACGTATGGACGATGGCACTTGGCGCTGTCCACCTGGCGAGGAGTATGCCGAGTCACATGGCCTCTCCTTCCGTGTCTGTTCTTCCGCCTCGCTCTCCCGGACCTACATCGAGAATCTGATGTTTCTGGAAGATTATGTTGGGTTTATGCCCACCGTACCTCATCAAGTGCAAGCGCATATCCTGGAGCGGGTTCGTGAGACGCCAGGGATACCCCTGGCTGCCGTGATCGAAGACGGGTCAGGTATTCGTGCCAATGATATCTATGCCATGCTGGCCCAGGACCTGCTCTACACCGATCTGTATACGGCTCATCTCATGCAACATTGGCGTGTCCACCTCTACCTTGACCGGGCGCAAGCCCAAGCATATGCGCATCTGTCGCCTATTCGCATTAATGCCTCTGCTGATCCTTCAACCGTGCTTGCCCCCAATGTCACCCTCTTATGGGATGGACGTCCCTGGACCGTCGTGAACCCTGGGGAAACCACCATCACCCTCCTGCCAGAAGTTGGGTTACCCATGCAGGTACCCTCTGGCTTCTTTCTCCAGCTGCTCGATACCGGCACCATCACAGCACTTCGTGGAACCTCAGCACCTGCAACGCATCCCGAGGTAGACCGCCTCATGGCAGAGGCCAGTCCAACGGATCAGCGCACAGCCAATGAGCGGTTCCGGCTTGTTGAAGCGTATCTCGAACATCGTACAGAGATCTACACCAGTACACCCCAGCGCACGCTGCGGCGCTGGACGAAAGCGTTCCAGCAAGCGCAGGCTAGCTATGGCTGTGGGTATGTTGGCTTACTCCCACGCATCTCCAGGCGCGGCAACCGTACCCCGAAAGCGCCACAGGCGGCTCGCGAGTTGATGGATACGTTCATAGCCGAACAGTTTGAGACCTCTCGACACGCTCCCGCCGCTTCTGTATATCGAGCTTACACGCAGGAATGCCTCGTGCGCAAGTTGACTCCTCTCACTGCTCGCGCCTTCTACTATCGGATCAAGCAGCGATCGGGACCACAGCAAACAGAAAAACGTTCCGGAGCCCGCGCTGCCTACCAGGAAACCCCCTGGGTGTGGGAATTGGAGTACATGACACCTCGGCACGGTATGCGTCCGTTTGAAGTGGTCCATATCGATCACACCCCGCTTGATATTGAGTTACGCTGCTCTTCGACCGGAAAACTCCTGGGTAAGCCCTGGGCGACCTTCATGACGGACGCCTACTCGCGCAGACTCCTCGCCGTGTATCTGACCTTTGATGCGCCCTCTTATCGCTCGGTGATGATGGCGCTGCGTATCTGTGTGCAACGCTTCGGGCGGTTTCCGCAAAATCTGATCCTTGATGGGGGAAAAGAATTTAACAACCTCTACCTGGATACCCTGCTAGCGCGCTTTCGTTGCATCAGAAAAAACCGCCCCTGGGCAAAACCGCGTTATGGGTCCGTGATTGAACGCCTGTTTGACACTGCCAACCAGGAATTTATCTTCAATCTGTTAGGAAACACACAGGCGGCCAGAGAGAGGCGCATGCTTACGAAAGCCGTTGATCCAAAAGAACAGGCTGTCTGGACACTTGGAGATTTGTACACCTATCTGGTAGAGTGGGCCTACCAAGTCTACGATCAGAACGAACACCGTGGCATTGGGCAACCGCCGCGTGCTGCGTATCTGTGGGGGATGAAGCAAGGTGGCGAGCGTGAGCATCGCCAGATCGCCTACGACGAAGCCTTTCTGCGCGATACCTGTCCGAGCACTGCTAAAGGGATGGCGAAGGTGCAGCCTGGCAGTGGTATCAAGGTGCAGCACTTCTACTACTGGAGCAATGACTTTCGCAACCCCGAGGTCGCCAAGACCAGCGTCCCCGTGCGCTACGATCCCTTTGACATCGGATTAGTCCACGCTTATGTTCAAGGACACTGGGTCGTCTGCCGTTCCCCGTACTACAGCATCTTGGAGGGACACACCGAGAAAGAACTACAGGTGGCAACCGCCGAAATGCGCAAGCAAGCCAGGCGTGACTTAGTGCGGGCGGATGTGTCTGCTGCACGGCTGGCTGCTTTCATCGCCTCTGCACATGCGCATGAAGACCTCGCACAGCAGCGTTTGCGTGATCTGGAGGGCAAGCAGGTGCTGGAGGTCATTGCACGCATGTCGCCGGCCTCCGTGTTTACGGTCACCCTCCCGCCCGATGCGACGCGCGAACTCTCCTTACCGCCATCAGAGGTCGCGGCACAGTGGGCTCCGGTTGATCTCACGAAATTGCCGGTGTTGGGAGACTATCACTAATGGAACACGCAGAACTGCTTGCTCTTTCGCCTGAAGAGAAAAAAGCCTGGTTCAAGCAAGCTACCATCACCCATCGCCTGCTTGAGCAGACCGACCGCGCCGTCATGCGTGCGATCCGCGAGCATGGAGGATTCGCCTACGTGTTCGTCTTTGGTCCCAGTGGCGCAGGCAAGACCACGATGATCCACCAGGTAAGTCAACGCTTGAATGGAAGCATTCCACCGTCTCGCGCCTGGAATGCAGTCCCTGCTTCGAGCGCAAGCTTTACGCCAGTTCCCGTGTTGGTGCTCGAAACTCGTCCACCAGACGGGGCGGCCTTCAACCGCGCGGACTACTATCGCAATGCCCTCGTCAAGCTCGGAGAACCCTTCTATGAGCATCGCAGGTTCGTTGACATTCACAGTGAGTACGCCGTGGAAAGACGAACGCAGGGGCGAGGCAAAGCGGCCCTTTTCAATGAGTCCTCAGAACTGCGCAACGCGATGGAGGAGGCGATGCAGCGGCATGGTGTGCGTGCCGTGATCCTGGATGAGGCCCAGCATGTGATGACAATTGGCAACAGTGCTTCTGGCAGTTCGCTCCTTGACCAGCTGGACTGGATCAAAAGTATGACCAACGTGACCGGTATTGTGCATATTTTGGTGGGTACCTATGATCTCTTGAGCTTTACCCGGTTGAATGGACAGACATCGCGGCGAGGGTTGCCGATCCATTTCCCCCGCTATCAACTTCAGCGCGAGGAAGATTGTACCGAATTCCAGGCCGCGCTCTTGGCGTTGCTCAAGAAAGTCCCGTTGCATACCGATGCCGAAGCATTAGTCGTCAAGCACTGGCTCTATTTCTACGAACGCTGTATTGGCTGCGTGGGTGTCTTGAAGGACTGGTTGCTGCGCGCCGTCTCAGCCGCCCTCGACGAGGGAGACGACACCTTGACTCTGCAACGGGTGCAAGAGCATGCGCTCTCGATCTCGCAATGCGAACAGATGGCGCTGGATGCGGTCGAGGGCGAGCAAAAGCTGAACTACACTGAGGGCCGACGGGAACACCTCTGGCGACTGCTGCAAGGAGAAGGAATCCTTCCATCTGCTTCCTTGCTTCCGGCGGGAGATGCAGGAACCACGCAGCCGCTCCCATCGCCCGCAGAGCAAGCGCCGAAGAAAGCAAAGTCACGCCCTGGACAACAGGCTCCCCGGCGGACCCCTGTGGGAGAAGCAGCCCATGAGGAACCATCAACCAAATGTCCCTTTACACGGGTGGCTGGTCTGGAGCCGACTCAGCTGAACCTTCTCAACGTTCGAGTGGTAGAATGCCCTGAATGTGGGTCAGTACGAACCATTCGCATGACCGCACATGGAGTGGTCTTCCCCTCACATACGCCCCTGGTGACACGCACCACAAAAGATGGTTCACGATGGGTGAAGCAAGGAACAATGTGGACACTCTCTGACAAAAAAATGTAACGTGGACCCGCATGAAGTGAAACTAAGCCAAACGCTTTCGGCTTGATCGAAAGGAGAAAAAATATGTCAGTAGAGCAACAACAGACTCCTAAGGCAGCGTCAATGAATAAGTAGAGGCATTGTGTGCTGATCTGTTGTACTCTGCAGGGATGATCGATGAGACCGCGATCGGCGAGCGCTATCGGGCTCTGGCGGGTGAGTTGGATGAACGCCGGCGCCGATTATGGGCTGCGGCGGCGGCGCGGGCGACGGGGATGGCGGAGAACACGATCCGCCGGGGCTTACGGGAGCTTGAGACGGGGGAGCGGCTCGAGCCGGGGCGGGTGCGGCGGCCCGGTGCGGGGCGCACGCCGGTCACGACGGCCGATCCGACACTGCGTGCGGACCTGGAGCGGTTGGTGGATACCCAGAGCCGCGGCGACCCGGAGTCGCCCCTGCGGTGGACGGCCAAGAGTGTGCGGCGCTTGCGCGATGAGCTGCGCACCGGGGGCCATCGGGTCTCGCACGAGACCGTGGCGCGGCTGTTGCGGGGGCTCGGCTACAGCCTGCAGGCGAACCGCAAGGTACGTGAGGGCACCGCGCACCCCGACCGCGACGCCCAGTTCCAACACCTCAACACCACCGCCACGAGGGCGCTGGATGCTCTTGAGCCGGTAATCTCGGTCGACACCAAGGGCTCACCCGAGCCGGTCCGGGTGCACGACGCAGAAGGACCAGGGGCACGGCAAGGCGATTCCCTATGGCATCTTTGACCTGGCGTCCGAAGAGGGCTGGGTGCAGGTCGGCATCGACCATGACACGGCCCAGTTTGCGGTCAACTCTATCCGCGGTTGGTGGGAGCACCTCGGCCGGGAGCGCTACCCGGACGCCCGCACGCTGACGGTCACCGCAGACTGCGGTGGCGCCAACGGCTATCGTACGCGCCTGTGGAAGGTCGAGTTGCAGCGCCTGGCCGACGAGACAGGGCTGGCGATCCAGGTCTGTCACTTCCCGCCGGGCACCGTGCCGCGTGGAACAAGATCGAGCAGCGGCTGTTCTCCTTCATCACCATCAACTGGCGCGGCAAAACGCTCACCGAGCTTGCGACGATCGTCAACCTGATCGCCTCCACGACCACCCGCAGCGGCCTGAAGGTCTTTGCTCGACTCGACGAGGGCAGCTATCCCGCCAAGGTCACGGTCTCAGATGCCGAGCTGGAAGCCGTCAACCTGCACGGACACGCCTTCCACCCCGAAGGGAATCACACCATAGAGCCGCGAATAATTACCCGGCGCCGCCTAACTCTTCATGTTGAAGCTGCTGCCACCGCCACTGCATGTGGTGCCGTAGCCAGTACGGCTCGGCACGGTGGCCGTGAAGTTGATTGCCCTCCCCGGAGTGATGTACTCGATGAAACCTCTTCCGCAACCGGAAGTTGATCCGGCTTTGACGCCGAAGTTCAACGTATCCGCGGCGGCTGGCTGGGTCGTCGTCCCTTTTGTCGTCGAGTCCGCAGGGCCTGCGATCGATCCGGAGCCAAGAAGCGTACCAGTTATGCCTCCCTGGCGCCAAAACCAGGAGCCAGAGCAGGAAGTGTTTGTGCACTTGAGGGTCAGGGCAACGGTCCTGTCCGCAGTCGTTGCATGGGCGGGCACCACGGCCGGTGCCGACACCGAAGCAGCGATGAGGACCATGAGGACCCCGAAGGTGAGGATCCCCAGCCTGACGGGTGCTAATCGACGTGAAATGGTGGACATCTGAAGATTCTCCTTTCACTCTGTAATACGGCACGTAGTTACACGTCCGGCTTGATCGCCTCAAGACGGCACCACCACGACCGGTCTGGCGGTGCACGCCGAGCGTCTCGATGACCACGACGCGACCAGCCTGCGCGTCTCGGATGCGGTGCTGGCCACTCTCAATCTCACCGCGCACGACGTGTGCCCCTTCTGGAACTACACCCTTCGTCCGCGCCCCGACGCCTTCCGTGCCTCAGCCATGACGCCACCAAAACGGGAAGTTATTCCTTGACGAGCCCTAAGGAGTACTACGAGGACAAAGGCTACAAGCCCCAAGATGTTGCCCTTGCTAGTATTGGTGCTGGACTAGCTAATGCTATTGCTCTGGTTGCTCTCAGTACCCCGTTGACCCTCTGGAACACGATCGTTGGTATCATTATCCTTTGCATCCTTCAAGCCTATGCTCCCGCTCCTGGCTCCAGTCGTCGTCTCAACCTCGCCTACGCTGCTACTTGGTCTATTTCCTTCCTCGCTACTCTTGGGATTGTTTTCAACATGATCTTTCGCCTCTTTGGTGGCTCATTTCCTGATACGGACCCCACAATTCCGTTTACTCCTTTCCCTGAGTACAAGCCGAATACCTTCACACCCTTCAATGCTTATGATGTATCGTTTTTCTTGGTCTGGCTTGCCCTATTCCTTCTCTATTTCAATTTTTTCTCTCCCGGGAGAAGCAAAAGTCGCGCCAAGTCTGCCCCCGCGCAAGAGCAGCCAAAGCCGGTATCAGGACCACCACAAACAAATGAGAGTGGGACTCCGACCACTTCTCGGGAACCATCTGAATCCCGGGATTAGGTACGGATGGGGTGCATTGACTCAGTTCTTCAGTTTGAAGTATATGGTGCTCTTCCGCCAGTGAAGCATATGTCGCCTTTTTTGGTCATAGTATGCTTCAAACCTCAGTAGCTTCCGCGTGCGGCGTTTCTTTTCAGCAACGAGATGGGTACTGTTCGCCCGGAATAGGGCCAGCGCCTCCGGGTTACGATGGATCGCGGCGTAGCGTAAGCCGCACTCGTCGTAGATCGTCTGGACCGAAATCTCT
>WNFJ01076831.1_pt1 | contig 18884 bp, 16 predicted proteins | sample 5400461 | NCBI WGS metagenome assembly WNFJ01 (sample SAMN13153349, study PRJNA577476) | soil metagenome | isolation source: 115 cm saprolite on Douglas fir-dominated hillslope | place: USA:California | collected 2013-09-17
CCCAAAGAGCCAACTCAAAATCACGAGGTTGAGCAGCACGAGCATTGCGCCGGCGACAATCCAGGCAAGCAGGCGCTCGCGCGGATTCATCCGTTCGTACCACGCCGGCATCATCGCGGTCTGCCCTCCAATCGAAACTGCGCATGGTCGTTCGCCAAAATTCGAGGAGCGGCCATGTCGAATTGAAACATTCGCAGCTCTGGATTCTTCTTTATTTTATCGATGAATTGATAAGCGAGCGTGGCGGTATTGGCTTCTCCATCTACTGAGATTTGCCGTGCGGATTGATTGTAGGCAGTAATTCGCACGTCTGCGGAAGGCAGACTTTCGAAAAGATGCAGCAAGATTTCGACCGGGTAATAATGTGAATCAACCGCCGGTGCGAGTGCTTTCCAGTTCGCTTCTGCCGCTCGGACAAACTCCGTTTGCGGCGCATCGTGGGCGATACGCCGGTCAAGTTGTCCAACTTCCAGACGCATGTAAGTCAGACACGCCAGCAAGACAACGAGAAGCCCAGCGTAAGCGCTTCCTGCCCACATGAGTCGTTTCCGCCATTCCATTTGCCTGGCTAATTGTGAGCGGCGATAGCGCCAGCTTTCCGGCAGAAGGTTTAATTTGACGCGTGCCGGTGGCAGCTCGATGCCGACGATCTCGGTCGGGCTCTCCAAGATGCCTTGGACAGTATCACGCAGTTGATAACAGCTTTCGTCCAGCAACACGTTTGGAAACGGCGTGTTAATCCCCTCCAATTCCGCGCTCAACGCCAACTGCGGCAATTCCAATCGAAGGTGCTCGCACTGCTGACTCTCAAGCGCACGGGTGAGGCTAACTTTGCCGTTCTCAGTCACGGCTGAGACAAGCGCTTCGCCTTCGGGATAAATCAGCAGTGCATTTCCACGCGGCGCGTAAGTGCTCGCCCGTTGCGCGGCATAAACCGTGACTTGTCGCGGAATGTAACCGCGCTCCAGCAGCGGTGCGGCAATCTCGGCAAGGCGTTCGTTCCGCACCGCCACGGCGGAAATTACACTGCCACCTTCGGATTGCTCGATAACCTCGAAATCGGTTGTCACTTCGTCGGCCGAGAACGGCAACGCCTTTTCGATTTGGATCCGAATCATCTCCGGAAATTCTGCTGGATCGACAGTTGGCAAGCGAAATCGCTGCGCGAGCACAGCCGCGACGGGCAGTCCGAGCACGAAATCGTCCGTCGCTGTGAGCAGCGGCACCGCCTCATCCAAACTCTGAAGCTTACGTACGACCCAGGCGCCGTTGCGTTCGGCTGAGCGCAGGAAATTCCAGCCATGCGCAGTCGGAACTATAAAGACGGATGTCGATTCCGCTTCGATATCAAAGCTCCTTCCAAACGATCACTTCAGGAATATTGCCCGATTTACGCACAACCATCTTCACAGTCCGCGCAATATTGCCCGATTTTCCGACGCTCAGGATACGCATTACTTGGTCGTTGAATCCAACTAGGGCAGCAAGCTGCTGAAATTGTTCCGGTGAAAAGCCAAGGGCATATTGAATGTCGGCCAGATTCCCGAATTGGGCATCATCGGCGGTTCCATCGATTCCGTCCGGACCGCGCCGTAGTTGCAAAAATCGATCTACGAAATCATCTCTCATTCCAGGCAGCGCGCGCAACACATCGCGCGAGGCCCAGGCGAGATCAATCGGGCCTGAACTGTCGATCGTAAAATCATCCTCCCAACCCGGTCGGGAAGTAAATTCACCCCAGCCAAGGATTTTCTTAAGTTCGTCCACCGACGTCAGCGGTGCGTGCGATGGACGATAATCAACTGTTTCCGGAGGTGCGTTTAAGCGATGAAGGCCGGCATTTGGTCCCACCCAATCGAGCAGAGCATCCATCATCCGGTCGCGCTCATTGAGATCGATTCCTTTAAGCTCAAGATATTTTCGCAGAATTTCGAGACGAATCGGATCCTCGCCCGCAGTGAGCCAGTTTAAGTTCAAACGGCCACCTTCACCGGTAATGCGAACATCATAACCTTCCCGGGCACCGAGCGATCGATGCAGGTTTGGGGAGCTCGGTTTAACGCTTGGATGCAACGCAACCTCCGCACCCGAAGCCGCCATCGCCTCCGCCGCGAGACCGCGGTTTGCATCACCGGAAAGCGTGAGCCGAGAATCAATATCGAGAGCCCAGGAAATTACCATCGCGCTGAGTAAAAACAGCGCCCAAAGCGTTAACATAAGCGCTGCTCCACTGACGAATTTCGAATTTAAAGAGGACGTCTTCATAAGATCGACATCGTTAAAACGGTGTCCGTCTTAGTGGAATAATCGCTTCCCACGGCTCCCCCGCATCAGTGCGTCCCACGGTTATCTTCACCAGCCAAGGTCGCCGGAGCGCGTTCGTCCATCGATCGATCCAACTGTTTAGCTGAGGATCGAAGTAACGGATTTGAAGGCTGCTAACGTTCTTAATCAGAGGCACCCATGTCTCCTGGCCGGAATCGTCCTGCGGTGCTCGCAAAAAACCGAGGTCGAGCTGATCACTTTTCTCATTTTCGGGTTGTAACCGTAGCGACACTGTAAACTGGCCCGGCGCATACCGTGTAAGCAATCCAGAACCAGAACCGCAAATCCATTTGATTTGATCGCGCTGTCGATCGTTCAGTTTGAATGGCTCGCCCGTGATCGCGCCCTGCCCCGAGGGCAAGCTTTGCCATTGTGCCGTTAAAAGATCGCGTAAACCACTATAGTACGCGTCAGCAGCGTTCGCATCGGAGGAAGCGCGCAGGGCGGTGAGGTTCGATTGGACGAAGCGATAGATTGCGAGCGACATCGTGGCCAGAATCGCCACTGCCAATGTGATCTCCAGCAGCGTGAAGCCGCCTCGGGGAGCGATGCGCCTGCCTAAATCCAAGGTTGTTTTCTGATTAGCGAACGCGATAAACATAGAAGCTAATTTGTTTTGACTGCGTAACGCCTCCCTGCATCCATTGCGCGCTCAAAGTCACAAGATAGATTCCGCTTAGCTGAATATTGCCGGGTTCGGTTAAATCAGCGGACGCGCTTTTCTGAATCAATTTTACGATCCCGTAACCCGTATCGACCTTAAATTCCTTGGCGGTGTCAGGAAGACCTGGAGCGGTCTGAATTTCGGCCATGCGGTTGGATAATATCTGGCGTACCCTCTCTTCCTCCGCATTGAGCATGCTCGCGTTCAAGCAATTCTCCACCGCGCGCCCCAGCGCCAACACGCCCACCGCGAAAATCGTGACGCCGAGAAGCACTTCGTAAAGCGCAAAACCGTTGAAACGACGAAGGGTTGAAGAGTTATAACGGATTGGCTTTCGCCGCTTCAACGCTGCAACGCTTGAATCCTTCAACAAACCAGTCTTTCCCGAGTCATCTGGTCGCATAATTCGTAAGCTCAGGCCGCGCCGTCAACGGCAAGTAATTTGCCGTCCACGAACCAGCCGCGCCTTTGAATTGAACAGTCGCGGGTTCGCATGTTCCGGACGGCCAGAATATCCATTCGGCCGGAGGCGTCTTTGTTAGTGCCGCAGGTAACTTGAGCGTCAACGCCTCCCCGCGATCCAACTTCAATTCCACTGTCGCTGCGGCCTCCTGGTCTTTTGCAAAAACTTCCGGTCGCAGCAGGACGCCTTTTTCGCGCCAAACAATTAGGTAAGCGCGACGCTCCGCCACGCTTCGCTCCTGCGCCTGGCGCACAAGATTGTTGAATCCATTCAGCGAACGCCGCAACCGATTATTCGCAAGCACGCCGCTCAAGCTCGGCACCGCTAAAAGAAGCAACAACATCAAGATGAAGACTGCGAGAACGATTTCAATCAGGGTGAATGCCAGCCAGCGTTGCACCGGCGAAGTTACGCCCTGCGCGATAAATCACAAGATAGTGCCCTGTGTCGATGTAACGCTCCCCGTTTCTCGCATCTCGGCTCGTAATCCGTGAATGGCGATCCGTGTCGTCGCGCGGTCGCAGCTGCAACTCCCGCAAGTAGCGTAAGCCCCTGGCTTGGGCTATCCCATTCGCTCACCTCGGCGGGCATTACTCTTTAATGCGCCTGTTCTGCTGTCTGCCCGAGCGTTCAGGCGCACGATCTAGGGTGAGCCAAGTCGCCGCGGGACCCTACTGCCATCCTTGGCTGAAATACCAAGCCGCACCGAGTGGTTTTGGCGTGAAAGGGAGAGTCAAATTCTCAGTTTGAGCAGCGCCACGGCCCGCAAGCAGCCGCTAAAAAAAAGCAATCGAACGGCAGCGGTCGCAAAACCAATGTGATAGATTTCAATTTCAATGAAGCTCGCGTTGCGCATCGGCATCGTCGCAGCCGCGGCTTGCGTTGTCGCTGTAATCGCATGGCAGGGTGTGACCGCACATGGCGCGCCTGATCCGACGCAGCCGAACACAAGCCCGACGGTCGCTTTTCTCGACATTGGCGTTCTCGTATTCCGGGAAGGACTAGAATGCATCCTCGTTCTCGCTGCAATCACCGCGAGCATGACTGGGAAAAAACGCGCGTATCGTCGCCCCGTCGCGGCAGGCGCAGGCATCGCTTTTGTCGCAACCTTGATCACTTGGCTCATCGCGGTCCGAATCGTCAACTCACTCAGCGACAACATTCCGGCGCTCGATTTGCAAGCCGCAACCGGACTCCTCGCCGTGATTGTGTTGCTCGTGATCATGAATTGGTTCTTTCATAAAATTTATTGGGGCGGTTGGATCCGGGCGCACAATCGTCGCAAATCTCGCGCTCGCGGCTGTGGTGGGGATTGATCCTGCTCGGATTCACGTCGCTTTATCGCGAGGGATTCGAGGTCGTCCTCTTTTTGCAGAGCTATCATCTTCGCCTAGGTGGCGGCGTAGTGCTGAAAGGCGCATTGCTCGGATTGGTTCTTACCGGGATGGTGGCGGTCCTTACTTTTGTTCTTCAGCAACGTCTTCCCTATCGAAAAATGCTGATAACGACCGGTGTTCTGCTCGGCGTGGTGCTGCTGGTAATGGTGGGCGAGCAAGCACAGGAAATGCAGCTCGCCCATTGGATTCCGACGACCGAGATCAGTTCCTTGAAAAACTACATGCCGCCTTGGATGGGCCTGTGGTTTGCGGTGTTTCCAACGGCTGAAACACTTATCGCTCAATTCATTGCTGCGGTGTTGGTGGTTGGCTCTTATTATGCGGCACGACACTTTGGCGGCGGTGCACCGCCCGAAAGCGCTGAACCGGTGCAGGAGGCACGAGTCGAGGCCAATGCCGCCATCGGTGAGCGACTGGAGATAGTTCCCGCAGTTTCGCACCGGTAATCTCATCGGCTGCGCGTTCCGTAGTGAAAAAGCTTCGTCTACTCTGCATTTTTATCCTGGCGTCTTGGCCATTGATCTGTTTGAGCGGGGTCCGCCATTTCACGTTTTTGTACGAAGCGCCCACGTCCGCGCCGGAAAGCTTAGAGTCGGAGAACTGGATCACATGGAAACGCATGATCGGCCCGGGCCGCTCGGATACAGTCGATTTTCGTCACGAGCTCGAGTATGGCGTTACGGATAAACTCCAGGTTAGTGTTTATCTGGCAGACTGGTTTTACGAAAATCAGCCGGAGCATTCGGGTTTTGCGTATTCTGATTCAGCGATCGAGTTGATCTACAACCTGACCAATCCGGTTGACGACCCGATTGGGTTGTCGATCTACGGAGAGATTAAGGCGGGCGATCGACTCATCGAATTGGAGTCAAAACTGATCGCGCAAAAAAACTTCGGGCGCCTTATCCTCACTTACAACGCAACGCTCGAAGCAGTATGGGAAGGCCACAGCTTGCAAGAACGCGAGGGCGAGTTTCAGCAAGCGTTCGGCGCGAGCTATGAATTGTCGCCGCGTTTATCCGCCGGGATCGAGTTGCTGCACGAATTTGTCTTTCCCGGGTGGTGCGACGACGAAAAGATAAGAAATCTTTTCGTCGGCCCGAACGTCTCATATCGCCGCGGCAGCTGGTTTGTCACGGTCACCGCTCTCGCACAAGCGACCAACACGGCAGATGAACCGGATCTCCAGTTACGCACAATTTTCGGCATTGGTTTATGAAATCGAAACATTTGTCGATCTTTGCTGCGATAGTTTGCACTGCCAATCTTAACAGCTGCCAAACGATAAGCCTTGCACCGCCACCCCGGGTGACACCGGAATTGGCGAGAGCGGGAGGACGCCAGCAGGTCGACGTTGCTACGCTTCGCCAGGGCCGCTCGCTTTTTGTTTCGCGGTGCATCGAATGCCACACGCTGCCGATGGCTTCGCGCTTTAGGGAGTCAGACTGGCCATGCATCGTACATGAGATGGGAGGACGCGCCAAGCTCAAGCCGGCAGAGCGCGATGCGGTTTTAGCCTATATCCTCGCTATCCACTCACAGTCGCGTTAAAGATCGACAAGCGGCGAAATTGAAAATCGCTTCGCGATTCTAGTTGAACAGTGACGCAACTCTCCCACCTTAGCCGGATGATTATGTCCACGCTGCGATTTCGCGTGACGGCCCAAGCTATTTTAGCCGGTTCGGTTGTCATTTGTTCAGCTTCTCTTGCAGCAACTCCGTCGCCTGCACCCGCGCCCACCGGCGCGATTGATGAAAAACTCTTTAAAGCAATGCAGTGGCGCCAAATTGGTCCCTTCCGCGGCGGTCGCGCGCTGGCCATTGAAGGCGTGCCAGGCGAGCCAGACACATATTATTTTGGTGCAGTTGCAGGCGGCGTGTGGAAAACAACGGATGGAGGCGCGAACTGGACGCCTCTTTTCGACAAGGAACCGATTTCTTCGATCGGCGCGATTGCAGTCGCGCCGTCGGATCACAATGTCATCTACGCTGGCACAGGCGAAGCAGCCATTCGCGGTAATACCACGTACGGCACCGGGGTGTTCAAATCGGTCGATGGCGGGAAAACGTGGCAGAATGTCGGCCTGAAAGACAGCCGCCAAATCGGCGCGCTGATTGTCGATCCAAGAAATGCAGATGTAGTTTTGGTGGCGGGACTCGGCCATACATTTGGCCCAAATCAGGAGCGCGGAATTTTTCGCACGGCCGACGGCGGCAAAACGTGGACGAAAGTTTTATCAAAAGACGAAAACACCGGCGGCATCGACCTTGTTTTCGATCCGCATAATTCGAATATTATTTTCGCATCGCTCTGGCAGGCGCGTCGACAGCCGTGGTTTTTCTCGAGTGGCGGCCCTGGCAGCGGACTGTACCGGTCCGAAGATAATGGCGTTACTTGGAAACATCTTGAAGGCAATGGCCTTCCCGACGGAATCCTCGGCAAGATCGGCATCGCTGTTTCCGGCGCCGATTCCAACCGTGTTTATGCGATCATAGAAGCGAAAGAGGGCGGCCTCTACCGCTCTGATGACGCCGGCCAGCATTGGACCCGCGTGAACGACGACGGCAGGTTTCGTCAGCGCGCCTGGTATTTCAGCAAAGTTTACGCTGATCCGAAATCGGCCGACACGGTTTACCTCTTAAACACAGGGCTCTTCCGTTCGGTTGATGGCGGAAAAACTTTCAATCTGTTGCCTGGGCGGCACGGAGATCACCACGGCCTTTGGATTGATCCGCAAAATCCCGATCGGATCGCGAACGTGAGCGACGGTGGCGCCAGCATCTCTACTGATGGGGGCAAGACATGGACTACGCAAAATAACCAGCCGACCGCGCAGTTTTATCACATCGCGGTGGACAATGCGTTTCCGTATCACATTTACGGCGCGCAACAGGACAACTCGAACGTTGGCATCGCCAGCCGAACTGATTCGGGAGTGATCGGACGCGAAGATTGGTTCGTGGCTGGCGGCGGGGAATGCGGCTTTGTTGTGCCCGATCCGCGCGACTGGCACATCATTTACTCAAACAACGAAGGTTACATCACGCGCTACGATAAAAATAAGAAGGAAGTGCAGGACGTAAGCGTCTGGCCGCTTGATAACTCGGGACATGGTGCTGCCGATCTTGTCCATCGTTTCCAATGGGTCACGCCGCTTATGCTTTCATCGCACAATCCGGACGTGCTCTACACGGGCGGCGAATGCGTTTTCAAGTCGGCCGATCACGGACAAACCTGGACGCAAATCAGCGGGGATCTCACGCGCAACGATAAATCGAAGCAACAGCCAAGCGGCGGTCCGCTGACCAATGACATTACTTCAGTCGAATATTACGACACGGTGTTTGCGCTCGCGGAATCTCCGGTAAAAAAGGGAACGCTCTGGGCCGGAACGGACGATGGATTGGTCCACGTCACAACTGACGACGGCCAGCATTGGTCGAAGGTCACGCCGAAAATGCCGGAGTGGAGCACTGTCGATCTGGTCGATCCATCTCCACACGACGGCAATACCGCTTACGTCGCCGTGGATCGACATAAACTCGATGATTTCAAGCCATATATTTTCAAGACGAACGATTTGGGGAAAACATGGACCGCGATCACGAACGGAATTCCGGATGGGTCATACGTGCACGCAGTGCGCGAAGACCCGAAACGGAAAGGTCTGCTTTACGCCGGGACTGAGACGGGCGTTTTCGCTTCGTTCGATGACGGCGCGCATTGGCAACCCTTACAGTTGAATCTGCCCGTCTCGCCAATTCACGATCTTGTCGTCAAAGACGACGATCTTGTCGTCGCGACACACGGACGTTCATTCTGGCTGCTTGATGATGTGACGCCGCTGCGCCAGGTGAACGCGCAATCGCCACAAGCGGACGTAATTCTCTACCAACCGCAGACCGCATTGCGTCTCCATTACCCGGAGGAATTCGATAAGCGCCAGCCGGTCGGTGACAACCCCCCGCCGGGCGCAATCATCGATTATTATTTTAAAACCGCCCCCAAAGAGGAAGTCTCGCTCGATATTGTGGATACTTCAGGCAAAGTGGTCAGGCATCTTTCCAGCAAGGAGAAAAAGGAAGGCGAGCAACCGCCTGAATGGCCTGATCGCGTCGAGCGCGTAAAGACAATTCCAGCAAACGAAGGAATGAACCGGTTTGCCTGGGACCTGCGTTACGACGATCCAATACAAATCCCTGGCGCGTTTTACTCGGGCACGGGACCCAAAGGATCGCTGACGTTGCCGGGTGACTATCAAGTGAAACTGACCGGCGGCGGAAAATCGCAAACCGCCCCGTTGCATCTGGCAATCGATCCGCGTACAAAGGGCTCGGAAGCTGCGTTGCAAAAGCAATTCACGCTCTCGATGCAAGTGAACGATCGCGTTTCGCAACTGCATCAAGCAGTCAACGAGATCCGAGATCTCAGATCTCAGATTCAGACGTTGCATAAACGCTTCGGCGACGACCAACGTCTTAAGCCTGCGCTTGATGCCGCCGACGCACTCGATCACAAAATGTCAGAAGTCGAGCAGCGGCTCATTCAAGTAAACATGAAAGGTTCGGAAGCAAACCTCGCTTTCCCAAACATGCTGAATGAACGGTTTGACACATTCAGCCATACCATAGACGTGGGCGACACCGAACCGACCAAACCGCAGCTCGACGTGTTCCAGATGTTAAGCGGCCAACTGGAAGAGCAGTTAAAGAAGTGGGCGCAGATCAAGAACGAGGATGTCCCGAAGGTGAGCGAATTGATCAAACAAGCGAATTTGCCTGCGCTGATAATCACGGAGAAGAAAAAGAGCGAGTAGTGGTCGGTGAATCGTAAATACATTGGCGCAATTACCATTCACTGGCCTTAGAGCGGGCTGCGCGAGTTGCGCAAGTTAATTCATGGCAAGGATAGACAAGGCGGTTCTGCTCGCGGCCGGGCGTGGCACTCGGATGCGTGAGCTCACGGCCGATCTTCCCAAACCAATGATCGAGGTGCGTGGTAAACCGGTCTTGCAGCATATCGTCGAGGGATTGCGCGAAGCGGGCGTCCGGGAATTTCTGCTTATTGTCGGTTACCGTTCCGACACTGTGCAAAATTTCTTTGGCGACGGTTCTCGTTACAGCATCGAAATACAATACGCGACGCAAGCTGTGCAGGATGGAACCGGGCGCGTTGTTGATCTTGCGCGCAATTTCGCCGGCGATTCGCCGTTTGTTTTAAGTTATGGCGATATTCTGGTCGATCCGGCAAACTATAAACGATTTCTCAATCTTCCCCACGACGTCGAAGCAATTATTAGCGTCACGCGCGGCGAAGATGTGAGCAAGGGCGGCGCAGTTTTTCTGAACGAAGAAATGGAACTTGTCGATCTTCGCGAAAAATCAAAACCTGGCGAGCCAACCAGCTCCTGGTATAACGCCGGTATTTACACATTTCGGACGAGCATTTTCGATTTCACAGCAAAGTTGAAACCTTCACCGCGCGGCGAATATGAACTAACAGATGCGGTTCGCGAGCTCACGCGCTCGGGTAAAAAAGTAAAAGCACTTGAGTTGACCGGCGAATGGGCCGATGTGCGCGATCCGGAAGTGCTGGCGAAGCTTAATTGGCAGCACCAAACTGAATCGTGATCGGTGACTGGTGAATCGCCTTTCACTATTCACCGATCACCTATTCACCTACCACTGCATCGTCAGGTAGTTCTTCGCCGATCTCTTCTTCGATTTCGCGTCGCCATTCGCGCGACAGCCACGGTCGCAGAAATCCGTAGAGTAAATAAGCCAGAAAAAGCACTGCCGGCATCCATTCGTAATTCATGACCGTGACGATGAGGATAAGACTGATGGCAAGAAAACGCGGAATCGATTTTTTCGTCTTCCAATTCAGCGCCTTGAAGCTCGGATACTGGAAGCGACTGAACATCATAAAAGAAAGAAAAAGCATGAGCGGCGGCAGAACGAATTTCCAGTTGCCGAGGTGATGTTCGCCTTCGGCCAGCCAGAGTAGAAAAAGTGTGATTGACGCGATGAGACCAGCAGCAGCGGGAATGGGAAAGCCGGTAAAATTTTTGCTCCTCTCGGTATCGGCCGTTTCGTGATTGGCAGACGCGGTATTAAAGCGCGCCAGACGCAGCGCGCCGCACGCGAGATAGATAAACGCGATAATCCAGCAGGCGCGCGGAAATTCCTGCAGAACGATCCGATAAACCATCAAAGCTGGCGCAACGCCGAATGAAACAATGTCAGCCAAAGAATCGAATTCGCGACCAAACATGCTCTCATGTCCACCGAGGCGTGCCAGCCGGCCGTCGAGCAGGTCAAAAAAACAGGCGGCAAGAATGAACCAGATGGCGGTATGAAAGAGATCGCCCGCGGCGTCCGAATTGGAACTTTGAAGTAAGGCGCCTTCGAGAATTTTGAGCGTAGCGGTAAAGCCACAAAACAGATTCCCTGCCGTCATTAGATTCGGCAGCAGATAAATCTTAGGGTGATTCTGTTCGCTCATTGATTCTAGGGGAAGCTGACAGCTTCCTCTACAGCTTTGGGGAGCCGCGCGATGACTGTCGATCCACCGAGGACATGATCGCCTGCTTTCACGAGGAGTTCAGCGTTAAACGGCAAATATAATTCCGTTCGCGAGCCGAAGCGAATCATTCCAAAGCGATCACCTTTCTTCAACTCGTCGCCGATTTTCGCCCAAGCCACGATGCGTCTCGCAATCGCGCCGGTGAGTTGGCGGACCACAATCGTCACACGCGGATTTTGAATAACCCAGGTCATCGATTCGTTTTTCTCAGAACAATCACGTCGGCGCGCATCCACACAGAGTCCTTCCCGATGTTGCCGGTAAATGATGCGACCATCGATCGGTGCGCGATTAGTGTGGACATCGAAGATCGACAAGAAGATTCCAACTCGGCGCATCTTTGCCTTCAGAACTTCGTTTTCATCCAGCTCGATGATATCCGTGATGGTTCCATCGGCCGCCGCCACAATAAGATTCGGATCTGTCGGGGCCGGACGATCTGGATCCCGAAAAAATGCGAGCGTACAAAAAATAGACAGCAGAAAAAGCAACGATAGCCAGAGCGTTGCAAACGAACTAGCGATCGCGAGAAGCACGAGAATCGCAAAAATCCAGCGTGCTTCCAGAAGGGTTTGAAGGCGCATTGGCTAACGTATTTTCCGACTCCAAAACGAGTCGGTCAAGCAAACGAAAACTAAGGTGCATATCGGGGCGAGAGGAACCACAATATCATGGGTTTTGGCATTCGCTCACCTCCAACCGGTAGGGGAAATTAAGTCCTCTAAACTACGAGATTATTAGTTGTTTCTGAGGCATTTTTAGGTATTTTCTTTGTCGGGCCGTTCGAGGCCTGGATATGCTGCAAGCTAAAGACGAAATTCCGGTCGACGAATTGCCTGGAGCCCGCTCGACCGGAATCGGCGCGGCGCAGAAATACGACGCCGCTCAGATCGACAAGTTGGAAGGCTTGGAAGCGGTCCGCAAACGGCCCGGCATGTTCATCGGAGACCCTGATGAGCGGGGTTTGCACCATTTAGTGTTCGAGGTGCTCGATAACTCTATCGACGAACATCTCGCGGGATTTTGCACCAAAATTGAAGTCACCGTTCATGTCGATGGGTCCGTGTCGGTGCGGGACAATGGCCGCGGTATTCCTGTGGACATTCATCCAAAATGGAAGATGCCGGCGATTGAACTGGTGCTGACGAATTTGCACGCGGGCGGAAAATTCGGACAAGGCGCTTACAAATATTCCGGTGGCTTACACGGCGTGGGCGCGAAATGCACGAACGCTCTTTCGGAATGGTTCAAGGCGGAGGTGTCGCGCGATGGGAAGGTGTATCACATGGCCTTCGCCAAGGGGAAAACAACCGACAAGCTCACCGTCATCGGTGAGGTCAAAAGCAAGAAAACCACCGGAACACTCATCACGTTTTTACCCGACCCGACAATCTTCACGATCACGACTGAATTTAAATTTGAGCGGCTCGCGACGCGACTACGCGAACTCGCATTTCTCAACCCCGGTCTCGAAATCACACTAACCGATGAGCGCAGCGATCCGGCGAAAAAGGAAACATTCCTGTATAAGCATGGCATCGAAGAGTTCGTAAAGCAGCTCGGTGAGAACAAACAGGTTCTGCATCCCAAACCGATCGTGATCTCGCGACAGCGCGATGAAGTGTTTGTCGACGTTGTGCTGCAATACAATGATAGCTACAACGACCAGATTCTGCCGTTTGCAAATTCAATCCCGAATCCGGACGGCGGCACTCATCTAACCGGCTTCCGCACCGCACTCACCAAAGCGGTCAATCAGTACGCGAAATCGAGTAATCTTCTCAAAGAAAAAGATCCGTCGATTTCCGGCGATGACGTCCGCGAAGGCTTGATCTGCGTGCTTAGCATCAAACTGCCAAACCCCCGTTTCGAATCGCAGACCAAGGTGAAGCTCGTCAATACGGAGATCGACGGGGTCGTGAATTCGGTTGTTTACGAGGGATTAATGACATACTTCGACAAGAATCCGCCTATCGCGCGACGTATCTTCGACAAAGTACTCACCGCGGCGCGCGCGAGAGAGGCAGCTCGAAAAGCGCGGGAAACGATTCGCAAAGGCGCGCTCACGGGTGGCGGATTGCCGGGGAAATTGGCGGATTGTTCCGAACGCGATCCGGAATTAACCGAACTTTATATCGTCGAAGGTGATTCGGCTGGCGGCTCCGCCAAGCAGGGGCGCGATCGGCGTTATCAGGCGATTCTGCCGATCCGCGGCAAGTTGATCAATGTCGAGAAAGCGCGTGAGGACCAGTTTCTCAAGAATAACGAAATCCAGTCGATGATCACCGCCATTGGCGCAGGCATCGGCAAACCGAAAGAGGATGGCAATGGTAAGGACGAAGGGCGATTTGATATCACCAAGCTGCGTTACGGCCGGATCATCATCATGACCGACGCAGACGTGGATGGCTCGCATATTCGCACATTATTGCTTACCTTCTTCTTTCGACAGATGACCGAACTGGTGCGCGCCGGCAAGATCTACATCGCCCAACCGCCGCTCTATCAAATCAAACGGAAAAAACGCGAGGAATACGTCGATGACGACATCCAGCTAAACAAAATTCTGATCTCTCTCGGGGCGGAGGATGTGCGACTAAAAAATCTGGCGGATGACAAAGAAGTCACAGCCGCTCAGTTGAAAGACATTCTCGAATCGCTCGAGAAGCTGGCCAAGCTAAGCGAAGCAGTGCGTCGTCACGGCGGTGATTTTGAAACTTATCTCGGCGAACGAAATTCCAAATCGGGCAAACTCCCGACGTATCTCGTCAAAGTCCGCGATGGAAACGAGGAGACTGTGCATTATTTTCACGACGAGAAGGCGGTTCGCCAATTCCATCAGGACAATCTCGATCTAAATTTGTTCGACGCCGAGCTTGGCCAGGAATTGTTGCCGCTCGGGGAAGCGCCGGCTCGCTCGAATGGGAGCCGGAGGCGCGGAAAGCTCGTTGAGTTGCATGAGTCGGCCGCGATCCAGAAACTCATTGCCGAGTTAGCACGCAAAGGTTTGAAAGTCGGCCATTACGCGGCCAGCGATCGGCCAATATTCGAATTGATCGAGGGCGAAGGCGAGAAAGCCGTTTCCCATCCGCTCTTTTCGATTCCCGAGATTCTTCAGAAGATTTTGGAAATTGGCCGCCGCGGCGTGCAGATTAAGCGATTCAAAGGCCTTGGCGAAATGAACGCGAAGGAGTTGTTCATGACCACGATGAATCCGGAGAAACGCAAACTTCTGAAGGTGGATTTGAACGACGATAACGCCGTCGATGCCGACAAAATGTTCACGATTCTAATGGGAGATGTCGTCGAACCGCGCCGCCAATTTATCGAGGACAACGCGCTGAACGTGCGCAACCTCGATGTCTAACATTCACGATGGGAGGTCTGTTTCATAAACTGCGCCATCCGCGTCGCTGTTACGTCGTCTTCGCAATTCCGCGCTCGGGCAGTAATTTGTTGACTGATGGTTTGCATGCGACCCGCCGGGCGGGCAGGCCGAAGCAGTTTTTCTTGCGCAAATCGGAATCGGATTTCGCGGCCGCTCACAACCTGGATTTGAGCGTGGGTTTTGCAGCTTACGTTCGAGACATAAGCGCAGCCACGGCAACCTCAAATGAGGTTTTTGGCTTCAAATTAATGAGCTGGTATTTGAATGATTTTCTCGGACGGTTACGCGAAACCGGCGCGTTCGGTAACGCGGGAACAACTGATCTCGATCTTTTGCGAAATGCTTTTCCGCGTCTCAAGTTTGTACACGTCATCCGGCGTCACAAGCTCAGGCAGGCTCTGTCGAAAGCGCGCGCACATCAGACCGGTCTCTGGAAAGTACGGGAAGGCAAAGCTGTCCAGCGTGACCCGCAGTTCGACGCTGAATTGATTGAACAATGCCTCCAGGAGAGCGAGGAGCAAGAAAAGCTCTGGGAGCGATTTTTCCAACGGATCGGCATCGATCCTCTTCGTATCGAATACGAAAATCTTTGTGAAGATTACGAAGGAAACATCCGCCGCGTCTTGGATTTTCTACAAATTTGGCTGCCGCGCCGCGCTCGAATTGGCCCTCCTGTCACAGTGAAGCAGGCCGACGACATTTCCCGTGCCTGGGAAAAACGCTTCCTGGCCAAGCATTCAGCACCGCAATCGCTAGTACGAATTTAGTGCATGTATAATCAAAACGAAACGATAGAGCCGATTAACGTGGCCGAGGAAGTATCGAGGTCATTCCTCGATTACTCGATGTCGGTCATCATTTCGCGCGCGTTACCGGATGCGCGTGACGGCCTCAAGCCATCGCAGAGAAGAATTCTCTATGCGATGCACGACTTGTCGTTGTTTCCAAACAGGCAGCATCGCAAATGCGCGAAGATCTGTGGCGACACGAGCGGTAATTATCATCCGCACGGCGAAGCGGTGATCTACCCCACCCTCGTCCACATGGCGCAACCATGGGCCATGCGTGAAAGGCTGGTCGATGGACAGGGGAATTTCGGTTCAGTCGAAGGCGATCCACCGGCGGCAATGCGTTACACCGAAGCGCGCATGACACACCTCGGCGCCGCCCTTATGACCGACATGGAGAAGGACACGGTCGGTTTTGCCCCGAATTACGACGAGACGCGTACCGAGCCAACCGTTTTTCCAGCGGCCTTTCCGAATCTGCTCGTCAACGGAGGAACCGGCATCGCAGTTGGCATGGCCACAAACATTCCACCACACAATCTGATTGAGGTTGTCGATGCGATTTGTGCGCAAATCGATAATCCGGAAATCACAATCGATGAGCTGATGAAGTATGTGAAGGGCCCGGATTTTCCAACCGGCTGCGCGATCTGCGGCGTGTCAGGAATCAAACAATACGTCGAGACTGGCCGCGGCAGTATGAAGGTGCGCGGCAAGGCCGGCGTCGAGGAGCTCAAAGGCGGCAGGGAACAAATCGTCATCACTGAAATTCCATACAACGTCAATCGCGCCACCCTCGTCGAACGCATCGCATCGCTGGTGAACGAAAAAGTGCTGACGGAAATCAGCGCCGTTCGCGATGAGTCAGATGAAAATACGCGGGTCGTTATCGAGCTGAAGCGCGACGGCAATCCAAAGGTCGTCATCAACAATCTCTACAAGCACACTGCGATGGAAAGCTCCTTCGCGGTCATCATGCTCGCGATTGATCATGGGCGGCCCAAACTGCTTTCGCTCAAGGAAGCAAATGCCTGCTACATCGAGCACCGACGCGAAATGATGCTGCGCCGCACGCGCTTCGAATTGCGCAAAGCAGAGGAGCGCGCCGAAACGCTCGAAGGTTACCTGATCGCGCTGGCCAATCTGGACGAATTTATTCGAATCATTCGCGGTTCGGCCAACCGGGAGGAAGCACGCGTGAAATTGCTCGCCTTCGAATTTACGAGAAGGCAAGTCGAGCAGATCGGCATCCAGATTCGTAATGAGGCGCGGCTTGTGGAAGGCCGCTATGCCTTTAGTGAGCACCAGGCAAATCAGATTCTTGATCTTCGCCTTTATCAGCTCACCGGCCTCGAGCGCGAAAAGATCGACAGCGAGTACAAACAATTGCTCAATGCGATCAAGGATCTCCGCGACATTCTGGCCAGAGAGCAACGCGTCTTAACCATCATCAAGAAGGAATTGCGCGAAATTCGCGACAAACACGGAACACCACGCCTGACCGAGCTCGCGCCTGATAAAGCCGAGATCAACATGGAGGATCTCATCGCAAACGAAGGTTGCATCATCAGCATCACACACGGCGGCTTTATCAAACGCACGGCCGTGAGCGCGTTTCGCGCGCAGCGCCGCGGCGGCAAAGGTGTGATCGGCATGTCCACGCGCGAAGGCGCGACCGAAGAAGACGAAGGCGATTTCGTCGAGCATCTTTTCACCGCTACGACGCATGACTATCTGATGTTTTTCACACAATCTGGACGCGCCTATGTTGAAAAAGTTTACGAAATTCCCGAAATGGGACGCGCGGCCAAAGGACGATCCATCGCTAATATCCTTGAGTTGCGCGCCGACGAGAAAATAGCGGCAACGATCCGAGTTCAGTCTAAGAAGTTTGGCACTGGGCCGAGTGCTGTTGATCAAACGTGGGACGAAAATCTCCACATTGTTTTCGCGACGCGTTCGGGAATCGTTAAGAAATCGAATCTTTCTGATTACGCCAACGTTCGCAAAGGCGGCATCATCGCAATTCAGATCGAAGAAGGCGATTGCTTGATCGATGCCAAGCTCACCAACGGGAACAACGAGATCGTGCTCATTACGAAGGAAGGAATGAGTCTGCGCTTTCACGAGGAGCAGTTGCGCGACCAGGGGCGCAACACAGTGGGCGTATGGGGAATTCGGCCAGACAAGAAAGACCACGTGGTTGCAATCGCCATTGTCGATGCGGCCGCGATGTTACTGGTGGCGGGCGAGAATGGCATCGGCAAGCGAACGCCGTTCGATGATTACCGCCGCCAATCGCGCGGCGGCAAAGGCATCATCACCATGAAAACAGGCGAGAAAACCGGCGAGGTCGTCGGCGCGCTCACTGTCACTGATAAGGATGAGCTAATGCTCATCACAACCAAAGGCCAAATGGTCCGGACCCATGTGCAAGAGATTCGAATCGTTGGCCGAAACACCATGGGCGTGAAGCTGATGGATCTTCGTAACGGAGAAAAGCTGCAGGCTATCGCACCCGTCGTCAGTCAGGCCGAAGAAGAAGCGCAAACCGCAGAGCTTTCGGTTGAGAAATCGTAGCGCTGGTCTTTGCTTAAGCGCCCGCGCATGTGCCGGTAAGAACACGCTGAGCGCCTCGACACAGCGACGCGGCTACAACAACCAATCGCTTTGGCCAAGACAAAGAAAAGGGGAAGACTCCTAGTGAGTCTCCCCCTTTGAATCTGTGTCTGCTCCCGCTTAGTAACCGCCGCCGATCTGATGCGTTGTTGTTGTGGTGGTGGTGGGTGGCACCGGTGCAGGCGCCGTTACAGTAGTCTCACGCGTTGTGGTCGTGGTCGTCTCGGGTTGGCTCGAGCAGGAGGCCAGCATCATCGCGAGCACCGAGAGCGCAGAAGTAACAATAATCAATTTTTTCATAGTATGAATAGGTTCTCAAAAACAATTCGTCAGAAATTGTCCCGGGAGATGTATTAAAGAGAAAAATTCTGCCTACATCGCAATCCTGGCGCGCCGTCGCTTCAGCTCACCGCGCTTGCGTTTTGCTTCCAGAATTTTCCTTTTAAGTGCGGCTGGACGCGGCGATTTGCGGCGACGCTCTTTTTGCCGCTCTGCGATCTCTGCCGCGCGGCGTTTATATCGAGCTTTGTCAATGGCGTCGAGCAAGCGTTCTCGTGCCAGCCTACGGTTTTGCGCTTGCGAGCGCGAATCCTGCACGGTGACGCTGACGCCAGTTGGCCGATGACGCAGTGTCACAGCGGTGGAGACTTTGTT
>WNFJ01047457.1_pt3 | contig 18881 bp, 15 predicted proteins | sample 5400461 | NCBI WGS metagenome assembly WNFJ01 (sample SAMN13153349, study PRJNA577476) | soil metagenome | isolation source: 115 cm saprolite on Douglas fir-dominated hillslope | place: USA:California | collected 2013-09-17
GCATCAGCGAGACGGAACCGCCCGGCCCAAACGCGGCCCAAACGAAATGGGCGTACCCCTTAATATCGTCGAATAGGTGGATCAAGATTGTATTTAGAGCTACAGCAGCAGCTTACCGCGCATGTCCGCGACTTCTTGAAGCGGCAGTACGAGCTCGACTTGCCGCGGCTGGTGGTGGATCAGCCGCCGAGCGTTTCCTTGGGGGAATACGCGCTGCCGCTCAGCTTTGAGTTGGCGAAGAACCTGCGTAAGCCGCCGCGCAAGATTGCGGAGGAGATTGTCGCTGCGATCGGACCGATCCCGGGTTTCGAGAAACTCGAAGTTGCCGGCGCCGGTTACATCAACGCCCGGGTCGATCGTCGCGAAGCGGCTCGGCTTCTCTTAAAGGAAGGCGCGCAGAAGCGAGCCGAGTCTCCGGAGGCGGAGAAGATTCTCGTCGAGCACACCAGCATCAATCCCAACAAGGCGGCGCACATCGGCCACCTTCGTAACGCAATTCTGGGGGATACATTTGTGCGCCTACTGCGCGCCTCTGGTGCGCATGTTGACGTGCAGAACTATATCGATAACACCGGCGTTCAAGTCGCGGACGCGGTGGTCGGCTTTCTCTATCTGGAAAGGAAACATCGAAGTGACGTTGAGAAGTTGATCGCGCAGAGCACCGCGAGCAAGCCCTTTGACTACTACTGCTGGGACCTCTACGCGCGTGTCTCGCAATGGTACGAAGAAGACAAAGAGCATCTGAAGCTGCGTTTGCAGACGCTGCATGACATTGAGCGGGGCGGCAACGAAGCTGCTGAAATGGGCAAGCTGATTTCCGACGCTATCATCCGCCGGCACTTGGAGACCATGCAGCGCTTGGGGATCGAGTACGACTTTCTGCCCCAAGAGAGCGAGATCCTGCACCTGCACTTCTGGGAGCTGGCCTTCGCGCAGATGAAGCAGAAGGGTGTTCTCTATTTCGAGACCGAAGGCAAGAACGAGGGCTGCTGGGTGATGAAGCGCGCGGGAAGCAAACCCGCGCCGCAGCCTCAACCGGAGCTGCAGTCGGAAGAGGAAAGCTCAATCGGTCCGGATGAAGACGCCAAGGTGATTGTCCGTTCCAATGGCACTGTAACCTACGTCGGCAAAGACATCGCCTACCATCTTTGGAAGTTTGGACGGCTGGGCAAAGATTTCGGTTATCGCAAGTTCTATCGTTATCTGAATGGTCATGACGTGTGGATTTCGGCCGAGTCAGGAGAGAAAGACCACCCGCAATTTGGCGGCGTACACGCCATCTACAACGTCATCGATTCGCGACAGAACGATCCCCAGAACAACGTGATTGAAGCTATCCGTGGGCTCGGCTATGCGGAGCAGGCCGAGAACTTCCACCATTTTTCCTATGAGATGGTGGCGCTCACTCCGCGTTGTGCGGCCGATCTGGGCTATGACGTCGCCGAAGAAGACAAGAAACGGGCCTACATCGAAGTCTCCGGGCGCAAAGGCTTCGGCGTGAAGGCTGACGACCTGATCGATGCCCTGATCGCTGCCGCGCAAAAAGAGGTCGATGTACGGCATCCGGAGATGCCCGGCGCCGAACGCAGCGAGATCGCCACCCAGATCGCTATCGGCGCGCTCCGTTACTTCATGCTCAAATTCACCAAGGGCACGGTAATTGCCTTCGACTTCAAAGAAGCGCTGAGCTTCGAAGGTGAGACGGGGCCGTACGCGCAATACGCCATCGTGCGCGCCAGCAACATCTTTCGCAAAGCTGGTTTGAACGCAGAAGAAATTTTGACGGGCGATATCGACCTGCGGTTTCTGAACGAAGATGAGCTTTGGGAGCTCTGGCTTCGCGCCGGACAGCTCTCCCACTTGGTCCAGCAGTGCGTCGCGACAACGGAGCCCGCCTACGCGGCCAAGTACGCTTTTCAGCTGGCGCAACAGTTCAATAACTTCTATCACAAGCACCACATCCTTACCGAGGCCGATGAAGGACGCAAGCGCTTTCTGTTGGCTACGGCAGCGGTGGTGCGACGCGCATTGATCGACTGTCTGGAAATGATGGGAATTGATGCGCCGGAGGTGATGTGAGCGCCTTTTGCGTCTGTCATCCCGTCTATCAGGCAAGAACGTTCAACAGCCACCGTTCGCTCGGCCCAGCGGTGTGCCCTTGAACTCTGCGGAGCCGATCCCTCGCCTCCGGGCTCGGGATGACACTTCGATGGTGCAGCCCTAATTCCTAACTACGAAGTAGAGTGTCTTTCAAAAACGCCTTCGGAGCCCAAGGCACCATACTCGCCAGGGGCTAAAGCTCGCATTTTTATTGCCTCTTTACGGCACGATTCGCCTTCGCTCACCCATGCCTAAAGGCATGGGCTGGGTCATGCCCCGGTTACGAACCGTTTTTTTGGACACGCCTTCCTAACTACCAACTACCCGCTACCAATGGCTAGTTGCTATTCTCGTAACTCCTAACAAACTCGACCAGGCTTCTCACCGCGATGCCGGAAGGTCCTTTGGCGATCCAGCTTTTGTTCTCATCCAACCAGGCGGTGCCGGCGATATCGAGATGTAGCCACGGCGTATCTTCCACAAACTCTTTCAAGAACATCGCAGCGGTAATGGCTCCGCCCCAGCGTCCGCCGGAATTCATGATGTCGGCGATATTGGAGCGGATGGCTTCCAAATACTCCGTGTCGAGGGGCAGGCGCCAGAACTTCTCGCCGGAGCGTTGAAGGCCGCGGCTGAAGTGCTGGTAGGCATCGTCATCATTGGCAAAGACGCCGGCGTTGACGTTGCCCAGCGCGACTACGCATGCGCCGGTAAGCGTTGCGGCATCGATCAGGTGGGTACAGCCGAGGGTCCGGGCGTAGTGCAGACCATCCGCCAGGACTAGACGGCCTTCGGCATCGGTATTGATGATCTCGATGGCCTTGCCCGACATAGCGATCTGAACATCACCCGGCTTCTGAGCTTTGCCGCTAGGCATGTTCTCGGTGGCGCAGACGATAGCGATCACCTTGACCTTCGGCTTCAGTAATGCGATGGCGCGCATGGCGCCGATCATGGCGGCGCCGCCGGCCATGTCGTACTTCATTTTCTCCATGCCGTCGGCCGGCTTGATGGAAATGCCGCCGGTATCAAAGGTAATGCCTTTGCCCACCAGGCCGAGCACGGGTTTTTCCGGAGCGCCTTGCGGTTCGTATCGGATCACGATCAATCGCGGCTCTTCTTCCGATCCTTGAGCCACGCTCCAGAAGGCGCCCATCTTTAATTCTTTGATCTTGTCCGGGCCCATGACCTCGCAGCGCAAGCCGACAGCCTGGCTCATGCTCTTGGCACGATCGGCGAGCATGGTAGGGGTAAGCCGGTTGCTGGGCTCGTTGACGAGTTCCCGAGTGAAGTTCTGCGACTCGCCTACGATCCGCGCCTGATCGATCGCGTTCTGCAATTTGACCGGATCGAGCCCTGGAGGAGCAGCGATCGTGATATCGTTCATGCTCTGGTCTTTGCGCTCGCTGCGATAGGTGTCCGGGTCGAAGTCAGCGATGTAGGCGCCTTCAACAATCGCTCGCACGGCTTCTTCCGCGCCGGCCGTAAGCTCGGGCACGGCGATGGCGCAGCTCTTGATCATCCTGGACTTCAGAGTTCTCACGGCGGTGCCGGCTGCGCGGCGGAGCTCTACGTGTCCAAAGTTTTTGGCTTTGCCGGCGCCGATCGCGAGCAATCGCTTGGCGCGCAACCCCTGCGGACGGTGGAGCATGACGGCCTCGTTGGCCTTGCCTGTGATCTCGCCGGAGGCCACCAATTCGGCAATCGCTTTGTCGAGCGCGGCGTCCTTGAAGGCAAGCTTTGGTTCGCTCTTTTGCTTATCGCCATGGTCCAGAACGACAACTACCAGGCATTCGCTATCCACTTCCGCAAAGTTACGGCTGATCAGTCGTGTTTCCATAATGACGTTCGTGCTTCCTCTTTTCAATCTTCAAACACGGAGGAACGGAGTTCAGGAACTAGATTTGGTAATTGAGTAATTTGGTAATTGGGTAATTGAAAAACTGCGGAGCACTTCAGTTCTCAAAATTACCCAATTACCAAATTACCCAATTACTAAATTACTCTGCCTCCTTTCCTCCGTGTTGAGGGTTTTATTATCCTTTTCTGGATCGTGCGATTGCTTCACGCGCCTCGCGGTCGGCGGTACGACGCCGCTCCGTCTCCCGCTTGTCCCAGTGCTGCTTCCCCTTGGCCAAGGCAACCTCACATTTTATCTTTCCGTGCCTGAAATACATGCGTGTAGGAACCAGCGTGTAGCCGCGCTGCTGCGTCTTGCCCATAAGTTTGCGCAGCTCCTCAGCGTGAACCAGCAGCTTGCGCGTGCGTAAGGGCGCGTGGTGAGCATAGCCCGCGTTTTCATATGCGCCGATGTGAGCGTTCAACAGCCAGAGCTCGCCATCTTTCACCAGGGCATAAGCATCTTTGAGATTAGCGCGGCCGGCGCGAACGGACTTGACTTCAGATCCGGTCAAAACCACACCGGTTTCCAGGCGATCTTCCAAAAAATAGTTGTGACTCGCAGCCCGATTGACCGTGGCATCGCGTTCGCCGGAAGCGATAGGATCGCGTTTGACGTTCTTGGGCTTGTTCGGTTCAGTCTGATGGAGACTCTGGCGGGCCATGGACTTCTTTCGAGCACTCAGCAAAATTTTTATGCTACCACAGCGCAAAAGGCGAGGCCAAAGTCGTTCTAGGTACAGCACAGATTCCGATGTATAATCTGGCATTTCGGCAGTCTATTTCCGGGCAAGCGTCCTTCCTATCTCACTTAGTAAGAAGGAGTTACGGAAAAACCCCGAGGACAACAGGAGCGTATGAGGAGAGTAGCCAGGATCCTCGCATTGGTATTGTTCTGTTCGGCTCTCATGAGCGCAGAGTCGGCGAAGTCTCTTTACAAAGAAGGTACTCAGGCCGAAGCACGACAGGACTACGAAGCAGCGTACGAGTACTACAAGCAGGCTTACAAACAGAAGCCGACCGAACTGAAGTATCGCTTGCCGTTTGAGCGTTTGCGTTTTTTGGCGGCTGCGAGCAAAGTGCATCGCGCTGCGAAACTCCGCGAGGAAGGCAAGTTGCAGGAAGCGCTGACCCTATTTGAGCAGGCCGCAGCCATCGATCCCAGCAACGATTTGGCGGCGCAAGAAATCCGCCGCACGCAAGAGATGATCCAGAAGCAGAGCGGTGGTGGCCAAGCCGCTGCTCCAGCCAAGAAACCTGAAGAAGACGTACTGCGCAAGCGTCTGGAAGACGCGCTGCCTCCGGCTCGCCTGAGTGACATCTCCAATCAGCCTTTGAGCGCTTTGGACTTCGAAACCCAGGACACAAAACTCATCTATGAAACCATCGGCAAGCTTGCCGGAATCAATGTCTTGTTTGATCCCGACTACACCCCGCGCCGGCTTCCCATCAAGCTGAGGAACGTGACGCTGCAAGAGGCATTGGACATCGTAGCGCTCGAATCGCGCACCTTTTGGCGTCCGGTTACTACCAACACCATTTTCGTGGCAGCGGATACGCCGACGAAACGCCGCGAGCTCGAACAGAACGTAATCAAGACTTTCTACCTCGGTAACGTCTCCACACCCACCGATTTACAGGACATCGTGAATGCGATCCGCACGGTGCTAGAGGTTTCGCGCATCCAGCAGATCCCTTCGCAGAACGCCATCGTCATCAAAGGGACGCCCGATCAGCTGGCCCTGGCCGAGAAGATGGTGGACGATATCGACAAGAGCAAACCGGAGGTTGTCGTGGATGTGATCGTGGCGCAGGTACGCCACGACAAACTGCGTGACTTGGGAATCACGCCGCCCCAGAATGCTCAGGTGGCGCTATCCAACGGCACAACGACGACTACCCCGACCACCCCGGGCGGCACCACCACGACGACTGGAAACTTTCCCAATTTCAATGATCTGCAGCACCTGAATTCCACGAACTACGCGCTGACCATCGATCCAGTTAAGGCCAGATTACTGTTTTCTGATAGCACCAGCAAAATCCTGCAGAGTCCGCGCATCCGCGCCACGGACAACGAGAAGGCTACGATCAAGATCGGCGACAAAATTCCCATCGCCACGGGTTCGTTCGGCACGCCGGTGGGGGTGGGCGCGGTGGGAGCCGGTTTGGGAGTGAACACTCAATTCACTTATACCGATGTAGGTGTAAAACTGGAGATTACTCCGCACATTCATCCTGACGGTGAAATCACCCTCAAGACCGCGATGGAGATCTCCAACGTGAGCACCAGCGTGACCATCGGTGGCATTACCCAGCCAGTCATCAGCCAGCGCACGGCAGATCAGGTGATCCGACTGAACGACGGTGAGATGAACTTACTGGGCGGCATTCTCGAACAGACCGAAACCAGGACTCAAGGCGGTTGGCCCTTCCTGTCTTCGGTTCCAATCGTGAAGTATTTCTTTTCCGATATCTCCAAAGAGACTGTTACGAACGAGATTGTTTTTCTCTTGATTCCCCACATCGTGCGCCGTCAGGAGCTGAATGCGCTGAACACCCGGGCATTCGATGTCGGCACCGGACCTTCCATCGACCTGCACCTCGCGGCCAGGCCGGTCGCGCGGACGGAAAACGCGCCGCAATCGGCTACAAGCGCCGCGCAACTAGCGCCGACTCAAAGTACGATCCCAGCCGTGCTGGTCCAAAACGCATCGCCCGCTGCGAGCCCAACGGTTTCTTCAGCGGCGCCGCAACCACCCGCTGCGGCTTTGCTCCAGAGTGTCGTGGGCGCTACCCAAGCGGGCTCGGCAACTCCGGGTGATTCGGCCAGCCTGCGTTTTGACGCTCCGAGCGCGAACCCAACTCAGGGAAGCACCTTCGCGCTGAATGTCGTGCTCGCACATGGGCAAGACGTTGGCTCGGTCTCGGTTCAGATTGTTTACGATCCTAAAGTTGTTCAATTTGTCAGCGCTACCCAAGGCGACTTCTTAACCAAGGATGGCCAACCGGTAGCCCCGGTGCAACGCGACGATCAGGCCACCGGACGGCTGACGATCTCGGCGCAACGCGCTCCGGGAAGCGTGGGAGTGTCTGGTGATGGCACTGTCTTCAATCTGATGTTTTTGGCTAAAGCTAAAGGAGCAGCCCCGTTTGCCATCGTCCCGGCGGTTCGCAACCCAAAGAACGAACAACTGTTGGTTGCCGGAGGCCAGGCCATGGTAACGGTGAACTAGTATTATGAGCACATGGGGCGGTTGTACCACACGTGCATTGCCTATATGACACTCAGGCTTTCACGAGTTCGCGAAATAGGACCGATGCGATCTCCATCGCATCGCGGCGTGACGTTGCTGGAGATGATCATGGTCATCACCATCATCTTGATCCTGATGGGCGCGGCGGTGCCTGTGGTCAAGATGAGCGTGCGGCGGCAGCGAGAAACGGAATTGCGGCAGGACCTGTGGGAGATGCGCGCTGCCGTCGATCGCTATAAGGACGCTGCCGATCGCAACATGTTTCAGATCAAGCTGGATTCGCAGGGCTATCCACCCGATCTCGATACGCTGGTCAACGGCGTGGAAGCGACCGGCGGAAAGAAGATCCGCTTTCTCCGCCGTATACCTATCGACCCCATGACCGGCGACAAAGATTGGGGTCTGCGCTCCATGCAGGACGACCCAACATCGGAATCGTGGGGTGGCCAGAACGTCTTTGACGTTTACAGCAAATCGAACGGTACGGCCATCAATGGTACCAAGTACAAGGATTGGTAACCATGCACGACCAATGTTTGAAATCACGACGCATTTTGCAAGCCTGCGGCGTAAGCGCTCGCCGCAACCGGGGAACTCTTGGCTTCACCCTGATTGAGCTGATCATTGTCATCTCAATCATCGGAATCCTGTTGGGAGTTGCCGTTCCGGTTTATAGCATTCATCTCCGGCACGCGCACGAGGCCGCTCTAAAGCAAGATTTGAAAACCATGCGTGAGGCCATCGACCAGTACACACAGGATAAGAACAAAGCCCCGCAGTCACTGTCGGACGTGGTCGGTGCCGGCTATCTGACCAGGATTCCTGTAGACCCGTTCACCGGCTCCGCCGATACCTGGCAGGTGGTTCAAGAAGATATCCAAACCGCGCTGGATCAGACCCAGCCCGGCGTCACCGACGTTCACAGCGGCTCCGACGTGACCAGCACCGAAGGCACCGCTTACAGCAGCTGGTAATTTGTGGCACCGGCGCCCCCCGCTGATGAGGTATGTGCGCAGCGGAGGGCGCGGCTGTACTACTATGAGCGAAAATCTTTTCTTTTCGCGACGATTTTCGAGCGGCCAAACGGAGCCGAGGGCGGCTGCGCTCCACACTTGCTCTTATTTGCGGCTCGCCGTCCTGTGCCACATGAGCGACAGTCTTTTGTTACCATTTCCCTTATGCCGGTTGAAACCGAAATCCAAACGTCACATCTGCCTCCCTTGAGAGCTCCGCGTGGGAGCGAGCTCAGCTGCAAAGCATGGCCGCAAGAAGCCGCCATGCGCATGCTGATGAATAATCTCGACGAAGAGGTCGCGGAGCGCCCGCGCGATCTAGTCGTTTACGGCGGTACGGGCAAGGCCGCGCGCAATCAGCAGAGCCTGGAGGCGATTCTGGCTTCGCTCAAGTCCTTGGCGAATGATGAGACTCTTCTGGTCCAGTCCGGCAAGCCTGTCGGAATCTTCAAGACGCACGATTACGCGCCGCGGGTTCTGATCGCCAACTCCAACCTGGTGGGCCACTGGTCGAACTGGGACAAGTTCAACGAGTTGGAGCGAGCCGGGCTGATGATGTACGGCCAGATGACAGCGGGCTCATGGATCTACATCGGTTCGCAGGGCATCATTCAGGGAACGTTCGAAACATTCGCTGCCGCCGGCGAGAAGCACTTCGGCGGTGATCTTGCCGGCAAGCTTATCGTGAGCGGCGGGATGGGCGGCATGGGCGGCGCTCAGCCTTTGGCGGCCACCATGACCGGCGCGTCCTTCCTGGGTATCGACGTCGATGGTGAGCGAATCAAGAAGCGTTTGAAGACCGGCTACTGCGACTTCATGGTTAACCATCTCGATGAGGCGCTACGCATTCTCAAGAATGCTGTGCGCAAAAAAGAAGCAGTCTCGGTCGGTCTGATCGGTAACTGCGCGGATGTGATACCTGAACTTGCTGAGCGCGGCGTGCTTCCCGATATCCTTACCGACCAAACCTCGGCGCACGATCCGCTGAACGGTTACGTTCCCAACGGCATGACGCTGGAGCAGGCTGTGGAGCTGCGCAAGAGCGATCCCAAGGCTTACCTTGAGCGCTCCATGGACGCGATGGCCCGCCACGTCGAGGGCATGCTGCGCCTCCAAAAGATGGGCAGCGTGACCTTTGATTATGGCAACAACATCCGTACGTTTGCCTTTCAGCGTGGTGTGAAAAACGCTTATGACTTCCCGGGATTTGTTCCCGCCTACATCCGGCCGCTGTTCTGCGAAGGTCGCGGACCGTTCCGCTGGGTCGCCCTTTCCGGCGATCCGGCTGACATCGCCGTTACCGACGATTTGGTCCTCGAGCTTTTTCCGCAGAACCGCATCTTGAGCCGCTGGATCAACCTGGCGCGCAAGCGCATCAAGTATCAGGGGCTGCCGGCGCGCATCTGCTGGCTAGGTTACGGTGAGCGTGCCCAGTTCGGTCTGGCTATGAACGAACTGGTAAAGAATGGGAAGATCAAAGCGCCGATCGTGATTGGCCGTGATCATCTCGATTGCGGCTCGGTGGCTTCGCCTTATCGCGAGACAGAATCGATGAAAGACGGCAGCGACGCGGTCGCCGATTGGCCTTTGCTGAATGCCCTGCTCAACACCGCCAGCGGCGCCAGCTGGGTTTCTATCCACAACGGCGGCGGCGTGGGCATTGGCTATTCGCTCCATGCCGGCCAAGTCACCGTTGCCGATGGAACCGAGATGATGGCGCGCCGTATCGAGCGCGTGCTGACCAACGATCCGGGAATCGGCGTTGCCCGTCACGCCGACGCAGGATACCAAGAGGCTGTCGAATTCGCCGCGCGAAAGGGCGTGAACATACCGATGTCCACCAGGGAGACGCTGAGAAAGATCGGGTGATCCCGCAGAGCGGGATCGGGTCATCTGGCCATCGGGACATCGGGTCAGCGGATCATTCGACATCGGAATGATGGAACGCAGGAAAAATCGATCTCACGCTTGTGAGCAGGTTCAGATGATCCGATGACCCGATCTCCCGATGTCCCGATGATCCGATCCTCTGCACCATCCTCGCCTTATCTGCTGCTGGCTAACATCGGCCAGCTGCTGACCTTGCGCGGGGCAGCCGGCCCGCGACGCGGCTTCGAGCTTGGGGAAGTCGGCCTGATCGAAGATGCGGCCGTGCTATGTGGCGGAGGCCAGATTATTGCCGCGGGAAAACAGCGGGAAGTCCTTGGACATCTCTGGCTCCGAAAAAACAAGCGCCGACTGCGCGAGATCGATTGTAACGGCGGGATAGTTCTGCCCGGGTTGATTGACTGTCACACCCATCCTGTGTTCACCCATCCGCGTCTGGTGGATTTTGAAAAGCGAATCGCGGGCGCGACCTACGAAGAGATCCTCGCTGCCGGAGGCGGCATTCGTTCCAGCCTTGCCGGCGTGCGCCAGGCGACGCGATCAGAACTAAGCGCCAAGGTGCTCGAAGCTCTTCAGGCGATGCTTGCCCACGGAACTTCTACCGTCGAAGCCAAGTCCGGCTACGGGCTGACCGCCGAAGACGAAATCAAGTCGCTCGAAGCGATTCGCGACGCCGCCCGGCGCTGGCCGGGAACGGTGATTCCGACTCTCCTGGCCGCGCACGTGGTGCCGCCGGAATACGCCGGCAAGGCCGACGACTATGTTGACTTGGTCTGCGAGCAGATCATTCCCCAGGTCGCCCGCAAAAGGCTGGCGAGCTACGTCGACGTTTTCTGCGAGCGCGGTGCGTTCACGTTGCCACAATCGGAAAAGATTCTGTCAACCGCTCTCCGCCACGGCCTGGAGACGCGCGCTCACGTTTGTCAGTTCACGCCGTCAGAACTACCAGGGCTGCTGGCGCACGAGCCTGCGTCGTTGGACCACATGGATTGTGTTCGTGAGGAAGACGTGGCCGATCTGGCCAAGCGCGATACAGTGGCGGTGCTGCTGCCGGGAGCGAATTACTTCTTGGGGCACAAGGAATACCCGCACGCGCGCCGGCTCATCGACGCCGGCGTGGCCGTGGCCTTAGCCACCGATTACAACCCGGGAACCTCGCCGACGCCGAGCCTGCCATTCGTTATCTCGGCCGCTTGCACGCACATGATGATGACACCGGCAGAAGCCATCGCTGCCACCACGATCAACGCTGCCCATGCCTTACGCGTGCAGGACCGGAAGGGGAGCGTCGAGCCGGGCAAGGACGCGGATCTAGCGGTGTTTGACGTGGCTGACCACAGGGAAATCGCTTATTGGTTCGCCTGGAACCGCTGTGTTCAAATGATCGTTTGCGGTCAGAAAGTATGAAGCGAGCTCCGATCGGTCGGGCGATGTATCTAGCCTCAGGGATTTTGTTGGTACTGGCGTGGCCTTGTCGCGTTATCGCTCAGGTGCACGTTCCTGCGGCGCCGCAACCCGTGGTTGTGCCGGGTGCGACTACTTCTGAGCCTCCGAGAACGAGTCCAGATATTCCGGCGACTCCGCCGCCTTATGACGAAATCGTTGTCACTGCAGTCGGCGATGTGATGCTAGGTACCACCTTCCCCGACACTTCCGGAGCCGGGTTGCCACCCAACGACGGCGCCGACATCCTGCAGGAAGTAACGCCGCTGCTCAAGCGCGGCGATGTCGTCCTGGGCAATCTCGAAGGACCCATGCTCGATGGAAGTGCCGTCTCCCCTAAGTGTCGCGGCAAAGCCGAAGGGCACTGTTTTGCGTTCCGCGTGCCCACACGTTACGGCGTGCATTTGAAGATCGCCGGCTTCAACGTGATGGGCTTGGCGAACAATCATGCCATGGACTTCGAAGCCCAAGGCCGGGAGAGTTCACGGCGCGTGCTCGAAGAACAGGGAATCGCCCACACCGGCGAAGTCGGCGACATCGCCCACCTCACGGTGAAAGGCAAGAAGATCGATGTCATTGCCTTCGCGACCTACCCTGGCGCTTATAACTTTCTGGACCTGGATGACGCGCTGGATACGATTCGCAAAGCTCGCGCCGAGTCAGATCTGGTGATCGTCTCGTTTCACGGCGGCGCGGAAGGTGCGAACCACCAACATGTGGCTCCGGGTGACGAGACTTTTCTGGGCGAGGACCGCGGTGATGTGCGCAAGTTTGCTCACGCCGCCATCGACGCGGGCGCCCAACTGGTGATCGGCTCCGGCCCGCACGTAGTCCGCGCCATGGAGGTTTATCAGGGAAAACTAATTGCTTATTCGCTCGGGAATTTTGCTACTTACGGGCCCTTCAACCTGAGCGGAGAGAACGGTCTTTCCCTCATCCTGGAAGCCCATCTCGCCCCCGACGGCTCTTTCTTCCGCGGCCAGGTTCATCCCGTGCGCCAGGAGAAGCCAGGCGGTCCCAAACTTGATCCGCAGCTAAGCATCGTTCCGATACTACGTTCGCTCTCGCAAACCGATTTTCAGCGGAGTGGGGTCGTGGTGGGGCCGCGTGGCGAGCTCTGGCTGCCGGGCACGCAGATTCCGGAGTGCGGTAACGCACTTGATCCTCTGGAGCAACCGGAGAGCGCCAGGCCTTGTAGTATCTTTCCGTAGCTGTCAGATTGAACGAACCAGGTTCCCTTGGGCCCTATGAAAAAAATAAAACGGACTGTGATTCTTTTGAGTTTGCTTACGACAAGCGCGATGAGCCAGAACGGCACAGCAACGATTGCTGACTTGCCTCCAGAACTGCAGGAAGCACTAAAGCGCGATTCCGCGTGCGAAAAAGCTGCGTCCGCTACTTCTCCCGAGCCGGATCAGCTTTTGCAAGACCCCATTGTCACCCAGGAGATTCGCGGCGCTGCGGGCGCGGAGGTCGGCGTGATTGTTGCTCAGCAGGGTGCTTGTCATTGTCGTGAGGCGAACTGCGCCACTTACGTCTATTTGAAGGACGGACCAGGTTATAGACTGGTTTTCTCCCACATCTTCAGCTCGCTGCATCCGATGAAGGTTTTCAAGCGTGGTTACCCTTCTCTCACCGGGAAGGTGCGGCTCGATGAGTCGCGGGCTGAAACCACAGTCTACGATTGGACCGGAAGCGATTATCAGCCGAGCCTGTGCGCCACCATCACCCGGGTCAAGGGTCAAAAGCGCCCGGCTATCGTAAAGCACGAGTGCGCCAACCTACCGTGAATCGAGAATCCGCGAGGTAGGTAAACCATTTGCTAAGGAGAAACATGCTGGCCCTCAAACGATATATCTTCCTGCTGGTCGTGATTGCGCCGGCGCTGGTGGGAGCCCAGCGTCTGCCTCAAGGAATCGTTCCCGACCACTACGATCTCGCTTTTACACCGGATCTGCAGAAGGCGACGTTTGCCGGTGAAGAGTCCATCGACGTGAAGGTTCAGGCCCGCACAGCATCGGTCACGTTGAACGCCATCGAGATAGACATTCAAGAAGCCAGCGTCACCCAGGGTGACAACACCCAAACGGCAACGGTGACGTTTTACCCGGAAAAGCAGCAAGTCACGCTGGCGGTGGACGGCGGGCTTGAGCCAGGACTTGCCAGCATTCACATCAAGTTCAGCGGCACGCTTAACGACAAGCTGCGTGGTTTTTACCTGGCTAAGACCCAGCTGCGCAAGTACGCGGTGACACAGTTCGAGTCGACTGACGCTCGCCGTGCCTTTCCTTCGTTCGATGAGCCGGCTTTGAAGGCCAAGTTCGATATTAGGTTGATCATCGATCGCAGCGACACGGCAATATCTAACGGATACATCAAAGCGGATGTTTCCGGTCCGGGTGCAGACAAACACACGCTGATATTTTCGACGACCCCACCGATGTCGACCTATTTGGTGGCCATGGCGGTAGGGGATTTTCAGTGTAGTGAAGGCAGCGCGGACAACATTCCCATCCGCGTTTGCGGAACGCCGGACAAAAAGCCCCTGCAGGCCGCGGCTTTGCGTTACGCCGAAGAGGTCCTCAAGTACTACAACCAGTATTACGGCATTCCTTATCCGTTTAAGAAACTGGATATCGTAGGCGCTCCCGATTTTGAGGCCGGCGCCATGGAAAACACCGCCGCGATCTTTTATCGCGAGTCCCTGTTGTTCATTGACGACGACAATTCGTCTGTCAACTTGCATCAGCTGGTCTTTGAAGTTCTGGCGCACGAGATGGCGCACCAGTGGTTCGGCGATTTGGTAACCATGAAATGGTGGGACAACATCTGGCTTAACGAAGGATTCGCCACATGGATGGCGCTGAAGCCATCGCAGGCGCTTCATCCGGAATGGAACGCCGCGCTGGATGCGGTAGGGGAGTTGAATCGGGCGCTGACCGTCGATTCGCTCAGAAACACCCATCCCATCCGCGCCAGGGCCGAAACACCGGAAGAAATCAACGAATTGTTCGACGGCATTTCCTATCAAAAAGGCGCTGCGGTGCTGCGCATGGTGGAGTCTTATGTGAGCCCGGAGGTTTTCCGTCGTGGCGTGAATGCCTACTTACGCAAGTTCTCCTACGCGAACGCGTCCGCGGAAGATTTTTGGAGCGCCATGACCACCGCTTCGGGACTGCCCGTGAACCGAATCATGCCGACATTTGTGGATCAGGCGGGACAGCCGTTGGTGTCGGTGAAATCAACCTGCGTCACACCACCAGCCGCCAGTGCACCGAAGCGTCGATCGAGACGTTCGCGACGCCAGGCGAAGCCGCATCCCAAGACCGAGATCACGGTGTCCCAGCAGCGCTTCTGGGCCGATCCCATGACCGCACGGGGCAAAGAGCTGTGGGTTATACCGGTGTGTGTTAAGGCAGAAGGCGCCAAGCCATTCTGCCAGATCTTTAGCCAGTCCGCGCAGACTCTGCCGGTTGCCGGTTGTGCAACGTGGGTATTTACCAACGCGAACGCAAGCGGATACTATCGCACGCAATACGACCGCGCCGATCTTGAGAAACTTGGCTCGGTTGCAACTACGGAGCTCACTGCTTCGGAGCGCATTTCGCTGCTCAATGACGAGTCCGCACTGCTCGGCCCCGGCAAAGAGAGTGTGGCCCGTTATCTTGACCTGGTAGGCGCGCTCAGCCAGGATGCGGAGCGCGCGGTCGTTGAGAGTTACAGCCCGGAGTTGCGATTGATCGGCGACTATTTGGTCAACGACACGAACCAGGCTCCGTTTCGCGCCTGGATACGCGCTACATTTAATCCCATGTTTGCCAAGATTGGGTGGACCCCTGCGTCCGGCGAAAGAGCGGATGCGCGCTTGCTCCGCACCGATCTAATCTACCTTCTCGGCCGCGTAGGTCACGATCCCGCGATCATGAGTCGTTCTGTGGAACTGGCGACGGAGTACGTCAAAAATCCACACGCAATGGATCCCAGCATTGCCGGCGATGTCCTCCTTGTGGCTGCCAGGAGCAATGACACGAAGCTTTTTGAAGGATACCTGGCGGTGTTGCGCGACCCGGCAAGCACACCTGAGATGCTCTCGAACGTGTCGGATGCCATGGCCGCGTTCACAGATCCCCAATTGATCAGCCGCTGGCTCGAGATCGCAGCCGCGCCGGAAACGCGCAACCAGGATGCTGCCGGTTACTTTGCCCGCCCCCTGCTCAACCCTCCGGTGCAAAAAGTGGCCTGGGAATGGATCAAGGAGCACTGGCCGCAAGTCGAAAGCAAACTGACCATGAGCAGCGGAACAGGCGTGGTCCGGGCAACCGGCAACTTTTGCACGGTCGAGATGCGCGACGATGTGCAGAAATTTTTTTCAGAACACAAAGTACTTTCGGCGGAGCGAACTCTGAAGCAATCGATTGAACGAATCGATGCCTGCATCGGCTACCGGGAACGGCAACAGAGCAACCTGAGCGCTTGGCTGGCGCAACGCCCGGCGGTCGTGACGTCAGATCGGCGTTAGCGCCCGGCTTGAGCCGTTATGCGGGCGTGAGCGAGGCGGGGCCGAGTGGGAGTCCGCAGGCGAAATCCTGAGCGGAGCGAAGGATCAGTTCGGTTCGTAGCGGATGTGCACAGACTGCCAGCGCTGGTTCATGATTTGCGCGAATTGAGAGCTGCAGCGCGGGCAGCGGACGATGAGTTGATCGGATGAACTCCACTCCAGCGTAGGAGTTTCGGCGGGCGTGTCTTCTTCCACTAGAAAAATCTCGCCTTCGCTGGCGTGGCCGGAAAAATAACCGAGACGAATCGGTTGCGCGGCTGACCGCAGGTTTACGTGCAGTAGAAACGGCGCGTTGTCCCCACAGCGGCGTTCCATGGCCGCAGCGACCCATTGCTTATCTGGGCTGATCGCTTCTGCGAGCGCCTGTTCGCTGCATCGTGGATGGAGATGAAAGTAGACGACGCTGAGCGCCGCGGCCATCAACAACATGGCCGAGCCGAAGGCCAGTGCCCCGAGAACCATCTTCTTGGCAAAGGGATCCATCTGTCTATTGTGCCATTCGCGTTTTGATGGCGCGCCAGAGCTCGTTGCGTCCCACTCCGGTCTTCGAAGAATAAGCAAGGACGCCATCGACTTCGTGCTCGCGGCTGAGCGCTGTCAGTGCGGAGCGCAACTTGTTGCCGGAGAGCTTGTCCGCCTTTGTCGCGACGACAATGAGATCGCGTCCGGAGTTGCGTAAGAAGTCGATCAAATGGCGATCGGAAGCTTGCGGCGGAACATTCGCGTCGACCAGCACGATGGCGAGCTGCAGGGTGCCGCGATCCATCAAATAGGGTTCGATGAACTTAGGCCATTCCGCCGTGATCTCGCGCGAGATCTTGGTATAACCATATCCAGGCAAATCGACCAACATCATCGCGGGAAGCGGTTGATCGGGCTTCGCATAGATGCCTATGAAGTTGATAGTGCGCGTGCGTCCGGGCGTCGAGCTGACGTGAGCCAGCTTCTGCCCCAGCAGCGAATTAATGAGGCTGGATTTCCCGACGTTGGAACGTCCTAGAAAGGCGAATTCCGGCGGACCTTCCTCTGGAAAAGTGTTGGTACTTGCAGATGACGTGATGAACTTTGCGAGAATGGGTTTCATGCGTGGGATCTAGTTTGGCACAGCGGCCCTCGGCTGGGCGAGAAGGCTTGGCAGTTCGCGCAGCGTGTTGTGCAACACCCCAGCACGCGAAAAACGCGCGTGCCCGCGGACCCCGGCTGAGAAACACCGCGTGTTGAGATCGTCGATTCTTTCTCGTACTATTCACAGAAGCGGATGAAAGACACTTTGGAAGTGATCAACCGGATGCCGGCAGAGGTATTTCGATGAGCCATGAAACCCGTAACAGGCGTGCAGCGCTTAGCTTTAAAGAAAAGATCAAATTGCTGGAGAAGCTCCGCGACCGCAGCTTGGCTTTCGCCGCGGCCCGCAAGAAACTGGCTAAGGACAAGCCATCTTCCAAACCCTCTTAGATTTGCTACGCGCAACGCAGCAAACCGGCTTTTTTCTGAAACCCTGAAGCGCAGTGAGGGGTCCTTATCGTCGCGCGAGCGCTTCTCAAAGTGTCATTCCGACCCGGAGCTTGCCGAAGGGGAGGAATCTGCTGCGCTACATCCGTAGCTGCTTCCCATAAACGCCAGCGGAGCAGATCCCTCACCCTTCGGGTTCGGGATGACACTTTCATCCCCGGTTTCTTCTGAAACTCTGAAGCAGCTCAGCGAGTACCGCATCAACGCTTACAAATATCTTTCTCTGGAAATTTCCGGCGGCACCGTTGGAATGGGCTGCACCGGTTCTTCGCCAAATTCCGGAAGAGGTCTCTCCAGCGCGACTTTCAGGACCTGATCCATGTTCTCGACCAGATGAATCTTCATCTGCTCGCGGATATTCTCCGGGACTTCCGGCAGATCCTTTTCATTCTCCTTTGGAATGATGGCCTCGGTGAGTCCGGCGCGCAGAGCGGCGAGGAGTTTTTCCTTTAATCCGCCGATGGGCAGAACCTTGCCGCGGAGAGTGATCTCACCGGTCATGGCAATGTCGCGACGCACGGCGATCTTGCTCAACGCGCTGGCGATCGCCGTCGCCATGGTAATGCCGGCCGATGGACCGTCTTTGGGAATAGCGCCTTCGGGCACGTGGATGTGAATATCGACGTTGCGATAGAAATCCTTGGGCACGCCCAGCCGCGAGGCGCGCGAACGGACATAGGTGATGGCCGCTTGTGCCGATTCCTGCATCACCTCGCCCAACTGTCCGGTGATCGTCGATTTGCCCTTTCCGTCGACGATGGAGACTTCGGTTGTGAGGATCGAGCCGCCGACTTCGGTCCAGGCCAAGCCAGTAACCAAGCCGACTTCGTTCTTCTCATGGGCCATGGTGTCGCGAAACTTCGTCACGCCCAGGAACTCCGAGATGTTGTCCTTGTTGAGAGCGATGCGGTAGCCTTGGCCTTCCTTCACCACTTTGCGCGCAACCTTGCGGCAGACGTTCCCGATCTCGCGCTCCAGGTTGCGGACGCCGGCTTCGCGTGTGTACGAGCGGATGATCTCTTTGAGGGCATCATCGCCGAACTGAATCTGCTTTTCGTTCAGGCCGGCGGCGTCGCGCTGTTTGCGCACCAGGAACTGTTTAGCGATCTCAATTTTCTCGAGCTCGGTGTAGCCGTGCAGGCGCAGGACTTCCATGCGATCCTGCAGCGCGGGCGGAATGGTATGCAGCACATTGGCGGTTGCCACGAAGAA
>WNFJ01330655.1_pt1 | contig 18872 bp, 17 predicted proteins | sample 5400461 | NCBI WGS metagenome assembly WNFJ01 (sample SAMN13153349, study PRJNA577476) | soil metagenome | isolation source: 115 cm saprolite on Douglas fir-dominated hillslope | place: USA:California | collected 2013-09-17
AGTATTCAGTCTGAACGAGATGCCCATCCCGTAGCCGGGATGCGAGGCCTTCACTTGACCGCTTAATCGCAACTTCATTTCGTGCGTGCGTACCGTAATCTCAACCCCCGACCCCTGCGCGAACACGAGTGGCATTTCCAAATAGCATCCCCCGGGGCTGAGATCGCTCAGATGACAGTAGTTTCGCACCGAGCTTCCCGCCTGGAATACTTCTGCTCCAAGACGGCAGGCATATCGAGTTTGTCCGCGGCGATTGTCGGGCTCGGACCGCAAGCGAGCCACCGCTTCCCTTTCGCGCGCCTTCCCTTCCCGCTTCTCATCGTGCCCGCCCGCTGCCACGATGGCACTCGGCTGGGTGGAATGCTCCACACTCGCCGCACTCGCCACTTCCGCGGTCAACTCACCGTTGGGCACATCATCCAGGTTATTCTGCAACCACTCGCTCATAATGCGCCGCGAGGTTTGCGGTACATCCACAAACTGCACTCCCGCGCGTCCGTTCCAGTCCTGCCACACGACTTGGCCGGAAAGCCGCACGGTTGTCTTCTGGCCCGGCAGTTGAAACTGAAAATAGACTTTGCTGGTGGGCGGCAACTTCTTGCCAAAATTCACTGCCATGCCGTCTTCCGCCAGATCCACCAGCGTCGCTCTCACCTGTTCCCCGCCCGCGTAGTCGACCGTCGCCTGGGTGTGCACCATAGCCCGTACCTTGCGGCGCTTGTCCCGGTACAACAAAGTTTGCGCGGCGCGCAGGCTGCTCAGCGCACGCTCGTAGGCCACTGGCTTGTACACCACGAAATTGACCCCGAGGGAGAACAGTTCCCTGATGCTCTCCTGTCCCTCGACCACTACCACCGCCAGGGTCGAATCGTTCAGACGCGAAGAACGGCTGCCCAGCAACAAACCAATCGTCTCTTTCTGTGTCTTGCAGTCCAGAACGATTAGATTAAATCGCTCTTGCGCCAGCCTCACGGCGGCGCGCGCCGGCCCCGCGCACAACTCCACCTTGATGCCGAGTTCTTCCAGGACGCGGCGCAGCACATCGACTACGGCCTCATCGGCGCACACCAATAACGTCGAAAGAGTCATACCTGACTCGATCCTAGTTTCACGACGGTTCCTGCGACAAGTTACCGCAGTCATCTTTCAAGGCCGGAGATTTTCTCAAAGAAATCCTCTAAGTGAATTGTTCTCAATAAGTGACATTCGTAACCCGCATGATTACAAAAGACCAATGTGCGGCCATTGAACTGTCGTGCTTTGACCCGCCCCCAGACCACCCCTACGATGACAGCAAGCAGGGACATCCCCGCGAGCCGATACAGAGAGCATTTCTCACTATGCTGGATTCGAAAACACAGAAGAGAACGCAGGGCTTTTCCCTGCTTGAGCTGATGCTGGTCGTCGCCGTGATCATGATTTTGGCGGCAGTAAGCGTGCCGGGTTTGATGAAGACGGTCAGTGATATCAGCCTGCGATATACCGCGTCGGACCTTGCCAGTCTCTTGCAGACCGCGCGCATGCAGGCGGTCAAAAGGAACACGTTTTACTCGGTCCAGCCGGGCACGCTGGCTTCGGGCCAGCAAATCTACTATATGGAAAGGCCCGCTACGGCTTACGTCAACGGCGACCCAATCATGCCCATCAGTCAGGGCATAACAGTCACCCAGGGAGCCGGTAGCGGCGCCCCCAACGAAACTGCGTTTCTTACCAGTCTGGCTTTCACCGTGAATGCGTCAGCCGCCGCACCCAGCTTCAATGCCCGCGGACTTCCCTGTATTGCTACGGTTGCGGCCTGCCCAACCAATACCACGAATGGCTTCGTCGTGTTTATGTCGAAGAACGTACTTCTGGGCAATTCGCCCTGGGCTGCGGTCGTCGTCAACCCAAGCGGACGGGTGCAGATTTGGACCTCTGATAGCAATGGCAATTGGATACAACGGAATTGAGGAACAAGATGCCTGAATCGCCAGCAATTCGATCTGCCAACACCCGTTATCAGACTAGGTTCCGTCAGTGCGGGATGACGTTGCTCGAACTCATGATAGCCATGGCGGTTCTCGCCGTGGGAATGCTGGGGGCAACGGGAATGATCCTGGCAGGAGTGCAGGCCAATACGCGCAACAAAACGGACACCAGCGCGGTCGTTCTCGATCAACAGATCCTCGAGCAGTTCGGGACGCTAAACAATTACCCGACAGCGGGCACCGTACTCATTGCCGACTGCGGGATCATCGGCGGCGGTGCGGATGCGCACCTCGCTTCGCTGACGGCAACCGTTGCGGGAGCGGGCGCCACCCTCTATACCGCGGCGACTGCGCCACTTCCCAGCCAGGCGGGAGACATTGACTGGACGCAAGCGGCTCCTCCCCTGGCAACTTCCGCGACCGCAGGTTATGCCATGCAATACCGGACGTGCAACGGAGATTTATACGAAGTGCGATGGAATGTGATGCTGGTCAATGGGGCCACCAGCAAACTTAGCCTTTTGACCGTTTCATCGCGGCAGGTTGCGGCAGCGAATACACGCGCCTCCATACTTTTTTCTAATCCGACAACTTTACGAACCATGATTGACGGAGCTTTTTGACGAACATGAAGAAACCCGCACAATTCTCGATTTCCTTGCAAACTGGCTTCTCGCTGCTCGAGTTGGTGCTGGTGTGTGCGATTCTCTCGGTCATTCTGGCGGCTGTATTCACCGGCATCAACACCACCGTTCAACGCAGCCAGGCGGAACAGACCAAGGTTGACCTCACCCAGGAAGGGCGGGAATTCGTGGATGAGTTCGAGCGCGATCTGCATCAGGCGGGCTATCCCAACTGCCGCATGAGCGGTACCGCATTACTGGCCGCCGCCTGCCCAGCAGACTTTTCTACAAATACCGCGGGAGAGCAGTATTCGGGTACAGCTGTCGGTCTGGTTTACGTTTCCAATGTCAAGATTATTTTTGAAGGAGCGGTGGATGGCAGCGGCACCGTCTACTCCATCCAGTATCGGCTCGTCGATAAAGACAACAATGACCCGCCCACTACCGCCTGTCCTTGCACGCTTCAGCGCAGCGAAGTAGCGAAAGATCCCGGCAACGCTACTGCTCCCTGGGCGCAAGGCACCAACTTCAGTCAGGAGTTGCAGAACGTTGTCAACAGCGGAGTCCCGGGTGGCACGGCGCAATACGGAGGCGGCTTGCCCATTACAGGAAACACGCAGTGGGGAGCTACGAATACCGCCTACTACGCCGCCATCAGCACCTTTAAGGATTATCCGGTTTTTCAGGCCTACGACCAGAGTGGCACCATCGTTTCGTTGCCTCGGGACCTGACCGTCAGCGCGGACAGCCAACTCCTGACATGCGCCATTAGTTCGATAACCTGTATCAAGTCGATCCGCCTCACCATCAATCTCCTTGCCAACGCGACCACAGGCACCGACTTGCAGACGAACGTACGTCCCGTAACCACAATGGTGGGGACTGCTCGTCTGGTGAACAACTGAGGAGGACCTTTTCCATTATGCGCACAACCAATTTTCGTAAAGACGAACGTGGCATGGCTTTGATTATCGCCCTGCTGTTGTTGCTTCTGATCTCTGCGGTTGGACTGGGCATGGTTTATATGTCCACCACTGAGACCTCCATCAACACCAACTACAAGGACACGCAAACGGCATTCTTTGCCATGCGCGCCGGGTTGGAAGAGGGACGCGACCGGCTGCGAGCGAGTAGTGCATTCCCAATTGTTCTACCGACCAACATGCCCCCGGCAGCAGGCTCTATTGTCTACATCACCAATCAAGCCGGGGCTAGCGATTTTGCAGTCCAGCCGGGAACATGGGGCACCCCGTACTTTGACGATGAATATTGCCACGAGTCGTTCGTCCTCGGTGGTGTGACGTATAGGCCGTCGAGCACTCCGTGTACCTCTGCCGATGCGCCTGTGGGCTTTACAACCGTTGTCAGCCATTCGCCCAACACCGCAACGGCGGGCGCGCTGAAGTATAAATGGGTTCGCATCACGCTCAAGCAGAATGGAACCTTCCCCAACGCCCTGGTGGATCCTACCCAGATCGGCGCCAACCTCGCGTCTCAAGTTTGTTGGGATGCAACCTTGCAGCAAGAGAGGGTCGCGAGCGCGATGGTACCGGGAGCCATGACGTGCACTATCCCAAAGAATGCCGGCTTCAACGTGCAGCCGGTTTATCTGCTCACCTCCATGGCCATAACGCCCCAAGGTAGCCGACGGGTTGGGCAGTACGAGGCTGGAGCTTACCTGATCACGCCTCCGGCCGGGGGCCTGGACTTTGCCGGACCCAACGCTCAATTCAATAACGCACCAAACTCCAACAATTTCGGAATCAGCGGCTGTAACTCCGGCGACCCCTTTAACGGTCCCCTCGCCCCAGCGCCTTGCACGAATGCGTACGTGGCTCCCGTGCCTCAGGGAGGACCGGGAGGCCCCCCCAATGGCGCCTGCACCTCCACGACCCCCCCGTCGCTGCCCGCGATTGGCGTTGGTGACGCTCAAGGTGTGACTAACATGGATTCGCAGATTCCGAACAACCGCACCGGTAATTACACCGGATCGACGCCGCTTCCTCCCGCGCCTCTCGTCCCTTCGGTGCAAAATGAAGGAACAGGGACGGCCTTGTACCCGAGTAATAGCGTCTTGGGGCCCGGATCAAACTGGTCCACTCCCGCCCAGATGAACCAACTGGCTCAAGCGATGGCAAATGTAGCGACCATTACTTGCCCTGGCAGCGCGGCGTGCGCATCGACAACTTTCGGTACCGATGCCGCGCCCCAGATCACTTATATAACCGGCAACGCAACTCTCAGCGGCGGCGCAGGAGTCGTCGTCGTTACCGGAACGCTCACCTTTAACGGGAACACGAACTTCGATGGGCTGGTTCTGGTCATCGGACAGGGAATCATGAACGTACAGGGAGGCGGTGGTGGCCAGATTAATGGAGAGGTTCTCATAGCGAATACCAACAGCCATACGTCCCCTTACTCCCAACTTGCCACTTTGGGATCGCCTACACTGAATTGGACCGGTGGCGGCAGCAACTTTATCCAATACAACAGTTGCTGGGCCGACTTCGGAAGCTATATGCAGTACACGGTCGTCGCCTCCCGCGAAGAGATGTACTAAAACCGCTTCGGCATGCTGCAAACGTTTAGGCCCCGATCTCACCGATCGGGGCCTTCTTTATTTCCAGCCAGTTCAGGGAGTTCTGCTTTCGGTTGCAACACGGGTTAGAATCGAGCAGGCTTCAACTATTTATGCCGCCTTCTTCCCTATATCCGCCGACGCTGCGTCGCGAGCGTCCATCTTCATCCCGGCTGTGCTTCGCGTACTCGCTTTGCGCCCTTGCCTGCATCGCTTTGTTTTTCATACCTGCCTTCATCATTCGTCCTTTCCGCCATCAGTCGCCGCGCGCACTTTTGCTTGCGATGACGCTGCGCCAGCGTGCTCCGCTGGTTACGGTGATCGCCGGTGTCGCGTGTTTTGTCCTGGCCATCGCATTGTGGAGAACGGCGAGCCGCTGGGGTAAATCTTTTCTCGTGCTTACCCTGCTCCTCGTCACATTCTCCGCAGTCATGGCGCGCCTCAATTATTTCGAGTGGATGTTCCATCCCATCGATGGTCCGCAATTCCTGGCGCAAGCAGGCAGCAAGCTGGACGCGAAAGAAATGATCATGGCCGTCCGCCTCGGTAGCGACGCCCGCGCCTATCCCATCAGCCAGATGGCCTACCATCATGTCCTCAACGATATGGTCGCGGGCGTGCCCATCGCGGTCACCTATTGAACGCTGTGTCACACCGGTCTGGTGTGGACGCGAACGGTGAACGGAAGAGTGCTGCATTTTTATCTGGCCGGCATCAACAACCAGAATTTCCTCATGCGCGATAAGGAAACTGGAACCTGGTGGCAGCAGATCACCGGCAAGGCCATCTATGGCCCACTGCGAGGCGCAGCGCTCGAACTCGTCCTCAGCGACGAACTCACCTTCGGCCAGTGGAGAACCGAATCCCCCTCCGGCCAGGTGCTGGCGCCCGAAGCGAAATACACGAAAGACTACGACAGCAACTGGGAGCCGGAAGTCGCCAAGCTCCCCGTGGTCATTAGCTTTCCCGGCACTGAACTCAAATCGCGCGACGTCGTCATCGGACTCACCATCAACGGCGCCGCCCGCGCCTATCCCTGGGAAACTTTCGCCAAGCAGTCCCCCGTGCTCGATCGCGTCAATGGCACACCCCTGCTACTCGCCCTCGGCTCCGACGGCAAATCCTTCCGCGTTTTCGTGAGCCGCATCGATGGCCGCGATGCAGAATTCTTTTTGCAAGCCGATGCGAAAGACTGGACGCTAGTCGACGCCACCACCGCCAGCCAGTGGAACTTCCAAGGCTGCGCCATCTCCGGCCCTGCGCAGGGAAAGTGCCTCGACCGCACCCCCGCGCTGAAAGACTACTGGTTCGACTGGCGCAACTACCATGCCGAGACCACGGTCTACAAACGCTAGGACATTGCTTAAAATCAGAATGACAAGAGGAGGCTTCTTACGTGTCCACCCTTCACGCCATCTTTTGGGATGTTGGGGGAGTGCTGCTCACCAATGCGTGGGACCACACGCAACGCATAGCCGCCCTCGAACACTTTCGTCTCGACGAAGAAGAATTTCACTCGCGGCACGAAATGGTAGTCTCGTCGTTTGAGCGGGGCAAGATCTCGCTCGACGAATATCTGGATCGCACCGTGTTTTACCGCAACCGTCCCTTCACCCGCGATGAGTTTCTGGATTTCATGTTTTCGCTCTCGCAGCCCATGCCGGAAGTTCTGGCCTTCGCGCGTGCGCTGGCCGATTCGGGCAGGTATTTCATGGGCACGATCAACAACGAGTCCCGCGAGTTGAATCTGCATCGCATCGAGAGGTACGGCTTGCGGGAAATCTTCCGCCTGTTTGTCAGCTCCTGTTTTGTTGGGCTGCGCAAGCCGGAGAGCGGCATTTATCGCCTGGCGATCGAGACCACGCAGATCAAACCCGAAGAGTGCTGCTTCATCGACGACCGCGCGCTAAATCTGGAGTGTGCCGCGAAGCTGGGCATGCGCACGATCCAGATGCAGACGCTGGAACAGTTGCGGGAAGAGTTGGGGAAGCTTGGCGTGAAGCAGTGATTGGAAAGCAGTGGTCAGTGGTCAGTGAGCAGTGGTCAGTGATTGGTATTCGGTTTCACTGATCACTGACCACTGATCACTGACCACTGGACACTGACCACTAGCTTCTTCGAGCCTGCGTCTTTGTTGACGCACTTACAGGCTTCGGCACATCGGGCTCCGCGCCCGAAAGCGTGAGGTCACTCGACCAGCATTCCGAAAGCAGCTTCCAATCGCCGCTGCTCTGCTTGGCAAACACCCAAAGATATTTGCCGCGCTCTTCGCGGCGTTGGCCACCAGTTCCCGGAACTAGCGCACTGTAACGTCCCACTTCGTGAGCCAGTTCCCCGGCGACTTCCACGCGCATGGGATCAAGAGCCACTTCTCCCAATCCAGCCTCTAGCGAAGCGAAAAAGAACTCACGCACGGCCATCGCGCCGCGAATGGGAGGAAGATTCGAGCGCAGCACGAGAGCATCAGCAGCGTAGAGTTCGATCAATTCATCGAGCTGCCGGGTGTTGCAGGCCAGAACCCATTCCTGCGTCAGACGCCGGACCGCAGCCTCGCTGCGACTCATGGGTTCGCCCTTGGCAGCGGCCGCCACTCGCAGGCGATCGGCTTCGCGCGCGCTCTCGGAAGCGTTGGCACGGGGCGCTGCGGCCTGGATATCGGCCTGTCCGCCCTGGAAATAGTGGTGATGGTAGTGATGGTGGTAGTGATGCGTGCCGGCTGGAGCGCCCGGACCAGGATGAACCTCCTGTGTACCTTCCGGCGCTGAGGGCGGAGATTGGATTGAAGGCTCTTCGTCGACAATGGGTGAGTGCGATGCTTGAATTGAAGACACGTGAGCTGCCAGTTCAGGTGGCTCGGTTCCAAGAAGAAGGCCGCACGCGCCGCAGAATTTGTTGCCGGTGCGGTTGTGATGTCCGCAGACGCGGCAGGCGGTTTGAGTATCGACGCCGTTTTCCAGCGTTTCATCCTCGGCCACGGTTTCAGAATCCGCCTCCATGGTGAGGCGCTGCATGGCTTGCAGGGCCGCGGCAATCGCCTCCTGATTCGGCTTGGGCCGCCGCATTTCCGGGTAGAGACGCTGATAGATCTCGCCCAGGGCGGGATTGTGCGGACCAATGGCGGGCGCCGCACTCTCGGAATCCTGTGATGGAATGAAGCCGGAGGGCTTGCCGATTTTTTTATCCTTATTGCTGTCCACGATTCGCGTCCCGGTATCCAGGTTCATTTTAGCCCATGCGGACAAAATCTTAACGGCGGGAAAATTCGATCTTCCCTTCGGCTTCGGTGGGCACGCCATTGCAGGTTGCGGGACGATACCGCCAGGTGCGCACGGTCCGCAGAATGTTGCGGTCGCCCGCAGGGCCGGCGCTTTGAAGAATCAGAGGACTATGCACCCGGCCGTCAGTACCGATGATGAAGCTGACTTTGACCATGAGTCCTGTGCCTGCCGGAGCCAACAGAGGATCAGGCGTAGTGAGGGCCTGCGGAGGTCTTGTGTCCTCGCACCGAGCTCTCGCGCTCACATGGGGAACGTCTCTAAATTCGGCGGCGCGCCTGGGGGTCTTCCAGACCAGATGCTCGCGCTCGGAGATGACACTTTGTCGTGGCGGATTAGGAGTAACCTGCACGGAAGCGGTGCTGGCAGCGGGAACGGCGAGGATCAGAAACCAAGGCCAGATGCGAAGCATTTGATAGGACTCTGCACTCACTGGGATCGCTCCCGTATGCCTTAATCATCGGCAAGTATTGGGCCACCCTGCAATGCGGGGTTAAGCATATTGTTATCAGGTGGTTGAGTAAACTTTGCCGCGGGCTGAAGTTTTCCATGTGAAGGCAGTTGCATATTTCATGCTGCGTGATGTCCCTTGCATTCGCGGTAACTCCCCTTCATTTCTTGGTCGATGGGTACAAGGTGAGCAGCGTAATTTCGGGAGGACAATTGAAACGGATGGGAACATCGATGGTTCCCAGGCCGGCATTAGTGTACAGGCTGAGCGGACCCACTTGATATTCACCCCAGACATATTTCCTCGCCAGGGGAGGAAGGTAGAGCGGTGGTAAAAGAGGAATTCTGATCTGGCCTCCGTGAGAGTGTCCGGAAAGCTGTAGGTCGATGGGGAATCGTACGGCCTCGTCCGCAAAGTCCGGCTCATGCGCGAGCAGGATGACTGCTTCTCCAGAAGGGACTCGGAGTAATGTCTTCGTCAAATCCGCGGTCCTGCTGAGCACATCATTCACCCCAGCAAGCCAAATACGCGCGCCAGCGCGCTCGATGGCTTCCGACTGGTTCGCCAGGACATGGATATTCTCCGCCTCGAGGGCATGGGTCACATGTTTGGGGTCGGTATGGTCATCATGGTTCCCCATCACCGCCCAAAGACCGTGGGGAGCCGTCATCTGTCGCAGCAGGCGAGCGCACGGTTCCGCTGCGCTGGCTGCCTTTTTGTCATCCCCGATGATGGGCGCGGAAACAAAATCGCCTGTCAGCGCGATGAGATCGGGACGAAGGCCATTGACCATGGGAATTGCGGCGTGTAGCGGATGAACGGAAAAATAAGGGTCGTAATGGAAATCGCTAAGCAAGGCGATGGTGAAACCGTTCAACCGTTCGGGCCAGCGAGGCAGGAAAAAGTCCTTACGCAGAATGCGAGGGCGGTTCGGCTCCAGCAATATTGCATCGCCAGCAATCGCAACTGTGCCCGCTGCAACGGCGGCGCGCAGAAACTGGCGTCTTGTAGTGGGGATGAGGGGCAACGAAACTTATTCCGGGGGCATTCGCACGCTCTTCCAGCATAACCGAATGGACTAATCCACGGAAACAGGCCTTACATGTGATTGGGATCTGATCCGGTCCCGACGACACCAAATCAAGGACCTCTATGCGGAGCAAGGTCTCGAGATCAGAAACTGAAAGTGAGTTGGAGATCGATGCGGCGGTTGGCGCCGCTCTGCAGCTGGTTTGGAGTATCAAAGAATCGTGAACCCAAAATACCACTGGGATTTGCAAAGTTGACCTTGTTGAAGATGTTACGCGCCGTAACGCCGAATGTAAGGTTGTAGCGACGATCGGAAGTGCTGGGGATTCCACCTCCGGGGCCGCCGCCGAAGAGCGGTCCGCGCGGACCGCCGCCACCACCTCCTCCGCCTCCCCTTCTCCCGCCACCGCCTCCGGGGCCGCCGTCTCCTTGATTACCCGGATTACCTGGGGCGCGAGTGATCCGCGGACCGAATCCGAAGCTCCTGGTGAGCCGCAGATTCATCACGACATGGGACGGCCCCGTAGCGTAGTTAATCGGAGTAATTCTTTTTCCAGCAGAAGGGGAGGCATCGAAGGTTCCGAGCGGCGTGCAATAGGTAGTGGAGGGTGGAACCGGCGTCACCACCGCGCCGCATGTCGCGGGCGAGACGAATCCCGGCCGATCATTGAAGATGGAATCATTATTCAAGTCATTCGTTGTGCTGATGTTGAAGGGCGAGCCGGAGCTTGCGATCATGAATGGACTCAGGCGGAAGTTCAAGGGCAGTGCGAACGAACCGCCCAAAAAGAGCCGATGGCGCGTATCAAACGACGCGCGGCCGTAATCGGCGCTGATGTTGTGTGAGTTCGAGGGAAAGCTCGAGACCCCGGAGGTATCGCTGTTCGCATAGTTGAGCACGTAATACCCAAAAAGCTGAACTTTCGAGCCGACCCGCACATTGGTGTTCGCGATCAATTGATTTTGCCGGAAGACCGCTTCGGAAACGTACTGGTAAAGATTTCCTCCGGCGGGAGTCACGCACGCCGGACTGCACGGAGTCCCCGGAAAAGGAGCGTCAGCATTAATGGTGAGTAATTGATCAAACCCGCGAGAGTTGAGGTAAGTGACGGATAAGGTTGCAGCCTTGGTAAGCTGCCGCTCCACACTGATTGCCGACTGTAGCGTGTAAGGCGCGTGCAGCCGCGGGCTGATCTGGTAAATGGTCGAAACAGCGGGCGTAACCGCACCATTGCACGAAGAGATGTCTGTAAGGTTGGGACACTGTGGATTGCTGATGACGAACTGTTTCTGCGTGATGCCGTTCAAGCGCTGTGCTTCCAGAATCTGCGCTTCCTGGAACCGGTCATAGAAAATACCAAAACCGCCGCGCAGCACTACCTTCGGGGGTGCGGACTTGCCGCCTATGCCCCATGCAAGACCCAGGCGGGGCGCCCAGTTTGCGCGATTCTGAATGCCATTCTGGGTTTCAAAGCGCAGGCCGTAACTGAGACTAATGTTGGGGTGCACGCGCCAATCATCCTGGAAATAGAGCCCAGCATCGAAGTTTGTCACCACCAGAGGCGGAGTTCCCAACGTGTACGTAAGCTGGGTGGCGATTGCGGTCACGCCCGTTTCGCCGTTTGCAACAGCCTGTGCGTAGTGTTCGTAAGAAACTGGACATGGTTTTTCGTCAGGAGTAGGCAGGCACGCTGTTTCAGCCGCCGTATCCAGGAGTGAAGAGAACGTGAACGTGCCGTTGAATCCTGAGGTCGAACTGTTGGCGTCCCGTATGCCGCGCAGCCGCGCTCCAAACTTTAGAGTGTGATTGCCGTGGATGATGGAAGTGTAATTCTGCAGTTCGTAGTGATCCTGATGGTCGAGAATGTCTCCCTGGCTGTTGCCGCCACCGCCAAACGATCCCAGGACGTTCAGAGTGGGCTGGCTGTTCAGCGCCAACTGGTTGTTTAGTTCGCGCAAATATTGGAATCGCGTTTCATTCACGATTTTTGCGCCAATAATCTGCGTGTCGCTGATCTGCAGCGTGTGCTCGGTGGAATCTGAGTTATAGCCCTCGGATGGCAGATTGAATTGGCCGATGCCTTGGTTGTTTTCTGTGTTCCGGTAATACTGATAACGCGCGGTCACAGTGTTGTTTTTGGTGAGTTGATAATCAATTCGCGAATTGAGGTTGGTTCGATGACGAAGATTGGGCACGGCTTCAATGAGGGGAACCTCGGCAAAGGTAGTAGGGTCAAGCGTCAAGGCATTCACGGCAGATAGATCGTTGATATTTCGCCGCTGGGCATCCACGAAGAACGAAGCCTTTTTATTGATCGGTCCACCGATGTTGACGCTGAACTGGGTTGAATCGTAGCCCGGCTGATTCGCTCCCGCGAACGGATTGGGCGAGTTAAAAGCAGAGTCGTTTCCGCTGACGAATAACTGGCCGTGATACTTGTCCGTCCCAGGCTTGGTGAAAATTTCAATGCGGCCATAGCCGAGCTTGTCGTATTCGGCGGAGAAAGGATTTTGGTTGATGCGAATCTCGCGAATCGATGATTTGGGAGGAAGCTGCCCCGCGGTGAAACCGTCGATGTAGAGCTGCCCGCCGTTGGGACCCGCCGAAGGCCCGGCCAGCGCCTGCAAATCCGTAAGCAATTCATCGGGATCGTCGGGCAAGGCTTCGAGCTCTTTACCCGATATCACGATGGCTCCGGCATTGTTTGCCGGATTCACATCCAGCGTCGGTGTGGTATCGGAGACCTGAATCTTCTCCTGTTCGACCTCGATCGTCATGGCAACATTCAGGCGTAGCGGCTGCCCTGAAGTGATGACAACGTTGTCATTTTCAGAAACGGCAAAGCCTTGGGCAATGACGTTTAGCGTGTACTGCCCCGCAGGGAGCCCATTGAATACATACTGACCTTGGCCGTCTGCTTGAGCTTTGATGGGAGTAGAAGAAGCGCCGGCAGGAACCAGCACCACGTTCGCATTCGCGATGGCGGCGCCGGAAGGATCGGTCACTTGTCCGCGCAAAACGCCAGAGGCCGGCGAGCCCGCGGCTGTCTGCGATGCCGCGAGAGTCACGCATAACTGCAGCCAAAACACGAGAGCTGCAAGACGGAAATACTTGCGACCCTTCATTTCTTTTTTCTCGTTCTGCAACATAGAGATCGTCGGTGTAATTTTCGATGCGGCTTTCGCTGGGGAACGGGCCCGTTCTACGGACCCCCGAGGTCTCCAGAGGGCGCGCCCAGGCTCCAGGGCGCAAGCATCATGGCCTGAGCGGCGTTGGGAGCGGCTTGCAAAATCGGTTCGACGCCGCTGAACAGCTTGATCGCGGTTCCTGAGCCTGCGTTGCCCTCCGTCGAGAGAATCACTACCGCATCGCCTTTGTGCAGATCCGCCAAGGACACGGTTGGGGCGTGGTTGAGTATCTGCTGCAAATCTGGAGCGCCGCCGGAACGACCGACCATACCGTTTCTTCCCGGCGCCATTCCACGTTCAACCGCTGCTCCGGGAGGAACTGGCTCAGCCTTGTTCTCTCTCGTTGTTTGGCCGTTTTCAGAACCTGGGGTGGCCGCTGTTGAAGCGGAGGCCGCCGGGGTTCCGGCGGCCGCACCTTTCAGACGAGCGGCAATCCTTTGAGCCATCTCTGGCGGCAAATATCGAAGTTGTGAATCTTGCGTAATTTTGACGAGCACTGTTTTTTTTGACGACAGATCGTGAACACTGATGGTCGATGAACTTGCATCGATGGAATTGATTGTCCCGGTAAAAAGGGGAAAAGTTCCCGAGACGATTTCTTCAGCGGTCAATTCGCTTCCATCCGCGCTGCGGTTGCCGCGAGCACGCACTTGGTCGCCGGGATGGATTTCCTGCAGCGTGCTCGCCTTGGCATCGTCAAACTTCACCGAGTCGGGCGCATAACGGCGAATCACGGCAGTGCTTGAGGTATGAATGACGACGTCCTTACTTCGCACCGAGATCGTGAGGTTTCCAGCGGCCGCATCCACTGACTTGGCCAAGCCGTCCATTCCGCGCTTTTGCCAGTCTTGCAAGTCCTGCTCGTGCCTTGCTTCGAGGTCGGAGCGCTTCATCACAACAATGGACGACGCTACGAACGACTGATTATCGTCAGAAACCTTTCCTCCCACCAGAATGCGATCGCCAATCTGAATGTCCTGCAACTGGACGGGCGCAGCGTTTTTCAGATCCTTCTCGCCTGGAGCAATGCGAACGATGCGTGTCTCGGACTGGATTGTAACGGTGACATCAGGGCCGGAGTCTCGCTTTAAAGTGATTGCGGTGCCGTTGATTCCCTTAACAGCTCCGATGAAACGGTTCGTGCCTGGGGCCGGTTGGCTTTGCCGGCCAGAGTTTGCGGCATAGGAACAAGGGACGAAACGAAAGGTGAACGCGCTTCCCGCACAGAGCGCGATCGCTATAAACCATTGTGTAGTACCGCTCATATTTCCTATTGTTCTGATTATTAATCTACACGGCAGGGCAGGAGAAACTCCGCTCTTTACAAAGTTTTACTTCAAGGTAAGCAGGTTCTCGGGCGGGGAACACCCATGAGTACCTCAGCGCAGAACGGCAGAACAAATGTCGAGGACAGTCAACTACTCGGCAACCAGCAAATTCTCCGCGAACGGCCACTGCTCGTCCACCCACTGCGATTCACAGCGGAAACCGGTGGCGGTGGCCATATCGCAAACTTCCTGAAGCGAATATTTATGGCTGCTTTCGGTCCAGATGGTTTCGCCTTCTTGAACCTCGACCGAAAGCTCCGCTGCCGCAATATTCACGGTTTGGCGGCGCATGGAACGTAAATGCATTTCCACGCTGCGCTGATGGTGATTGATCTTGGCCACATGCTCAAACTGCGCGACATCGAAATCCGCATCCAATTCTCGATTGATGCGGGCTAGCAGGTTCAAGTTGAAGGCAGCGGTCACTCCTAGCTCGTCGTCATAGGCGCCCAGCAATTGCGCGCTGGATTTCACCAGATCGGTGCCGAGTAAAAGTGAGTCGCCGGGCTGAAGAATGCGGCGAACTTCGGCCAGGAACTGGATGCCGGCAGGGCGATCAAAGTTTCCAATCGTACTGCCCAGAAACAGGACGAGAAGATGCTGGCCGGCGCTACGATGGGCCGCGACCTCGAGTAGTCCGTCCAGATACTCGCGCTCAAAGCCCAGGATGCTGATACAGTCGATGTCGCTGAGTTCGCGTTCGCACATGACTAGAGCCGCACGCGAAATCTCGATGGGATAGTAACGCGTCAGTTGACGGCGGCAAAGAGCCTCCAGAATTTGGCGAGTTTTCTTCCCGCTGCCGCTGCCGAGTTCAGCCACGGCGACGGGACGAGCGAGCCGGGCCACGATGTCATGACTGTGCCGGCGCAACAGTCGCTCATCCGCACGAGTCAAGCCGTATTCCGGCAGATGACTGATTACCTCAAACAATGCGGAACCCACATCGTCGTACAAATATTTCGAGGGCAATTCCTTCTGGCCCGGCTTGGTGAGTCCGGCGCGTACGTCGGCTGCGAATTCATAGCTTGTGTTCGGCGTAATGGCTTGAACGAGCATGTTAAGAACTCCTCGTGATCCTTATGATGTAGACGAGCGGGTTACGCAGCGAAATCCGGTATAGATGTATTGGTAGTGCGCCTGGAACCAGTTGCGGAAGGTGCGCCGCAACATACAGGCCGCGGTCCGCGCCGATCCGCCCTTCATGACAAAATGTTTGCCATCAAAGAAATCGGCGGAATAGCCGTGGTAGAAAGGAAACGGCTCGAATCCGGGGAACGGAGCGAACTCGGTGGAAGTCCACTCCCAGCCATTGCCCAACATATCCTGAACGCCGAAGGCGCTCTGCCCTTGAGGAAACGCATTTACCGGCACGGGATCCCAGCGTTCAAAATCGACGTTGCCAAAGGCAGCGTTGGGTTGCACTGCTCCCCATGGAAACGCCCGCTCTTCGCCGTCGAGCGTGCCATATGCGGCGCGCTGCCACTCCGCTTCTGTGGGCAAAGACTTCCCTGCCCAGTTGGCATAGGCTTTCGCCTCCGCCTGACTTACATATACGGGCCAATCGAGGGGTAGCGGAACATCACGGAACATCGTCCGATACAGCCATTGATTGCCTTCGCGTTTCCAGAAAGCCGGCTGAGTAATTCCCTGCCCCGACCTCCAGTTCCAGTCGTCGTCACTCCAAAATGCGCGCGCCTCGTAACCACCGGCGGCAACAAACTCCAGATACTGGCGGTTCGTAACTTTGTACTGATCGATGTCAAACGCGGGGACATCCGCGATGTGGGCTTCGAACTCGTTGTCCCACCCGAACTGGCCGCTCTCGCGCAAGACGCCGAGTGTAACCTTACCTGCCGGAACTTCGATGCTGCGCTGAATGACTGGGGAAGTAACGGCCTGCGGGACTTCGGGTTGCGGAACTTTCTTAGAGAGTGGCAACTGATGCAGCATGTAAGCCAGTGTTTCCGCGTGCATCAGACGATGCTCAATGGCCACGTTGAGAAGCGTGCTCAGCGGGAATCCGTTAGGATCAGGCGGAACAGAATCAGCCAGTGCCTCTTCTAATTTTTCATCTAGAACAGAACGAATTTTCCCGACATAGTTCTGCACCTCCGAAACTGACGGCCAGTCCGACGGCTGATCGGTGGGAAGCCCGCCACCAACCGGATCGATGCCGAAAGCAAACAACCGGTCAAACTCAGGATGAAAGCTCTTCAGCCCCAGAACGCGATCACGGAACAGGTTCCAGTCGAAGGCCTCGAGATGGCCGACATAAAAGATGATGCGGTGACGTTCGGCAATGGGCCGTTCATACAGAGAATCCTGCTTGACGACAGCAAAAAGGTCGTCCGTACGATGGCGAGCGTCGGCGAGGCGCTCGATCAAATCGTGACGGACAGCGGAGTGGCTCTGTGTGGCAAGCATTCGGCCTCCCTAAGTGCGTGAGCGGATGGACTTCACTTCGTAAAAACTGCACAATTCGTAAAATTCTAGGTGCCGCGGAGCGCGAGTAACATAGGGTAATGTACCTACCGGTATTTCATGTTGACGCTTTTACGGCTAAGCCCTTTGGAGGCAATCCAGCTGCCGTTTGCCCTCTTGCGGAATGGTTAGATGATGATTTACTGCGCGCGGTCGCATCCGAAAACAACCTTTCGGAAACCGCGTATTTCGTGCCTCGCGGCGATCACTATGACCTGCGATGGTTTACGCCCCGTTGCGAAGTGAAGTTGTGCGGACACGCTACTTTGGCTTCCGCGCATGTCATACTGCAAATTCTTGCACCTGGCAGCAATTCGGTACGCTTCGAAACTCGTTCTAGTGGCGCCCTTACGGTCTCTCGTGATAGCGATTTGTTGGCAATGGACTTTCCCGCGAACGCGCCTTGGGCCTGCCCTTCCGCGCCCGCGGCTTTGCTTGATGGTTTGGGTAGCACTCCTGCTGCGGTGATGCAAGTCGAGGACAACTATTTCGCAGTGTATGAGAGGGAGCAAGAGGTAAGACGCATCCGTCCCGACTTTCGGGTGTTGGAGAAACTCCATCCCGCCGGTGTTGCGATTACGGCCCCGGGTGAAGATTGCGACTTCGTCTCTCGCTATTTCGCGCCCAGTTACGGCATCCCGGAGGATCCGGTGACCGGTTCAACTCACTGCTCACTGGCGCCGTATTGGGGTGGGCGACTGGGCAAGACGAATTTGTATGCTCGGCAAGTTTCTGAGCGCGGCGGTGAGCTATGGTGCGAACTTAAGGGAGAACGCGTGATTATCAAAGGGAGTGCCGTGCTGACGTTGCGGGGTGAGTTGCTGATCTGACAGAAGATCACAGAGGAGGCGACGGTTAACGCGCCAGCCCCTTGCTCCGCAGAAATTCATGCGCGACATCCTTGACGTCGCGGTGCTGGCCGTCGAGAGCAAAATTCAATTGTTGCATCTCTTGATCTGAAATCTTGCCTCTTAACTCAGACATGGCCTGAGCTACTTCCGGATGCTCCCGCATGGCCTGTTGGCGAATCACTGCAACCGCTTCATAGGGCGGGAAATAGTGCCGGTCATCTTCGAGCACAAATAAATCAAGGGCAGGAATTAAACCGTCAGTCGCGTTGCCGGCAGCGATATCAATCTGATGATCTTTCAAGGCGGTAGCAAGCAAGCCCAAATCCATGATGCGCGGCGGCGCGGCGAAATGCAGGCCATAGGCGGCGGCCAGCCCGGCATATCCGTCCGGACGCTCCATGAACTCATAGCCAAATCCAGCCCGCCATTGAGGAGCGAAAGCCGCCGCCTGGGAGAGAGTTTTCAGATTCAGGCGACGCGCGTCGGTCCCACGAATTTCCAGCGCAAAAGTGTCGTTGAAGCCGAATGGCGGAGAGAGAGTAAGGCCGAGACGCGCTTCGTATTCGCTCTTGACCCGTTGGTAGACCTGGGCTCGGTCGCCTCCAACTTTCTGTTTTAAGATCGCAGTCAATGCTGTGCCTGTATATTCCGGATAAATGTCGATCCGCCCGGCTAATATCGCTTGCTGGCAGATATAGGTTCCCGCGAGATAAAAGCGGCGCTCCACTTTCGCCGTGGTGTGCGCTTCAATCTGTTGAGCTAACAGTTCGCCCAGCATCAGCGACTCAGTAAAGTTTTTGGATCCAACCACAATGCGGTTGGAGTGTGCGGGCGCACACGAGGAAAGAAGCACCGAAAGTAAGATTACGCAACCCGCAGTCCAGCGCTGTTCCATGAAGCTGCGGCGACAAGCGTGTTGCTGGTGCCGTTTCATCGGGGCCGCAAACGTTTCTCCAACCAGCCCAGGCCGAAGTCCGCCGACAAAGCGAGAACCGCCGCTGGAATGGCTCCGGCTAAAATGAGTTGGTTGTTCACCATGGCAAGTCCGCGAAAAATGAATTCGCCCAGCCCCCCGGCACCAATTGCGGCTGCGATGG
>WNFJ01593152.1_pt2 | contig 18866 bp, 15 predicted proteins | sample 5400461 | NCBI WGS metagenome assembly WNFJ01 (sample SAMN13153349, study PRJNA577476) | soil metagenome | isolation source: 115 cm saprolite on Douglas fir-dominated hillslope | place: USA:California | collected 2013-09-17
CGCGCCGCCTTGCCGTCCCTGCAGGAGGGTGGACCGGGCCTGGTCGACCGCGCGCTCGCTTACGCCTTGGACCTGCTTCAAGAGGATCGTCTTGAAGATTGAACGGCTGCGCATCGATGCGTTCGGTCAATTCCACAGCTTCGAGCGGGAGCTGGGGGCCGGGCTGAACGTCTTTCATGGACCGAATGAGGCCGGCAAGAGCACCTTGCTCGCCTTTATTCGCGCGGTCCTGTTCGGCTTCTCCAAGCGCGGCGAGCCTGCTCGCTACGAGCCGGACCGGGGTACGATCGGCGGAGAGCTTCTGGTCAAAACCGCAGCGGGCGCATTCTGGGTGCGGCGCTCCGGCTCGCGGCGTTCCGAGGGCGAGCTACTGCTGCGAAGCCAGGAGGGCGAGCGGCTGCCGCCATCGCGTTTGAATGAGGCATTGTGCGCCATCTCGCGCGAGCTCTTTTGCCAGGTCTTCGCGTTTGGCCTGCACGAACTGTCCTCGTTCGAAGAGCTGGCGTCGGAGGGCACCGTGTCCCAGGCCCTGTTCGCCGCCGGCATGCTCGGCGCTCGCCGGCTGCCATTCGCCCTCGCCTCGCTCGAGAAGACCTCCAAGGCGTTGTTCGCCTCACGCGGTTCCAAGGCCCAACTGAACAGCCTGTTGGCGGAGCTCTGGGAGGTGCTGCAGCGGATCGCGGCGATTGGCGATCGACCCCGACAGTATTTTGAGCAACGCGCTGAGCTGGATGCCCTCGACGAGCAACTGAGAATTCAGTCGGCCGCCCGGCGTGCCGTTGAACGCGAGCGCGACGTGCTTCGAGAGTTACAAGCGCTGCTTTGCCAATCGGCCGAGTTACGGGTTGAGCAGAACGCGCTTCAGGGGAAGAGCCAGGAGCTGGAATTTGAGCGCAAATCCCTCCAGCGCCTCTGCATCGCGGAGCAAGACGCGGCGCGGTGGCGCTCGTCTTTGGCAAGCTTCGAGGCGCGGGTGGAGCAGTGGCGTACACTAGAAGGAAGGCGGCAATCGCTCGAGGACAAAGAGCGGACGCTTCAGGCCCAGCTCGCCTCGCTCGCTCTTCCGATCGCTTCCACCGATCTCATTCAACGCGAGCCAGAATCTGCCAAGCGGGCGCTGGAGCTGCTTGGCGCGGAGTTGGTGAACGCCATGCAACCAGTGGCTCGAGCTCGCGAGCAGTGCCGTAGCGCGAGCGACGCGCGAGAGGCGTCATCGCAGCAGCTCGAGCGAATCCGGTCCGAAATCGTCGGCCTGCCGGATCTTCCTGCCTCGGAATTGCGCCGCGCACAAACCGCGCTCTCACGCCTCCCGGGACTTCGCGCGCAGGGGGCCGCACTCGATACGGTCCGGCAGGATCGGCACGACGCGCTGGCAACCCTCGAAATAGAACCGCCCTTGCCCAAGGAGCTGTTTCCGTTTGCCTGGGCGCTCATCACAAGTGGCGCGTTCCTGGGGTTGGGGGGCATCGCGGCCCACCTTTCCGGCCCAAGTCTTGGGACGGTCGCTTTGGCCGGCTCTTTGTGCTTCGCCGCCCTCGTGCTCTTCATTCAGCGCCGCGCAAGGCGCGCTTTCGAAGCCGCCACCTCGGATGCCGCAACGAGGCGGTTCGCCCAGGCCGAGAGGCGCTCGAAATTGTTGGCGGAGCTTCGGGACCTTGATCATCAGGGGGCGGATCTCCAGCAACGAGTGGTGGCGACGGCAAAGGAGGCTGGGATCCCTGCCGATGCGGATCACCGTGCGTTGCAGGAGCGGGCCGATGCACTGCTTTCGATGCTCAATGGCATCGACGCGCGGGAGCGGCTCTGTCGCGAGTTGGAGAAGCAACAATCAATGCACGAGCAGCGGTTGCAAGAAGAACGGAGCCGGATCGCCGAGCTCGCCGGGCGAGCCTCAAGTCGATGTTGCAAGCGCAAGGATTGCCCGCGGAGCTCTCCGCGGATGCAGCGTTGCGGCTGTGGGCAGAGTTGAGCGGTATTCGCCAAGCTTTTCTCGATCTGCGAGGGAACCGGTTGGCGTTGGTCACCGAGGAGCAAGCGTGTGGGACGGCGGCCAACTCGGTCCTCGAGGCGTCCGCCGGCGCCGGCCTCACTGCTCAGGAGCCGCTGGGCGCAGCCACCGAGCTGCGCGCTTTGCTCGATCGGGCTGACCAGGCGGCGGCCGATCTTAAGCGGGCCAACCATCTATTGGCTCAGAATGAGGAGCGCGCTTCGCGCCTGACTCGAACCGCCGGGCAGTTCGAACAAAGGATCTCTAAGCTGCGTCGGCAAACGGAGTTGGACTCGGATGCAAATGCAGAGGAACAGCTTCTTGCGGCCTGCGGCCAACGCCTTCGCACCCTCGAGCCGCAGCTATCCGAATTGGAAAATCGGCAGCGAGCGCTCGCCGAGCGCAAGGGCGGCATCGCCAAGGACTTGGAGGCCTGGGAGAAAGATTCCGAGCTGGCCCAGTTGCGCTCCCAAGAAGAATTCCTTCGCGGGCGCATCGTCGACCTTTCCCAAGAATATGTGGTGCAGCGTTTGGCTGCCGGGCTTTTGAAGCAGGCGCGTTGGCGGCATGAACGCGAACAGCAGCCCAAGGTGATTCGAATTGCCTCGCAACTTTTTGCGGAGCTAACCGCCGGTCGATACGCATGCGTCTACACCCAGGCAGACGCTCCGGAGACCCTGTTCGTCGCAGATGCGCAGGGCAGAGAGTGGAGAGCGGAGCAGCTCTCGCGTGGGACACGCGAACAGCTCTATTTGGCGTTTCGCTTGGCGGTGATTCAGGACTTCGGGGAAACGCGTCAAGCGCTGCCGGTGATTCTCGACGACATCCTGGTCAATTTCGATCCCGAGCGGGCACAACATGCGGTGAAAACGCTTGCTCGAATTTCTAAGGTCCACCAGGTGGTGGCCTTTACCTGCCATCCCCAGCTGCGCGACATCTTTCAGAAGCAAGGCGCGCAACTGTTGAGCCTCTCGCAAAAGCCAGTCCCGCTTTTGGAGAGCGCCTAGGTTCGCGGCGGGCGAATCGCGCGCAGATTCAGCCGGCGGTAATCGAGCGTGTAGGGCGGGTTGTCGGCCTTCGCCTTCTCGACCATCCCCGCCACAAACGAAGCCCGCAACGCATCGGGCAAAGGGGCAAGATGATTCCGAAGCACCACCGCAGTGATGAAGTCCGAATATTCCTTCGCGTTCGTGAACGAACTGGGCGCGGCCTTAATCTCGGCCCGGGTATCGACGAAGCCAGCGTCGCGCAACCGCTTCTCGGTGGTTTTCGCGTCCGCGTAGTTCCAGGGCTCCTGCCAGTCCCGGTAATAGGGCGCAAACGGCTCGGAGGCTTTGAACGAAGTGGCTCGCTCGTGAAATGTGGAGAGATTGCCTGCTCCTCCGCACTGCGCGATCAGAAAGCCGCCGGGCCGGAGCGCGGCAAATAGATGCACGAACAGCTGCGCGTGGTCCCTAATCCAATGGAAGGTGGCAGTGCTGAAGATTCCGTCGGCTACTTGTTCCAGCGAGAGTCCTTGTAAATCCGCCTGGAGGAACGAAACGCGATCGCCAAACAGCGGCACCAGATACTGACGCGCCACCTGCAGCATGCTGGAGGATGCGTCGACCGCAATTGCCCTCCCGTGGGGCAGTCGCTCCAACAGCTTGGCGGTGAGCCGACCGGTGCCACATCCCGCGTCGAGAACCGTCTCGTTTCCCTGCAACGAAAGGCGCCCGAGCACCTCCAGACCCCACTCGAACTGCGGATTGGAAACTCGGTGGTACGCCGCGCCATCCCAATCGTTTTTCGTCATCTCTCACCAGTTTAGCGCCCAAGGCATGCGCGCAGTCGGGAAATGAAACAGCCCCGTCCGCGGGCTTGGACGAACGGTGCCGTCAGCTAACGCTGGTATAGCAGCGCGTTTGAGCGCGAGGGCAGCCCGTGCCTTCGCCGTTGATTCCGCCGAGGTTCGCGTGAGACAAGGGCTGGGGATGGGAACGACAGCGGCGAGTTGGGAGAGCGGGCAGAACGCGGACCGGGAGCTGGCGCCCGCCACTCCAATGATGCGCCAGTACCTGGAGATCAAGGCGCTCCATCCGGATACCATCCTTTTCTTTCGCCTGGGCGACTTTTACGAGATGTTCTTCGAGGACGCGGTCAAGGGCTCTGAGCTGTTGCAGATCACCTTGACATCGCGCTCGAAGGGCGATGAGCGGGTCCCGATGTGCGGAGTACCCTACCATTCGGCGCGCCGCTATATCGCCAAGCTGATCGAATCGGGTTTGAAGGTCGCAATCTGCGACCAGATGGAGGAGGCCGGCAACGGCCCAGGAATCGTCAAGCGCGAGGTGACTCGAATCATCACCCCTGGGACGGTGCTGGACGAGGATGCGCTCGAAGCTCGCGTCAATAACTTTCTTGCTTCGATCGTGCCGAGCGGGGGTGCTTTTGGCTCCGCACTGCTGGACCCATCGACAGGAGAATTGATCTCATTCGAATGCGAAAGTCTTTTTGAGCTGAAGGAGCGCCTGGGCCAAGCCGAGCCAAGGGAGCTTTTGGTCTCCGAAGAAGAGCTGCCGCGACCCTGGGTCCAGGAACTGGCTGCTTCCCTGACCCATCGGCCTTCGCTGACCTCGATCGACCGAGGCGCGTTCGACCCTGCGCGCGCGGCAGCGTTTCTCAAGTCGCACTTTCGGGTCGCGTCGCTCGAAGGATTTGGCCTCGGCCAAGCCCCGCGGGCGGTCGCGGCCGCCGGCGGTGCGCTCCGCTACCTCAAGAATACCCAGAAGACCGATGCCCGCCACGTGGATCGGATCCAGTTCAGCCATCGGGAGGACGTGCTGGTGTTGGATGAATCCACCCCTGGAAATCCTCCGGACCGTGCGAGACGGAAGTCGCGCCGGCTCGCTGTTGGGCGTGCTGGACCGCACCGCCACTGGAATGGGCGCCCGAAAGTGCTCCCGCTGGTTGACCGCGCCGCTGAGGTCCCTTCCGGAGATCAACGCGCGTTTGGACGCGGTCGAGGAATTATCCACTCACGCCCTTTGGCGTTCAGAAATGATCGAGCTGCTCAAGGGAGTTTTGGACCTCGAACGCCTTTGCGGGCGGTTGTCGCTCGGCTCGGGAAATGCGAGAGACCTCAAAGGGCTGGCCAATTCGCTCGCAGTTTTGCCGAAGCTGGGTCTAGCTCTCGCGCGGTGTGAGAGCCCTCTGATCCGGATGCTGCTCAATCCGCTTACGGCACTGAAGGAGCTCGAGCAGGTCCTCCGCTCCGCTCTGGTCGATGAGCCGCCAATCTCGGTCAAAGAGGGAGGCCTGATTCGCGCAGGCTACAACGCTGAGTTGGATGAGTTGATTCAGCTCACCACGTCCGGAAAGGAGCTCCTACTGCGGATCGAAGCTCGGGAGCGGGAAAGAACCGGGATCGGCTCGCTCAAGGTTCGCTACAATCGGGTGTTCGGTTACTACCTGGAAGTCACCCGCTCCAATCTTCACCTGGTGCCGCAGGATTATATCCGTAAGCAGACCACGGTCGGCGCCGAGCGATACATCACTCCAGAGCTGAAGGAATACGAAGAGAAGGTGCAGTCCGCTGAAGAGCGGCGAAGCGTCCTGGAGTATCGGCTTTTTGAGGAGCTGCGCGAGCGAGTCGTCGGATGCGCCAAGGAGATCCGCGCCGCGGCCGAGGCAGTCGCCACCGCCGACGTGCTGGTCTGTCTGGCGCAATGCGCAGCGGAATACGGATATCAGCGGCCGCTCGTGGATGAATCGTTCGAGATCGACATTTGTGCGGGGAGGCATCCGGTCGTCGAGCGCATGCTCAGCGATGAGCGCTTCGTCCCAAATGATCTCAAGTTGGACCGGGAGGGCACGCAGATCCTGATCATCACCGGTCCAAACATGGCGGGGAAAAGCACTGCAATGAGACAGGTCGCGCTGATCGTCCTGATGGCGCAGGCGGGTTCGTTCGTTCCGGCGAAGAGCGCGCGGATCGGCCTGTGCGACCGGATCTTCACCCGTATCGGCGCGGCCGATAACCTCTCGCGGGGACAATCCACCTTCATGGTGGAAATGACCGAGACGTCGAACATCCTTCACAATGCCACTGCTCGCAGCCTGGTGGTGCTCGATGAAATCGGACGAGGGACATCCACCTTTGATGGTGTCTCGATTGCTTGGGCAGTGGCCGAGCACCTCCATGATCGAATCGGCGCTCGGACGCTATTCGCGACGCACTACCACGAGCTGACGGATCTCGCTCGGGAAAAGCCGCGGGTGAAAAACGCCTCGATTGCGGTGCAGGAGGTCCAGGGAAGGATCATTTTTCTGCGCAAGCTGTTGTCCGGTGGCTCCAGCCGCTCCTACGGGGTGGAGGTGGCGCGATTGGCGGGTTTGCCCCGCGAAGTCGTATCACGGGCCAAGGAAATCCTCCGCAATCTCCAATCGGAGGAGCTGGATGAAGCGGGACGCCCGCGGCTGATCCACCGGCCGCCGCGGGGCGAAAATCCACAGCTCCCGCTTTTCGCCGGAGAATCGACTGAGACGGTGGCTGCCTACCGCGCGTTCGTGGAGGAGCTCTCGAAAATCTCGGTCGAAGCGTTGACTCCACTCGAGGCTCTCAACCTGGTCGCGAAGTGGAAGGGCTCAATCTTCTAACTTTTGCGGCGGCGAAAAACTTGCCCGCGGTTGGATCCCGTGCTCGCATTGCCGCCCTTTCGCGGATGATCCATGCTCAAGCTCTCGGGGCTTCTCGCACTTCTCGCGTTGCCCGTTTCAGCGCTCGGAGGACCCGAAGCCGCAGAGCAGGCGTACCAAGCAGCTCGGGCGCGTTATTACGCGCTCAAGCGCGATACTACCCAGCGTAAGTTCCGACATAATTGGCTGCGGGTGGCGCAAGGCTTCGAGCGAGTCGCGGCCACCCATTCTCAAAGCCACCGGGCGCCGGACGCACTTTTTACCGCGGCCGAGACGCTCCAGGAGCTGAGCAGAATCTCCCTGCTCTCGGAGGACCTCCAGTCCGCGATCCGCGATTACAAAGAGCTATGTCTCAAGCCTATCCCCATCATCATCTCGCGGACGATGCGGCCCTCTCGCTCGCGAAGATCGAGGTGGATCGATTGGACCGGCCGGAAGCGGCCAAACGAATCTTGCGCCGGGCGATCACGCAAAATCCAAAGGGCGACCGAATTGCTGAAATCAGATCGCTGCTCAAAGCCCTAGATCGCGAATCGTCGGAAAAGAGCCATCGGGGTCGATCCGCTCCGCAGCCAAAAATGGCGGCCATCAATTCCCCACGGCAAGCGCCCGTCGACTGGAAGATAAAGGCTTTTTCCGCAGCGGCGTTGAGTCGGCCCGAACCGTCGGTGCAGCCGAAGCGTCTGCCAATCCGCGGGAGCTCGAGCGCTGAGCTTGAGCCCAAGCCGGCGACCATCACGTTGAAGCTGGACACCGGCGCGGCGAGTGCTGCGGTTGAAACTTCGCCCCCTCCGCGCGACGGAAGTCAGGAACAGAACGCAGCGCCTCGCTCGCAAGTCGTAGAAACGAAGGCTGTCGTCCAGAGGCTTCGCCCCTTGCGCGAGCGCAGCGCCTACACCCTGTCAGAACAACTCGGTCTCAAAGTACGACGCGTGGTGGTGGATGCTGGGCACGGCGGACATGACACCGGCGCGATCGGCCGCGGGGGCACTCGCGAGAAAGACGTCGCGCTCGCGGTCGCCCTACGTCTGCGCGAGGTGCTCGGCCAAGCTGGCCTTGAAGTCATCCTCACCCGCGAGGACGACACTTTCGTTCCCTTGGAAGAGCGGGCGAGGCGCGCCAACGAGGCTAAAGGCGACCTGTTCGTCTCGATCCACTGCAACTCGGCGCCGGGACGAACGCTTCGCGGGATCGAGACCTACAGCCTGAACACGGCCAGCGACCGCTACTCGATCCGGCTGGCGGCGCGGGAGAACGCCTCTTCGGAAAAGCGGATCTCCGATCTCCAGTTTATCCTCGCGGACCTTGCCACCAAGGCCAACACCGAAGAGTCGATTCGACTGGCGGGGCATGTGCACTCAAGCCTGGTGGGACATCTACGCCAGCGGCACCGGGACATTCACGATCTGGGTACCAAACAGGCGCTGTTTTACGTGCTTCTTGGCGTGAAGATGCCGGCGATCCTCGTCGAAACCTCATTCCTCTCCAATACCGAGGAAGAGAGGCGGCTCTCCTCCAGGTCGTACCAATCGGACGCAGCCGAAGCGATCGCTACCGGCATTCAGGACTTCCTGGGAAATCGACAAAAAGTCGCGAGAGTCGATTAAAAACCTTTAAAATCTAGGTACTTGCATAGTTTATTGGCCTCCAGGCCAAGAGTACGCCTAGGTGAAGAAGGACATGACAAAATATGCCTAGGTATGGCATATTGCGCCAGCGGTCCGGTCGGTGCTTTCAGCAGTATCGGTGGTGGGGCCTCCTAGTTCCAGTCGAGCAGCGTACGAAACTCATCGGTGAACTAGGGGGCCACATCTTTGCCATCGCGTGGCAATCGAAGTCCTGCCGTGGCATGAATCAACTGCTTTGGCAGACTCCCGGGCCCACGCACAAAGCTTGACGCAGCTTCTTTCCCCTCCGCCGGCACCCTCTCAGACGCATCGCGAAGAGCGCGGTCAATTGCCGCCGTTTCCACCCGGGGATCCGAGAAGCCGGCGACGCCGTGCGCAGGATTACCTGGACTTGGCCGGTGGAAGAATTGCCGAGTTGCACCGCGGAGCCGCTTCCGGACTTTCAGTTTGCAGATTGATCGCCGAGATGAGCGATCGCTTGTTGGTCGGGGTTTGGGGGGAGCTGGTGGCGGAGCTCAATGCGCCGCGCCCTCTCGCCTTGGTCGCACTGGGCGGATATGGCCGCCGAGAGCTCGCCCCTTGCTCCGATCTGGACCTGTTACTGCTCAGGAGCCCGCGCGTGCGCCAGGCCGAAGTCGAGCCGCTGGCTCGCACGTTTTCTACCTTCCTCTGGGACTTGCACCGCGCACCGGGTTGGAGCGTGCGAACGCCCGCGGAATCGGTGAAGGCCGCGGAAGAGGATCACACCGTTCGCACCGCGCTACTCGATTGCCGATTCCTGGCCGGGGATCCGCGCGTCTTTCATTCGTTGTCGGACCACTTGCTGCGAGAGCTGTTGACCCATCGAGCGGCCCAGTTCATCGCCGACAAAGCCCGGGAAGTTCGACTGCGCAGAGAGAAGTACGGCGACTCGGTCTTCGTACTCGAGCCTGATATCAAGCAGAGCGAAGGAGGTCTTAGGGATCTTCAAGCGGCGCTGTGGATCGCCCAGGCGCGATTTCGGGTCCGTGGACTGGGAGAGCTGCTCAAGCAATCGATTCTCCCCGGTTCCGAAGTGCAGCTGTTGCGAGCCGCTCGAGATTTCTTGCTCAGAATTCGCAACGAGCTGCACTACGCGCGGGGACGCAAGGAAGACCGGCTGACGTTCGAATTGCAGGAGCACGCGGCTGCTTTTTTGGGGTATGTGAGTGGACCGCAGGGACTGGGCGTAGAGCAGTTCATGCGTCACTATTACCTCTCGGCCAAGGCGATCCGCCGAGCCGCGGATTCGCTGATCGCCCGCTGCGAAGAGGAGCCCTCCGATCGCGCGCGAACCCGGATGACCCGCCGTCTTGGCGCTTTCAAGGTCTTCGCGGGAAAGCTTACCCTGGAGGGAAGCCCCGATTTGTTTTCGCAGCAACCGGCCACTGTGCTCCAGCTATTTCGGGTCGCTGACGAGGAATCGCTTCCCATCTATGGCTGGGCGCAACAACAGGTGGTGCGCGCGTTGCCGGATTTAGAAAAAGCTCGGGGCGACTTGGCCGTGGTGGACGAGCTCAAGAAACTGCTCGCGCGGCCCGGAACGCGCGGGCAATTTCTTTTCGAGATGCACGAGCTGGGCGCGTTAGGGGCCGTCCTGCCCGAATTTGGCCGGGTGACCGCCCATCACCAGCATGACCTCTACCATGTCTACACCGTCGATGTGCACTCGCTCTTCGCCCTGCGCCGCCTCTACGCGCTTCGCGCCGGAGACTTGGTCGAAAAAGAGCCGGAGCTGTCCCGGCTGATGAGAGACCTCGAGGATCCGCTGCCGCTCTACCTCGGGATGCTGTTTCACGATGCTGGCAAGGGACTGGGCGGAAACCATTCAATCCGAGGACGAGAGCTGATGTCCCAGGTCGCAGACCGCCTTAATCTTTCGCCCAGACAGCGTGAGCTGGCCGAGTTCTTGGTTCTGGAGCACCTGTCGATGAGTCGAACCGCTCAGCGCAGAGACTTGTCGGATCCGAAATTGATCTCGGACTTCGCAGCGATGGTGGGCAATCCCGAGAAGCTGACCTGTCTGTATCTTTTGACGTACGCGGACATCAGCTCAGTTGGACCGGAGATGTGGAATGAGTGGAAAGCCAGTCTCTTGAGCCAGCTTTATGAAAAAACGCGGACCGTGCTCTTGAAGGGCTCTGATCAGGGTAGCGCGGACGCTTGCGGTATCGAACGGACCTTCATGACGCACTGGACGCGAGCCTTTGGAGAGGCGCGAGCCCGGGCGCTTCGCGACTCAATGCCGGCTCGATACTTCAGCTGGGCGGATCCAAACTCGGCGAACCTCCACGCCCGGATGTTGGCGCGCGCGCGCCGGATGCAACTCGTCACCGCCATTCGTCATCGGCGCGAGGCCGGCTTTACCGAGCTGACCCTGTGCACGCGGGATCAACCGGGACTTTTGGCAGTTCTCACTGGGGTGCTCTCTGCGCATGGCCTGGACATACTCAGAGCGCGGATCACCTCCACGCCTGACGGCTGGGTGTTGGACGTGTTCGACGTCTGGGCGCCCCAGGGGCGGCTGGTCGAACACTCGAGGTGGCGGGCAGCCCGAGCGGATCTGGTCGCGGTTCTCGCCGGGGCCCAGTCGGTTCAGGAGGTACTGTCGCGCCGCAGGGCAAACCCTTTATTCCTGCGCCGCCTTCCACCGGTGGAGACCAGGGTTTCGCTCGACAACCGCGTCTCGCAGAACTTCAGCGTCGTGGATGTTCGTGCGCAGGACCGGGTCGGCTTACTGCACTGCATTGCCTCGTTCCTGGCGGCGCAGCATTTGGAAATCGCGTTCGCCAGCATCGCGACCGAAGCGCACTGCGCTCTCGACTCTTTCTACGTGACGTTCAATGGACGGAAGGTCACCGAACCCGCACAAGTTGAGACGGTTTCTGCGGGGTTGCGAGCCGCCATCGAGGCTCTGGAGCTTCATGGTCGAACGGACGCAGGGCTGGCAAGCAAACAGCCCCCTTCGTGAATAAAGGTTGTCGGTCCGTTGTTTCGCCTTTACATATCAGCCAGAGAATCAAGACCTTACTCGCTCGCTTGCAGTCGTCGCCTCAGACGGCTGGAGGGGTACGGAGCGACCTTGCATCAGGGCGTCTCCGTCCCAACCTTCGGGTAGGAGCAGGCTAGGCGGGGAAGGTAGCGCAGGATCGGATGGAGGAAGAAAATGGCGGAGAAGGAGAACAAAGGAAGCATGACGGTAGCCGAAGCCGGCCGCAAAGGCGGCGAGACCGTCCGCAACGAGCGTGGTCGCGAGTTCTACGAAACGATCGGCCGCAAGGGCGGAGCGACCGTTAAGGCCGAACGGGGCCGTGCTTTTTACGAGGAGATTGGGCGCAAAGGCGGCGAGACCGTCAAGGCCGAACGTGGCGCCAAGTTCTACGAGGAGATCGGCAAGAAGGGCGGAGACCGCGTCAAGGCGACTCGAGGGCCTCATTTCTATGAGGAGATCGGGCGCAAGGGCGGACAGAAGGTCAAAAAGCTGATCGAAGAAGGTAAGCGCGCCGCAAAGGAGGCGATGCAAAAGAACGCCGCGCCGAAGGAATCCGACCGGACCGAAGGACCGGTGGTGGAAGACAGCAACATCGCACGCTAAGAGCGACAGTTTCGCGTTAGATGGCGGCGGTTGCCCCGATTGTTCCGGTGGATCCGCAGCACCCGGCCCCTCGAAGCATCGATCGGGCCGTAGCCGCGCTTCGAGAGGGCGGGCTGATCGCATATCCGACGGACACGTACTACGGGATCGGTTGCGATCTTTTTCAAAAGAAGGCGATCGGTCGTCTTTTCTCGCTCAAGGGCCCAAATCGAAAACGCCCTCTCACTCTGATTTGCCCGGACCTCTCGGATGTCGCCAAGTACGCCCGGGTGAGCAACTTCGCCTACCGCACGATGCGGCATCTCACGCCAGGGCCATTCACTTTCGTACTTGAAGCGACCCGGCTCGTGCCCGAGGTGATGACGACGCGCCAAAAGCAAGTGGGGATCCGAGTTCCCCAATGCCCGGTCGCGCTTGCCCTCGCCAGGGAGCTGGGCCATCCGCTTGCGAACACCTCGGCTACGGGTGCAGACGACAGCCCGCTGATTGACGGGAAGGACATCAAGGCGGTCCTGGGCCAAGGACTGTCGCTGATCCTCGATGGAGGCACCCAAATCAGCGAACCCTCTACCATCGTTTCGCTGCTGGGCGATCAGGTCGAAATCTTGCGCCTGGGAAAAGGGCACTTTCCAGTCAATTCGGCGCTTGCCTGAGGCGTGGAATAATTGCGCCTCGAACCGCTTCCGCTAGCCTCCGAGGGGAGTGGAGCCGCTGCTCGATGCTTTTATCGCCTACTTGCGCGCCGAGCGTGGACTGTCGGCCAAGACCGTGGACGCATATGCTCACGATCTGAGCGGGTATTTCTCCTCGTTGGGGCGGATGGAGATCAAAACCCCGCTTCAGATCACCCCCGCTCATGTGGAGCGACACCTCGCGGAGCTCGATCGGCGCGGCCTCTCCAAGCGCAGCCAAGCGCGCCACCTGTCGACCTTGCGCAACTTCCACCGATTTTTGGTGGCGGAAAGGATCTCTGCGAAAGATCCCACGGAGGATTTGGAGAGGCCGAAGGTAGTGCCTCGCCTTCCAGTCTTTCTCACCCTTCCAGAGGTGGAGGCACTCTTGGCGGCGCCAGATGTAAACCGCATCCAAGGCCTGCGTGATCGGGCGATGCTGGGCCTGCTCTACGCTACGGGCTTGCGCGTTAGCGAGCTCACCCGATTGTCGATTAACGACGTAAATCTTAGGTCGGGCTATCTGCTCGCCACCGGAAAGGGCCGAAAACAGCGGCTGGTGCCGGTGGCCGAACGCGCCTCCAAAATAGTCCAGCAATACCTCGAGCGGGCCCGTCCGGCATTGGTCGGAAAACGGGCGAGCACCGCACTGTTTGTCGGCCGAAGAGCGAGGCCGTTGAGCCGGCAGGGCTTTTGGAAGCTGCTCAAGCGTTACGCGCTGAAAGCGGGGATCCGCAGGGCGATCTCGCCCCATAAGCTGCGGCACTCGTTTGCGACGCATCTTCTCGAGGGAGGCGCAGACCTGCGCAGCGTGCAGGAGATGCTGGGGCACGCTGACCTCTCCACTACCCAGATCTACACCCACGTCAATCGGGACCGTTTGCGCTCGATTTACGACCGCTATCACCCGCGCAGCTGACCAGCCGACCTGCTAATCTGCGCCGCCCTCGGAGGAGAGGACTTATGAAATTCTCAAGCGGGCTGATGGTAATGGCGCTGGTTTTTGCTGCAGGTCCGGCGGAGAGCGAGGCTCCGGCTCAGGCAAAAGCGGCGAGGGCTACGGGGCCTGTTCCCGAACCCGCCGCGGGTGATCTCCGCGAGCTGCCCCTATCAACCGAGCCGTGGGGTGCGGACGTATTTCATGAGCGGCGCCGCCGCTTAATGTCCCAGATGAAGGGCGGCGTGGCACTGGTGCTCTCGGCCAATCGAACCGACAACATCGGAGGACTGCGACAGGACGCCGATTTTCTCTACCTCACCGGGCTGGCCGAAGAATCGGAGGCCGCGCTGCTGCTCGCGCCCCAAGAGCCGCAACCGGAAGTGCTCTTTTTAGCGCCCCTCAATCCGGAGCGGGAGCGCTGGATTGGGTTTCGCGCCGCGCTTCCCAACCGCGCCGTGGAGCTGCGCACCGGCTTCGCGAAGGTTCAGCGCACCAACGTGATGGGCGCAGTCTTCGCCGACATCGCCCGTCGGCAAAAGGAGATGCAGTTTTTTGGCCCAGTGGTCGGCTACGACGCGCCGATGCCCAAAGTGCTGGAGATTTACACCAAGACCAAGGAGCGGGCGGTCGGTTCGAAAATTCAAGACGCGGTGGGAATGCTGGCGCGGATGCGATCGATCAAGGAGCCACGCGAACTCGAAAAAATGGCGCGTGCGAGCGAAATCACCGTCGATGGGCATTTGGAAGCGATCCGTCGGGTCAAGCCCGGAATGCGGGAATGGGAGCTCAAACAAATTTTGGAGGACGCGTTCCGCAAAGCCGATGGACGGCAGCTCGCCTACGAGCCGATCCTCGGAGCGGGACCTGATGGCTGCTTGCTCCACTACCCCGGAGGCGACCGGGTAATCCAGGATGGAGAGCTGGTACTGATCGACGCGGCCGCGGAATTTGATCACTACGCCTCGGACGTGACGCGGACCTTTCCCGCGAATGGCAAATTCACCGCCGAGCAGCGGCGCATCTATGACGTGGTATTGCGAGCGCAGCGGGCGGCGCTAAAGAAGGTTCGCCCTGGAGTCACTTGGGATGAGTTACAGGAAACGGCCTCGAAGGTGATCGCGGACGCGGGTTACTACAATTACTTCATCCACCGCCTTGGCCACTTCGTCGGACTGGAGGTACACGACGCCGGGGTTTACGCCGAGCCCTTGCGTGAGAACATGGTGATTACGCTCGAGCCGGGCATCTACATCCCCGAGAAGAGGCTGGGGATTCGGATCGAGGATGTAGTGGTAGTGACCAAAGATGGGGCCAAGGTCCTCAGCGATCGGCTCCCGCGCGAGCCGGACCAGATCGAAAAGTTGATGGAGAAGCCTAAGTCCTAGCCATGCGCATCCTCTCGGGAGTCCAGTCTTCGGGTAATTTGCACCTGGGCAACTACTACGGCGCAATCCGCCAGTTCGTCGAGCTTCAGCATGAAGGCGAGAGCCTCTACTTCATCGCCGATCTGCATGCGATGACCACCGTTCGCGAACCCGAGATCTTGCGAGCCTCGGTGCTCGAGACAGCGCTCGCGTTTCTCTCGCTTGGCCTCGATCCCGCCAGGGCAATCCTTTTTCGCCAGAGCGACATTCCGGAGATACCCGAGCTGTACTGGATTTTGGGCACGGTGGTACCGCTCTCTCATTTAGAGCGGGCCACTAGCTTCAAGGACAAAGTCGCCCGCGGGATCACCTCCGATTTTGGCCTGTTCGCCTATCCGGTGCTGATGGCCGCGGACATCTTGCTATACGGCTCGGACCTCGTGCCGGTCGGCCGAGACCAGAACCAGCACGTTGAGTTTGCGCGGGACTGGGCCACCAAGTTCAACGTCGCCTTTGTACCGGGATATGATCCCGCGGATCCGCAGGGGAGCGCCGGCCATCCGCCCGGAATTCTCAAGCTGCCACAGGCGCGAATCCAGGAATCCACCGCCGTGGTGCCCGGGATCGATGGGCAGAAGATGTCCAAGTCCTACGGGAATGCGATCGATCTCTTCGCCAGCGATGCGGAGATCAAAAAGCGGATCATGAGCATCAAGACCGACTCGACTCCGGTGGACGTACCCAAGCCCACCGAGAACAGCGCGCTCTATCAGCTGCTCAAGCTGCTGGCGCCAGAGGGCGAGTTTGTTCAGATTGATCGGAGCTGGAAACAGGGCGGGACGGGGTACGGCGATTACAAGAAGCGCCTCCTGGATCTCTTTCACGCGCAGTTCGACCCGGCGCGAAAGAAGCACCAGCAGCTGCTCGAGGACCAGGCAGAAGTGGAGCGTGTCCTGAGCTGGGGTGCGAAGCGCGCTCGCCAGATCGCTGCGCCGATCATTGAAGAAGTCCGACGGGCCACGGGATTGCGTCGTTGAGCCGTCCACCTCGATCGTTGGGTGAGAGGCGCCGGAGTGGGCGACCGTCAGCGCGATCGGATAAAGAAGTCGATATTACGAGCGAGCAAGCAACAGGCGAGCTGGAGTTTCCGCAAACCGCGGGAGACGCTTTTCGGCTTGCGCTGCCCAATTTCGAGGGTCCGCTCGATTTGCTGCTTCACCTGATCCGCGAGCATCGACTCGATATCTTCGACATTCCAATTGCGCTGATTACCGAAAAGTACCTCGAATACCTGGCCCGAATGCGCGAGATCAATCTCGACATCGCCGGCGAATTTCTGGTGATGGCCTCGAGCTTGGCGCACATCAAAAGCCGGCTGCTATTGCCGCGACCGCAGATCCAGTCCGATCTGGAACCTGAAGAGCAGAGCGATCCACGGGCAGAATTGGTTCGGCGCCTGCTCGAGTATCAAAAGTACCGTCAGGCGGCTGAAACGCTGTCCGCGCGGCCGCTGTTGGACCGAGACGTGTTCGCCCGTCGTGCGTCGAGCTCCGCGAACGCGCTCGAAGATGGTGAGCTCCCCTTACTGGAGGTGAGCATCTATCGGTTGATCGAGGCGCTGGACTTTGCGATTCGAAATGCAACTCCGGAAGTCCAGCATGAAATTACCCGGGACCGAATCAGCATCTCCGATGCGATCCACGCGCTCGCGGAGCGGCTGCAAGCAGGACAAAGCGTGCCTTTCACGGCACTCTTCGAAACTCCACGCCACCGCCATCAGATCATCGCTACCTTTTTGGCCGTCTTGGAAATGTGCCGCCTTCGCTTGATCCGGATCTTTCAAGAATCTGCGACCAGTGAGATCTTGGTCACCCCGTTGGGTGATGCCCTCTCGGGTGGTGTACAAACAGAGGTTGACCCCAATGACTACCGGTAGCAATGGCAAACCGCGTCCGCCTCAGCCCCCCTCCTTCACGGAGGCGGAGCTGGAGCAGGCCGCTTCTGCCCCCGCGGACGAGATCGACGCCGAGGAAGTTGAGCCCGCCGAGATTGAGGATCGGGCCGAAGAGGCCGAGACTCCGATCGAGAAGCTCGCCCAACGAAGCCGACAGTTGCCGCCGGAGCAGGTTAAGCGAATCGTGCTGAGCCTTCTATTCGTGTCGGACAAACCGGTGGCCCTCGATCAGCTCCACCAGGCCACCGGAATCGATCGGAAGAACCTGAAGCAGGCGCTCGACGCGCTCACCGTCGAATACCAGCAGGACGTCAGCGGACTCGTGCTGCAGGAGGTCGCCGGTGGGTTTCAGCTTCGGACCAACCCCGAAAATTCTGAGTACGTGCGCCGCCTTCTGCAGGCCAAGCCGCAGCGCCTGACACGCGCGGCGGTTGAAACCCTTTCGATCATCGCCTATCGGCAGCCGGTTACCCGCGCGGAAGTCGAGGACATCCGCGGAGTGGACTCTGCCGCGGTGATCAAGGCACTTCTCGATCGCAGGCTGGTGAGAATTCTCGGAAAGAAAGAAGAGATCGGAAGACCCCTTCTCTATGGTACCACCCGCGAATTTCTGGAGTTCTTTGGTCTTAAGGATTTGGCCTCGCTGCCGACCCTGCGCGAGTTTCAGGAGCTAAGCAAAGAGCATCAGGAGATCGTCGAGAAGGAAGCGCCGGGCGCGCGCGAGCAACCGACGCTCGCCGAATTGGCCGATCCACAGTTCGAGCAGCGGCTCGAGGCCAGCGGGCTGGATGCGGAGGGCGCTCTCGCCGAGCTGGAAAAGGCGATCGCCACCGCGGACCAGCGCGCTCAGCATGCCGCGGAGGTCCTAGCGCCCAGCGCTCCGCCGGATGGGGAGCCTGAAAAGCCGAGCTAGGTGTCCGAGCGTCTGCAGAAATTTCTTGCGCGTGCCGGAGTTGCCTCGCGCCGCGAAGCCGAGAAGCTGATCGCTTCCGGCCGAATCGCGGTCAACAATCGAACGGTGACTGCCTTGGGCAGCAAGGTTGACGCGGATCGGGATCTTGTCACTTTTGACGGTCAGTTGGTCAACGCTCCCTCCGAGCTCTCCTATTTCATCCTCTACAAGCCATCAGGGGTGGTGACCACCTTGGAAGATCCGCAGCAGCGACTGACAATCGCCGATCTGGTGCGCGGGGTGAACGTGCGGGTCTTTCCAGTGGGGCGGCTGGACTACGATGCGGAAGGCGCCCTGCTGCTCACCAACGATGGCGCGCTCGCTCACCGCCTGACCCATCCTCGTTTCGCCGTGCCTCGCCTCTACTTGGCGAAGGTCAGGGGCGTTCCCTCGACGGAGGCGATCGCCAGATTGCGAGCCGGGATTCGGCTCGAGGACGGAATTGCCGCGGCCAAAAGCGCCGAGCTGTACCAGCGCGCTGAAAAGAACTGCTGGATCACGATCGTGGTGTCGGAGGGGCGGCCTCACCTGATCAAACGGCTGTGTGCCGCGATCGGCCATCCGGTGCAGCGGCTTTTTCGCCCAAGCCACGCCGGGATCAGCGCGGCGGGCTTGCGTCCGGGCGATTGGAGGCGGTTGAGCAAACAAGAAGTCAGCGCCTTGCGCAAAGTAGCCGCCGGCGCGGTTCCACCGACCACGGTTTGGCTGCCGCCCAGGCGGCATCGTCGCGCGTCCGCCTCTGATAAAGAGGAAGGATGACGGTGAACCGCCGGTTGGGCCTTCGCGTCGGTTGCGGCACAAGCAGATGGCGGTCTGCGCTGCTGGCCGCGGCGCTGTCCCTGGCTTGCGACAAGAGTCGCGAAACGCTCCTCGCCGGCCTTCAAAGCCCCCGTCCGTCCGATCGGGTCTGGGCCCTGAAGAAACTGAGCGAGCAGGGTAGGGCCGAGGACGTGGTGCTGTTTCTGCGCGCGGCGAGGGATCCCGCCGCCGCGGTCAGGGCGGTCGCGGCGGAGAGCCTGGGCGTCACCGGGGAACCGCAGGTCGTCGATGCGCTCTCGGACCTCTTGCTCGATTCGGACG
>WNFJ01115729.1_pt2 | contig 18856 bp, 18 predicted proteins | sample 5400461 | NCBI WGS metagenome assembly WNFJ01 (sample SAMN13153349, study PRJNA577476) | soil metagenome | isolation source: 115 cm saprolite on Douglas fir-dominated hillslope | place: USA:California | collected 2013-09-17
TGTCGGGCGTCAGCGCCTCGGGCAGCAGCTTGTAGGGCGTCAGCTCCGCGGGCAGCAGCTTGTCGGGCGTTGGCTCGTCGGGCGTCAGCGCCTCGGGCGGGAAGGACGACGGCGGCGTGTCGCCGATGCCGGAGGCCGGGCTTGGCGATGACGGAAGCTCGCAGACGTCCGGCGTCTTCCGGCACCCGGGGGCTCTCGTCAATGGCGAGCAGCTGGCCTTTCTCAAGGCGAAGATCGCAGCGGCCGCGGAACCGTGGACGTCCGCGCTCGCCGCGACGAAGGCGGATCCGCTCGGGTCGCTTTCGTATGCGCCAAATCCCCCGGCCGACTCGAACGGCGCTGTCAACTGTGCGACGCTTTCGGGCAGCGACGTCCATTGCAAGGACGAGCAGCACGATTCCGAAGCGGCCTACGCCCACGCGCTCATTTCCGCCCTGACGGGTGACCCTAAGTACACCGCGAAGGCCATCGAGATCATGAACGCCTGGTCGGCCGTTATGAAGACCCATACGGACTCGAACTCCCCCGTTCAATCGGGCTGGACGGGGACGCTGTTCGCCCGCGCCGCCGAGATCATTCGTTACACGAGCACCGCGTGGGCCGCGGCCGACATCGCCAAGTTCTCGAGCATGCTGAAGAGCGCCTACGTTCCGTTCATCCAGAGCCGGCCCGGCATGAACGGAAATTGGGAACTGAGCATGGCCGACGCGCTCATACAGATTGCAGTCTTTAACGACGATCGCCCGGCTTTCGATCACGCGATTGCGATGTGGAAGAGGCGAGTGCCTGAGTACATCTACATGTCGAGCGACGGCCCGACGCCGGTCATGGACACCATGGCCTCGACCTGGAATGCTTCGAAATACTACGACGGGCTCTGCCAAGAAACCTGCCGCGATCTGGGTCACACGCAATACGGATTCGCCGCCATAATCAATGTAGCGGAGACCGCGCGGATTCAGGGCGTCGACCTGTACACGCTCGAAGCCAAGCGGATCACAGCGGGCCTAGAGGTACATGCGGGCTACATCAACGCGGGCGCTTCATCGAGTCCCGCGTGCAGCCTGAGCGCCGTGTCGCCCGATCCCATGTGGGAGATTGCGTACAACGAATACGCGAACCGATTGAAGATGGCGCTTCCGAACACGGCGCAGCTCGTAAAAGGCAATCGCCCCACCGGGGTCAATCATCATATGGACTGGGAAACGCTTACGCACGCCGAGGTTGGAAGCGTCGGCATTCATTGAGATGACCTAAATCTTTCGGAACTCTTCGACGAACTCCCAGTCTGCGATGATGCCCTTGCGGAGAAGAATCGACAAGAGCGCGGAGAACATCACTTCCCACCGAGGCTCGGTACCCAAAATGTCGCTCGCTTCGGCCCCGTGAGCGACTGCACGCATCGCGCTCAGGAGGTCGCGCGCGGTGAGCTGATCGCTCAGCACCTCGAGCTCAGGCTTCGACGGCCTTCTCGTGGGAGCAGGGATGGAAATGCTTGTCCCGTCCAAAAGAGTCAAACTCAGCATCTTCGGTCGCGCTCTCTTGGGCGTCGTGATCTCTTCGACGCGCGCGTGGACTTCCGGGGCGCTATCGGCGCTGTCGCCTTCGGGCGGCTTTGCGACCGATGCGGGCGCCAGTTTGCGTGTCGCGCCGTCGGCGGGGGCTGCCGCACGTGCGGCCGGATCCGCCCGGCGGGAAGGGGGGGCCGGTGGCACGGGTCGGAGGACCGGAGCTTGCGGCGATGTCGCAGAGGGGGGCGCTGGAGGCGCGCCCGACTCGCCGAGATAGTAGACGCGAATCGCCGCGCGTATGTCACTTGGGCAAGCGATCATCGGCTTGACCGGGAGCGATGCGCTGCGGGCCACGTCTTCGATCGCCGCCTCATTGGTCGGGTCATCCATCGCGATGTAGAGAGTGTCCCCCTGTTTTTTGATCCGTCGCACAAGGATGGGGACGACCGCGTAGCGCTCGGCAACTTCGCGCGGAACCAGATTGAGCAGCGATCGTGAGAAGTCGACGTGGTAGAGCGATACCCAGGGTACGCTCAACTGACGTGACAGCGTCTGCGTCAGCTGAACTTCGCTCACCAGGCCCAGTTCGATCAGCAGCTGCCCGAGCTTGCGTCCATCCTTCCGCTGAGCAAAAAGAGCCTGCTCGAGTTGAGACTGCGAAAGTACGCCCGCCTCGACCAAGAGCTCGCCGATGCGTTTGGCCACAGTCCCCACATGTTACGCGGCCGGCGTGATAGCCTCAACGACTCCCGGTCGTAGCCATGCGGTTGTGCCCCCAGTGCGCAAACTCCTGTGACGAAACTCACAGGTTCTGTCCTTCCTGCGGCTTTCCTATTGGAAAGCTCGTCGCCACCCAGGACGATCCGCTCATAGGCCGAACGCTGCCGGGCGGCTACGTAATCCTAGAGCTCGTCGGCATCGGGGGGATGGGCCGAGTGTACCGAGCCGAGCAGACTAACCTGGGACGGACGGTCGCCGTCAAGATCATTCACCCACACCTTGTCGGCGAGGAGAACGCGGCGGCGCGCTTCATCACCGAAGCCAGGGCCGCAAGTCGCCTCAACCACCCAAACTCGGTTGGTATCATAGACTTCGGCAAGACCGTCGATGGGCAGCTTTATCTTGTCATGGAGTTTTTGCGCGGACGCGATCTGGCCCGCGTCATGTCAGAGGATGGCGTTTTTCCGTTGCCGCGGGTGGTGGATGTCTTGCGCCAAACTTTGGCCGCCCTCGCTGAAGCGCATAACGAGAACATCATCCATCGTGACCTCAAGCCTGAGAACGTGATCCTCGAACCGGTTCGCACGGGGGCGGATTTCGTCAAAGTCGTTGATTTTGGTTTAGCCAAAATGCGGGTCGAGGCGCAGCAGCCGAACATCACGAGTCCCGGAATCGTTTGCGGGACGCCGGAATACATGAGCCCGGAGCAAGCGCGTGGCGATCCCCTCGATGCCCGCAGCGATCTCTACACGGTCGGCGTGATCCTCTACCAAATCCTCACGGGACGTCTCCCATTTGAGGCGGATTCGCCGACGCAAGTAGTCCTGGCCCACCTCACCGAGGCCCCGAAGGACCCGCGTGAAGTCGCGCCGGACCGACAGATTCCGGCTCCGTTTGCGGAGCTTGTGCTCAAGGCCCTCGCGAAGGAGCCGGAGAACCGCTTCCAGGATGCCGACGCGTTCTCCGCGGAACTTGCGCGCACCCTAGGCGAAGTCGAAGGCGCATCGCTTACAGGCGGTCCGGTCGTTGCCGTGCGCTGCACGGCCTGCGGTGCGCTTAATCCTGCGTCGCAGAAGTTCTGCGGGGAATGCGGCGCCGCCACTACGGTGGTGCCGCCCGGCCGTGCTTCCACTCCGCCCACTCAGGCACCTCCTGGGGGGCCCGGCCCCCGAGGGGGCGAACGGGCAGTCGCCGGCGCTGGCGGAGCGCGTCCTCCGTCGCTCTTGCCCTTCGTCGGCAGGCGCGACGACCTGGCCTGGCTCGAGAGCCGCCGGGCCGAGGCGCGAACGCTGGTTGGCGCGCGCGTCGTGGGCGAGGTGGGCGTGGGCAAGACACGGCTCGTGCGCGAGTTCTTGGACTTTGCTGCCTCCTCGGGAGACGTCGTGGTTCAAACGGGGCCCGATCCCGCTTGGGCCGAAGTCGGCTATTGGGGCCTGCGACGCGCAATCGTCCAGCTCGCGGCGCTTCCCCTTGCCGGCGGAAACCCACGGGACTGGATTGCGGCGACTCCAGAGGCACGCCACGGACTGGCGGACGTATTCGGCGACGAGACCGCTGACCAAGGCGGTGGCCTGTCGCCTGAAGAGCGGCGCTTTGCTGCGGCCGAAGCACTCAGGTGGGCGATCGTCCGCGCCAGCGAGCGTGCACGCGGTCACCGTGTCGTCCTCGCGGTAGACGACTTGAACGCAGTCGATGGGGCCACCCGTAACGCCCTATCCGATGCGCTCAGCGACCCACCCTTGGTACCCGCTCTTCTCGTGGCTACCTACTCGCCGGGCTTCGACCCCGGATGGGCCGCCGACGTCGCGGCCGCGCGGATTCTCGTCGGGTTGCCGACGGCGGACATTCTCAAGGCGCTCGCTCAGTCGTCGCAGGCCGCTTCACCGGTGTTTGGGAGTTCGCGTACGATTGTCCCGCTTTACGTCGAGCAGCTGCTTCGTTTCTTGCGTGAGGAATCCGGAGGAGTCCCCCCCGCGCTGGCGGATGTCATCGCCGTGCGAGTCGAGCGTCTTCCGGCCGAAGCTCGGCGAGTGCTGCAAGCGGCTGCGGTTTGGGGGGACGACGCGAACGACCAGATCCTGCTGCGCATGTTGGGAGATGGGCTCGATCTCGTGGAGGCGCTGGGCCTTCTTCGTCGTACGGGAATGGTTCATCTACTCGACGGCGAGATCCGCACGTCGCACCCGCTCATTCGTGAAGTGACCCTCGCCACCATTCCCGCGGCCGTCAAACGGGAACTTCACGCGGCCGCAGCGCAGGTATGTGATGCGCGCAATCTTCCCATCGAAGTCCGGGCGCTGCACGAGTTGCACGGAGGCACCGCCTTTCAGGCGCTCCTCTTGCTCGAGCGAGTGAGCCTATCGGCGAGCGCTCGCGGAGACCACCAAGGCACCATCATGGCGCTTCGCCGCGCACTCGAGCTGGCACGGCGCGAGCTCTTCCGCGGCGAGCTCGACGACCCGATGCGAGCAGTACTCATTTTTAGTCGCAAGCTTGGCGAAGCGCTTGCCAAGGGCGGTCAGCTGAACGACGCTGAAGGAGTCTTGCGCGAAGCACTCGACGTCGCAGGCAAAAGCGGGAGCGATCGAGCCGCCGTGCTCGCCGCGCTCGCGCACGTCGCCCACGGGCGCGATCGCCGCCAAGAGGCGCGTGACTACCTGCGCGAGGCGGTCGAACTGGCGTCCCAGTCTGGCGCGCGGGAAATTTTGACATCGCTCGAAACGTTGCGCCGCTCAATGACGGCGTCGTGAGGCCGCGGGTTTGGCCTCGCACATCGCCCGCTGGGATCTGGACAAGACCTACTTGCGGACCGAGTTTGACTCGTTGCGTGATCTGGTTAAGACCGCGTTCGAGCGGCCCGATCAGAAGCGGACCAACCCAGGGGCATCGACACTTCTGCGTGAGATGGTGCGAGCGGGCATCCGAGTGCACATCCTTTCGGGCTCGCCCGAGCAGATGCGGCGGCGCCTCGAAGACAAGCTGCGGCTCGACGGTGTCACCTGGGACAGCTTCACGCTGAAGCCCAATTTGCAGAACCTCCTGCGCTTTCGATTTAGAGCCGTTCGCGATCAGCTCGGGTACAAGTTGCCAGCTCTTTTACGGTCCCGCAGTGCCGTTACTGAGAGTGGCGAGGCCGGGTCGGGGTGTCGTGAGACGTTGTTTGGCGACGACGCCGAAGCCGATGCATACGTCTACTCACTCTACGCCGACGTCGTCGCGGGCCGTGTCGAGGAAGACTTGCTCCTGCGTATCCTCCAGCGCGGACGGCTTTACCAAGACGTCGTCGCCGAAGCGATGGGCGCCGCGCGCACCGTGGCGCACGCCGACGTCGTCGAACGGATTCTCATTCATCTGGAGCGGCAGACACCTCCCGATGACTTCAGCGCCTACGGCCCTCGCATCGTCCCCTTCTACAATTATCTCCAAGCTGCTTTTGTCCTGCAGGAAGATCAGAGATTGGGGGCCGACGCCGTGCTTCGGGTCGCCGTCGAGCTCGTGACCGAGCACCGTTTCGACGGGGACGCTTTGGCGCGCAGCTACCTGGACCTTGCACGCCGCGGGCATCTTCGAGGCACGCAGACCGACGCCCTAAGAGTGGCACTCGAGAGTTGGCGTACTGAGGGCCCCCTGCCCGCGGCCGACGAGCTGAGCGTGATGGTGGCCAAGCTACCGGCCGTCGCGGCGAGCGCTCGCGCTCGGTGGAGCCGAGGCGAGCAAGCGCTGCCCGATTACCTCAAGCTCGTCGGTATGCACAATCCCCGTACTCGGACTTGAGGTGTCGCATGACCGGTCTCGACTCCGACCACGAGATCAACGCGTCGCTCGAAGCGGCGCTCGTACGGGAGCTCTTGGCCGCGTGGCACCAGATCAACGACGCCTACTTCCGCCGTGCTCTTTCGCCGCCCACCCTCGAGCTCGTACGGACCCGCACGACCCTCGGGCGCTGGATGCCAGGGACGCGCACGCTGGAGATCTCGCGACCGCTCGTCTTGGACCAACCGTGGGGCGTCGTCATCGAGGTGCTCAAGCACGAAATGGCGCACCAGTATGTCCATGAGATTTTGGGCGAGCGTTCCCAGACGCCGCATGGCCCGGCCTTTCGCGCCGCGTGCGCCCGCCTCGGAGTGGACGAGAGAGCTTCCGGTGTCCCCAGCGTTCTCAACTCGGTGCCGCGCGCGGAGGATAAGATCGTCGAACGAATCGCGCGTCTGCTCGCTCTTGCCGAGAGTCCGAACCGTTACGAGGCGGAAGCCGCCATGGCGGCTGCCCAGCGGCTGATGCTCAAGCACAACCTGGAGACGGTTCGCGCTCATGCGGTGCAAGACTATGGCTTCCGTCATCTCGGTCGCCCTACGGGCCGGGTGAGCGAACACGAGCGTCTCGTCGCAATGATCTTGGGCAAGCATTTCTTCGTAGAAGCCATTTGGGTCCCCGTGTACCGAGCCGTCGTGGCCAAACGCGGCAGCGTGCTCGAGATTTGCGGCACGCGCGCGAATCTGGCGATCGCCGAATACGTGCATGGGTTCTTGCACGACACGGCGGAGCGTCTTTGGCGCGAGCACAAGCAATCGCGCTCCATCGCGTCCAACCGTGATCGGCGCACGTATCTCGCGGGCGTGATGACGGGCTTTGCCGATAAGCTTGTCCGCCAGCAAGCGCAAAGCAGCCGCGAGGGCCTGGTCTGGGTGCGCGACGGGGACCTTTCGGCGTCGCCATCCGCACGTGCGCCATGTGCGTCACGGGGGGCAGCGGCGCACCGATGCGTGGGCCCGCGGGCGCGAAGCGGGGCGCGCCATTGTGCTGCACAAGCCGGTCCGGGGCGCTGCTACGTCGCGGGGACGGTTGTTGACTTAGCCGAACCGGGTCAACGCATTGGAAAAGTGCGCACGGTGGGATCGATTGCATCAGGACGCGGCGGGCTCGCGTTTCTGGGTGGCTGCGCGGGGGCGGCTGGCCCACTGGGATTGATTGACGGCTCAGCGCCCAGCCCACCGCCTCCATGAGCTAGCCCACGTCGCAACGCGCGCGTCAATGGGCTCGCGCCACTCGTCGCTGCGACCGCGAAGCTGGGGATTGAGATGGTAAGGCCCCGCGTTCGTAGCCAATGGGGTCGTGCCGAGGCGGAGAGCCTCATGTTCGCGATTGCGGGACTTACGCCCGCGGTCCTGAGACTCAAGAGCCCGGCTGAATGCCGCAACCACGCGATCGCGAAACTCACGATGCATGTGATGAACTTCGCGTTCGGGATCGCGGCGCTCGAACCGCGGGGCATCCCGCCTGCGATCCTGGTCGCGAGCTCGTGAATCACGACCGCGAAGCGTTTGCTCGCGGTCATGAGCTTCGTGATCGCGATCCTCAAGCTCATGACCGCGAGGTCATGTTTCGGCGCGCGCGTCGCGAGGCTCATGCGCGCGAGCGCGAAGCTCACGCCGGCGAGCAGGAGCAACATGACGGTAGGCAGGAGCGACACGGACGCCGGCGGCGTGATTTCGATCGCAGCCGTTTCGCTCCTGGCGCGCGTCGCGAGATCCATCCGCTAAATCGAAAAGCGCGTGACCGCGACTGAGTGGCTCGCGGCTCGTGCCACGGTGCTGGCGCCCGAGAGCACGAACGCCGTGAAACCGTCGAACAACCACATGACGCTCCGCTGGAGGCTGACGGTGTCGGTCTGCAAGTTCGCGACGACGATTCCGAGCCTGCCGGCGCTGCGCCGGTGCGCCGCGCCAGGCGGCGCGAGCTTGCGTGGTCGAAGTTGGAACCGAGAGGCCTGCGGCGCGAGGCATCTCATCCCAAGTTCGGTCGTCCAGGATGCGCGCCCGACCGGCGAGATCCTCGGACGGCCCGCTCGTGCGCATGAGTCGACCGGGCGGGTCATGAAAGCTGCATCTGCGCGGCGCAGCGGTCGTCCAGTGTCCTGGGCCAGGTCGCTTCCAGCAACGTCAACATGCTCGCGCCCAACCGCCTTTCCAGGGACAGCGAACGCCTGCAAACGGATTCTACGTGACTTGGTCGCTTCTGTTCGGTCTTGGCGTCTCGAGCGTCTTTGGACGCCCTTCTCGCCCAGAGCTCACGAGGAGTACGGCGTGATTCCGGCTATCTTGTTCTCGGAACAAGTCCATTGCAGTGCAGCCCCTTTTCCCGCCTGACGCATCCTGCAGACACCTCGTAGGTGATCGACGTCGTCGAGGTCACTCTCCCTCCCGCTCGAGCGCTCGCTTCAGGATCTCGAGGTCCTCGTTGCACTCCGGGCATTGCCTCGCGTGATGCGCGATCTGCTCGCGGAGGTCGTTGTCTCCCATCCGGCCGTCCAGATAGGGAGCAAGCAGCGCGAAGAAGCGATCACAGTCGAGCTCCTCTTCTCGCGTGTCCTCGAGGAGTCGGCGCAGAGTCGAGGCGGCCTTCGGATCGTCGCTCATGATGGAACTCCCGGCCATGCTCCCGCTTCCCGTGCCTCTTCGAGGAAGCGTTTGAGCCGTCGGCGTGCGTCGTGGAGCAGCTTGTACACGGCGCCCTGACTGACGCCATAGCGGCGCGCGAGCTCCATCAAAGGCAGTCCGCCGAGTGCCGCCTGAATCGCTTCGCGCTGCCTGTCCGTCAGCGCTTCACCGATTCCGCGGCGCAGGAGCTCGAGCTGCTGTTCGTCGTCGACTGTGTCGTTCTCCCCTTCGGACCAGTCGGCTCGTTCGCCTGCCTCCTCGATGCTCAGATGCTGGCAGCGCCGGCGTCGTAGCTCGGAGCGAGCCGCGTTGACGGCGATCGTCGCGGCCCATGTCGTGAAGCGACTCTGGCCTTCGAAGGTGTCGAGCTTGTGGTGTACGCGAAGAAGGCTCTCCTGCGTCAGATCCTCGAGGTCTGCGCCCTGGAGCTGCTGACCAAAACCCTTTGCGAGTGTTCGTCGGAGGTAGTCACGCAGGTCGGAGACGACGGCGTCCCGGGCCACTGCGTTGGCGCCCTCCGTGAGCCCATCGACCCAAGCCTGATCGCTGCGATCCGCGTGCATCGCGCCCTCAGTCTCCGCTTTCGGCGCTCGCCCGGTCAAGCCGGTCCGACTTCGCGACTTCAAAAAAAGACGACGGGGCGGGGTAAGGCCACCGGCCCTGCGGCGTCTCAGAGTGCCAGAAAGGAAATGGTGGTCATCATGAATGCGATCAAGAACGTGGTTCTCGTGCACGGTGGGTTCGTCGACGGCTCAGGCTGGGAGCGCGTCTACGGCATCCTTCGGGAGAAGGGCTATCGCGTAAGCATCGTCCAGAATCCCACGACGTCGCTCGCGGACGACGTGGCCGCGACCAAGCGTGTCCTCGATCAGCAGGATGGCCCCGCGATCCTAGTAGGCCACTCGTACGGAGGCGTTGTCATCACCGAAGCCGGCAACCACCCGAAGGTCGCGGGCCTGGTCTACGTCGCAGCGTTCGCCCCCGACGAGGGCGAGTCAGTTGCATCGCTGATTGCGAACCCGCCGCCGGGTGCGCCGGTCCCGCCGATCCTTCCGCCGCAGGACGGCTTCCTCTTGCTTGATCGAGCGAAGTTCGCTGCCTCCTTCGCGGCGGACCTCGATCCGAAGCTGGCCGCGTTCCGCGCGGACTCGCAGGTTCCTTGGGGGGTCGCGGCGCTCGAGGGGGCGGTCCGCCAACCGGCCTGGCGCAGCAAGCCGAGCTGGTACGTGGTGGCGACGGACGACAAGATGATCCCGCCGCCGGCGCAGCACGCGATGTCCAAGCGCGCCGGAGCGTCCGCGAGCGAGGTGAAGGCCAGCCACGCCGTCTACGAATCGCAGCCTGCCGCAGTGGCGACCGCGATCGAGCGCGCGAGCAGTGGTGTTCGCTGACGACACGGTGATGGCGCGTGCCCTCGGTGGGCGGGGAAGCGAAGCCGCCTATGGCGCGCCGGCAGAGCCGCTACCGCGAGCGGTCGGCCATTGCTGTGGGCGATTCTCCGCGGCCGAACGTGCCTGCACCAACTCCTCCAGCTTTTCGATCTCGATCGGCTTCGCGATGTGGTCAGAGAAGCCGGCGTGGAGAGCCCGGGCGCGGTCCGCCTCGCGGGCGTAGCCGCTGATCGCAATGATTGGAATCTGTTCGCACCCGGGCAACGCTCGCATCTGAGATGCAACCTCGTATCCGGTCAGGCCCGGCAGACCGATATCGAGCAGCACTATCTCCGGCCGAAATTCCCGACAGGCCTTCACCGCGCCCGGTCCATCGAACGCCGTGTGCGTCTGGTGCCCGAGGCGGTCCAGGAGCGTTCGCATCAGTTCAACCGAGTCACGATTGTCGTCGACGAGCAAGATGCGACGTCGACTCATCGGCGGACATGAGTGTGGGCCGTCAGAAGAAAGGGCCTCCGACAACTTCTTGGCAGCCGGCAACCGGACGGTGAACCGACTGCCACATCCGGGGCCATTGCTCTCGACGAGGACCTCGCCACGATGCGCGTGAACCAATTTCTGCGCCACGGCGAGCCCGATTCCGAGTGTACTGCCTGGCCTTCGCCGCTCAGCGCACGGGCGTTGTCGTTCACGCGGCCTGCGTGATGTCCAACCACCACCACATGGTGGTCACCGATAGGCACGGCGTCCTCCCCAATTTTCTTCGCGAGCTGCACCGGCTCACCGCCAAGGCCATGAATGCGTCGCAAGGTCAGTGGGAGAACCTTTGGGCCGCCGAGCCCTGCAATGTCGTACGCCTGGTGACCGACCAAGACATCGAGGACAAGATCGCGTACGTCGCGGCCAATCCAGTGGCCGCGGGACTGGTGAAACAACCCGAGCAATGGCCGGGGCTTCTTCTCTGGGGACAAAGCTCGCAACGGGTGCTGCGGCCCGACGCGTACTTTCGCGAGGACAAGGACGGATCGTGCCCACCGGAGTTGACGTTGCGTATTGAACAGCCGGCGCTTCGGGATGGGCCGGCGACGGGGATGCGCGAGTGGAAGGAGCGCATGACTCGCTGCGTCGTATCGAAGGTAGCCGCGGCGCATCAAGCGCTGCGCGAAGCTGGGCGCGAATTCCTTGGGAGAGCGGCGGTGCTCGCGACGTCGTTCATTGAGCGAGCGCGATCGTACGAAACGAGATTCGGAGTGATTCCCACGTTTGCCGCAAAGGCACGGGCAGTGCGAGAGGGACTTCGCCGCGTCGAGAGACACTTTCGTGCGCGATACCGGAAAGCGCTCGAGCAATGGCGCGATGGATGGCGAGAGGTGACGTTCCCTGTGGGGACCTGGGGCATGGCGGTTTGGCACTCGGTTGTCGTGGACCGAGCCGAAATCCGCGGCTTGTGGCGCGGCGCCTAAGTGCCGACGGCCACCGCGGATTCTCTTTCGCCGGCTGCCGGTCGAGCGTGCCTCGGGTTGGTGCTGCGTCGCTCCCGTTGCTGAGCAGCCGCGCGAGGACGAAGCAGTGGCAGGGGATGCGCAGGGGCTAGCGGCGCGCTCGGAGACCGTCAGGCGCCCACGCGCGCGATGGCCGCGGGCGAAGGCGGAAGCGAACTAACCGGGTTACGGTTCCTCCTACTATGACGATGACCGGCATCTTCTCGCCCGAGTCCAAATTGAGAGACGAGCAGCGCACGCTTGCTTGGTATTTCGACGCTCTCGAACGACGGGATCGCTTCATCACGGTTTGGGAGAAGTACTTCCACGGGGTCGACGCGCTCATTCTCCCTGCTGCGATGACGAACGCGTTCACGCATCGCGAAGCCGGCACACCCATCGACGTCGATGGCAAGCCGCGCAGCTACTGGGCGCTCGCGCAGCCGATGACTTTCTGCAACCTGACGGGGCTCCCCGCGCTCGCCGCACCCGCCGGGCTCGACGAAAGCGGTCTCCCCATCGGCATTCAAATCATCGGCGCGCGATGGTCCGAAATGCGCCTTCTTGCGATCGGGAACGCGCTGGAGCAAACGGGAATCTTGCCGGGCTTTCGAGCTCCGCCTCGCGGCTAAACCCGGCTCGTCGCCACCTCGGGTCTCGCATGGCTTCGCGAGACCCGAGGCGCGGAGAACACGATGCGACTAGCGGTTGGTCGACGGTGTCGCCGGCATCCATCGCGCTCGGGTCAAGCCCCCGCGCGAGAGGGAACGTCCCCCGCCCGAACGGGCGTGCGTACGAAACGCTCCCCGCGCGAGAGGGAACGTCCCCATCGCGAGCGGAGACGTCCCCTGTGCGAGACGAGTGCCGCCCCTGTGCGTTGGGGACGTCTCCTCGTCGGCGGGGGACGGACCTTCGCGCGATGGGGACGTCCCTCCGCGCGCAAAATGGTTTCCCCAGCGCGTTGCGGACGTCCCCTCGCCGGCGGGGGACGCATTTCCGGCGCTGACATGCGCATCGTACGACGAGAGATCGCGATCGCAGCGCGTAGGGGACGACCCTTCGCCCGCGGGGGACGTCCCCTCGCGCGTGGGGGACGACCTTGCGCGCGTTGGGGACGTCTTGTCGCGCGTCGGGGACGCATTTCACGCGCGGACAGACGTCCCCCTTCGCGAGATATGCGTCCCCATCCGCGCTGGGGGCGCATCGATGCACGTTGGGGACGCCCTTTCGCGCGCGAGGGACGCTTGTCACGAGCTGACATGCGCATCGTACGACGAGAGATCGCGATCGTACGACGTGGGGGACGAGTCATTATGCGATGGGGGCGACTCGTTGCGCGTCGGGGGCGAGCTGGTGCACGCTGGGGACGTCTCGCTGCGCGTGCGGGACGCATTTCACGCGCTGACAGACGTGTCTCTCCGCGAGACATGCGTCCCGTCGTCCGCGGCGGGCGTCTCGATCCGCGTCGGGGACGCTCTGTCGACCGCGGGGGACGCTTGTCACGAGCTGACATGCGCATCGTACGAAGAGACATCGCTATCGTACGAAGTAGGCAGCGAATCATTGCGCGATGGGTACGAGCAATCGCGCATAGGGGGCGAGCTAGTGCGCGCGGGGGACGTCTCGCTGCGCGTGCGGGACGCATTTCACGCGCTGACAGACGTGTCTCTCTCCTCGAGACATGCGTCCCTCCGCCCGTCGGGGACGTATCCCGCGTCCAGCCAACGGCTTCCGCGCGTGCCATATCGTGTCACCTCGCCGTTGACAGGCACTCCACCGACGCTGACGCTTCGGTGAAGCTACAGGTCGGCCGACTCGTCGAAGGTCACAAGAGTCGGAAGCTCGGACGTCTTCCATCCGTCTTTGATCAGGGCATCCGCGATCTCGCCCCTCACCGCGTCATTCGGCACGACAACAACGCGAACGTCACTTCTGGTTGGAAAGGGCAGGTAGTATTGACGCTCAATCTTATTGACGAGGCGGGAGCCGGACTCATGGTCAGCAGTCTCAAAGTGGGCTCGGTGCAGGCAGACACGCCACTCGCGTTCCATATAGTATCGATCCCTTCGTGCAAGTTCGGAATCATCCTCCGAGTCAACGTCTGAGCCAAATCGAAGACTTCCTTCACGTGGGATAGGACCCAACCTACCTCACGGCTGAAACCTTCGCGCTGGGCTTGGTTTAACGACCGGATCCAGTTGTCCTCCGGCAACGAGTCGGGCGCCACCATCCCGCGAGCCAGATAGGCAACGTGGGCGCCAAAGATCCCGCGAAGGTCCGTTCGTTCGTGCTCTTGTTTGACTACGTCCGCTTCCATCCGGTCGACGAGATAAAGGACCGGATTCCCTCCCCACCGCTTCACGAGCGATTTCCGGACGCCGATGGCGCACTTCCCGTATCGCGCCACGTGGCTCTGCGCCAAGCGCAACGGGATATCCGTAAAGCACACAGCCGGTTGTCTAATGACCGCAGGCAGCCCACCAATTGCCAGGCCGAAACCGAGAGATTGCGGTGAAAATCGAAATCCTTGACGGAGGATCGAAAGGCACGCGTCTCGCTGTCCCGACGGATCGGTGCGGTGCGCACGTGCGACAAAGTGCATCAGTATATCGGATGAGTGCTTCACGATGAGTAACGATACCTGCCCAGATCAACAAGCGAAAGGAAGTCGGGACGCGGTTTACGAAGGACCATCCGCGTGATCGGGACGCACATTTGTTGGCGCCGAGACTCCTCCGCCGGTTACGATTCCCCGACCCGCACTATCGAGAGCTCGGCCGAGGGGGAAACTTGACTGCACCGGACACAGTTATCGAACTTGTCGAACGATTCTCCCGCCAGCGCGATGCGTACCGTTCTGGCGACTACAACGAGGCTCGCCTCCGACGTGAGTTTCTCGATCCTTTCTTCTTCGTGCTTGGATGGGACATGGATAACCGTCGGGGTTACGCCGAACCCTACAAGGACGTCATTCACGAGGACTCGATAAAGGTCGGCGGCGGAACGAAGGCGCCCGACTACTGTTTCCGGATTGGGGCGACACGGAAGTTCTTCGTGGAAGCGAAGAAGCCGGCCGTCAATATCAAAGACGACATCAGTCCTGCGTACCAGCTTAGACGCTACGCATGGACCGCGAAGCTCCCGCTCTCAATCTTGACCGACTTCGAGGAGTTTGCCGTTTATGACTGCCGTATCCGCCCTCACGTCGAGGACAAAGCGTCTGTCGCGCGAACCTTGTATCTCACCTTCAACCAGTACGCCGAAAAATGGAGCGAGATCGCTGGCACATTCTCACGAGAAGCAGTCCTGAAGGGATCCTTCGATGCTTATGCGGATGCCGGTAAGGGGAAGCGTGGCACGACCGAGGTCGACGACGCGTTCCTGGAAGAGATCGAAAGCTGGCGCGATCGGTTGGCCAAGAACCTCGCCGCCCGAAACCCATCGCTAACGCAGAGTGACTTGAACTTCGCTGTACAGCGTACGATCGACCGGATTGTCTTCCTCCGAATATGCGAAGACCGCGGCATCGAGGAGTACCAGCGCTTGAAGAGCTTGATGAAAGGCCCGAATCTCTACGGACGGCTCCTTGAGAGGTTCCATCGCGCGGACGAACGCTACAATTCTGGGCTCTTCCATTTCGCACGCGAACGCGATCGATCTGAAGCGCATGACGAGCTCACGCCACAACTCAAGATCGACGACAAGATCCTCCACGATATCTTCGAAAACCTGTACTACCCAACGAGTCCTTATGAGTTTTCGGTGTTGCCTGTCGACATTCTCGGACAGGTTTATGAACGCTTCCTTGGCAAGGTGATTCGACTCACGCCTGCACACCATGCGCGGGTGGAAGAAAAGCCAGAAGTTCGGAAGGCCGGCGGCGTCTATTACACGCCAAGTTACGTCGTGGACTACATCGTGGAGAATACGCTTGGGAAGTTGCTCAAGGAGAGGTCTCCGGATGACGGTATCCCAATCCGCATCGTTGACCCTGCTTGCGGATCCGGTTCATTCCTACTCCGAGCCTATCAGTACCTCCTCGATTGGTATGTCCAGTTCTACGAGACCGCAGACCCCGAAACTCTCGCGCGACGGAAGCAGCCACCCATCTTTCGTGGTCGCCACGGAGAATGGCGACTCACCGCCCAGAAGAAAAAGTCGATCCTTCTGAACAGCATCTTCGGCGTGGACATCGATGCTCAGGCAATCGAGGTCAGCAAGCTCTCGTTGCTCCTGAAAGTGCTCGAGGGCGAGACGGAGGAGAGTCTGAGTGCGGCGCTCAAGCTTTTCCACGATCGTGCTCTGCCCGATCTCGGACGGAACATTCGCCACGGCAATTCGCTCGTCGGCTCCGATTTCAAGGCCTTTGGCCAGCTGACGTTACCGGCGGTTGATGAGGACGACACGTGCGTCTTTGATTGGACCGACGCCTTCCCAGACGTGTTTTGGCAACCCGCCGTATCTTTCCTTCGCCGGACGACAATCGATCGAGATCCCTCAAAAGCTCCGTGACTACTACAATAAGAAATATGAGAGCGCCGGCTGGCCAACAGCACACACGCTCTTTATCGAGCGCGCGCTGAAGACAATTTCGCGAAGGTACGTTTCGTTCATTGTCCCGGACCAAGTCGGGCACCTCGCCGGCTATGGGTCGATACGAGACATCGTCGCACGGGAAAGCGGCATCACCGAAGTGCGCTATTGGGGCGAGCACATTTTTAAGGGCGTGACGACGCCGGCGCTGACGTTCGTCGCTGATAAGGATCGGCGAAATTGCGAAACCAGCATTTACGGGAAGGATGGATCGCAAAGTGCCGGCACAGTGGTCCCCGGCGAGCAGTGGGTCTTCTCCGAATCGACTGACCTCATTCGTAGTCTTCGCCGGAATTCATTCTCTTTGGGTGCGCTTGTTGGCGATTGCGGCATACGCACGACGGCTTCAAAGGACCAGATCGTTAAACTTCAGGAAGCCAAGGGGAAGTTTGTGCCCGTGCTCGAGGGTAAGCGCATTCAGCGCTATGCATGCGGTCCACCCGAGATCGCGGTCAGACTTGATTCGCGTAAGCCCTTGCACGGCGCCGGAAACGAGGACCGTCGCCGATCGGCTGCATTCTTGATCCGCCAGACAGCCGCGTTCCCAATCGTGGCTCCGCACGGACACGCCATTCACTTTCGGAATTCGCTTCTAGCCCTGTTCGCGCCGACCGATGGCATCCACGCTAACTATCTCGTTGCCCTCCTCAACTCGCGGCTCATGCGTTTCGTTTACATGGAAACCGTTCGCGAGGCCCAGCAGCGCACTTTTCCGCAAGTGAAGCTCGCTGCGCTCCGAAGCTTGCCGCTGCGCAAGCTGAACCTAGATGACCCGGAAGACAGGGTGCTCCACGATGAACTCGTCCAGCTTGTCGACAACGCGCTAGCGACTCGGAGACGCGAAGCGAGCGAAAAGAATCCAATCCAAAAGGAAGTACTTCAGCGATCTTTCGAGGCGACAGATGCCCAGATTGACCGGCATGTTTTCGCTCTATACGGACTCTCCGAGGAGCAGATCCATCTCATCGATAGGCGTCTGCACCGCCTACTCGTCCGGGACGAGCATCCGTCATGGCGTCCGCAAAGCGCTAAGCCCATTGGAGAATTGAAGAAGACCAAGCCTCAAGACGCCGCAAAGCGGAGGGCTGTGTCCCGATAGTCTCGGGAATCGGTCTCAGCCATCCTTGCGCTTCCGACTCTCAGGCCTAGCGCTCGAAAACAGCATCGGCGGCGCTGGGCGGATCGCGCGCCACCAGGAGTTCAATCGCCTCTTCTTGAGACCAGACGTTTCGCGGCTATGCGCAGCCGGTAGCGCATCAGCCTTTTAGCGTGAAGGCGCGCGAGTAGTTCCGCTTTCTCAAGCGTCTCTCCTCATCGCGCCTGCTGGCGCGCAAGATCGAGCGCCGCATGCAATCGCGCGCGCTCCTCTTGGTCGAGGTCGTCCTGTTCGCCAGCCAGCACAAGGTCTAGCTCCCTACCTTCGAGCCAGAATTCCGACGCTCCAGGCGCATCGACGACCAATTCGGGAATCAACCCGGAGGCAGTTGGCGCGAGTTCGCAACGTCTCGTAATCGTGGAGGTCGCGCGCTACGCTTTTGCGCGTGGTCGATCTCGATGCGCTGTACCGACAGCACGCGCCCGCGATCATGGCGTCGCTCGCGCGCTCGTTTGGCCGCGTCGCCTGGACCTGATCGAGGCCGCCGTTCAGGAGGCTTTCGTCTCCGCGATCGAGAGCTGGCGTACGGATCCCCGAGCGCCCCGGCGTGTGGCTGCACGTCGCCGCGCGGCGTCGCGTGATCGATGCGATCCGGCGCGCGACGTGGATCGCACCGACTGAAGCGCTCGATCAACGAGGCGCCCCCCGCCGTGCCCGATCGCGACGAAGATCTGTTGAAGATGATGTTCGTCTGCTGTCATCCGGCGATTCCGCTCGAGAGCGCGCTCGCGTTGCGCACGCTGTGTGGTTTTCCGGTGCCGGCCCTGAGTCGCGCGTTGCGGCTCGACGAAGCCGCGGTAGAGAAGCGCCTGCGCGCGCGTCAGGTGTTGCGGGAAGAGCACGTCGAGAGAGAGAACCGTAACCAGGTTAGTTCGCTTTCGCCTTGGCCCGCCGCTATCGCGCAGGCGGGCACCTGGCGGTCGCGTGCGCGCCGCCGGCTCCTCCGCTTCGCCTGCCGCTGCTTCGCTCGCGCGGTCGCTCAGCACCGGGAGCGACGCAGCACCTCACGCACACTCGCCGGGCGCAGGTGCGGCAAATGGCCCCGCAACCCGAAGGCTCGCTTTTAGCCGGCACCCGGCGAAAGGGAATCCGACGTGGCCGTCTGCGCCTAGGCGCCGCGCCACAAGCCGCGCGTTTCGGCTCGTTCCACGACAACCGAGTGCCAAACCGCCATGGCCCAGGTCGCCACGGGGAACGTCACCTCTCGCCATCCGTCGCGCCATTGCTGGAGCGCTTGCCGGTATCGCGCACGAAAGTGTCTCTCGACGCGTCGAAGTCCGTCTCGCACTGCCCGTGCCTTGGCTGCAAACGTGGGAATCACTCCGAATCTCGTTTCGTACGACCGCGCTCGCTCAATGAACGACGGAACAGGGCTCGGTTCATGAGTTTCCTTACGATCGCGGCCGCGTGCTAGCCCTGGCCGGCTGCGCACTCCAATCAGTGCCAGCAGCACTGACAACGAAAGCACGGCTGGGAACCGGCCAGGTTGGTGCGAGCGAGACATGCTGCAGCTGCTGGAGTCCGACGGATGGTCGCTCGTAACAGCGGGCACGCCACCCGCGCCGCC
>WNFJ01637567.1_pt4 | contig 18854 bp, 22 predicted proteins | sample 5400461 | NCBI WGS metagenome assembly WNFJ01 (sample SAMN13153349, study PRJNA577476) | soil metagenome | isolation source: 115 cm saprolite on Douglas fir-dominated hillslope | place: USA:California | collected 2013-09-17
AAGTGAAAAGAATCGAAGGCAACCTTTTACATGGCGAATCCGCACACTGAAGTGATCGGCGGCGAGGAAGAGAATTTTGCCGCGATGCTCGAAGAGTCCTTCAAAGGAAAGGGCTCCACCAAAGGTGGCGAGCTGAAAGAGCACGAGATCGTCAAAGGCACGGTGGTCCAGGTCACCAAGGACTACGCTGTCGTGGACATCGGCTACAAGAGCGAGGGCCAGGTTCCCATCCAGGAGTTCGGCCTCGTGGAGGGCAAGCCCAACGTCAAGGTGGGAGACGCCGTCGAAGTCCTGCTGGAGTCGCGCGAGAACGACACGGGCATGGTGGTCCTCTCGAAAGAGAAGGCCGACAAGATGCGCATCTGGGACGAGATCTCCGCCGCCTGCGAGCGCGACGAGCTGGTGGAGGGCACCATCGTCGGGCGCGTGAAGGGCGGCCTCTCGGTCGACATCGGCGTCAAGGCGTTCCTGCCCGGCTCGCAGGTGGATCTGCGGCCGATCCGCAATCTCGACAAGCTGATCGGCGAGAAGTTCAAGTTCAAGGTCATCAAGTTCAACAAGAAGCGCGGCAACATCGTCCTCTCGCGGCGCGTGCTGCTGGAGAAGGAGCGCGAGACGCTGAAGAAGGACACCCTCATGAAGCTGAAGGAGGGTGCCATCTTGACCGGCATCGTGAAGAACCTGACCGACTACGGCGCCTTCATCGACCTGGGCGGCATCGACGGCCTCTTGCACATCACCGACATGAGCTGGGGCCGCGTCGGGCATCCTTCCGAGATGCTGAACGTCGGCGACGAGCTGCGCGTGATCGTCCTCAAGTTCGATCCCGCGACCGAGCGCGTCTCGCTGGGGCTCAAGCAGATCCAGGAGGATCCGTGGGCGCACGCGGCGGAGAAGTTCCCGCCCGGAACGCGCATCGGCGGCAAGGTCGTCTCGCTCACCGACTACGGCGCCTTCATCGAGATGGAGCCTGGCGTCGAGGGCCTGGTGCACATCAGCGAGATGAGCTGGACCAAGCGGGTCAAGCACCCCTCCAAGGTCATGGCCATCGGCGACCAGGTCAACGCGGTGGTGCTCGACGTCGATGCCAAGGCGAAGCGGATCTCTCTGGGCATGAAGCAGATCGAGCCGAACCCCTGGACGCTGCTCGAGGAGCAGTATCCGATCGGGTCGGTCATCCGCGGCCAGGTCCGCAACGTCACCGACTTCGGCATCTTCGTCGGCGTGCAGGAGGGCATCGACGGCCTCGTTCACGTCAGCGACATCTCCTGGACCCAGCGCATCAAGCACTCCGGCGACCTCTACAAGAAGGGCGACGAGGTGGAGGCGGTGGTGCTCAACATCGACGTCGAGAACGAGCGCTTCAGCCTCGGCATCAAGCAGCTCCATCCCGATCCATGGACGGAGCTCCCGACCAAGTACCCGATCGGCAGCCGCGTGAAGGGCAAGGTCACCAAGGTCGCCGACTTCGGAGCCTTCGTGGAGATCGAGCCGGGCATCGAGGGCCTGGTGCACGTCAGCGAGCTGCGCGACGAGCGCGTCGAGAACCCGCGCGACGTGGTCAAGGAGGGCGACGAGCTGGACGTGAAGGTCATCGACATGGACCCGCACGAGCGCAAGGTGGCGCTCTCGGTGAAGGCGGCGCTCCACGAGGGCGACGACTACCGCGAGTACATGCGGCAGCAGCAGACCTCGGGGCGCGCTTCGTTTGGCGACGTCTTCGCCGACAAGCTGGGACGAAAGGGGCGGGACCGCTAGCGCGGTGCCTCGAGGGCCCCGCAGGGGCCCGAAAGAGGGGGCGGGAGAATCGACGGCGAATCCTCGCCCAGGCTCGCCGGCCGATTCCGCCGCCCCACTCCTGCGCGCCTCCCCCCCGCCGCGCGCCGCGAACGTGATGTTTCCATTTCCGGACTGTTCGAGTCCATACGGGAAACCCATAGCATCTGTCCGCGGCCGCGGCCGCTGCTACGAGGGAGATGCTTTACTGAACAAACCTTTCGGGCGTACGCTCTCGCCGTGCCCGGGAAGCCCGCCCAGCGCGCGCTGGTGAGAGACCTTGCCGCGCTCCTCGACCGCGCCCCGATCGGCGCGACGCCCCTCAAGGACGTGGTGGCGCAGCTTCCGGCGCTGCTGGAAGCCGAGCAGGCGTGCACCTTTCTCGTCCGCAGCGAAGGCGGCAGGCGCAGCCTGGAATTCTTCCACGGCGTGGAGATGCCGGCGGGCATAGCGCCCGCGTACGATCGCTGGCTCCGGACCGCGCCGAAGCATTTCGCCGCCTACGACCCGGCGCGGCCCGACCCGCGCCAGCGCAACGTGGCGATGCGCTCGGGCGACATCGCGGCCTTGACCGGCACGTGGCAGCTTCCCATCAACCGCAGCTTCCTGCCGCGTTTCGCGCTTTCCGAGAGCGACCAGATGCGCGCGCTCATCTGCGAGGGCGCTTCGCTGCTCGCCTGGGTGGGCGCGTTCCGGGCGCGACCCTTCGTGCGCGAAGAGCAGCGCCTGCTCGGTGCCTTGGTCCCGGCGCTGCAGCGGCGGCTCGCGCTGGAACGGCGGATGGGCGAGGCGCAGCGCAGCGCCGGCGAGATCGGCGCCGTGCTCGAGGAGGTTCCGGCGGCGGCGTTCGTGCTGGGCCGCGGCGGCGCGGTGCTGCACGCCAACGCAGCGGGGCGATCGCTGCTCGATCGCGATCGCGTGCCGGTCGTGGCCAGGCTCTCCTCGGCGGTGCGCGGCAGGGCGCAGGGCGTACAGCTCGCGCGGCTCGCTCCGGACGGCGGGCTCTACCTCGCCATCGTGCAGGCGCCTGCCGACCCGGCGCCGCTGGTGGCGGTGGCGCGGCTGCGCTGGCGACTGACCCCTCGGCAGGCGCAGGTCCTGCAGCTCGTCGCGCTGGGGATGTCCAACCGCGCGGTGGCGGCGTCGCTGGAGTGCGCCGTGAGCACGGTGGAGCTGCACGTCACAGCGCTGCTGGAGAAGTCGCAGTGCGGGAGCCGCGCGCACCTGGTCGCGACCCTGTGGAGCGGCGGTTAGCTAGCCCTGATGGCCATCGGTTAGCCCCGATCATCCGCGCCGGTGCTCGTGCTCGTGCTGGTGCTCGTGCTCGGTGTCTCCGAGCGAGCACGAGCACGTTCACGAGCACGAGCACGGCTTGTCTGCGCGGCGCGCGACTAAAAACGCCCGTCGAGGAGGCGCAGATAAGCGGCGGATCTGCCCTGCACGCGCGCCGGAGAGAGGGCGGCGAGCACTTCGCCCACGGACAGCTTGCCGTCCTCGACGTGCAGCAGCCCCGCCGAGCCCGGGCGTGGCTCGTCGCCGCCGAAGTCCTGGGTGAGGAAGGCCATCAGCGCAAGGCCCCCGACAGTGCCGGCCGCGGTCAAGAGGAGTCCGCCGCGCGCGCTGCCCTGGAAGGCGTCGGCGAGCACGCCGACGCCATGCTGAAGACAACTGCGCCGACGAGGCCGAAGATGGTCACGCGCTTCATGCCCGAACGGTGGGCGCGTCGAGGCGCGGAGTCAAGATCGGGATATCCTGCGCGGCGTGCGGGCGAGCCTCGAACGGTGCTTCTCGGAGACGGTGCGCGCAGCGCTGGCGCAGCCGGGCACGCGCCCGCAGCGCTTCGAGCTCGCGCTCCCTCCGGCGCTGCGCGAGACGATGGTGGCCGCCGGATCTTCGGAGGCGCTGGCCGCCTACTACTGCGAGCGGATGCCGCGCCTCTTGATCGAGCAGACGCTGCGCGGCGAGGACTTCGCGCGGCGTCTGCTGTGGATGCCGCTCGACCTCTCGAAGCTGCCGCGGCTCTCGACGGCGCTGGAGGGGCTCTTCGCCCTGCTCGGCGACGATGCGCCGAAGCTCACCGGCGCTGCGACTGCGCAGGCGCTCCTCGCGCAGCGCCCCTGCGCCGCCGCCCTCGCCGCGCCGACGCTGCTCGGCTCGGGGCTGCCGCTGGTCGGCGCGTGGCCGGCGGAGCGCGAGCTGATCAACGCCTCCGGGGGCGATGCGCACGCCGTCTTCGATCTCCGCCTCTCCGGCGGCTTGATGCACGAGCTGTGTCACGGCCTGCGCCGCCGGCTCGAAACGCCGCCGCCCCCGTGGATGGTGCTCGAGGCTGCGGCGCTCCTGCTCGGGAGCCTCGCCTTTCCCCGGCACGTCTTCCCGCAGCAGCCCGGCGAGGCGGTGCCGGGCGTTTCGCTCTTCGTGCTCCTGGGCCAGTGCCTGGCGCGGCTGTTCGGGCGGCGCGCGCTGCTGCGGACGCTCATCGACGCCGCGCCGCTCGCCGAGGTGTTCGGCGACACCGCCGCGCAAGCGCTGGAGGCCGCGGCCCGCGAGGACTGGCTGCTGCGTCAGGAGGTGCCGTTCGCGCGCGATGCGCTGCTCGCGCCTGCCTGGGTGAAGCTGGCCGACGCCGCGCGGGCGGGCAGGGTGGTCGGCCTGACCGAAGCGGCGGCCCTTTCGTTCGACGAGTTGCCGTGGTGGCGCGAGGAGCCGTCTGCGGAGGATCTGGACCTCGCGCGCGCAGCGGTGCCCGCGCTCTTCCAGACCAACGTGCTGGCGCCGACTTTCCAGACGCAGCCCTGCGAAGCCCGCGAGCTGCGCCTCGACACGCGAACCTGCCTGCTGCAGCGCACGGCGCACCGCGACGGCGTCTTCGGCGAGCCGGCGTTCTGGATCTATCCGCCGCCGCTCTGCAGGCGACTGCGCGAGCGCGGCGCCCGGTTGGTGCAGGTCGAGGGCGCGAGGCGCGATCGCGCGGACGCTCTTCTTGACCTGGCGCTCGGCAGCGGACCGCTCGCAGAGGTGGTGCAGTGGACGTCTTCGGCGTAGTCGCGGGACCAGAGGAGAATTACCTGCGCGCCGCCGTCCTGCGCGCCGCCGGCGAGCTGCGGCTCTGGCCGGTGCTGCCCGCCTCCGCGGACGCGGCCGCAGGCGCGCTCGGCCTCGAGCGCGCGCGCCGCCTGCGCCGGCTGCTCGATGTGCTCGCGCTCTTCGGCTATGCGCGCCGCGAGGCCGGCGTGTTCCACGCCCTCTTCCACGGCGTGCCGGCGCCGGTGCCCGACGGAGGTTGGGGGCGGCTCGCCGAAGTGATCCGCACCGATCGCCCCATCTTCGAGCCGGGCGTTTCCGGCGCCGGCGGGCAGGAAGCCCTGCGCCGCTTCCACCAGTACCTCTTCGAGACCGGCGCGGACCCTGCGCGCGAGCTGTGGGCCGCGCTGCAGCCCGAAGGTCCGCTGCTCGATCTGGGCGGCGGCTCCGGCGCGTACTCGGCCGCCTTCCCTGGCGCCGCAACCTTGGCCGAGACGCCGGCGGTGCTCGCGCTCTCGCAGGCTCCGCGGGCGAGGGAGCTGGCGGTCGATCTACTGAATGGCATATACCCAGGCGACCAAGGAGTCGTCCTCCTCTGCAACGTTCTTCACCTCTTCGGCGAGGAGGATTGCCGGGCCCTCGTGGCCAGAGCGGCGGCCGCGTTGAGGCCTGCGGGGCTGCTGGTGGTCAAGGACCTCTTCGTCGAGCCCGATCGCTCGGGCCCGCGCGAGGGCGTCCTCTTCGCCCTCAACATGGCGCTCTTCACCGAGGCCGGCGACGTCCATGATCTCCCCACCGTCGAACGCTGGCTGCTGCAGGCGGGCCTCGCCGCGCCCCGCAGGCTCGTCCTCCATTCCTCGCCGGGCTCCCTGGTGCTCGCGGCTGCGAAGCCTTGACTTGCACAGCCCGCTACCATAAGAAGGCCCGGTTTCCGCGGAACCCGAAGTGAAGAACCATCTCATCCTCAACGTCGACGCCCTGGAGGAGGCGAACCAGCCTTTCGAGGCAGACCTGCCGCGCGAGTTCCTCGACGGCGTGCTGCGCGCCGATCCGCCCACCGAGTTCCACGCGGCGGGCGCGGCGCATATCGTAGGACGGGCGACGAAGATGGGCCGCAAGGTGCTGGCGCAGGCCAAGGCGGCGGTGCCGCTCAAAGGCCAGTGCAAGCGGTGCCTGAAGCCGGTATTGCTCGACGAGCAGGTGGAGCTCTTCCGCACCTGGGTGCCCGTGGACCAGGTGCACAAGGGCGAGCACCACCACCGCGGCGAGGATGCGGAAGCGAGTTTCGACCCGGGGACGTTGGACGAGGAGACGTACGAGGGCAAGGAGATCGATCTCTCGCCCGCGGTCCGCGAGCAGATCCTGCTCTCGGTGCCGGCCTCGCCGCTGTGCGGCGAAGAGTGCAGGGGCCTTTGTCCTTCGTGTGGCAAGGACCTGAACGAAGGCGAATGCGGCTGCGACCGCACGGCCATTGACCCGCGCTGGGCGGCCCTCAAGGGTATCCAGCTGAAGAAGGAGAAGTGAGATGGGTGTTCCGAAGAAGCGCATGAGCCGGCAGAAGCGCGATCAACGCCGGGCGCACTGGAAGATCACCGCGCCCAACGTGTCCGCCTGCCCGAACTGCGGCGAGCCGGTGCTCCCGCATCGGGCATGCCCGAAATGCGGGCAATACCGCGGCAAGAGCGTGCAGAAGAGCGCCGAAGATTAGGACCTCAGACCTCAGGCCTCAGGGAGTGAATCCTGCCGAGGTTTTTGGCCTGAGGCCTGACGCCTGAAGCCTGAGGCCTGCAGTTGATCGCACTCGATGCCATGGGGGGCGACCTGGCTCCGGCCGCGACGGCCGAGGGGGCCCTGCGCGCGCATCGCGAGCGCGGCCTCGAAGTCCTGCTGGTCGGTGACGAGCCGCGCGTTCGCGCCGAGCTGCGCCGCCTCGGCGCAGGCGATCACGAGCTGCGCATCCACCACGCTTCCGAGGTGGTGGAGATGGGCGAGCACCCCGGCCAGGCGCTGCGCAAGAAGAAGGACAGCTCGCTCCGCGTCTGCTTCGATCTGTGCAAGGCTGGTCAAGCCGCCGGCATGGTCTCCGCCGGCAACTCCGGCGCGGTGCTGGCGGGAAGCCTGTTCGTGCTCGGGCGGCTCGATCACGTCGACAGGCCCTGCATCGGCGGATCGCTCCCGACGCTGAAGGGCGCGGGCCGCGCGGTGCTGGTCGACATGGGCGCCAACGTCGAGTGCACGCCGGAGCAGCTGGTGCAGTTCGCCCTCATGGGCGAGGTCTACGCGCGCCGCATGCTGGGCGTCGTCCGGCCGCGCGTCGGCGTCGTCGCCAACGGCGAGGAGGAGGGCAAGGGAACCGACCTGACGCGCGCCGCTGCGGCCGCGCTGCGCAAGCCCGAATCCGGCGTCCAGTTCGGCGGCTATGTCGAGGGCAAGGACGTCTTCTCCGGCGACTTCGACGTCATCGTCACCGACGGCTTCACCGGCAACGTGCTCCTCAAGACGGCCGAGGGCGCGGTGTGGGCCTTCGGGCAGCTGCTCAAGCGCCAGGTCCAGGCCTCGCCCTTTGCCACCGCGGGCGCTCTCTTGATGAAGTCGTCCCTCGAGCAGGTGAGGAAGCGCGTGGACTACGAGGAAGTCGGCGGCGCGCCGCTTCTGGGCGTGCACGGCGTGGCCATGATCGCCCACGGCCGCTCCACCGACCGCGCCATCCTCAATGCGCTCTCGGGCGCGGAAGCGTTCGCCCAGCAGCACCTCGAGGAGGATCTGACCGCCGCCGCCCGGCGCGCCGTGGACCTTTTTGTGCAGCGCGCTGCGTCTTGACCGATGCACACTCCCCTGTAGTCTCCGCCCTTTTTCTGGAGCACCGCACATGCATCATTCGCGCATCGTCGGAACGGGCACCTATCTCCCCGAGCGGGTCGTCACCAATGACGACCTGGTGAAGGAGACCGGCATCGACTCCAGCGACAGCTGGATCCGCGAGCGCACCGGCATCGCCAAGCGCCGCTTCGCCGCCCCCTCCGAAGCCACCAGCGACATGGCCACCGCCGCCTCGAAGAAGGCGCTGAAGATGGCAGGCATCCGCGCCGAAGACCTCGACATGATCGTCTGCGGCACGGTCACGCCCGACATGCCCTTTCCCTCGGCAGCCGTGCTGGTGCAGGCCAAGCTCGGCGCCACCCACGCCGCCTGCTTCGACGTCAGCGCCGCCTGCGCCGGCTCGCTCTACGCGCTGGCGGTCGGCGATGCGTTCATCAAGTCCGGCGCCGCCAAGTCGGTGCTGGTGATCGGCGCCGAGCTCCTCACCCGCATCGTCGACTGGAAGGACCGCAACACCTGCGTCCTCTTCGGCGACGCTGCCGGCGCGATGGTCATCGTCCCCGAGACGCGCGAGGGCCATGGCCTGCTCTCGGTCCACCTGCACACCGACGGCACGCAGGCGGACATCCTCAAGATCCCCGGCGGCGGCAGCAGGCTGCCGTTCTCCGCGCAGGTGCTGGCGAACGGCGACCAGTTCGTGAAGATGAACGGCCGCGAGGTCTTCAAGACCGCCGTGCGGGCGCTGGAGCAGTGCTCCCGCGAAGCGCTCGAGTGCAACGGGGTGCGGGCGCAGGACGTGACGCACGTCATCGCCCACCAGGCGAACCTGCGCATCCTCGAAGCCATCATGAAACGGCTGGAAATTCCACTCCAGAAGTGCCATCTCAACATCGAGGAAGTGGGCAACACCTCCTCGGCGTCGGTGCCGGTGACGCTCGACCAGGCGAATCGCAAGGGCGCGCTCAAGGACGGCGACCTGATCCTCATGATGGCCATCGGCGGCGGGATGGCGTGGGGCAGCGCGCTGGTGCGCTGGTAGGAGGAGCGGGCTTTGCCAGCGTCGCCAGGCGCGGAGCTCGAAGGCGTAGTATTGGAGATGGTTCGATGAAGCTCGCGTTCGTGTTTCCGGGGCAGGGCTCGCAGTACGTTGGCATGGGCCAGGCGCTGGCGCAGGCGTTTCCGGAGGCCCGCGCCGCGCTCGACGAGGCCGACGCGGCGCTCGGCGGCGGCCTCTTGCGGCTGATCTCCGACGGGCGCTGCGCAAGACCGCCAATACGCAGCCGGCCATCCTCGCGGTTTCGATCGCCACCCACCGCGTGCTGGTGCGCGAGGCGGGCGGGGCCTTCCAGCTCCCCGCCTTCTACGCCGGACATTCGCTCGGCGAATACTCGGCGCTGACCGCGGCGGGCGCGTTGGGCCTCTCCGACGCCGTTCGCGCGGTGCGGGCGCGCGGCGGCTTCATGCAGGAGGCGGTGCCGCCCGGCGAGGGCGCGATGGCCGCCATCCTCGGCCTCGAGGCGCCGCAGGTGAAGGAGGCGTGCGCCGAGGCGATGGCGCAGGAGCGGGGCACCGTGGTCGAGCCCGCCAACTACAACAGCCCCGAGCAGACGGTGATCGCCGGGCACGCGACCGCGGTCGACCGCGCCATCTCGCTGTGCAAGGCGCGCGGGGCGAAGCGGGCGATGCCGCTGCCCGTCAGCGCGCCTTTCCACTGCTCGTTGATGTCGCCGGTGCAAGGGCGGCTCGCCGACGTGCTGGGGGCGTTCCAGATCAGGCAGCCCAACGCGCCGGTCATCGCCAACGCCACGGCGGAGCCCAACACCGACCCGGGACGCATCGTGCCGCTCCTGCTCACGCAGGTGACGGCGCCGGTCCGCTGGGTGGAGACGGTGCAGAAGATGGCGCTCAACGGCGTCGACACCGTCGTCGAGCTGGGGCCGGGCAAGGTGCTGGCGGGCCTCGTCCGCCGCATCGAGAAGGGCCTGCGCGTGTACTCGGTGGAAGACCCGGCGGGCCTCGAGGCGGTGCTCGGCGAGGTGTTCAAGTGAGGCTTGCTCTCTGCGCGGCGCTGTGCGCGCTCTTCGCCTGCCAGGATGCGCAGCCCAAGCTCAAGGCCCGCGACGAGGCGTGCACCAAGAACCGCGACTGCACCTACGGCCTCGATTGCCTCGACGCGCCCGTCCCCTCCGACGGCGGAGTGCTCGCCAAGCCGGGCAAGACCTGCCAGTTCCACTCCTTCGCCGACTGCGACGGCGACGGCTCGCAGCTCGGCTCCGACGGCCGGCCGCAGTGCCTCAACACCTACAAGTGCCGCGACGGCCACTGCACGGTGCAGTGCGCGGGACACACGGACTGCAAGGAAGGCGAGGTCTGCAAGGTCGGGCTCTGCCAGAAGGGCGGAAACGCCAGGGCGCAATGCTTCGACAACCGCGATTGCCCATATCCGGAGAGCTGTTATTACGGCCAGTGCGTGACGCGGACGCTGAACCAACGCTGCAACAGCGACCTCGACTGCGGTCCCGGCTACAGGTGCATCAATGCCGTCTGCCAGTAAGATTTTCTGACGCGAGCGCTCTTGTGATCGCGAAAAACCATGTTACAAGGCCGCGCCAGCCCCGTTTTTGGAAAGAACATTCGAAAGGATCGGCCATGTCCGTCGAGGCGAAGGTCAAGAGCATCATCGCTGAGCAGCTTGGGGTCGGCGAGGACGAGATCAAGATGGAGTCCGCCTTCATCGAGGACTTGGGCGCCGACTCGCTCGATATCGTCGAGCTGGTGATGGCGATGGAGGAGGAGTTCGAGGTCGAGATCCCGGACGAAGAGGCCGAGCACATCAAGACCGTGCAGGACGCGGTCAACTTCATCAACGAGCACAAGAAGTAGGCCTGGCTGCCTGCTTCGGGCCTCGGGCCTCAACCTCTGGCCTCGGGCCAACATCAAAATGCAAAGAGTTGAGCGCAGAGTTGTGGTGACGGGTCTCGGGCTGGTGACGCCTCTCGGGATCGGGACCGAGGCGACGTGGCAGGCGGCGATCGCCGGCAAGAGCGGGGTGGGGCCGATCACGCGCTTCGACGCCTCGCTGCTCCCCTGCCACATCGCGGGCGAGGTGAAGGGCTTCGACGCCGCGCAGTTCATGGACAAGAAAGAGGCGCGGCGCAACGACCTCTTCATCCAGTTCGGCCTGGCGGCGGCGAAGCTCGCGCTGGAGGACGCCGGGCTGCCCACCGACAAGCCGCTGGGCGATCGCACTGGCGTCATCGTCGGCTCCGGCATGGGCGGGCTCGCCACGCTGGAGGAGACGCACATCGCCGCGGTGGAGAAGGGCCACCGCCGGGTGAGCCCATTTTTTATACCCAGTATCATCGTCAACCTGGTGGGCGGCCAGATCAGCATCAAGTACGGCGCCGCCGGCGTGAACTACGCGCCGGTCAGCGCCTGCGCCACCGGCAACCACGCCATCGGCGAATCGATGCGTCACCTGCAGCACGGCGACGTGGACGTGATGATCAGCGGCGGAGCCGAGGCCACCATCACGCTGCTCGGCATCGCCGGCTTCACCGCCGCGCGCGCCGTCTCCGAACGCAACGACGCGCCCGAGAAGGCCTCGCGCCCGTTCGACAAGGACCGCGACGGCTTCGTCGCCGGCGAGGGAGCGGGCATCCTCATCCTCGAAGAGCTGGAGCACGCGCGGGCGCGCGGGGCCCGCATCTACTGCGAGCTGACCGGCTACGCCGCCACCGCCGACGCCTTCCACATCACCCAGCCCTCGGGCGACGGCGCCGAGCGCGCCATGAAGCTCACCCTGCAGGACGCCGGCCTCGATCCGCGGGAGGTGCAGTACATCAACGCGCACGGCACCTCGACGCCGGTGGGCGACATCGCCGAGGTCAAGGCCATCAAGAACGTCTTCGGCGGCTGGGCGAAAGAGGGCCTGATGGTCAGCTCGACCAAGAGCATGACCGGCCACCTGCTCGGCGCGGCAGGCGGCGTGGAGGCTGCCTTCAGCGTGCTGGCGATCCACCACGGCATCATCCCGCCCACCATCAACGTCGAGCACCAGGATCCCGAGTGCGATCTCGACGTGGTGCCCAACAAAGCGCGCGAGGTGCCCATCAAGGTCGCCATGTCGAACTCGTTCGGATTCGGCGGCACCAACGCGGTTCTCGTCTTCCAGAAATTCGAGTAAGCATGGCAGGCATGGACAGGCCGCTCAGCGAGGTCGACCCGGAAGTCTTCGGCCTCATCGGCGAGGAGACGCGCCGGCAGGCGGAGGGGCTCGAGCTCATCGCCAGCGAGAACTTCGTCTCCGAGGCGGTGCTGGAGGCCGCCGGCTCGACGCTGACCAACAAGTACGCCGAGGGCCTGCCCGGGAAGCGCTACTACGGCGGCTGCGAGGTGGTGGACAAGGTCGAGCAGCTCGCCATCGACCGCGCCAGGACGCTCTTCGGCGCCGAGCACGCCAACGTGCAGCCGCACGCGGGGTCGCAGGCCAACATGGCCACCTACTTCGCGCTGCTGCGGCCGGGCGATCGGATCCTCAGTCTATCCCTCGCCCAGGGCGGCCACCTCACCCACGGGTCGCCGGTGAACTTCTCCGGCAAGCTCTTCGAGATCCACCATTACGGCCTCGACCCGAAGACGGAGCTGATCGACTTCGACGCCGCGCGGAAGCTGGCGCGGGAGATCAAGCCGCGCGCGGTGCTGGGCGGCGCGTCGGCGTATCCGCGGCGGCTCGACTTCGTCAAGCTGCGCGAGATCTCCGAGGAGGTGGGGGCGCTGATGATCTGCGACATCGCGCACATCGCGGGCCTCGTCGCCGTCGGCCTGCACCCCTCGCCGGTCCCGCTCGCCGACGCGGTCACCACCACCACGCACAAGACGCTCCGCGGACCGCGCTCCGGACTCATCCTCTGCAAGCAGCAGCACGCGAAGGCGATCGACTCCAACGTCTTCCCCGGCATCCAGGGCGGGCCGCTCGAGCACATCATCGCCGCCAAGGCGGTGGCCTTCGGCGAAGCCCTCAAGCCCGAGTTCAAGGACTACCAGCAGAAGATCCTCGACAACGCGCAGGCGCTCGCGGTCGGGCTCATCGAGGGCGGGCTGCGCCTGGTCGCGGGCGGCACCGACACGCACCTCATCCTGTGCGATCTGCGCCCCAAGAAGCTGACCGGCAAGATCGCCGAGACTGCGCTGCAGAAGGCGCACATCACGACCAACAAGAACATGATCCCGGGCGACCCGGAGAAGCCGTTCGTCACCAGCGGCCTGCGACTGGGGACGCCCGCGCTCACCACCCGCGGCATGGGGCCGGCGGAGATGAAGACGGTGGCGCGGCTGATCGTGCGGGTGCTGGACAAGCCCGGCGACGACGCGGAGATCGCGCGCGTGCGCGGCGAGGTGGGCGAGCTCGCCTCCCACTTCCCGCTCTACGCGAAGAGGCTCGCCTAAGTGAAGTGCCCGTTCTGCGCCGAGCTGGAAAACAAGGTCATCGACTCGCGGCTATCCAACCAGGGCGCGGTCATCCGGCGCCGGCGCGAGTGCCTCGGCTGCCAGCGGCGGTTCACCACCTACGAGCGGGTCGAGGAGATCCTGCCCATGGTGGTGAAGAAGGACGGGCGCCGCGAGGGGTTCGACCGCCAGAAGGCGCTGGAGGGGCTGAAGCTCGCCTGCCAGAAGCGGCCGGTCAGCGCCGAGCAGCTCGAGGAAGTGGTCGACGGCATCGAGCGCCGCTTGCAGGAGATGGGCGAGAAGGAAGTGCCCTCCTCCGTGATCGGCGAGGCGGTGATGCGCGAGCTGGCCAAGCTCGACGAGGTGGCGTACGTCCGGTTCGCGAGCGTGTATCGCAGCTTCAAAGACCTCGGGGAGTTCATGAGCGAATTGAAGGAGCTCATCTCCGAGCGCAAGAACACGCAGAAGAAGTGACGCCCGAGGACTTCATGCGCCTCGCGCTGGCGGAGGCGGAGAAGGGGCGCGGGCGGACGCACCCCAATCCCGTCGTCGGCGCCGTGGTGGTCCGCAACGGGCGCGTGGTCGCGCGCGGGCACCATGAGAAGGCCGGCCTTCCGCACGCGGAGGTGAATGCGCTGCGCAGCGCCGGAGCAAAGGCGCGCGGCGCGGACCTCTACGTCACGCTCGAGCCTTGCAACCACACCGGCCGTACGCCGCCTTGCACGGAGGCGATCCTCGCGGCGGGAGTCCGGCGCGTCTTCTTTGGCAGCCCGGATCCGAACCCGCTGGTCGATGGCCACGGCGGACGGCGCCTCGCGCGCGCGGGCGTGGAAGTGCACGGCGGCGTGCTGCGCAAAGAGTGCGACCGCTCCAACGAGGGGTGGATCAAGTTCATCACCACGGGGTTGCCGTGGGTGGTGCTCAAGGCCGCCGTCACACTCGACGGCAAGCTCGCAGGCGGCCACGGGCCGTCGGCCCGCTCCTCCGGCGGCCTGCGGCACGCATCCCACGTCGCGCCTTCGGCCCGCTCCTCCGGCGGCCTGCGGCACGCATCCCAGGTCGGGCCGATCAGCGGCCCCAAGGCGCGCGCGCTCGTGCACGAGTGGCGCGACCAGCTGGACGCCATCGACCCGCGGCTCACCGTCCGCGGCATCAAGAGCGGCCGCAATCCGGTGCGCGTCGTGCTCGGCATGCCGCCGCCCGGCGCTCGTCTTCTTCGCGAGCGTGGCGAGACCGTCGTCGCCAAAGGGCCGCTGAAGAGCGTGCTGCGCGATCTGGCGAAGCGCGGGCTGACCAGCGTCCTGGTCGAGGGCGGCGCCCGCGTCCACGGCGAGTTCCTGCGCACCGGGCTGTGGGACGAGCTGCGGCTCTTCATCGCCCCCAAAATCTTCGGCGCGGGCGCGCTCTCGTGGGCAGGGCTCGACGAAGCGCGCGACCTCGACCTGCGCACCGTCGAGCGCATCGGCGACGACGTGCTTCTCACGCTCCGCCCGCGGCGGCGCTGAAGGTCAATGCTGCTCAGATAAGCCGTGCTCGTGCTCGTGAACGTCCTCGTGCTCGCTTGAGACACCGAGCACGAGCACCAGCACGAGCAGGGACGATCGGCCGCTGAATCGGGCGTGCGGGCCGCAGGGGTTTCACGCTATACAATCCCCCGTGTTCACGGGTCTGATCGAGGATCTGGGTACGGTTCTGGGCGTCGAACAGGTGCCCCAGGGCCTGCGCCTGTCCGTCGCTACGGGCTTCGAGGATCTCAAGGCGGGCGGCAGCGTGGCCGTGGACGGCGTCTGCCTGACTGCGGTGGACCTCGAAGAAGCCGGGCCTTCAGCCCGTTCCTCCGGCGGCCTGCGGCACGCATCCCAGGTCGGGCCGATCAGCGGCCCCAAGGCGCGCGCGCTCGTGCACGAGTGGCGCGACCAGCTGGACGCCATCCGCCCGCTGGCGCTGGGCGGCCGGCTGGGCGGCCACCTCGTGCTCGGCCACGTCGACGGCGTCGGCGAGCTTCTCTCGCGCGAGCCCGTGGGCGAGGGCTTCCGCTTCGTGCTGCGCCTCCCCAGGGAGCTCGCGCCGTTGGTGGTCAACAAGGGATCGATCGCGCTCGACGGCATCTCGCTCACCGTCAACGAGCTGCTCGACCCCGATCGCATCGCCCTCTTCGTCATCCCCGAGACCTTGCGCGCCACCACCTGGGGCGGGAAGGGCCCGGGCGCGCGGGTCAACGTCGAGGCCGACATCCTCGGCAAGCACGTCGCGCGACTGCTGCAGTTTCGCTAAGCTTCGCCAAGGAGATCTTTCGTGGATGAGAACATCGGTCGCGTGGAGAAGGCGCTGGATGAGCTGCGCAGGGGGCGCATGGTCATCCTCGTCGACGACGCCGAGCGCGAGAACGAGGGCGATCTGGTCCTCGCCGCGCAGTTCGTCACGCCCGAGGCCATCAACTTCATGGCCAAGCACGCCCGTGGCCTCGTCTGCCTGAGCCTCACCGAGGAGCAGGTGAGGCGGCTGGGCCTGACCATGATGGTGAGCGAGAACCAGAGCACCTACTCGACGGCCTTCACCGTCAGCATCGAGGCGGCGCGCGGGGTGAGCACCGGCATCAGCGCCGCCGATCGCGCCACCACCATCAAGGCCGCCATCAACCCCGAGGCGAAGCCCGAGGACGTGGTGCGGCCGGGGCACGTCTTCCCGCTGCGGGCGCGGCGGGGCGGCGTGCTGGTGCGGGCCGGGCAGACCGAAGGCAGCGTCGATCTCGCGCGCCTCGCCGGCCTGAATCCCGCGGGCGTCATCTGCGAGGTGATGAACGACGACGGCACCATGGCGCGGATGCCCGATCTGGAGAAGTTCGCCGGCCAGCACGGGCTGCACATCCTCGGCGTCGCCGACGTGATCCACTACCGCATGCAGCGCGAGGCGCTGGTGCGCCGCGGGGCCGAGGCGCGGGTGCCTACCGAGTTCGGCGGGGACATGCGCTGCATCGCCTACGAGAACGACAGCGACTCCGCGCAGCACGTCGCGCTCATCAAGGGCAGCTGGGCGCCGGACGAGCCGGTGCTGGTGCGCGTCCACTCCAAGTGCCTGACCGGCGACGTCTTCGGCAGCCAGCGCTGCGACTGCGGCCCGCAGCTCCACCGCGCGCTGGAGATGATCGAGGAGGCAGGGAAGGGCGTCCTCGTCTACCTCGATCAGGAAGGCCGCGGCATCGGGCTGGTCAACAAGCTCAAGGCCTACAACCTGCAGGACGAGGGCCACGACACGGTGGAGGCCAACCAGAAGCTCGGCTTCAAGGCCGATCTGCGCGACTACGGCATCGGGGCGCAGATCCTCCGCGACGTCGGCGTCAAGAAGCTGCGGCTGATGACCAACAACCCGAAGAAGATCGACGGCCTCAAGAAGCTCTACGACCTCGAGGTGGTGGAGCGGGTGCCCATCGAGGCCGGCCACTCCTCGGAGAACGATGGCTATCTCAAGTCCAAGCGCGACAAGATGGGCCACCTCCTCTCGCTGACGAAGAAGTAGGATGCTGCCCGCATGAGCAAAGGGAAGCCGGACGAGGCTACGCTCGACGCACGGGGAATGCGCTTCGCCATCGTCGCCTCGCGGTGGAACACGCAGATCGTCGACGACCTCTTGGGGGGCGCGCAGAAGGTGCTCGCCCAGCGGGGCGCCGAGAACGTGCGCGTCTACCGCTGCGCGGGCGCGTTCGAGCTGGGGCCGCTCTCGGCGCGGGTGGCGCGCAAGGGCGGCATCGACGGCATCGTCGCCTTGGGCTGCCTGGTCCGCGGCGGCACCGATCACTACCAGCTGCTCTCGCAGGAGGTGACCCGCTCGCTTGGCCTGCTTGCGCTCGAAGGCGCGACCAACCCGCGGCCGCTGGCGGTGGCCTTCGGCGTCCTCGCCTGCGACACGCTGGCGCAGGCGCAGGAGCGCTCCGACCCGGCCGGTACCGACAAGGGCGGCGAGGCCGCGCAGTCCTGCATCGAGCAGGTCCACGCGCTGCGTGCGGTGGGCGACTGAGATGGGCTCGCGGACCAAGGCGCGGGAGTGCGCGCTGCAGGCGCTCTACCAGCTCGACACCTCGGGCGGCGACGCGCGCGAGGCGGTGCGCGGCGTGCTCGCGCACTTCGAGGAAGGGGACCCGGAGACCGAGCGCTTCGCCGACGAGCTGGTGCGCGGCGTGCAGTCGGAGCGCGCCGCCATCGACGCCCTGATACAGAAGAGCAGCATGCACTGGAAGCTCGACCGCATGGCTCGCGTCGACCGCAACATCCTGCGGCTCGCCGTCTACGAGATCCTGCGCCGGGCCGACGTGCCCTTGCGGGTGACCTTGAACGAAGCCATCGAGCTGGGGAAGAAATACGGCTCCGAGGAATCGTCGGCGTTCGTCAACGGAGTGCTCGACCGGGTGGCCCACATGGACCTGCCCGACGCGACGCCCAAGAAAAGCTGATGGACCTCACCTTCTATCCGCTCACGCAGGAGGCGATCGACCAGGCGGCCGAGTCGCTGAGCCTCTTCATCGCCGCCGACGAGCGGCCGCTGACGGGCCTGGCCGGGCTCGCCGACTGGCGGCCCTCACCGGCGACGCGGGCGAGGCGGTGTTGACGCCGCCCGGGTCGCGGCTGGCGTACCAGAAGCTGTTCCTCTTCGGCGTCGGGAAGTCTTCGGGGCAGAGCGAAGAGCACCTCCTCGAGCGCGTCATCGACGCGCTGCGCAGGCTGGGGCAGGCGGGGGTGCAGGACATGGCGATGCAGCTGCCGGCGCGGCTTCCCATCGAGGTGGGGATCCGCACGCTGGTCGACGAGCTGCAGGGTCCCGGCCGCGCCGTGGTGTTCGCGCCCGACCCGCAGAAGCTGATGGCGGCGCTCTCGCAGGCGGCGTCGCGCGGGTCGGCGCGCATCGAGCGCCGGGCGGTCAAGGTGCCGACGCCGGTGGAGCGTCGGGCCCCGCCCGTGAAACAGGTTTCACAAGCCGTGAAAACGCCGCGGCCGCCGGCGCCGCCGGTCACGATTCCCACGCCGCCTTCGATCCCGAAAGCGACGCCGCTCCCGGCCGCGCTGGCCGCCGCTGCGCCGTCTGAAGCGGGCGCTCCAGCTGCCGGCGCCGCGGGCGGAGCATCGCCTGCGACCGTCGCGCCTGCGGCGCCCTCCGCGCCTTCTCCGGCGGCTACTCCCGCCGCTCAGCCGCTTCCTGCCCTCGGCTGTTCCCATGGCCGCCACTCCCGCCGCTCAGACGCTTCCCGACGCTCCCGCCGCGCCGGCGCCCGCCGCCGCGCCCTTGGAACCATCTGCTCCTGCAGCCGCGCCAAAGACCCTTCCAGCCGGCGAAGGAAAGAGGCCCGCGCCTCCGCCGCCGCAGCGCTACGTACCGCCACCGCCGAAGCCGCACGTCTTCGACAAGAACCGCAAGAAGTGATGCCGTACAGGCCGTGCTTCAGCGCACGCGCCGCACGCGCACGCCCACGTTGCGCCACGACGGCTCTTCCACCAACACCCGCCTGGCCGGCGACTCGACCACCAGTTCGCCGCGCTCATTCCACGACAGCCGCACCCGCACCGCGCCCGCCGCGATGAAGACGTCGCTGCGCGCCGGCGCCTGCGCCGCCGCCGGCCGCAGTGCGACGTGGGTCGCCACCGAATCCCCGCAGCGCTTCTCGAACACTTCGGCCTGCGTGCGCCCGTCGGGGGAGCGCGACGCGGAGACCTACAGGTCCTGGCAGATCGCCGGACCCGGCGCCGCACGCCAAGCCCAGAAGCTCACCGCGGCGATGGCGAGCATGAGCAAGAAGA
>WNFJ01734355.1_pt2 | contig 18852 bp, 24 predicted proteins | sample 5400461 | NCBI WGS metagenome assembly WNFJ01 (sample SAMN13153349, study PRJNA577476) | soil metagenome | isolation source: 115 cm saprolite on Douglas fir-dominated hillslope | place: USA:California | collected 2013-09-17
ACGAACGCGAGTTTGGCGCTGTTGACTATCTTTCGCATGTCCTGCGTGATGATTCCCACCGTTTTCCCGCTTCGCTCATGCCGTGACTGCTGCATCATGCCTACCGGTACCCGGATCCGCTGGAGCCATTCCGCGACGTGCCCCACCCGGCAATGCCGATCCAGGCATGAGCCGATCCCACGCTGGGCGGGTTGCCCGCGCCCGTAGACATTCTCTGGCGCTGAGTAAGTGGTGTCCGTTCAGGCGACCTCAGTTGTTGCTGGCCGGGCTGAGGTGCGGGAGTTACCGGGCGGCTGTGATCTCCGACGGCTCGCGGATCCGGCCATCCCTGTCCATGTCCACGTAAAGCCCGCGGCGCTTGAGGCGGTCGGCCTCCTCCGCCGGCGCACCCAGGGTGCTCAGCACCTGCGCCAGCTCGGCGGCCGGCATGGCGGCGAGCCTGGGCCCCAGTCTCTGCGAGCCGTACGGCAGCACGGCCATCAGCAGCCCGTCGGCCTGCTTCAGCTGGTGCCATTCCAGCATCCGGCCTACGGTGCATGTGCCCTCAACACTCTGGGATCACCGCCAGGGCGGTCAGGCCGGCTGCCTTGCCGCACTCTTCGACCGCGAGCGCCGCGAGGGAGTACGCCCGCGCCGTGCAGCCCGCGTCGGCCAGCACCTCCGCGTCATGCAGCAGGCCTTGCGCGTTGCGCGCCGCCGCGATGGCACAGGCGACGAGCTGAGGCTTCGGTGCCGCCCTGACGGCTCCAAGATCCACACCTCCAGCGTGGCCAGCCGTCCACCTGGAGATCCTGACAGGGGCCTGGCATCCCAGCTGATAGTCGTCAGACGAGACAGCCTGCCTGATAGTCAGGCGCGCGTCCGGACTCTCCGGAGCAGAGCGGCCTGTCCGCTGGATCTCCCTATCGAGACAGGGTCTGGGCGTCATCGGGCATCTACGAGTGCCCCGCCAGATGGGACCCTGTGACCGAGCAGCCGTCCGGCTGGGCGGCACCGCCTCCGGGGACGATGTGGACGCGGGCTGAAGGCTTCCCCGCGCTGCTTTCGACACCGGTTCGTGGGCGCGCCTCCGCGTTCAGGAGCGGCTAAAACCGCGGCTATTCACGGCTACGCCCGTGTTCTATCGCGCGGCTCGTGTGGCGCGGGCAGGTCCGGGGCCACCCTCGGGGGGCGGAGGTGGGCTTACCCGCGCCGGGTGGCGTGGGCCCGCTCGGGTGGCCTGCTGGCCTGGTCCCGCCGCCGGCGAACGCGCCTGGCGTGGATCAGGTACCCGGCTGCGGCGATCAGCACCGCGAGGCCGGGTCCGCTGTGCACTGCGAAGACACCGGCCAGGCTGGGGCCACCCCAGTCGTTGCGGTAGGACGCTGGGTCGGAGAAGTTAACGGTGAAAAACTCGGCGATGCCGCGGATCACCAGGTAGGCACCCAGCAGACCGGCCACCGTGGCGGCGGCGATCCGGGGGACAGTCCAGCCTCGCAAAGCTCAGGCTCCCTTCCATGCATACGCTGTCTGGCAGGATGCAATCCACGCTATGAGCGCACGGCCGGTACCGGAACGGGGCTTGCACCCGTCTTCAGGCGGGGGTTATCCCCCAGCGGGCCCACCCAGGCCAGGCAGCCTGCCCTGGCTGCGTCCGGCCGCCGAACCGGGCTACCCACAGCTGGGAGGCGAAACGCAGCAGCGGCACCAATCCCTGACCGTTGCTGCACGAATACCGCACCGCCAGATGGTGACCCTTCCATGGGCGCAGGCGGCGACGGTCCGGCCGGGAGGACTTGCGATGATATGCGGCGATCCAGGGCGGCGATGAGGCCGGCAGCGGCGCCTGCCCGTTCGCGGGTGAGGACCGCGGGTGGGCGCTCGGCACGGTGATGCGAGCCTGCGGGCGGCCTCCGACTCGGTCGCCCATTTCCCGGGCGCCCGCGCGGCTACCAGATCCTCAAAGCCGTTGAAACGCGCAGATCCTCTCGTTCGGAACGGCAAACACAGCACCAGCCTGCCCTGCAGATCTGCGCATGGCGGCTACGTGCGCGGGGAGCGAGAGGTCTCCGCGTTGCCCGACGACCTGGCAGTCCCGGGTTCTACCCCACAACCGTCGACGAGTCTGCACAACCATGCATCGCCAGCCTGCGCCGGGAGCGCCGTCAGACGGCAGTTGCGGGGAGGACCGTTTTGAGGAGGAACTCGTGGAACCGTGCCCTCTCTTCCCACTGCGGGAAGTGCGCCGAGTTCTCGAACCACACCAGTTCTTTCCTCGACGCGATGAGGCTCGTGAAGTACCGTTCGGCCACCTCGATCGGCGCCATACGATCATGGCGCCCCTCGGCGAAGAAGACCGGAACCTCGACCCGCGGAACGGTCTCGCTCAGGTTCACAGACAGGAGGTCCGCATAGAGGAGGTCGAAAGAGCGTTTGGCCGCCCGGCTGAATCTGAGCTTCTCGGGCCACGAGTACTCGATGGATGCGAGCATCCAGCCGACCCGGTCGAACTTCTCAGAGCTGTGCCATAGCGCGCCAAACTCGCCGAGCCAGCGTGCGCATCGTCTCCATTTCGCGATGCCCTCGGTGCCGGCGTAGGGTGGGCTGCCAAGGGAGCTGAGCTCAGTGAATGCCTTGGTGTTCCCGCGCCGCCGTGGCTCGGCGAGGAGGAAGCGGTAGGCGACCTGCTGCCCCTTGGCGAAGTTCGCAATCAGCCCGGTGCTGACGAACGCGCTGAAGAGGTCTGGCCGCCGCTGGACCGCCATGAGTCCGAGCACGCTGCCCCAGGAATGGCCGACGACGATCACCTTCGGTCTGCCGAAGCGCTGCGTCAGGTGCTCGGTCAGCTCGATGGTGTCGGCGACCAGCTGACTGACGTTCATCGCCGTAGCTGGCTGGATGGCCGCTCCGGACTTGCCCGAACCGCGCTGATCCCATTCGGCGACGACGAAGTCATTCTCAAGGAGCCCGTTGAGCCCGACAGTCGTCATCTCGGCCTGACCCGGACCGCCGTGCAGCTTCAGCAGGATCGGGCTCTCGGCGCACTGGCCTCGCACCAGCAGCCATTGCCGTACGCCCCCGAGCGTCAATGGCTCGAGTCTCGCAACGCTCCCCGGGACGGTTCGCCCCTGCGAATCGCGTATCGGCCTTGTGCGTGTAGACGATCCGAGCTGCGGGAGAAGAGACACGAGGGCAATCATATTGGTCAGCTCCGGACGGCTGAGTGAACCTCTGACGCAGGGCTGTGACGTCGCCGGAGACGACGGCCACGGCAACGTGGTCGACACTTCCCGGATGGCGGTGTCGTGCATGAGCGCCGGGATGCGGCCGTGATCACTGCGCAGCCTGGCCCTAGCTGTGCCACCCAGAGATGGCCGGTCAGCGGTGCCGGCTCGGCCGCCATCAGGCTTCGGGCGGCCTGGTCGGCTTCGGTGTGCTCAGCAAGGGCAAGCTGAGGGGGTTCGCCTGGGCCTGGCGCTGCCAGGCACCCCGCGTCCTCGCCGCCGAGCTCGGCCGCCCTCCGCAGTAGGACCCGGCGCGATGCTAGGAGCGGGCGGTGAGCACCTGGCCGCCGCCGTCATTGCGGACCTGGACATCCTGCAGAATGATCACGCCACCCGGGCGCCTGGCTCGCCGGGGCTCTTGCAGCCCGCCAGGTCCGCGGCATAGAAGGGATGCTTACTGGTCGTCGCGGGCGGAGTAGGGGCGTCCAGGCCAGTAAGGCCACTCCTCGAACCAGCTGGAGCGGCCGTCGTCACGGAGCCGTATGACCCATAGGTCGCGGTACTCCTGGCGCAGCGGATCCCCGTAGCGGACCTCGGCCCGCACAACGGCAGTGGCGCCGTCCACGGCGAGAATGTTGGTGGCGAGGGTGAAGACCTCCTCCAGGCCGTCCCTGTCCTGCTCCCACATCCGCCTGATCGCGTCCAGGCCCACGACGGGTTCTTCGTAGGGAGAGTGAAGGTAGGCGGCGTCGTCGGTGAAGATCTCCGCGAGGCCATCAGTGCCAGGTGCCCGCCATGCGGCTTCATAGTCCGCCAGCCACCGGCTGACCGTCACGCGGTCCGTCACCTGTCCATGGTGCCCGACAACGATCCGCCTTGCCAGGGCATCCCTGCGGATTCCTGTGCCGCCGCTTGCGGGCCGCGCAAGCCGATCACGGGATTTGCCTAGCCGCGATCCGCGGCCCTGGCGCCGACCGCGGTTTCGATGTGCCACCGCCGTGGCGTGGGGCCGGCCAGTGCTCGTGTGCTCAGCCCGAGCGTGAGAGTTTGGCGAGCTGCTCGTTCAGGGATCGCCGTTCGGCGTCGGTCTGGGCGAGTTCGAGTGCGCGCTGGTATGCGTGGCGGGCTTCGTCGTTTCGTCCGGCGCGGCGCAGGAGGTCGGCGCGGGCGGAGTGGAAGTAGCGGTAATGGTCCAGGTCGAGGTGGTCGAGTATCGCCAGGCCGGCCTCGGGTCCGTCGAGTTCGGCGACGGCGATGGCACGGTTGAGTTCGACGACGGGAGAACCGGTCTGGACGGAGAGGGTGTTGTAGAGCGCGGCGATCTGTCGCCAGTCACGTGGCTGTTGCAGGTGCAGATCGGCGATGGCGGCCTGCACGACGTAAGGTCCGGTCTCGCCGCGTGCGATTGCCTGCTGGAGGAGCTGCCGGCCCTCGCTGATCTGCTGCTCATCCCACAGCGCGCGGTCCTGATCGTCGAGCAGAACGATCTCACCGTCACGCAGCCGAGCGCGTCTGCGGGCGTCGTGCAGCAGCATGAGGGTGAGCAGTGCGAGGACTTCGCCCTCGTCGGGCATGAGGTCGGTGAGCGCGCGGCCGAGTTGAATCGCTTCGGCGGCGAGGTCCACGCGGCCGCCGCCCCAGCCTTCGTTGAACACGAGGTAGACCACTGCGAGGACCGCCGCCAGCCGGTCCGGTAGCTGATGGTCGGGCGGCACAGCGAACGGGATGCGCGCGTCGCGGATCTTGTGTTTCGCGCGGGTCAGTCTCTTGCTCATCGTCTCGGTCGGCACCAAGAACGCGAGCGCGATCTCCTCGGTCGACAGGCCACCGAGGGTGCGCAGGGTCAGTGCCACCTGTGCCTCCATCGCGAGCGCCGGGTGGCAGCAGGTGAAGATCAGTTCCAGCCGCTCGTCGCGGAAGGTGTCTGACTCATACACGGTTGCCTCCGATTCCACCGTGGACTCGCGCGCGAGCATCTCTGTCTTCTCGGCTAGCACGCGTTGCCGGCGAATGTGGTCGATCGCACGGTTCCGTGCGGTCGAGATCAGCCAGCCAACGGGATTGTCCGGTTCCCCGTCACGTGGCCAGCGTTCGGCAGCGATCGCGAACGCCTCTTGAGCTGCATCCTCGGCGAGCTCGATGTCGCCGAGGATCCCGACGAGGGTGGCCAGCACCCGGCCCCAGTGATCGCGAAAGACCGCGTCAAGCGCCATGGAACAACGCTTCGAGGATCGGCCGCACCTCGATCGCACCACCGGTCCTCGGCCCCTGCAGTTCCTGCGCGATGGCAAGCGCACCGTCAAGGTTGTCGGCCTCCACCACGATCACACCAGCGAGGAACTCCTTGGACTCAATGAAGGGGCCGTCGGTGAGCAACGTCCTCCCCTCCCCGGTTCGCACGGTTGTGGCCGACCCGTCCGCGTGCAGGCGAGCCCAGCCGGTCACATACGGCCTGGCGAGCACGTCCGCAATCGCCCCGTCCATCGGGCCCGCGTCGGTCCGCTCGCTGCCGTAGGCGAGCAATGCGTACTGCATAACCCCTCCAGTCACTGATCGGTACCGGTTCGAGTATCTGACGAACGACACCGGCGCCGGCGGACAACGCCGCCGGAGGAAATGTTGTCCGCGGCTGTCCGTTCCGGGCAGCGCTGTTCGTCACTACGGCATATCCGCCCCACAAGGCGGCCACCTGTTGGAGGAAACCGATGACGAAGAGGCAATCCCCGCCCACCGTACTCGCCGCCTCGTTGGCTTGGGTGCTGGTCCTGACCTCGACCGCGTACATCATGGTCATCCTCGACACTGGCGCGTTGTTCGCCGCGCTGCCCCGGATGCAGCGCGACCTGCACGCAAACCTGGCTTGGCTTCAGTGGACCGCGAACTCCTACGGCATCGCATTCGCCGCCGGGATCCTCACCGCTGCAGCGCTCGGTGATCGATTCGGACGACGGCGGGTCTTCAGCCTTGGCTTGACCCCGCTGGCCGGCGCACTCTCCGACCGAGTCGGACGGCGCACGATCATGGTCACCGGTCTCGCGCTGCAGGCGCTCGGTTTCGCCTGGGTCGCCGCACGCGGATCACTGCACACCAGCTGGATCGAACTGGTCATCGCCCTGCTCGTGGCCGGCATCGGCATCGCGATGGCCCTGCCCACCGCCCCCACCGCCGTCCTCAACTCGGTCGCTGAGACCGAGATGGGCAAAGCCTCCGGGATCAACTACATGGTCCAACGCTTCGGCGCCGTCTTCAACATCGCTATCGCCAGCACGGTCTTCTCCGCCCACGGCAACCTCAACAACCCGACCTCAGTGACCGCCGGGTTCCGGCCCGTGCGCTGGTCCTGCGTCGTCTTCGGCGCGCTCGCCGCACTGAGCTCAGTTGCCATCAGCCTACGCACGTCGCGCGCTCGCGCCGACACCCCCGCGGCCGACACCCTCGTCGTCGCATAACCCACTGAAAGGACACTGCAATGCCCGACATCCTGCACCGCATCAGCATCGACGCCCCACGCGAAGCCGTCCACGACCTGGTCGCCACCACCGACGGCATCGCCCGCTGGTGGACCGGCCGACCGCTCGAGGGCGACAGCACCGTCGGCAGCCGCTTCGCCGTCTTCTTCGGTGATGCCGACACCCCCGCTGCCGTCATGGAGGTCCAGTCCGACATGGCGGATGAGATCGTGTGGCGGGTCATTGAAGGACCCGACTCCTGGATCGACACCTTGATCACGTTCGCGCTGCACCCATCCAGCAACGGCGGGACGACACTGCTGTTCACCCACGCCCGCTGGGCGGAGGCGAGCGAGTTCATGAGCGGCTGCAGCACCAACTGGGGTGCTTACCTCACCAGTCTGAAAACCGGCGCCGAAGGCGCCGAGTTCTACCCCTACCCCCAAGGCGAGATCAGCCGCTGGGCATGAGCACAACCGCAGTGGCGCCGATGCACATCGGCGCCACTGCCACGCTCGCCCAACCAGACGGCTTAAGTCACCGCGCAAAGCCTCGCGTTGGCACACCAGCCCGGCCTTTGAAGCTTCGTGACGGACCGGCGCGCCGCGGAGCGGGAACGAGGCCAGCCCTGTTCAGGATGTGCCACACCGTCGCTGGTGCTACCCGAAAACCAAGCGCTACGAGTTCGCCGTGGACCCGGCGATGGCCCCACGCGGGGTTCCCTCGAGCCAGCCGGACCACCAACTCCCGGAGCAATGCAGCGGTACGCCGACGACCCCAGAGGAGCTGCGTGAGCTCATCGCCGGTTAGGGCACAGATTTGTCTGTCCGCGCCGGTGCCGTTCGTCAATAGGTGAAGGCGTGCATGGGGCACGCCGGCTCTCGAAAGGACAATCGACGTTGGCGAAGTTCATCTACCTCTACCGTGGCCCGGCCACTCCGATGTCCGACATCACGCCGGAGCAGGGCGCCGAGCGGATGGCCGCGTTTGGCGCCTGGATGGAGAAGGTCGGCGCGGCGCTCGTCGACATCGGCAGCCCGTTCGGGACGAGCACGTCCGTTCGCGATGACGGCACTGAAGGAACAGCCGGCGACCTGATCGGCTACACGATCGTCGAGGCCGACGATCTCGCTGCGGCGAAGGCGTTCACCGACGGCCTCCCGTTCCTGTCCAACAGTGACGGGAAGTGCGCGGTGGAGATCTTCGAGCTGCTGCCGATGTAGCGGGAACGGTCCGCCGCACCTACGACGGAGGTGCGGCGGACCGTTGGCACTCAGCGCTCACCCGCCAGCGAGGCACTACCGGCCGTGCGGAACCAGAGGAGAAAAGGCGCATTCTTCCGGGAAGGTTCTCCGGCCTGTTTCCGTACATCACCTGGAGAAGTGCGCCGACGCAGCCGCGCCGGCGCATCCTGTCCAGCACTCAAACCCGAAGTGGATGGACCCCAGTACCTGCGACCTCGCCAGGTAGCCCTGGTTCACAAGACGCTGAAAGAAAGGAGCCATGGACAGGTCAGGGTTCATGATATTTTGCGTCGAGGCAAACATAAGGATAGGCCACTCAGGCTGTGACGGATCGCAGCCGCCACCAGGCAGGCGCGAGCACGTCAGCCACGTCTTCTCGTGCCACAAGTGCCCGGAGATGTAGACGGGTGTCCCTGGCGAGCGAATGTTGTTGAGGACGATAACGATCTCAGCATCGCCATGCTTGTGAACATCGGCAGCATCGGCGAACGTCCAGGCATCATAGTCCGCCAGGAAAAAGCTGCGCTCGGTCGGGAACGACCATCTAGCCGAGGTGCTGATGGAACCATTCATTACCTGAGACACGGGCATCGGAAGGAAGCTGCCCGGGGTGTGATGGGCGTAATGCGTGCCGGTCCAGACATCGGGGTAAGCCTTAACAGTGCCATCGCCCTTTGACGGCAGCCCGCTTGTCACCTTAAAGTAGCCAGGTGCCGAACTCTTGATGCACATATCGTCAAGCCAGGCGTTGTCAAAGACTTCGTTTATGCCGTAAGTAATGCGATTGTGACGGGACCTTGAAGGACCAGAGCACAATGTAACAGTCGCAGCCGGTGGCGCAATGGTTCCGTGACCAGGGCCTCCGGAGGCCGCCTTTGGCTCGTAGGGGTTGGTCAGGGACGTGATCTGTGCCGGCAGCCTATGACTAGCCGCTGGCAATCGATGGACAGTCTTAGGCCTCACCTGCGGTGTCGGGGAAGGTATCGGCGTGGCTCCTTTTGCGGAAGCCCTGGAAGGCGGCAGGTTCCTGGTCACTATTAGGCTGATAATAAGAGCAGCTATAACTCCGACGGCAGCAAAACCAGCGACTCTGCCCCTCATAAATTGTCTCTATCCTTCGTTGGCAAATCCATATTTCCTGCATGCCTCGCGGCCGCGCGGCCGCGGTGGCGCAGGCGAAGGTGAACAGCACTCACAAGATCAGTCCGATGAACATGCGCAGCAGCGACCGCACCGCGTAGTAAGGCAGGTTAGCCGGGTCGGTGGACACGGTGGCAGGCGCGGTCGTCCTCGGCAGGAACGGGGCGTTCAGCGCAGGGGCTAGGCGCAGCAGCCCGTACAGCAGCACGAGCAGCACCCCGAACACGATCAGGTCCGCGGGCCGCAGGCCGGGACGACGCCATACCCCGCGCGACGGGAACGTCGCCGGCACCGGCCACCTCCAGGCTTGCCACCGTGACGCGCGATCGGCTGCTGACGCAATGATCCTGGTAATAGCTGAAATAGTCCAGGCCGCGTCCGGGGAGCAGAAACGGAGCCGGCGAGCCAGTTGGCTCTTCTTCCTGCTCGGGTTGCAGGTGAGGAAGGTGCGGCCGTCGCTGGCGCTCAGCCAGCAGCGCGCCGCGCAGGCCGCCGCGGCCCGCGCCCCGGCGTCACATCTGCATGCCTGGGTCCCTGGTCGTTCCCCGGTGCCGCGCCAAGGCCAGGCGGAGGACCGACGACCCGGCCGGGCGGCGACCGCGTCACAGGTGGCCCGGGGCGACCTTCCGGTACAACCGCGGCCCAGCCCTCCCGTGGAGTGGGCAGGTATGTCTGGTCTCAGCGGTTGACCGGCTCGTCAGCGAGGTAGGGCGGTGCAGGTTCGTATTGAATGTATCGGCGGACGGCGCGTGCGTGATCGCGGCCGTGGAGGCGGCCGACAAGCCATAGCGCCATGTCGATTCCGGCGGAGACGCCTTGGCTGGTGACCAAGTTGCCGTCGACGACGTAGCGGGCATCGCGGACCACGGTGACATCACCGCGGGCTTGGAGGGTGTCTTCGAAGGCGTAGTGGGTGGCCACATTGCGACCGCGTGCCGGGCCTGCCTGGTGCAGGAGCAGCGCCCCGGTGCAGACGCTGGTGGTCCATGCGGCGGCGGCGGAGGTTTTGCGGATCCAGTCGGTGATCGCGGGGTTGGATACCTCGCGGCGGGTGCCGTTGCCGCCGGGCACCAGGAGCACGTCCAGCGGCGGATGGTCGTCCAGCGTGTGGTCCGGCAAGACTCGCATGCCCTTATTGCAGCGGACGGCGCCCGGGCGTTCCGCGATGAGTATGGCCGTGTCAGCATCGTCTCGCAGCATGCGGGAGGTGGTGAACACTTCCCAGGGGCCGGCGAAGTCCAGCTCCTCGGCGCCGTCGAAGATCAGCAGCCCGTAGGTCGTCATGTGTGCTCCCTGGTAGATCGGAATCGGTCCCGATAATCCGATGGGGCGACGCTGGCGTTCCGGTGGAACGCGCGGCGTAGGGTCTCTGCGGTGCCGAACCCATACCGTCGGGCGATCGTCGCGACAGGGTCGTCGCTGTCGGCGAGCGCACGTTGTGCCGCCTCGATGCGCACGCGCTCCACGTAGGTCGCGGGCGGGGTGCCGATCTCGGCGGTGAACCTGCGCTGCAGGTGGCGAGGGCTCAGCCCAGCATGCCCGGCCAGGTCGGCGATACCGTGCCGGGCACCGGGATCAGTATGGATCGCCGACAGGACGGAGCGGATCGGGTCAGTTCGCGGCTGCGCTGACCACAGCGGCACGCTGAATTGCGACTGGCTGCCCGGACGGCGCAAGAACAGGACCATCTCCTGGGCGACGGCGTGCGCCATATCCCGGCCCAGGTCGTCTTCCACCAGGGCGAGCGCGAGATCCATCCCGGCGGTCACCCCCGCCGACGTCCATACCCGCCCGTCCCTGATGAAGATCGGATCGCAGTCAACTCTCAGCTCGGGGTGCTCTCGAGCCAGCTGCTCCGCGCGGGCCCAGTGGGTGGTGACCCTGCGCCCCGTGACGAGCCCGGCAGCGGCCAGCATGAACACCCCGCTGCAAACCGATGTGACCCGCCGTGCGCCGGCCCCGGCGGCGGCGATCCATCTGACCAGCGCCCGATCGAGGCGAGCCTGATCGACTCCGCCGCCGCCTGCCACCACCAGCGTGTCGATCCCGCCGGGGTCCAGCTCAGCCACTCCGTGCGTGGCATGCACCGGCAGGCCGCTGCTTGACCGGACCAGCCCCGCGCAGGGAGCCACGACCTGGCAGCAGTAACCGCAAGACAGCTCGCCCGCGTACTGGAACACCTCATGCGGGCCAACGAGATCGAGTGGCTGGAAGCCATCGAAGATCACGAAGACGACGCGGCGCTGATGCACTCATTCACCTTCCTGCCCACGTAGCTGTGGCGTCAACGACACCTATCCCACTATTCGCGCCACCCAATGGGAACAGCTCCTGTTTACTGGGCCTCCCAGGTACCACAAGAGGCTGGTCACTGCCGAGATAGCCAACGAGTACTGAGCTCCGCGCACGTCCTGCCCGGCTGCGGTCACCCCCTGGAACTTGACCGCCCAGCCAGACCGACCGCTACCTGGCCAGCTTCCTGGCACAGGACTGACAGGCGGTGGCTCACCAGGACCGGTGCCGGGCTCGCGCAATCCCACACCGGCCACCCGGAAGCATGCCCTGCGCGGCCGTAGCTGCGGGACATGGCGGTCGTCCGGGCTGCTCGCGGCGTCTGCGATGGGCACGGCATCCTCGGAGCAGGGAAGCGGCGAGCGTCCGGGCCGTGCGGTGTTCGCGGGTATGTGCCCCGGCTAACGACAGCTCTGGTCTTGCGCCGCGCCGTGCAGGGCAACCGGTCCAGTCGCGAGGGCGCTGTGAGCTCATCGATGTCCGGCTGGAATAATCCCGTCCAGCCGGGCGATGTGCTTTGGCGTGGCCACCCTCGACCTCACCCCCGATCAGCTGCTGTCAACCACACGGGCGGTGCGCAAGCGGCTCGACCTGACCCGTCCCGTCGAGGCAGAACTGCTGCAGGAGTGCCTCGACCTGGCTTTCCAGGCGCCGACTGGCGGCAACCTGCAAGGCTGGCACTTCGTCATCGTGACCGAGGCTGGCCGCAAGAAGGCCATCAGCGACCTGTACCGGAAGTCGAAGACCGAAAACGACCCGCCCTCGACGCCGCCTGAGCACCGGCAGATGATGGACGCCTCCGCCTATCTGGCCGAGCACCTGCACGAGGTGCCGGTGCTGGTCGTTCCGTGCATCGAAGGGCGGGTTGAGAACGCGCCGTTCCTGGCCCAGGCTGTGACCTGGGGGTCGATCCTGCCCGCCACCTGGAGCTTCATGCTGGCCGCACGCGCCCGCGGCCTCGGCACGGCATGGACCAGCCTGCACCTCGGCTACGAGCGGGAGGCAGCCGCAGTGCTCGAGATCCCCTACGACCAGGTGATGCAGGTGGCGCTGATCCCCGTCGCCCACACGATCGGCCTGGACTTCAAGCCTGGACCGAGGATCCCGAGGGATGACAGGGTTCACTGGGACCACTGGTAGCGCACAATCCTCCGATCTGTCGTGTGTCGCCCGGAGGCTGATGGCGCGCATATGAGCCCGTTCTGTGCGGCACGGTCGGCCATGCCGAATAACCGACCTGGCATCCGTATCGGCGGGAGTGTGCACTATCGAATGGGCCGTCTGTCAGTGCGCCTCGTAGCCAGCTGCCGAAACGGCCGTAGTGCCTGTTGAGGGGTCGGCGTCATCCTCATCGGGTGCAAGAGCGCTCGGTCGCCTGGTGAGCCCGCTGCGGATCTGGCTCGTGGGGCTTGGCATGGTTGGCAGGTGGCTGGCCGGTGCCCTCGACGCGCAGGCGGGGCGGCTGGCGTCCCGGAGGATCGATCGCTGACCACGATGGCGTGCGGCACTGGCCTAGCGCGATCGACGGGCTTCGCGCCACCGAGACGGACCTGCTGGTGGAGGTGACGGCCAACACGTCGACCGATGGCGAGCCCGGCCTGGCCCACATGCGGGAGGCGCTGCGGCGCGGGATTGCGGTGGTGACCTCCAACAAGTCGCCGGTCAAGAGATGGACCCGGCCTCCTGTTCTCAACCAAGCACACCGCGTACAAGCTCAAAACTCGCTGGTACACCGAACTCGACGAAGACAGCTGCTTCGCGCGGTGGCTCCTGATTCCAGTACAACCAGCGACTGAACAACGATCCGAGAGGCAATCCGCGCCATCAGCGGCATCATGCATGTGCGGAGGTCGGCTATGCGCGGTGCGGTGGTAGAAACAGCTCATGACTTTGCTGACCCGCCGGGGCGAAGGGCCGAGCTTTCTGTACGCAGGGCAGCCGATGCACATCTTGGCCGGACATGAGGGCCAGCCCGCCGGGTTCGCCGCGATGGAGATCACGGTTCCACCTCATTTCGCCGGGCCTCTCCCGCATGCGCACGATGAGTTCGACGAGGGCATCTACGTGCTTGCCGGGCGACTGCAGGTGACCGGCGATGTGGAGGCCCAGGAGGCGGTTGCGGGATCGATGTTCGTCGCTGCCCGGGGCTCTCGGCACGGATTCAGCAATCCTTATGCTGAGAGTGCCCTGGTGCTGGGGATCTGGGCCCCGGCGGAGCCTGCGTTGGCGTTCATGCGTGAGATAGGCGCTGCCCTCACTCCTGGCGCGACACCCGACCCCGACGGCATGCGGGACATCTATGCCCGGCACGCCAGTCGCCTGCTGCCCTAAACAGTGACACCCCGGACCCAAGGGATGGAAGAGCCGCCGAACAGGGCGATCTGCGGCATTATGCAGAAGAGTGCGTCTCGCCGTCTGGGGGATTAAGCGGACAGGGAGGCAAGCCAGCCGGTCAGGATCTCGTTGACCTCCTCGCGGCGCTCCTGCTGAATCCAGTAGCCGCAGCCGTCGAGTATGTGTGAGGAGACCAGGCCCGGCAGGGTGGCGGGGTATGCCTCGATGGCGTCGGCCATCCAGGTGGTGCAGGCGTCCAGCGCGCCGCCGATGAACAGGGACGGCTGGGTGATGGGGGAGCCGTCGAAGTCGGCAAGGTCTTCCCAGTCCTGGTCCATGTTCCGGTAGCGGTTGTGCGCCCCGCTCATGCCGGTCCGCTCGAACTCCGCGGCATAGACGCGGGCTCACTCGGTTCGAGCAGCTCCAGGCCGACCTCGGGATCTCGCGCAAGGTCCTGACCGAGCGACTGAACCACCTCGTCGACCAGGGCGTGCTCGACCGCCGTCCCTACGACCGGCGACCGCGCTACGAGTACGTCCTGACGGAGAAGGGCACTGAACTGGTCGACCTGCTGATGGTCATGACCGGCTGGGGAGACAAATGGCTCGCGGGCGAGGCCGGCCCGCCAGTGCTCTACCGCCACCACGCGTGCGGTGAGGTCAGCGGTGTCGACCTGCGCTGCGCCCACTGCGGCGAGCCGATGCACGCAAACGACGTCGACCCGCTGCCAGGCCCCGGCGCAGCCGTGTGACCGAGACGGGCCCAGAGCCCCCTGGGCGGCCTTGACCGCCAAGGGGCCATCCGCGACCGCCGTCGGACGCGCCCCCAGGCCCAACGCGGCGAGCGCCAGACCACCGACCACCACACGCAACCTGCACCCGCCCAGCCATCCGACGGACCCCGTCGCGGCCGCATCGGCCGACTCCCCACCGACCCAGTGGATCTTGCGTCAATGGCCGGACTCGCGGGATCGCCGGCATCTCGACACTCACCCTCAACCCCGAAGGGCCACGAATCCTGTCATCGTCATGCAAATCAGTGTGTTCATTCGGGTGGAATGAGGCTGGTGGTCGCCGCATGGAGGGCAAGGCTCGAGAGGGCGTCGAGGACGGGAGATTCGGTCCGCCATCGCTGCCAGAAGAGCTGGACGTCCACATGGGCGTCAGGGCCGAGGCGGATGAGCTGCCCAGCGTGGAGGTGTTCGGCGATCTGCCCTTCCGGGAGCACACCCCACCCGAGCCCGAGTAGGGCGGCGATCAGGAACTCGTGGTTCGACGGCAGGTAGTGGATCGGCGGCGTCATGTCTGCGTTGATCTGGCGCAGATAGGCGTGCTGAAGGTCGTCGCGGGCATCGAAACGCAGCATGGGCAGCCGGGTCAGGTCCTGTTCTCGTTCGAGAAGTTGCGGAGCTGCCGCCGGGATGTACCTCATCGTGCCGAGCCGCTCGACGGCGCAACCTGGAGCGGCCTTGGCGGACGTGGAGACGGCGGTCATGACCTGTCCGTCCGCGAGCAACTGGGCTGTGTGGTCCTGGTCCTCGATGTGGATGTCGAGCAGCCAGCTGCCCTCCTGGGCGATCGCAGCGATGACGGGCTGGAACCAGGTCGACAGCGAATCCGCGTTGATGGCCAGGCTGACCCGCGTTAACGGGGGTTCGCTGGCCGCCGGGTTCAGCTGCGCGAGGGTCTGCGAGTGGAGGAGCACCGTGCGACGGGCCAGCCCCAGAACTGTGTGACCGTGCGTGGTGGGCTCGACAGGCCGGCTCCGGCGCACCAGGACCCGGCCAGTCGCGCGTTCGAGTCCGGCGATGCGCTGGCTCAGGGCGGAGGGGGTGATGTGGAGTGCGTGCGCGGCTTGCTCGAACGACCCGGCGTCACAGACGGCAACGAGAGCTTCGAGTTGGAGCGAGGACAACACTGATTAAGGATACCTGAATCTATGGCACTTCTTTGCGCTGTACTGAATGCGCCCGGGAACCTAGGTTGAAGGGGTGTCCTCCCTGATCGCCTTCGCCGCCGTCGCTGTGCTGTTCGGGGTCACCCCCGGGCCGGATGTCCTGCTGGTCATTCGTCAGTCGGTCGCGTCAGGGCCACGACACGGCCTCGCGGTGGCGCTCGGTGCCGCTACAGGTTCGCTCGCGTGGGGAATGGCGGCAGCGTTCGGCCTGGCCCATCTGATCTCCAGCTCACACGTGGCGTACGCGGTCGTTCGATACTGCGGTGCTCTCTACCTGATCGTTCTCGGGATCCAGGGCCTCCGCAGCCACGTAGCACCTGACGCCGGGCAAGGCAACACCACCATGCCGCGCCGGGAGGCGAGCTCGTCATGGACCGCGTTGGGCACCGGCCTGATCGCGGACCTGCTCAACCCGAAGACGGGCGCGTTCTCCCTCGCTCTGCTGCCGCAGTTCATCCCCGCCGGCGGGAACGTCATCGGCTGGTCGATCGCACTCATGGCCATCGAGCTGTCCATCGCCGTCATCGCGCTCAGCGCGTATGCGTTAGCCGCGTCGCGGGCCTCGACCTGCCTGCGCAGCCCCAAGGTGGCGCGCCGGACCAGCCAGATCCTGGGCGTCACCCTCATCGGGCTGGGCGCCAAGGTCGCCACCACCTGACCCATGAGCCCGAAGACGGAAGCAGACCATGCAACTGAACGCCCTGGACCCCGGCCAGTACCTCGCTGCGGACGAGGTGATTAACCATCACCATCCAGACGTCGCCGCCCTGGCGGCCGGCCTCGCCGCCGGCTGCCAGAGTGACGTGGACTCCGCGCGTGAGGCCTTCGAGTTCGCCCGCGACGAGATCACGCACAGCTGGGACGCCGGAGATCGGCGGCTGAGCGTCTTCGCGTCCGAGACGCTCTCGAACAGGACCGGGCTCTGCTACGCGAAGGCGCACCTCGCCGTCGCCCTCACCCGAGCCCGCGGCATTCCTGCCGGCCTGTGCTACCAGCGCCTTCACGACAACGGCTCCGGCTTTCAGCTGCACGGCCTGTACGCCGTGTTCCTCGACGGCGACTGGCACCGACTCGATCCCCGGGGCAACAAGGCGGGCGTCGACGCCCAGTTCAGCCTCGCCGAGGAGCGCCTCGCGTGGCCGGTTCACCCCGAAAGAGGCGATATCGACTACCCGACCCTCTACCGAACCGCCGCCCCCACCCTCATCAAAATGCTGAGGTCGCGCGACCACCTGCCCCCACCTGGCCCGGGAGTCATACCCACGGGGCTGGGGTCATGAGCTCGCCGCCGCCCGCATGCTGCCCTTCGGCCCGCGGCCTGGCGGGCACCGGGGGCGGGGGCGCTGATGGCAGCGGGATCCATGTCTTGTGTCCAGCTCAGGCTGGCCCTGTCGGTCCACCTGTTCGGCCAGCTGGGCCCGCTGGGCGTGGCGGGACTGCGGCTGGCCTGGGCCAGCGTGCTCCTGCTGGTCCTGGCCCGGCCACCCCTGCGGCTATTCACCGGCCAGGATCCCGCCGGGATAGCCCTGGCGCAGTTTCCGGCACCCATATCCGGGAGGCGCGTTTGGCCGATCATGATGCTCTGGTGGCGCTGTGGCAGGCGTGCGAGATCACGTTGCCGCCGGTGAACACCAGGATGGAATTTGCCCGCAAACTCCAGCGCGATCCGGACCTGTTCCACCCGAGCAGGTCCTGCCCGCGCTCTATGCGGTCGCCAGCATCGCCGCACTCGGCGCCGCCTAACTCGGAAAGGCGATGGCCTTGGCAATCATCTAAAGGGATGGTGACAGCTTCGGCTGCGCCGCATTGGCCGGCGCAAGCCACCCGGCCAACGGTGCCCAGCGGGCACGGGGGTGGTCGAGTGGAGCGGTTCGTCCGGCATGGCGAGCGGACGCACAGGCGGCTCGCCTGGGGCCTGCGGATCTTCGGGCACAGCCACCCCTGCAGCCGGGCCTTCGGGGGCACCGGGCATGCGTAGGCTAGACCGCGTTCGCGCCGCGCCGAAAACGCCGCACCCGTACGACGGTTGCGCAGGGGCTGGTGGAACAGAATCGCTGGGACCGGTTCAGGGTGTGGTCGTAGAACATCCAGCTGCAGTCCGGGTTGGCGCATACCTTGAGCCGCTCGGGTGCGCCGTTGCCAGCTAGCTCGGCAGCCGATGCCGCGATCCTTGCCATCGCCCAGGTCCAGTCGCGGTCGATGGGTTCGACGGCGAGCTCGAGCCGGCCGGAGATCTGGCGGACCCGCTGCCGCATCGGTGTCTGGCTGACCCGGCCATCGAGGGCGTCGGTGTCGTGAGCGGTGAGCGAGCCTGTCTGCGCCCATCTGCGGAGGATCGCGCGCAGCTGATCGCGGAGGGCAGCCAGCTGGTCGATCGGCGCGGGGTGCTGCCGGTCGAGCTCGATCCGGTGGCGGCTCAAGAACCACGCACGCCATTCTCGGAGAGGGAGCCTGTCGAAGCCAGGCTCCTTGCCCAGGTGATGAGCGAAGGCGCTGTTGATCAGGTCGATGCAAGCGAACTGGCTTGGGTGCCTGGGGATGGGTGACAGGTTCGGGGTGGTCATGGCCTGATGCCGTTCGGCGCCCGAAGGCCGCTGCTTGGCGCAGCGCGCGCCTGGCCATGGGCTGCGATGGTGCTCATGGTGAGCCGATGGTAACGTCTTATTGTTCTGAGAGCACGTTACCAGGCCGGCCGGCCGACGGGGGCCCGGCTGGCCTGTGGTCGGGAGGGCTTGGGGAGTCTGCCACCCTGCACGCGCCGAGTTCAGCTGAACAGCCGAGCGGCGAGGATGATCAGGGGACCGTCGGCGAGCGCGCCAGCCCGCAGCCGTCCGGTCAGTTGCCCGCATGCGTCGCGCCAGCGCCCGGATGATGCCGCACCCCGCACCCGGCGACGATGAACTGGTGCGTATCCGGCGGCCCGGGTGACAGAACTCCCCTTCCTGCAGGCTACCGACCGTGCGGCGGGGCAGATGTTTGGCGACATCGGCGTGCTCGAGATCGCCGAGCAACCATCAGTGGCCCCTGCCGGTCCAACGGCGCCGAGACCTGCCACCAACGCCCGCGCAGCAGGCCGCTGACATCGCCTCCGATTCCTGCGCAACCCCTGGCGGACCCGCAAGAAATATAGCGACCTGCGGGCCACCACTCTATGAACGGGCAGAATATTCAGCTATGCGCGACCAGCGATGCAGAGAACTCGCGCCCGCTATGCGCGCATAGCACTTCGGCGGG
>WNFJ01194607.1_pt3 | contig 18847 bp, 15 predicted proteins | sample 5400461 | NCBI WGS metagenome assembly WNFJ01 (sample SAMN13153349, study PRJNA577476) | soil metagenome | isolation source: 115 cm saprolite on Douglas fir-dominated hillslope | place: USA:California | collected 2013-09-17
CCGCCGCAGCCAGCACTCGCGCCCGCAAATCCGCCGACGGCTCCGCTCCTTGCGCCACCAGCGGGAGCAGCGCATCCAACCGCGCCGCGCGCGCCCGCATCTCGTCCAGCTCAGCGGAACAATTTGCGCAGCTTCGCAAATGCTCTTCCAGATCCTTTGCTGTAGCGGCCGTCAGTGCGGCCTCCAGAAGCTGGTCTTTCCATTTTTTGCACGGGTTCTTCATTTCATCACTTCCAACAAAAGTTTTCGCGCTGTGTGCATCCGCGATCTCACGGTTCCCTCTGGAATCCCGAGCACCTCCCCCACATCGGCAGCCTCCATCTCTTCAGCAAGCGAGAGCTGCAAAACGCTTCGCAGTTTCTTCGGCAAGCGCTCTACTTCCTTTCGCAGCCGGTCTAACATCCCCCGCTGCTCGGCGTCCTTCGCTCCGTCCACTATCGTTCGAGTCTCGGCTATCTGCCACGCGGTGTCTCGCGCCAGCCGCCGCCCATGGCCCCTCCGGCGATTCAGTGCCAGCCGAAAAACGATGCGGTTTACCCACGCTCGAAATTTATCCGCCTCCCGCAGCGAATCAAATTTCTGATAAGCGCGCAAAAACGCTTCCTGTGCAACGTCTTCCGCATCGGCGGAATTGCCCAGGACGCTGTAAGCGATCTGAAAAACGCGCCGCTGGTTCTCAGCGATGCGCTCGCCAAATCCCGCCTCGGGATCATACGCTTCCGCTCTGGCAATCAGCGCACTCACGCAAGCTCCTGTCACGACAATCCTGCCCCTTTACGTATAGACACCGCACCCCGGCCGCTCGTTCAGAAAAATAGCACGCTTGCTCGCAGTACGTAGCGAGCAATTCCACCCGCTTACTAGAGCCTGTCCATCCTGCTAGAATCCGCCATCTTAATTCTAGACAGCGCCGTAGGCGCGCCAAACGTTAGCCCAGCCCGCTTGCCCTGAGCCTCGAAGGGCTTGCCCCGAGCGGAGTCGAAGGGTCAGGGCTGGGCTAACGAAGCCGAGGGAATTCTCAAGCGCCGTAGGCGCGGCACCTAACCAAAAACAAATTTCGTCTCAAAAGAGAAAGATTGGTTGGAATGCTGGAAGAATCGGTTGCAACTGAGCCGCAATCTGCACAGCTTGAAGTTTCTGCAACTGCTCAGAGGCAAGGATGGCGGTGAATTGTGTGAGAAAGGCCTGCTGTGCTTGCCCCATCTGCTGCTGCAAGGCATGAATCTGAATCACTGTTACTCCGACCTGCGCCGGGTTTCCGCCAGAGTTCAGCAGATTGCCAAGTTGTTGGGTGAGCGCCTGGGCCGTTTGAAAAAGCGGCACAAGTGTCGTCTGGCGCTGCTGCAGCAACTGCCCCAATTCGCTCACCTGGCCAGGGCTCAATTGCAGAAACTCAGCTACAACTTGCAGGGGCGTCATTTCTTGCGTGGCCGGTTGAACGTTTGTGGTCTGCAGTTGTTGCAGCACCTTCTCGATGTTTAGCTTCGATAAGTCGGGTGCTGTCGTCAGCGCTGTGGATTTAGGTACGATTTTTTGAGCGCGCGCTCCGGCGCAGGTCATCAGAACGATCGTAAGCACTGCAAAGGCAATTCGAAACTTTTTCATGGCGGCTTCTCCTTGAAGTGCGCGCATTCCGCGCCTTCATTTATCTAGACACCGCCGCCGTCTCTCGCGTTCAGATCGAATTGACACTGGTATGAGCGCCGTAGGCGCGGCAAACGTTAGCCCAGCCCGCCTAGGGCTGGGAAGAGAAAGACAACAAAAAGAATCCCAGCGCCGTAGGCGCGGCACCTCACTCAACCGCCCCATCCTCCTGGCCGCCTTGCCTTCGCCTGTCCGCCGTCCTCAAAAACTTGCAACAGCCACAGTCTCACTCGGACACGTCTCAAATATCGGCAGCAGCCGGGCCATTTCCAACGCTTCCCTCAAGTTCGGGCGGAGATGACAAAGCTTCAGGCTTCCGCCTTTGGCTTTTGTCTTCCGATGCATTTCGATGAGGGCGCCGAGGCCCGCGCTGTCAACGTAATTCACTTGCTCCAGATTAATGACCATCCGTGTGGCGCCGGATGCGAGCAGCTTGTCAATCATGGTAAGCAACCCGCCGCTCTCTTCTCCGAGCACAAGACGCCCTTTGAGCGCCAGAAGGTAGATTCCATTCATCTCACGCTGCGTTATTTCCAAAGGCATCGCTTGCCTCCCATGATGGCCTCTTCACTCGTTTACCCTGCTTGCCCTGAGCCTCGAAGGGAGCGGAGCGAGGGGCCACTTCCCCAAAGACCATTACGCCTATTCGCAAACGCATCCATGATAGCCTGCGGATTCCCGATAGCGAAAGAAATAGTCGAGCATGAAAAAACGGTAGTCCGGGACGCTCGTTTACCCTGCTTGCCCTGAGCCTCGAAGGGAGCGTTTTTCGCGAGGGGCCACTCGCCTGCCCGCCGAGGCGGGCCACTTCCTCATAAGCGCCGTAGGCGCGTCATAATGTTAGCCCAGCCCGCTTGCCCTGAGCCTCGAAGGGCTTGCCCCGAGCGGAGTCGAAGGGTAAGGGCTGGGAAAGATAGCAAAAAAGAATCTCAAGCGCCGTAGGCGCGGCACCTAATAGTCCCGACGTTCAGACGATCTCTCCTAGTTTCTGCCTTCTAGTTTCTAATTTCCTTCTCTCACGCGCCCCGCGCGGCCGCCCGCGGCCGCCCGGCCTTCGCTTAAATCTTCCTGGGGGCCTCGACCCTCGTCATCGACCACCTCTACAGCTTGGCGAATCTGCCCTTTGCTGTCCTTTGGAGTGCGGCGGCTTGACGCCGCTTTCATCTGCAACCCGTATCAGCATCGTCCGTTTGTTTGTAGGGTTACGATATCGCAGATTCCGGGCAGCAGCCGGAATATCGTGCCCTCCCTTCTGGCATGATCAAGGGCGCCAAGCCCCCAGCGCTGGACGCCGCAGCCTCATTGTCGCCTGATCGCTCCGAGGTTTCTCCTCGCTCGCCACTCGTTTACCTCGAGCGGTTTTTCGCGAGGGGCCACTCGCCACTTCTTTTCATTTCTCGCCACTCGTTCACCCCGAGCGTTTTTCGTGAGGGGCCACTCTTCACTTCCCACGCCCCATCCCCGCCCCCCGCGGCCGCCTTGCCTTCGCTTAAGATTCTAAAGACCGCACCCTTTGGGGTTTGGTATTTCAAAGGCGCCACGCGCCAGTCGTAGCCTGGAAAATTCAATCATCTAAATATGGGAACTTATCCGTCGGACCCGCGCTACTGCAAGGTGGCGATCGTAATCAGCGTCGCATCGGCCGCCGGGAAAGGAGATCCATTGAGCATGGTCAGCACCCCGGTCGTCGCGTCAATGCTGAAGCCGGTGATCGAGTTCCCTCCCGGGTTCGCCGCATACAGGTATTTACCGGAGGGGTCCACAGCTACTGTTGTGCTGCAGTTGCTGAAGCCGAACGGCGTGCCTGCGATCGGAGTCAAGGTACCGCTGGCCGAATTCACAGTAAATGCGGATATCGTGCCATTGCCCTCGTTGCAGGTATAGAGAAACTTTCCCGTAGGGGCCAGTCCAAGAAACATATCTGTGTTGACTGCGGAAAAGGGGGACCCCGCAACCGGGCTGGGAGTCCCGCTCACGGGATTGATGCTCATTCCGAGGACGGCATTATTGCTGGGAACAGTCGCATAAACAGTTCCGCCCGCAGGGGCGACCACAAGGTTGTAAGGTCCCGTGCTCAACGGCGTCGCGAAAGGTGACCCCGCTACCGGGGTGAGTGCGCCTGTCGCGGAATTGAGTGCGTAGACCGAGAGGCCAGTCTGGACGGTGCTGCCGGTCGTGTAAAAGAACTTTCCAGAGGGGTCAACGGCACCGGCAAACGGAGAACTCCCGTCGGAAAAAGGCGAATTCGCCACCGGACTGAGAGTGCCTGTGGAGCTGTTGAAGCTGAACGCGGCCACTCCGTTCTGGTACGGGGCATACAAATACTTGCCTGAAGAATCCATCGCGAGACTCCCACTACCTGCTCCGCCGATGGCAAAAGGCGATCCGCTTACAGGAGTCAGGCCTCCCGTATTTTGGTTGATTGAGAAGACTTTGACGTTTGTGCCAGCTGAATCCGTGACCACCAGGAACTTCCCAGAAGCGGCGGTAAGCATGTTGCCGGTAATGAATCGGGAAAGGTCTGAGTCCGGTGTGGACGCGAGAGCTGTCAGCATCCCGCTGCTGTCAATCGAAAACGCTTGAATGCCTGTGGCGCTGTCCGTAAACAAAACTTCATGAGCATTTGGAGGCGGCGGAGGGTTGGTGCCGTAGCTGCCTCCTCCGCAACCTGCCACGAATACGCCGAAGAGACCCACAATGGTGAGTGCGTAGAACGTTTTGCGCAATGTCGACATTTTGGTGCCCCGGGACGTCGAGCGAAGTATAGCCCACAGGGGCGTGGGATTCACTGTGACTTCCAAGTGATTGCATAACAATGTCGGCTCCCTCGACGCGAGTAGACTTTGGTTGGTTGACGACCAGAGGTTCGGGAGGAAGGAGCCGAACATGTTACTGATAGGCATAGATTCGTTGGCTCATAATGATTGGAGATTTTCAGAGAAAGGAAACTTCCCGTCTGTCGCCCGTTGCCCCGCGTTGCCTTCGCTTATGTTTCTGTCTATCCGGCTTGTGCTATATTCGACTAACTGGGGCGTATCTAGCCTCATGTCGGAAAAGAGGACAGGGGACGATGCCATCCATCCCAATCGGCACTACATTTTCTGGACCCGATAACGAGACATTCAAGACCACTGATTTCTTGGGCCAAGGTGCGTTCGGCGAAGTGTACCGTGCGGCTGGGGAAACGTCGGGCCGAGTCGTTGCCGTCAAACTGCTACCGCTCGGTGCGTTTGCCGATGCGGATTCCAAGATTGCGTTGCTCAACGAAATAAACACGGCCCAACAAATCAGGCACCCGAACGTAGTCCAAGTGCTCTTTGTGAATGATGGGAATTCTTCAACAATCGGCCCATACGCGGTTATGGAATATGTTTCAGGCGGGAGCTTGGCAAGTGTACTGCGTGCGGGAACGCGCATCCCGCTCGAACGAGCCATCGAAATGATGATCGACATTGCTCAAGGAACTAAGGCGATCAACGAAAAGCTAATACACCGAGATATAAAACCGGACAATATTCTGATTGAAGGCAGCAAACTCAAGATTGGAGATTTCGGTATCTCAAAATTCGTGGATGAGAGCACACGGCATTACACATTCAAGGGTGGCCAACACAGAGCCTACATGGCACCGGAGGGTTGGGAGAATCAAGCAAACACAATCAAGATCGATGTGTACTCGGTCGGCTTAGTTTTTTACGAGGTGTTGACGCTAAGACACCCGCTATTGCCGCATGTAAAGGACCCAAATAACGATCTTGATTGGCGAGCGGCGCACCTCTACCAGCAATGTTCTGATGTTCGCACCTTGCGGAATGATGTGCCATTGTCCATCGCCCAACTCTTATCTCGTATGGTCAGCAAAAGACCCGGCGACCGCCCGTATTGGGATGAAGTATTGAACGTACTGAGTCAACCGAGTGGGGTCAGCGCCACCAAAAATCCAACCGTCACAGCGGCGGTAGAAGCTGCCGTTGCTCGTAAAGAACAGGAGAAAAGGAAAGAGTTGGAATTGGTGGCACAACGGGACAAACGACAAACACAACTTGATTTATATCGATATTCGTGGGCCTCTCTGCTCGCTGAATTGGACCCGGTCGTAGAGCAATTCAATCAGGAATTCCAATACGGGCAAATAACACGGCACGAGGAATTGGGGACAATCTATCACATTCCTCAAGGTCACAGTATTCTGCTCAGTTGTTTCCGCCCGCCAGACTCGCCAATCAAGATTCGGAACGGTGAATTGATTGGAGGAGGGTGGATTGGGCTATCACAAGGCATAAGCGCCAACCTCGTGCTCCTCAAACATAGCGGGGATGACTTATACGGGCGGTGGAACATCTGCGAAATCAAAATTGCGGGCAACGTACACCCCGCTTCTTTAATCGGGAAATTCGGCATAACTAAGCACACGGTTGAACCCTTTGGATTCAAGGCTGAATACTTCTACGAGCAGATGCAATACGTAGGCATGGGCCACGTTTTTAACTACTTTTTCAGTGACGACGTTAGGGGATTCTTTGCGAAATTGATTCACGAATCGTGCAAAATCGGGAATCCTGTAGGGCGGGTGGCCGCCCCTTAATTCCGAAAAACGCCTTTGGGTGGCCCACCTGTCCCGACCGGTCGGGATCCTTGCGGGTTTGTTTCATGCAAGCGTGGGGCTGCTTTTCGCTAGCCTCCTTCTTCACGGATTTGCCGGTCGTTTCAGTCAGGGCAGGGTGGCGCTCAAGTCCTGCAAAAATTTCAGGGAGGCGCTGCGCTTTGGGCCCGGCCATCCCCTGACGGCCGGCACTTGGCGATCTCGGAATATAGAATCGATGGCAACATCTGGACGCTGGAGAACTTTTAGAGGGAACCGGCGTAGCCTTCTGCCAGAAATGGGGTTTTGTTAGGCGCTCTTAGTACCGAACTTACTCTAGTTGGTCCTCCCTATTCTGCATGACGCCGCCTTGATGGACACGAATCGCAAGCAAGTCTTATATACTGCTTGACACCGCCCAAGGCGCTATTACGTCTTTCCATTTGAGGATTCCGACCGTGAGATCAAGCATTGTATTTCGGCAGGCGTTTGCCACCTTGATGGCTGCCCCGCTCCTGTGCCCTGCGGGTCGCGCCGACGAAGGCATGTGGACCTTCGACAACCCTCCCGTTAAGCAGCTGCACGAAAAATATAACTTTACGCCCACCCAGTCATGGCTCGACCACTTGCGTCTTTCGAGTGTCCGGCTGAATGACGGCGGCTCAGGTTCGTTTGTCAGTGCGCGCGGCTTGCTGCTTACAAATCATCACGTGGCTCGGGGGCAACTGCAAAAGAACACTACATCCATGACGGATTTTATGCTGCGACGCCGGAGCAAGAGATGAAATCACCGGACCTGGAGGTGAACGTCCTGATCTCCATGGAAAACATGACTGCGCAAGTGAACGCCGCGGTGAAGGGCGCCAAGAACGCCGAGGAGGAATTTGCCAAACGAAAGACTGTCATTGCCGATATCGAGCGCACCGCCAGCGAGAAGACAGGCCTGCGTTCCGATGTGGTGACGCTCTATGAGGGTGGCGAATACTGGCTCTACAGCTACAAGAAGTACACGGATGTCCGGCTGGTCTTCGCGCCGGAGGAGCAGATTGCTTTCTTCGGGGGCGATCCCGACAACTTCACGTACCCGCGCTACGACCTGGACATGGCGTTGTTTCGCGTCTACGAAAACGGCAAGCCAATCGAGAGCAAAGACTATCTGAAATGGAATCCCAAAGGGGCGCGCGACGGCGAACTCGTCTTCGTCTCCGGCCATCCCGGTTCCACGCAGCGTTTGAGCACCTACAAGGAACTCGAATCCGAACGGGATGTCTTCCTTCCGTTGATTCTTCAAGTCCTCAAGCGCCGCCTCGCCGTCCTCCAGGAGTATTCAGCGCGTGGGCCGGAACTGGCGCGCCAGGCTGGATCGAACATCTTCAACTTGCAAAACAGTTTGAAGTCTTTCGAGGGCAGCTACCAGGGCTTACAGGACAAGCATTTAATGGAGAAAAAGCGCCAGGAAGAAGAACAGTTCAAAGCGAAGGTGATGGCCAATCCCGAATGGAAGAAAGAATTTGGGAGCGCCTGGGACACCATGGCTCGCGCGATCGATAACAGAAATTCACGCCTAAGAGAGCAATTTTATCGCGGCCTCGACTCACAGCTGGCGACACTGGCCGTCAACATCGCGACCTACGTTGCTGAGGTGAAGAAACCTGACGGCGAGCGCCTCCAAAACTTTCATGAGTCCCAGCTCGAATCTCTGAGACTCCGCATGTTTTCTCCCGCACCGATCTATCCGGAACTTGAGATCGCGCGGATTACCGACGCGCTGGATGCCGCCCAGAAAGAACTTGGCCCGCAAGACCCCTGGGTCAAGGCCGTACTCAACGGCCGCGCGCCAAAGCAGGCCGCGACGGTACTCGTTAGCGGAACGAAACTTGCTGACCCAGCCTTTCGAAAGTCACTGGTCGAAGGCGGGCCGGCCGCAGTCAATGCTTCCACGGATCCTATGATTGTTATGGCGCGCGCGATTGACCCCATCCGCAGGGAACAGATTACGTGGATCGAACACAATGTCCAAGACATGGAGCAGCGTGCGGGCGAACAACTCGGCAAGGCGCGCTTTGCAGCCTTCGGGAAAACGACCTACCCCGATGCCACCTTCACATTGCGGCTCTCCTATGGGCAAGCAAAAGGCTATGCCATGAACGGGACGAAGGCGCCCTTCAAGACAACCATGTATGGTTTGTATGACCGCGCGGCTGGCTTCGACAACCAGCCGCCTTTCGATCTGCCAAAACGCTATGTGGATGGAAAAGACAAGTTAGATCTATCCACGCCGTTTGATTTTGTCACGGACAACGACGTGGTCGGGGGCAACTCCGGCTCACCCGTGGTGAATCGCAACGCAGAAATCGTTGGCCTGATTTTCGACGGAAACATCCAATCGCTCGTCGGCGACTACGTCTATGACGGTGCAACGAACCGTTCTATTGCCGTGCATACGGCAGCGATGACCGAGACGCTCAAGAAGCTCTACGGGGCGCAGTCGCTGCTGAATGAACTGCTGGGGCAATAAAAAACTTACCAAGACAGGCGGTACACGAGTCTGTATGGCAACTCTCCTTTTCAAGAGGTCGGAGCTTTAGCTCCGACATAAAGGCTTTCTTTTCAGTGCGGCTTCAGCCGCTGAGGAAGTGGCTTTGCTGTTGTCACACAGACTCGTACACCCCCGTTTCGAATTGAAGCGACTCAGAATTTCTCTCGTCTTTTTGTGCGATTCCCGATTCTCTGCTACTGCGAAGCTGCGCAGCGCTGCTGGACTTCGGCGGCAAGCTCTGCATCCATTAGTGCGCTGCGGCCGTGCAGGGCGGAGCAAACTTGCACCGCCGTGATTCCTGAAGCTCCTCGTAAGTCCGCGCCAGCCAGGTTCGCGCCATCCATTTCCACTCCGGGCAAAATCGCTCCCGTGAAGTAGGCGCCCCGCAAATCCGCCTTCTTCAAATCCGCGTCCAGCAAAATTGTGCCTTTGAGGCGCGCACCGGTGAGATTCGCTTCCTCAAGCCTGGCGGAAGACAGATCGGCTTGTTCCAGATTTGCAAATGAGAGCACAGCGTGGTCGAGTTTTGTGTCGCGCATGTCCGTGCGCGAAAGGTCCGTTCGAAGCAATTGGGCATTCCTCAAATTGACTGCGTAGAGCGAGGCTCCGGAAATTTTAGCGTTCGAAAGCACGGCATTTTCAAAAGTTCCGTAAGAAAGATCGGCAAAACGCATGTCCGCCGCGGCAAAATTTGCGCCGGTCGCGTTGGCGGAGACCAATACGGCATGCGCCGCCTGGGCGCGATCGAGAATCGCGGAACGCAGCAAAGCTTCACGCAAATTTGCTCCTCTCAGGTCGGCCTCGGAAAGATAGACCCCCTCCAAATTCGCGCGCCACAGTTTTGCATTGATCAGAAAAGCCCGGTAGCCCCGCGCGAACCGCAAATTCATTTGATTCAGCCGTGCGCCAGCGATTTCCTGCACAGTCTCGTCCGTCCATTCGGTGCCTGGAGGCGGAGGAGTCGAGAGCGTCGCTTCCGTCAGATCCGCATACGGCCGGTAGCCGACGGATTGAAACACCATCGCAGCCCAGCGTTTCACATCGGCCGTTGATCCTTCCGCGGAAGTCCCGCGGTCGAAGGGCAATCCCCGGTTCACGCCGAAAGAGAAAAGAAAAAGAATGCACCCGCAGGCCAGGGCCGCGCGCGCGGTTCCCAGGATCATTCGAATGATGTTCTTCGATTTCGGCATGCGGATGTCGCCAGGACGCAGCACTCGCGACACTACAAATGGGACACAGGTCGCCGTCACCACCGCAAGGGTGATCACAAACACGTGCAGGAGTGTCCCCCGAAAATCCTGCCGCGGCAGATATCGCAGCCAGAAGAAAAACATGGTTACCGGCACAATCCAGTACGCCAGCACCGTCGAAAGCACGGTTTCGAATGCGGTCATCGCCGAACGCGATTCTCCCTGCCAGCGGAAGTGCCTGCGCACCAGCCCCATCAAATACCATGGGCCGTCTTTCTCCAGCGTCTGTCCATCCGGAAACACGGCGGGGAGCGCGGCCATGCTTCCCCACAACCTTAGCAGCAGAAAATGAAACCGCAGCGAAAGCACCAGAAGCAGTAGCGGGCCGCCGAGATAAAGGCTCGTCATGGGAAGGAGGTTGCCGAGGCGCACGGAAGGCACGGCTGACGCATTGAGGAGCAGCCGCACGTCAGTCGTGAACGCAATCAGCACGCAGCAGAGCAGGCTCGCTCCCACGGGGAGAAAGTAAAACCACCGCGCGACCTTCGTCGCATCGCCGATAGCTTTCGAACTGTCTACAGCGGAAATCGATTCTGGTAGCACTGCATCGAAAAGATTGGTCCCGCCCAACCGCCCAAACCACAGACCTTCCGCGCCATAGAGGTTGGCGCCCATCAAGTTTGCTCCTCGCAATTCCGTGCCCAGGAGGTTGGCGTTCTGTAGATTCGAACGCACCAGGCTGGCGCCCCGCAAATTTGCCATGGACAAATCCGCGCCCACCAGGTTGGTTCGGTGCAAATGGGCGCCCTGCAAATTCACACCTGTGAGGTCGGCTTTGGCCAAATTCACGCCGCAGAGATCGGCCTTGACTCCCGTTTCCCCTCCCGATTCCACCCACATTTTGTGCTGATCCAGAATCTCGGCAAGATCGATCAGCGAAATCCCGACGGAATCTCCTTCGCTTGAAGGTTCTCCTAAAGGAGAATCCGCCGTCGCTATTTCGCTCTTCAGTTCTTCAATTTCTTTGATTGCGTCTAGTTGCAGGCCCATTCGAACTTTGTCCCCCAACTTTCTTGACTCGCTCTCCGCTATCCGGGCACTCTTCAACGTATCCATGTGGCGCGTCTCGGCGCGTACCGGCGCTTTCGAATTCTTCGCATGCGAAGTCTTCCCGGCACGGTTCGAGTCCCCCACAGGCGGCGCTTCTGTCAGGCTCTTTATCCTCTCCTAGCAGCGCTGTGAAAATCGCCTGCCCAGAAGTACAGGCGGCGCAGAGGTAACGGGGGGATTGACTGCTGGCGGGGTGAGAGGATTCGAACACAGAGTACACCGTCTGGGCAAAACATGCACGGACTTAACGGGAGGACAAAAACCCCAGGTAGAAAAGCGCTACCTGGTGCACCCACGAACCAGCCACCCGCCCATTTGAGGAACCGAATGACTTTCCTCAGGGGGCTAAAGCCCAATGAAAGGGAGCTTTTAATGTCGGAGCTAAAGCTCCGACCCCCTGAAAACCAGTTATGAGACGGGCTCTAGAAAATAGAAATTAGAAAAGGGAAAAGAGAAAGACCCCACCCTTGCAAAAGACAAACCCGCAAGGATGGGGCACCCAAAGGCGTTTTCCGGAATTAAGGCGCGGCCACCCGCCGATCGTGGGTATACTCAGAATACAACTCCCAATCAGCTCCGCGAAGAAGGAGATTCATATGGCCGAGTCCGAGAATGAGCCCAAGGTACTCGCCAACATTCCCTTCTTGTTCTATGACGTGATCGGGCGAACCTTCCCTGGTGGTTTCCTGCTTCTCGGGTCTGTCTTGAGTCTGTGGCATGTGCTTCCCATTGGGGATGCATTTGTACGCTTTCTGGCAGTGGCAAGAGTATCTGAACTGTCTACTGGGGCAGCAACTGTGGTTATCGGAACGAGTTTGTTAATTTTCGCAATTATCTCTACTTTTCTCGGATTTTTTGTTCTCTCACCCCTCTCAAACCTTCTGGTGGAAAAATTGTGGGGCCTCTGCGCGCCGTTGAGGCTTGAGGGTATGAGCAAGTTCCTTGGTACAGAAAATCTTCAGTTCCTTCAAACCCAGTTCAAAATCCAATTCGGCTTTGAGCCAAGCGACGAGTCACTTAATAGATCGAGCTTTCTATGTGCCTACTTCATCTGGAAAGTTAATCCAGGCCTTGGGGTAATGCAGGGGAGGTACGATGCGGACCTGCTGGCGGCACAGTCCACTGTTCTCGCCAGCCTAGTTCTGTTTGTTGGTACGCTGATCGAGAGATTCAGACTAGGTCCCGATCCGTTTCTGACACTGTGGCTAGTCGCTCTGGGCGCCACTTTGGTGGGCTCGTTTTTGGCATTTGAGTACCAGAGAAAAAAGCGCGTTTACGGTCGATTTGGTATGTTTCTGGCTCTGAGTAATAGCCCACACGAAGAACCTGCACACGGTAAGACATAGGTTCGGTCTGCATCAGCGTTATTTGACGGTACGGCACCGGGCAAACATGGATTTGCCGAACCCGAGTCACCCGCCGGGCCACCCGCCCGCCAGCGCAGGGGACTAGAATTGATAGAACATGAGATACCTCTATGGGGACACGTCAATCTGGAATCGGTTGTGCGATCAGGATGCCGACCCAAACGAACTCTGTTCGGCACTCGCGCTTCGGGATGTCGGATTTGCCGTTGGCTACAACGTGCTCTACGAAATGGCGAAGTCATTCTTTACCGTTACTGAACAAGCCACGGAACGGGGACGGAAACTACTAAATTATATGAAGCACTACCTTTCTCTTCATGTCTCTATTGTGAAGGAGAATTGGGCACTTCTGGTGGAGGAGGCACTCGACGTAACTGGAACTGCACCGATGGAGTCATGCTTTCGGAACAGCAGTCAATATGAGAGCGTCATCAAAGAAATCGATAAACTGCTCAGAGGAGAAATTGCGGCAGAAGTGGTTGAATTTTTCGCCGACCGCAAGTCTCTCGTGCGGACCAGCAGGGATGCCTTGAAGGATCAACTCGACGCACGGCCGGGAGTCAAGACAATTCTCGGCAGCGCAAGTGAGGAAGCCATCGCAGACCTTCTTCGCACAGATATTATAGTGGGGCGAACCATGTTACTGGGGCACCTCCGGCGGGAATTCCCTAAGAACTCGCCTGAAAGTCTTGGTGTCGTAGCAAAGCTCCTTCTTCAGTCTCCGAAATATCGTGCTTCGCGTGCGATGACGCGCGCAGACCTTTATCTCGCGTGGCGGTGTGCAACGAGAGGTTCGATTCGTGGCGATCTGCCCGATGATACATTTCATGTGGTGAGTGCCAGCTATTGCGATGTTTTTGTGACGACTGAAGCCGATCAAGCTGATATCGCTCTTCACGCGGTCGAAGGTATTGAGACACTGGTCTTCAATCAAGATGAAAACATCTCAGACGGGCTGCTAAACAGCATCCAGCCCGGTTCGGCGGTTCAAAGCGGGTTATGACCCGCTTGGCCCGCTTCAACGCGGCTTGGTGCCGAAGGTGCTTTGCGTTGAGGTGAAAAGAATGCTGACTACGGGCGTGGTTGAATTCCTGGGCGCACTTGCTAGTGGGGGAGTAGGTGGAGCACTCATGGTGACGGGGCTCTCCCGTTGGCTTGGGGATGTCTGGCTGGGTCGACTCCTGGCTAAGGAAAAAGCGAAATACGATCAACAGTTGGAGCAACTCAGGGCTGGCTATGCAGAAAAGTTGGAGGGATACAAAGACGCCTTAGACCGTTCCAAGAACCTGCTGCAGGCGCAGATCGAACGTTCCGTCTTTGTGACCCGGGCGCATTTTGAAACTGAATTCGAGGCGTACAAGAAAATCTTTGAGGATTTAGCTGAGGTTCGTCTGTTAATGTCGGCCATGCACCCGACGTTGCGGATTGCGCGGGAAGATGAATCCAGGGAGGACAGATTCAAAGAGCTAAGCGCAAATCTTCTGAAGTTAGCGGAGGCCCATGACAAAGCTGCCAGAACCACTGAAAACCTTGCGCCATTCTACCCCCAAGAGGTTCTTGAAAAGGTCAACCGATGTTTACAACTAATTCGCGTCGAAATTCTGAACGTTCAGACGGGAGGTGAGCGGACATTCTCGGCCGAGTGGAGTAGGCAAGGCGAGGATCGGGTTAAGGAATTCCTGCTCGCCTACCAGGAGACTTCAGATGTAGTTCGTCAGAGGATTGCGACCCTTGCCATACTTCCGTCGCAGTAGCTACGGCCGGTGGGACAGGCTCTAGGCAGCTGACGACGATGAGGCAGTGGCGTCCAGGGCCGGCGGCTTGGCGGCTTTGATGACGAGCCAGAGCATGGGCGCGATCTCTCGGAAGAAGGCGGGCCGGGGGCAAGCTGGAAATTGGGGGACAAGAGAAGGTTCTAGGTGCCGCGCCTACGGCGCTCAGGATTCTTTTTGCCAGGTTAGCCGCGCCTACGGGGCTTACTCAGAGCAAGACGATGGCGAAGCCAATTCCTCAGCGGCTAAAGCCGTGAAGCAAAGGCTCGAGTTATGTCGGACCTGAAGGTCCGACCCCCAGTTGCCCCGGCAAGAAGAGGCAGGGAACTTCAGGGGCTGAAGCCCCTTTCTGTTTTTTGTCGGTACCGTGGGAGCTGAAGCTCCCACCTCCTAAAGAGTCGCCGCACGGCCTTTGGCGGATGGGACAGGCTCTAGGCAGCTGACGACGATGAGGCAGTGGCGTCCAGGGCCGGCGGCTTGGCGCCCTTGATGAGGAGCCAGAGCATGGGCGCGATCTCTCGGAAGAAGGCGGGCCGGGGGCAAGCTGGAAATTAGAAAAGGGACAAGAGAAGGTTCTAAGTGCCGCACCTACGGTGCTCGGGATTGTTGCTTCTATCTTTTCCCAGCCCTTACCCTTCGACTCCGCTCGGGGCAAGCCCTTCGAGGCTCAGGGCAAGCGGGCTGGGCTAACTTATGTCGCGCCTACGGCGCTTTTTGGAAGCGGAACTGATTTTGTTCTTGACAAGGCGGTTACTGTTCTGGTAGGATTTGTTGCGTAAAGAATTGCGCCCCGGTTTCGCCGGGGCTTTTTCTTTTATAGGGGCGGGACATCCCGGATTCCGGGGAACGTCCACCCCAAGACCCAGGTTGCAACAACGAACCTGGGGCACCCGCCGCGTTACTCCAGGTCGATCGTCACGAGTAAATCTCCAAGCCCGGGCCCCCGCCTGCGCCACTACTTGGGACGCGCTAAAGCGCGCCCCTACAAGACAGACAAGAATGTCTGTCCTACCCAGTTGTGAAAGATCAGAGACATAACTTGGGACGCGCTAAAGCGCGCCCCTACAACGGACACGGAACATGAAAAACAAAAAGATCAATGCGGTACAGGTGTGGAAACAATTGGAAGACTTGGCGGTGCCGCGGCTGCGTCTCTCGGTGTTTGACCGCGCGGTGTATTCGCATCTGCTGCGGCACAGCCGGCTCGAAGGGAGGCTGGAGCTTCGCTTTTCGATTCTGTGGCTGGCTCGCGGCGCATGCGTTTCCGGCTTTGCGGCACGCAAAGCGGTGCGGCGGCTGGTTGCCAAAGGAGCTCTGCGCCTGGCCGAACGCAGCAGAGCAGGTCACGTGGTGAAGGTGCACTTGCCCGAGGAGATTCGCTCCGTGCGCGCGGGGAAAATCGCAGCGTGCGCCGCCGTGCGTCTGGCTAGCGCGGGCAACCTGGAGAAGACGGATTTCCTGGAAACCCGTGCGCTGCGCGAGGCGATCCACGCGCGGGAGGGCGGGCGGTGCTTTTACTGCTTGCGCCGGCTGAGACCGATGGTGCGGTGCCTCGACCATGTGGTGCCGCGTGTCCGTGGAGGGCGCAATGGCTACCGCAACCTGGTGTCCTCGTGCGCGGAATGTAACTCGCAGAAGAGGGAGCGGCGGGCCGAGGATTTTCTGCGCTGGCTCTGCCGCGAGGGGCGTTTGAGCGTAGGCGAACTCAGCGGGCGGCTCCGCGCGCTGGCGAGGCTCGCCGCGAGAAAGCTTCGGCCTGCGCTCCCCGGCCAAAGAGAAGCAATGCCGGGGTAGTTTCGCTGAGGAGTAGGCCACCCAACTTTGGGACTAAAAACAAAACCCCCAGGTAGAAAAGCGCTACCTGGGGCACCCCGCAGGAAGGCTTCGGCCTGCGCTCGGGCGAAGCGCGTGAGAACTGCAAAGAGCCCTCAGCGGCTAAAGCCGGGTTGATTCTTCGACCGTTACGGCACGACTGAAGTCGTGCCCTGACGAAAAAGTGAGGTTCTCACACAGACTCTACAACGCGCGGGATGGTTGTGGTGACGTTTTTCGAGAGGCTGCTGAACGAAAAAAAATGCCGGGGCAGCTTCGCTGAGGGGCCAAGGCACCCCGGCTTATCCTGCCCGCCTCCGCAGTGAGCGAGCAAGGAACTCGTCAAGAACTTTTCTTACCGCGAACCAGAAAAATCACTCAACAGCTCTTCCTGGCACACGAGCAGGAAAATGGTCAAAAACTCTCTTGCCGCAGGGGATGAGAAGCGTTGCAAGTTTGGCCTGCGGAATTCTGTGGCCGCGGAAAATTTCGGGCGGCCTTATACCGGGAAGCGGGGAACTTCCCGTGCCTGCAAAAAATCTACTTTTCTTCGGTGCCCCTCATGAACTCGTAGCGTTCGATGGCGGCAACTACGCCGACCGCGCCTTCTTCGCGCTGCTCGGTGCGCTGTATTCGCCCCAGGCAGCGGACACGGACCGGTCCGGCTAGAGTAATCTCGTTTGGCAGAGTCAGAAGAATCTCGACAGGAGAGCCTTCGCTGACATCTTTGGAGAGAAAGAAGTAGACACCGCGGGAGCTGACGTCCCTTGATTCGGTGCTGGTCTCCCCAACTGCGGCTCCCGTGGTCCAACGAACGGTGAGCGGCAGGCGCATGGAAAAGCGCTGGGTCGTGCGGCGTTCAGAGCCGGTCAAAGAAGTCCTCCTGATGGCAGAGAGAGTGTATCCGGGTAGGGCCTAAGGAACAATAGGACTCCCGATACAAAATCGATTCAAGCTTAAGAAGTACGGATGTACTAGGACGGGGGCGGAAATTAGGACCAAAGGATGGGCATGGGATTCACGTGGAGGCCATTCTTGACCGTCGCAGAGAGGGCTGCCAGCGACCAACGCTGGAGCGACGCCGAAAGCAGACACCCTTTAAACGACACATTCTAAATGGTTTAGCTTGAAGCCAAGCGGAACTCAAGGTGCAAATCTAACGAGTTATACTTAGACATGGAGGGAGCGTGGAGCAATACGTGTTTGTGCGGCTGCATGCGCGCGAAGGAGATGAGAGCGCCCTTGAGCAGGCATTGCGCGAAGTGGCAGGTCCTTCGCGCGAGGAACCGGGCTGCTTGAGCTTTCATACCTTCCGGTCGATGCGGGATCCTCGTCTCTTTTTCATTCATTCGCAGTGGGTGGATGCGGATGCATTCCAGAAGCACGCGGAATTGACGCACACGGTGCGATTCATCGAGCGCGCGGATGCGTTAATCGATCAGCCGCGCGACGTGACGAGAACCGAGATGATCGAGTGAATTGTTGGTTGACGGAGCTGTGCGCCGAATGCTGCCGTCGCAAAGCTCCTCACGGTTTGACGGGGGCAGCAACCGGCGTCGCGCTGGGAGGAGCTGCCCTTTCGAACGCTCCGCGATGGCGGGCGGGAAGACTGGTGCGCCCAGTGGAGGCCGGCCACGCGTGATAGCCCAGCGCTCCAGCCAGCCGGTGCCTTCTTCTCCAACGTAAGTATCCGGCATACCGTAAGCTTGATCGCTCAGCGCGTCCTCAAGGGTGATAAATCGATAGCCGCGTTTGCGAAGCAGCTCCAACAACTCGCCGATGTGATCGGCTTCCAATTGATTGGCGTGTAGGAGAAGGATTTGCTTCGGTTCGTAACCGATGAGGTCGCGGGAGAGTTTTTCATCATACTCAAACACAGCGGCTGAATAAGAGAGATAGGCGTTGGCGATTTCCTGCTGGACAGCGGTATCGCCGCGTTTTTTCGCGTCGTCATAAACGCGCGAGAAGGCCCAGTCCCAGGCATCCAGGGTGACGTGCGCGAGGCGGTATCCGCGAGCGACGAGGAAAGCATCGGCGTCGCGGCGGGTTTGCAGATCGCGGCCGGTGTCGAGGTAAGGATAGCGAAAGTAGCGGAGCGTTTTTTTGCGCTGCGCGAGCAGGAGCTTCGTCACCGTCTCGCCGCGCACCACCGACTCTTCGAAGTCCTTGAGGCCGGCCCTATTCAGCGAGATATGGCCGTAGGTGTGATTTCCCAAATCAAATCCGGAGTCGAGCCACATGTTCAGGGCTTTAATTCGCTCATCCACTTCGCCCAGTTTGTAGAGCTTGTCTTCATTCACAAACCCCACCACAGGAATTTTCTGCTGCTGCAACGTGGCCAGCAACTTTGAAGTCATTTCCGTGATGGCCGCTGTGGACATGGAATTCGCGGCGCCAGCGGGCAAATCGTCAATGGTGATGGCCACCTGGCGATCGGGCGGAGTGGCCGCCGGGGATCCCGCCGTTCCCGACACGATGCAGAATGCAAGAGCAGCAAACAGGCGAGTTAGTAGCCGCTTCATGAAGGGTCCTCCTACCGAGTTCGTTTTCTGAAACGAGCCGGGCATCGCTCGTGTACAAGTTCATCTGAGAGCGCAACGCATTGTACATGGAGCCGGGGTTCGTCGGCAGCGAGTGAATGATCGAAATTGAGGGTTGAGCGGCAATGGGGCGGGTTGAACGGTTGCGGGGGGCGTGAGGCGGGCAAGAAAAAAGCAAAGTGAAAAACTGCGCTCCTCGGAGACCAACTGCAAGGAAGCACGTCGCCCGATCCAGGAGCCTGTCCCACCACCGGGGCGACTATTGGACAACCACTGTCAAAGTAGTGGCGT
>WNFJ01113058.1_pt1 | contig 18846 bp, 21 predicted proteins | sample 5400461 | NCBI WGS metagenome assembly WNFJ01 (sample SAMN13153349, study PRJNA577476) | soil metagenome | isolation source: 115 cm saprolite on Douglas fir-dominated hillslope | place: USA:California | collected 2013-09-17
TTATAAAGTTGTGTTGTGGACGGCGGGAGAATTTGAAATCGATTTCAACGCCGCGAACGCCTCGACAAAGACGACCACGACGCGCAACACGACCGGCCTGTTGATGGAGGCGATGCGGCTGATGGATGAGGCCAATCGCGATACGGTAGGAGCGCCGTGAGTCTCCCGAAGAAACCTTCCTAATGCGCGTCGCGGTCCTTACCATCAGCGACTCCGTAACCAAGGGCGAGCGCGAGGATTTGTCCGGCCCCGCCGTTGTCGCGTTTTGCCGCGGGCTGGGCTGGGAAGTCACCTCGTCATTGCGCGTGTCGGACGATCCCGCAAATATTCGCGAGCAGTTACGCGCCGTAGCGGATTCCGGGCGCGTGGACGTCCTCTTGACGACGGGCGGAACGGGCATCGGACCGCGGGACAATACGCCAGAAGCGACCCAGGCGGTGGCCGACAGGATCGTGCCCGGACTTTCCGAAGAAATGCGCCGCAAGGGGCTGGAGCACACGCCGACCGCCGTGCTGTCGCGCGGCACGGCTGCCGTACGAACGAAGACGCTTATCGTCAATCTGCCGGGAAGCCCCAAAGGCGCGGTGGAATCTCTTGAGGCGGTAGCCCACCTGTTTCCGCACGCGGTAAAAGTCTTGCACGGCGCTCGGCACGACTAGAGTTCCATTGGCGTTTACCGAACAGGTCAAATCCTGAGACGTTCTGTTCGGACCTGCTCAGCCGTTGAACGGATTCTCTTTTCGGCCCAGCGTTGCCGCACTTCAGCCAGAAATTTCTCTCTGTCCTTTTGTATTAAGCGGACAAGCGCTTGGTTACCGGTATCTTCGTGCCCGGCTGCCCACAGGACCATTTCCGTGAGCACCGGGGCAAGATCGATTCCTTTCGCTGTGAGCAAGTAAATCAGCTTTCGTCCATCCGACCGATCTCGCTCGGTGGTGATGATTCCATGAGCTACCAGCTTCCGCAGGCGATCTGCCAATATGTTCGTCGCGATTCCTTCGTAGGACTCCAGGAATTCCTTGTAGCTCCGGAATCCCCGGAGCATCATGTCGCGGATGATCAGCAACGACCACCGATCGCCCAATATCTCCACCGAAGCATTCAGCGGACACCCCGACCGCCGCTTTGCACTCGGTTTCTTCTTTGGCATAATTCGACGGTAGCATATTTTCACTTGCATTTCACAAGTAAGATGGGCACACTGCCTCTCGCGATGCGGGCGATCCTTAGTCTAGCCTACAAGGAGTAAGTTATGAGCGGAGTACGAGTTCTGGTTGGCACACGCAAGGGCGCGTTCGTCCTGACGTCGGACGGCAAGCGCGAACGCTGGGATGTTAGCGGCCCCCATTTTGCAGGATGGGAGATGTACCACGTCAAGGGCTCGCCCGTCGACCCCAATCGGCTGTTTGCGTCGCAATGCAGCGGCTGGTTCGGGCAAATCATTCAGCGGTCCGATGATGGCGGCAAAACTTGGACGCAGCCAGGGACGCCGCCGGGCGAAAGAACCCCGCCGGAAGGAATGCCGAAAGGCGAGAGCAACAAGTTCGTGTACGACACCTCCGCGCAAACCGGCAAACCCCTCACCACTCATCAGTGGTACGACGGCACACAGCATCCGTGGGAGTTCAAGCGCGTCTGGCATATTGAACCTTCGCTCACCGATCCGGACACCGTCTATGCCGGAGTAGAAGACGCCGGCTTATTTCGCTCGACCGATGGCGGACAGAACTGGCAAGAGCTCGCAGGGCTGCGCGGCCATGGCACAGGGCCCAAGTGGCAGCCCGGCGCTGGTGGGCTGTGCCTCCACACCATAATTCTCGATCCGAAGGACCCCGGCCGGATCTACATCGCCATATCGGCCGCGGGCGCCTTCCGCACCGACGACGGCGGCAAGACCTGGCGGCCCATCAACAAGGGGCTCCATTCCCAATACATCCCCGACCCGAATGCCGAGATCGGCCATTGCGTTCACCACGTCGCTATGCACCGCTCGCGCCCGAATGTGCTCTTCATGCAGAAGCATTGGGACGTCATGCGCAGCGACAACGCCGGCGACTCCTGGCAAGAGGTCAGCGGCAACTTGCCCACCGACTTCGGGTTCGTGATCGACGTTCACGCGCACGAGCCGGAGACCATCTACGTCGTCCCCATCAAGAGCGATGGGGAGCATTTTCCGCTCGATGGCAAGCTGCGCGTGTACCGCAGCCGCTCGGGAGGCAACGAATGGGAAGCGCTTACAAAGGGCCTCCCGCAAAACGACTGTTACGTGAACGTTTTGCGTGACGCGATGGCCGTGGACTCGCTCGATAAGTGTGGCGTGTATTTCGGCACCACCGGTGGACAGGTGTACGCTTCGGCCAACGCCGGAGACAGTTGGACACCCATCGTCCGCGATCTTCCGGCCGTGCTTTCTGTCGAGGTCCAGACGCTGCGGTGATCCGCGTCATACTCCCCGGACATTTGCGGGCGCTGGCGCGCGTCAGTGCGGAGGTGCAGCTCGACGTCAACGGTCCGGTCACGCAGCGCTCTGTGCTCGACGCCCTCGAGGCCCAGTATCCGATGCTGCGCGGCACGATCCGCGATCACGTCACGCAGGAGCGCCGTCCGTTCCTGCGTTTCTTCGCTTGCGAGGAAGATTATTCCCTTGAGCCGCCGGATACCCCGCTGCCCGAAGCGGTCGCATCGGGGAAAGAGCCCCTTCTCATCATCGGGGCCATTGCCGGCGGCTAGCCCGGATTTATCACGACCAAAGCGCGAGCTCTCAGGCTGATCCACGCCTCGGCGTCGACATACACTCGAAGCCCTCCTAAGGAAGGCAGACGCGGCTATGTATGCGATGAAGGCCAAAAAACGCGAGCTTCTTGACGCAAGGCAGCGCGTTGATAGTCAAACGTAGACGCGCTATTGCCGAACGGGCCGTGGGCCAGGCTGTTGAATTGGGTGGCGCTCGATAAGAGCGAAGGCGTTGTCAAGAGACACTTTTCCCTCGCCATGCTTTGCAGCACCGCGTTGTTGCCAGAGTGGTTGAGGAGAAGGCACAGAGAGATTCGCCAAAGACGCCGCACAGAGAACCAACAGGAGTCCATCGACTAGCGTCAAAGAAGCTTTTCTAAACAGGTTCTTGTAGTTGGCCATGCAAAACCCATAACAAGAGCGAAGACTCTGCTCCTTCTTTGCGTCATGGTCCTGGCAGCGGATGAAGCGGGAGCCCCGTCAAGCGCGCGATCCGAGAAAAGTCCTTGTCGAGAGTGAACACGCTGGCGCGATGCTCCAGGGCAATCGCCGCGATGAGGGCATCAATGGTTGTTAGACTCACACCTTTGGTGCGCCCCAGCCGGAAAATCGCCGCCGCATCTCGGTAGGTCCGGAAGCCACGTGGCTCGAGCATCTCCCACTGGGAAAGATAGTGCTCGATCCGGCTGGCATCTCGCGTGAGGCCTTGAAGGATCTCGGCGACCACCACCCCCGTCAGAGCAAAAGGCTCGGCGTCGCTGATCATCCGCCGCAACTCATCTCCCGCGCGGCCGGGCGCTGAACTGAAAAAATCGATCCACACCGAGCTGTCCACCAGGATCAACCGCGGTTCCTGCGCATCGCCTTTAAGTCACCTTTCCAGATTCCCGTTCCATAATGCCGAAGGATGCCCTTGCGGCTTTCCGAGCGCACCAGGAGTTCCAGCGCCTTGTCCACGATTTCCCGCTTGGTCTTAAGCCGCGTCAGTTTGCGCGCCTTGCGCACCAGACTCTCGTCAATCTCAATGTTTGTTCTGCCCATACCGAAACTATACACCATTTCTTAGGAACGTGGTGTATGTTTCGATGGGACGCGTGGGCCTGTCTGACAGAAGAGCTGTTCTCGCCGAAGTAACCGCTTGAGGCGGCGTCGTTTGAGATTCTTGGGTTGACCGATTGCCGATTCAAGTCAAGAATGATTGGATCATGGCGCAAAAACTATCGGACAAAAAACTAGCGGTTCTGGGCACAGGAAAACTCGGCGGGATTCTGCTGCGAGCCTATCTGAAGCAGGAGCTTTTCCCGCCGAAGCGCGTTACCGCGACGGTGAAGCACAGCGAGAAGGCCACGGCGCTGGCGAAGGAACTAGGCGTGTCTACGACGACCGAAAACCGCCAAGCGGTGCACGGGGCGGACATCGTGCTTCTCGGCGTGAAGCCGCAAGTCGTGGGCGATGTATTGAAAGAGATTGCCCCGGAGCTGAATGAGAAGACGCTGGTCATTTCCGTTGCGGCGTCGGTGCCGACGAGCTACATCGAGCAGCGTCTCGGAGGAAAAGTCCCCGTGGTGCGCGCGATGCCCAATACGCCTTCGGCTGTGGGATGCGGAATGACGGGGATTTGCCGCGGCGCACACGCAGGGGCGGAGCATCTGGAGATGGCGCGCGCGATGTTCAACGCCGTCGGGCGCACCGTGGTCGTTGACGAGAAAAATATGGATGCAGTGACCGGGCTTTCAGCGAGCGGACCGGCGTATGCCTACATTATTCTCGAGTCGCTGGCCGAAGCCGGCGTCAAGGTAGGTCTCCCGCGCGATGTGGCAACGCTGCTCGCAGCGCAGACTATGAAGGGCGCGGCGAGTGTGGTTCTGGAAACAGGCGATCACCCTGCATTGCTGAAGGACGCCGTGACGACACCCGCGGGCTGCACCATCGACGGAATTATGGAATTGGAAGAAGGCAAGCTCCGCGTGACGCTCATCAAGGCGGTTGTGAAAGCCACCATCCGCGCCGGGGAGCTGCTGTTCGAGAAGTAAGCCGGCCCCGGGATTGACAACGGTGATAGGATGCTGCCAGTGAGGGATTGATGCAGAGCGCGTACATTCCTGTGCTGATTTACGCGGTGTTGGTGATCGCGTTTCCCGCGGTAACGCTGGTCCTGGCAAAGTTCATTCGGCCGGCATCCACCGCGTTCGGCGCGAAGCTCAAGCCCTATGAGTGCGGGATTCCTCCGGAGAGCGATGCGCGCGGGCGTTATTCGGTGCGGTTTTTCATTGTGGCCATGCTGTTTGTGATTTTCGACGTCGAGACGATGTTCCTCATTCCTTGGGCGATTCTGTACAAAGGGTGGGTCGCGGCTCACCAAGGAGTGTTCGCTCTGGTTTCGATGGTAATGTTCCTCGGAATCCTGCTCGTCGGGTATTTGTGGCTATACAAAAAGGGTGCTCTTGAATGGGCGTGAGCCGCAATTTCCTCCTCTCCCCAACACCCCTCCTCCCGTGCGCAAGTGGTTCTGATTGACTAGGTTTGTAGCGTGTGTTAGAAACGCGGCGTTTGAATTTTCGGCTGCTCCTCTGTCGCAGATTGTGAACGGTAGCTGTTCACCGCAGCCAGTCGCACCCTGGGTCCATGGCTGACGAGCCCAAGGAACCTAAACCGCCTCAAGTCCCCACGGGCGATAAGCCCGTAAGCAGTACACCCGCGGTGTCAACTCCCCCTGGCAAACCTGCGGACGCGAAGGCGCCCGCTGCTCCTCCGAAACCGGCGGCTCCCGCCGCTCCAAAACCGCCCGTGGTGCTGCAGACCCCACTCGGCAATGAATTCGTTACCCGATTTCGCGCCAAGTTCGGTCCGGCTCTTTTGGAAGCGATGGAGGACCGCAAGCAGGCTATTCTGACCGTGGATCGCGCCCGGTTGGTGGAGATTGCCTTGCACCTGCGCGACGAAGAAAAATTCGACATGCTCGCCGATTTGACGGCGGTGGATTGGCCGAAACGTGAGAAGCGCTTTGACGTGGTTCTCAATCTATACTCTTTCGCGAAGAACGAGCGGCTAAGGCTGAAAGTGTGGGCGGCGGACGCTGAGGAAGTACCGAGCGTCGTGAGCGTTTGGCCCACGGCGAATTGGCAGGAACGCGAAGTGTTTGACATGTTCGGAATTGTTTTTTCTGGACACCCGGATTTGAAACGTATTCTGCTGCCGGACGAATGGCAAGGCTATCCGCTGCGGAAAGACTATGACATCTTGCAGCAGGACACGGCCTGGGTGCGGGAAAATCTTGGAATTGAGAGCGGTCAGTGAGGCGACTCTAACCGCAAAGGAAAGACGACCCTGAGCATCGATACCACAAACGATAGCAAGACCCTTTTGGGCGCGGACGAGCTGGTCATCAACATGGGGCCGCAGCATCCGTCCACGCACGGCGTGTTGCGCGTCAAACTGAAGCTCGATGGTGAGCGCGTGATCGGCTCGGAGGGCATCATCGGGTATTTGCACCGGGGGGTGGAAAAAATCGCGGAGAATCGCACGTATCAGCAATTTGCTCCCTACGTCGACCGCATGGACTATGTCGCGGCGGTCAGTAGCGGCCTGGGATATTGCGAAGCGGTGGAAAAATTGCTGGTGGTGGAAGCTCCACCGCGGGCGCGCGTGATTCGAACGATTTTGACGGAGCTGCAGAGAATCGCCAGCCACCTCCTGTGGCTCGGAACGCATGCTTTGGATATTGGCGCGCTGACTCCGCTTTTCTACTGCTTCCGCGAGCGCGAAGAAATTCTAAAGATTTTTGAAAAGTATTGCGGGGCGCGCTTGACGACGCATGCGTTCCGCATCGGCGGGCTGCAATACGAGGCCTACGACACTTTGGAGAAGGACGTTGAGCGGTTCTGCAAGGATTTTGAATCGCGCATCGTCGAATACGAGACATTGCTCACGCAAAACCGCATCTGGATTGGGCGTACCAAGGGCGTGGGGATCCTGACCGCGGAAGATGCCATTGCCTTTGGTGTGACCGGGCCGGTGCTCCGGGCCAGCGGCGTGAAATGGGACATCCGCAAGGCCGCGCCTTACGCGGCGTACGATCAATACAAATTCGAGATTCCCGTCGGCACAACCGGTGATACCTACGATCGCTATCTGGTTCGAATGGAGGAAATGCGGCAATCGCGGCTGATTTGCCTGCAGGCCATCGAGAATATTCCCAGCGGGCCGATTATGGCGAAAGTGGGGAAGGTGCTGAAGCCGCCGCCGGGTGAGGTTTATCATGCGATTGAAGCGCCGAAAGGCGAAATCGGCTACTACATCGTGAGCGACGGCACGGTCATGCCCTATCGCGTGCACATCCGGCCTCCTTCCTTCATAAATTTGCAGGCGTTCGATCGCATGGTGCGGGGGCACCTGGTGGCCGATGTGGTGGCCATCATCGGAACGATTGATATCGTGCTGGGAGAAGTGGACCGCTGATGAATGCCGCACTCCAGGCAACGCTTGAATTCCTGAAGGTGTACTGGGGGCCGCTGCTCTGTGGCGTGGCCATCGTCGCGATTCTGCCGTTGATCGTCGGCTACATCGTCCTGGTGGAACGCAAAATCATGGCCGACATGCAAGCGCGGCTTGGGCCCATGCGCGTGGGGCCGCATGGCTTGCTGCAGCCGATCGCCGACGCGGTAAAACTGCTCATCAAAGAAGACATCATCCCGGAGAACGCGGACAAACTCGTCTTCTGGCTCGCGCCGGTGCTTTCCGTTGGCGCGGGACTGCTTTCGCTGGCTGGCCTGGCGATCGGACCGGCATTTCAGATTGCGCAGGACATTAACATTGGCATTCTCTTCGTTGTGGGCATCAGCGCGCTCGGAATATTTGGCATCGTGCTGGGCGGCTGGGCTTCGAACAGCCACTATTCGTTGATGGGAGCGCTGCGCAGTTCAGCGCAGTTGGTGAGTTACGAGACCGCCGCGGGGATGGCGCTGGTGAGCGCGCTTTTATTCACGGGCTCGCTGAATATCAAATCGATCGTGGAAGCGCAGAGCAAGGAGGGCATTTGGTTCGTGCTGTTGGCGCCGGTGGCCTTTTTTACCTACCTTGTCGCTTCCATTGCGGAGACCAACCGGGCGCCGTTCGATTTGCCGGAGGCCGAGTCCGAACTCGTCGCCGGGTACATGACGGAGTTCAGCGGATTCCGCTGGTCGCTCTATTTTCTCGCGGAATACACGAACATGATCGTGGTGGCTTCCGTAGCAACAACTTTGTTTCTGGGAGGCTGGCTCCGGCCCTTCGCCGGCGTGCCCTGGCTGAATTTTCTGGACTATGTTCCGCTGCTACTGCTGATTGCCATCGGCGCCTACTGCGTTCTGCGTGTCACAAAGCAGCCGACACGCGTGCAGCAGCTGTTCATGCTGGCGGTGGCGGGTCTGTGTTTTGTGGTTGCGCTGGTGCTCGCGGCGCCGCTCGTTTTACCGGTGATCAAACCGTCGCTCCGCGAAGCCGTAGCGCCGTTTTACACAGGCATTCACGGTGGCTTCTGGTTCATTTTCAAGGTGAGCCTGTACATCTATTTTTTCATGTGGCTGCGATTCACGATACCGCGGTACCGCTTTGACCAGTTGATGCGCCTGGGGTGGCATTTCCTGATACCGCTGTCCATCATCAACGTTTTGCTGGTTGGCGTGGCCTTGATCGCCGGATCGTACTTTCACTTGCATGGCTGGGGACTGCTTCTGGTTACGACTCCCGCGGCCATCCTGGCGCTGTTGGCCGCGTTTCTTATTCTAGCTCTCGAGAAACAGCACGACGCGCGGCAGGATCAAACCGCCGCTTCGGATTTTTATGCTGGATAAAGTCCTATTTTATTTCTTTGCCGGCATCGCCGTGGCGAGCGCGGCGCTCATGGTGACGCGGCGGAACGTAGTTCACAGCGCCATCTTTCTGATCACCGCGCTGCTGGCGACCGCGGGAATTTTCTTGCAATTGCGCGCGGAGTTTTTGTTTATCGTCCAGATCATTCTTTACGTTGGCGGGATCATGGTGCTCTTCGTTTTCGTGATCATGCTGGTCAACTTGGATGTGGCGCTGCGACAAATCCAGTTCGCGCGGCAGAAGTGGGTGGCGCTCATCGTCGCGCTGGCGCTGGCTGGCCAGGTCAGCGTGATGTTCTGGACTTCCGGGAAAATGCCCGGGCAGGGGTTGCCGGTGCTGACGGCGGTGGCCGCGAATCGTTTGCCGCTCAATTCCGAAGCGGTGGCAAAAAGCCTGTTCGATTCGTATCTCTTGCCGTTTGAGATTGCGTCTGTTTTGTTGCTGGTGGCCATGATCGGCGCCGTTGTAATGGCCAAGAAAAGGGCGTAACGCAGCGATGCTTCCGATAGAACATTACCTGTTCCTGAGCCTGGCGCTCTTCATCATCGGCGTGATCGGAGTCGTCACGCGGCGCAACGTGATCGTGGTGCTCATGTCCATCGAGCTGATTCTGAATGCCGTGAACATCAACCTGGTGGCATTTTCCCGTTTGTACGGCGATGTGGCGGGCCAGGTCTTTGCGCTCTTCATCATTGCCGATGCGGCTGCGGAGGCCGCGGTGGGGCTCGGAATCATCATCGCCTTTTTCCGGAACCGCGAAACGGTGCTGGCGGACGAAATGGATTTGTTGAAGTGGTAGCGTGAAGACAGGAAGGAAGAAATGAAGCCGGCATGACGCCCACGGGCTACTTTCTGGATCATCTTTGGCTCATCCCGCTGTTTCCGCTGGCGACCGCGGCGCTGATGCTTTTCTTTGGCAGGCGGCTCCCAAATGCCGGCGTCAGCGTGCTTTGTGTCGGAAGCGTGGCATTGTCTTTCGTCTACGCCGCGGGCGCGGTGTTTCAATTGTTAGCCGCAGATCCGGAGCATCGCGTCGCGCAACAAGTCTTATTCGAATGGCTGACGCCCGGGCCGATGCAGATGACCGGTGGACACGCCATACCGTTTGTGGCGGACTGGGGATTCCTTCTCGATCCACTTTCCTGCGTCATGGTGCTGGTCGTCACCGGTGTAGGCTTCCTGATTCACGTGTACTCCGTCGGGTACATGGGGCACGAAGGCGGGTACTACCGCTTCTTCGGCTATATGAATCTCTTCATGTTCGCCATGCTGACGCTGGTGCTGGCGAACAACATGCTGCTGATGTTCGTGGGCTGGGAAGGCGTCGGGCTGTGCAGCTACTTGCTGATCGGTTTCTATTTCTTGAAAAAGTCGGCTTCTGATGCTGGCAAGAAAGCGTTCATCGTGAATCGCATCGGGGACGCAGGCTTTATCCTCGGGATTCTCCTGACCGCAGTGACGTTGGGAACGATCCGGTTTACCTCCCAGGGTCTGCCGGACGCGGAGGGCGCTTCGGGAATTCTACAGGCGCTCAAGGCGGCCGTGGACGCACACGCACTGGCCTTTGGCGCGCCGGTGTTGACCGGCATCGCTCTCTTGCTGTTTGTCGGAGCGGCGGGGAAATCGGCGCAGATTCCCCTGTACGTTTGGCTCCCGGACGCCATGGAAGGCCCGACCCCCGTGAGTGCGCTGATTCATGCAGCCACGATGGTGACCGCGGGCGTGTACATGGTCGCGCGCATGAACGTGGTCTACCAGCTCGCGCCGTTTGCGATGGACGTGGTGGCGATCGTGGGTGCTGTCACCGCGATTTTTGCAGCGTCCATAGCCCTGGTGCAGAACGACATCAAGAAGGTGCTGGCGTATTCGACGATCAGCCAGCTCGGGTACATGTTTCTCGCGCTGGGCGTAGGCGCATTCGCGGCGGGAATTTTTCATCTGATGACCCATGCTTTCTTTAAGGCGCTACTGTTCCTCGGCGCGGGCAGTGTGATTCACGCGATGTCCGGGGAACAGGATCTGCAAAAGATGGGCGGTTTGTGGAACAAGATTCCGATCACCGCGAAGACGTTTGCGGTCGCGACGCTGGCGATTTCGGGAATTTTCCCGTTCGCCGGATTTTTCAGCAAAGATGAAATCCTTGGCCGGGCGTTCGACCGCTATTTTTCTTTATGGCTCGTCGGCTTCATCACCGCGGGAATGACGGCGTTCTACATGTTTCGGCTGCTCTTCCTTGCATTCTTCGGCTACTCCCGCGCTGACGAGCACGTTGAGAAACATATCCACGAATCGCCGCCGGCGATGACCGTTCCACTCACTATTCTCGCCGGACTTTCTTTGATTGGCGGGTGGGTTGGATGGCCGGGCTCGCTGGGAGGAGAGAACCGTTTCGAGCGGTTTCTCGAGCCTGTCTTGACCGGCGTTGTGCCTGAGACGGGAGCGGTCAAGATCGCGCATCACGCTCTGGCAAAAGAGTACTTCCTGATGCTGGCGTCTCTCTCAATCGTCGGCGCCGGAATCTGGCTGGCGTACCAGTTCTACCGGACCAAGAGAATTGCGCCGGAATTGGTCGCCGGAAAGTGGCCGAGACTCTATCATTTGCTCCTGCATAAGTATTACGTGGACGAGATTTATGACGCGGCGATCGTGGAGCGCACCAAGGATCTCGGAACGCTGCTCGGGCGCTTCGATGCAAACGTGATCGACGGGGTGGGCGTAAACGGCGCGGGCTGGCTGGCGCGCTTCGGCTCAACTCTATCGATGTGGTGGGACAAGTGGATCATCGATGGGCTGCTCAATTTCAGCGCGAAGCTGATGCAGCTTTTCAGTTATCCGGTGCGGCTGATGCAAACCGGAGTCTTTTCCAGCTACGCGATGCTGATTTTGGTAGGACTGGTAATTCTTCTGGCGTATTACGGTCATCATATGCGGGTTCTGCTGCGCGGCGTGCGCTGAGAGGCGATGAGAATGGACTTTCTTGAACATCACATCTTGAGCGTGGTTCTGTTCACGCCGCTTCTTGGCGCCCTGGTGCTGCTCTTCATTCCTCGCGAGATGGGGAACGCGCATAAGATCGCTGGAAACGTATTTGGCGCCCTTGGTTTTCTTGTTTCTCTTCCACTGCTGCGTTGGTGGAATCCTAGGGAGAAGCCCTTTTCCTTCGAGGAATCCGCCGAGTGGATACCGTCGATCGGCGCTAGATATCATCTGGGCATCGACGGCATCAGCCTCTTGCTTGTCATGCTCACCACGTTTCTCGGGATGATCGCCATTCTCTCGTCGTGGAGCGCGATTCATCAGCGGACCAAGGAGTATTACATTCTGCTCCTCCTGCTGCAGACCGGTATGATCGGCGTTTTCGTTTCCCTGGATTTCTTCCTCTTTTATGTGTTTTGGGAAGTGATGCTGGTCCCGATGTACTTCCTGATCGGCGTTTGGGGGAGCGACCGGCGCCTCTACGCGGCCATCAAGTTTTTCCTGTACACGCTGGCCGGATCGGTAGTCATGCTGCTGGCGATCCTGGCGTTGTACTTCTACGCGCCTGTGCCGGCCGGCGGGACGCGCACCTTCGATGTTCCGACGCTGCTGGCCGCCGCCCATGACTTTTCCGATCCACTGAAGGTGTGGCTCTTCTGGGGCTTCTTCTTCGCGTTTGCCATCAAGGTTCCCATGTTCCCGTTCCACACGTGGCTCCCCGACGCGCATACCGAAGCGCCCACGGCCGGCTCTGTGATTCTGGCGGGGGTCTTGCTGAAAATGGGCACGTACGGTTTCATCCGCTTCTCGCTCCCGCTGCTGCCCGCGGAGGCCGTCGTGCGCGCGCGAATCATTCACATCGTCATCGTGCTCTCCTTGATCGGCATTATTTACGGCGCTCTCGTTTGCCTCATGCAGAAGGACATGAAGCGGTTGATCGCCTACAGCTCGGTCAGCCATCTTGGCTTCTGCACGCTGGGAATTTTCGCGCTCACACCGAACGGCTTGGCCGGCAGCGTCCTCCAGCAGATCAACCACGGCATCTCTACCGGCGCGCTGTTCTTGATTGTAGGCGTACTTTACGAACGGCGTCACACGCGCATGATTTCGGAGTTCGGCGGCCTGGCGACGCCCATGCCGAATTTCGCCGCGATCTATTTGATCGTAAGCCTCAGTTCATTGGGAATGCCGCTGCTGAACGGCTTCATCGGAGAGTTCACGATTTTGCAAGGCGCTTTTCAAGTGAGCAAGGCCTGGGCCGCCTGGGGTTCGCTGGGGGTCGTGCTGGGAGCGGCGTACCTGCTGTGGCTGTACCAGCGCGTGATGTTCGGCCCGGTCACGCAATTTGCCAACGAGGATTTGCCGGACTTGAATCTGCGCGAATACGCCACGCTCGTGCCGCTCGTGATTCTGGCGTTCTGGATCGGCATCTATCCGAAGCCGTTCTTCGCGCTCATCGAAAAGCCCGTGCAAAAAATTGTCGAGCAGGTGAATCCGGATTTCTATAAAGCGGAGCATGCGAAACTACCCCCCGCGGAACTCCACGCCGCTGCGGCGGAGACGAAATAACCCGCCCGAATGAATATCCCGTTTATCAACGCGATTCGAAGTTATCTCCAGGGCGACGGCGCCGCCATCCTTCCGGAAATGCAGCTCGTCCTCTTCGGACTGGGGATACTGCTAATCGATTTCTGGATCGAGAAGAGAGAAAAATACTGGAATGCCGGGCTGGCGCTGGCGGGAACCATTTTCAGCGCTTTCACAATCTGGAAGCTCTGCGGAGCGGTCGCGGCAAGGGGTGATTTCGCCGGATTTCACGATGCGGTCTTGGTCGATCCGTTCTTCCTTTTCTTCGCAACTCTTTTCCTGGTCGCTACCGCGCTCGTGATTCTGCTGTCCGTGAAATACCTGGAAATCGAACAGGAGCAGGAGGGCGAATACTACGCGCTTTTGCTGTTTGCCTGCGTCGGAATGATGCTCATGGCCTCCGGCATAGACCTGATCGTGATGTTCCTCGGCCTGGAAACCATGGCCCTCAGTTTTTACGTGCTGACCGGTTTCTTGCGCCGCGATAAGCGTTCGAATGAGGCCGCTTTAAAATATGTCCTGCTCGGCGCGTTCAGCTCCGGGATCCTGGCCTACGGTTTTTCGATTTTGTATGGGCTCAGCGGCGCTACGAACATCGGCACCATCACTGCTGCACTGGCGCAGCGCGACAAATTGGTGCACGTCGTTGCACTCAGCCAGCTCCCTGGCGCGCAGGGCGAACAGATGCGGCTGCTGTTGCAAAGGAATTTCCCCCTAGCGCTGAACTTCGATCCCTTTGTTCTGCAGCTTCTTCCGGTCCTCGCCTTCGTTCTGGTTGCGGTCGGGTTGTTTTTCAAAGTCGCGGCCGTGCCGTTTCATCAGTGGGCGCCGGATGTTTACGAAGGCGCGCCAACGCCGGTCGCTGCTTACGTCAGCGTGGCATCCAAGACGGCGAGTTTTGCTTTGCTTCTGCGGTTATTCCTCTCCGTCTTTTCTCCTTCGCAAAAAGTTTCGCAGGAACAATGGATGTACCTCATCGCGGGCGTGTCCGTGGCGTCGCTTACGTGGGGCAATCTCGCTGCGTTGACGCAGACCAACGTCAAGCGCCTTCTGGCGTATTCCTCGATTGCGCACGTGGGCTACATCCTGCTCGGTCTGGTTGCCGGTAATGGAACCGCCTTGACCGGAATCTCATACTATTTGTTTGCGTATGTGTTCATGACCGCGGGAGCGTTTGCGGTCATCATCGTGCTTCGGCAGAAAGGGCTCATCGGTGAGGAACTCGAGGACTTGAACGGTTTGTACCAGCGCAGCCCCGCCGCGGCGTTGCTGCTTCTGATCTTCATGCTCTCGCTTGCTGGCATCCCGCCGACGGCGGGCTTCATGGGCAAGTATTTCATTTTTCTTTCGCTGATCGAGACGCACCATCCGGTGCTCGCGGTGTTCGCCGTGTTGTATATCGTCCCCGCGCTCTACTATTACTTCCGCATCGTCGTGCACGCCTGGCTCAAGCAGCCGGGCGAAGCGCCGCGTCTCGTAATGACCAGCGCGCAGGCCGTGGCCCTCGGTGTCGCCGTGTTTGTCACGCTCGCGGCGGGGTTGTATCCTGAGCCGTTCACGCGGCTCGCGCAATATGCCTTCGGACAATAAGCTTGAGAACTCCGAATCGCCCTCTCCTGTAACGGAGAAAGCGAAAGACGTCTCCAACCAGGCTGCGATTGCCATGGAATTGCCCTTCGTGCTCGTCTCGGCCGTCGTCGTGGGCGGGCTTCTCGGTTATTTTCTCGACCACTGGCTCCATACGAAGCCGTGGCTGATGTTGGTCTTTGGTGGTTTTGGTTTCTACGCCGGAATCCGCGAAGTCCTGCGCCGCCTGCCCGGCAACAGCAAGGATAGCCAAGGTGGCTGAAGAAGTTGCCGGCGCGGCGACCGAGCAGCGAATCGCCTGGCTGACACTCTTATTTGGTTTCGCAGCCGCCGCCATTCTAGCGCTCGTGCACCAACGGCCCTGGGCCTCTGGTCTTGCGATTGGCACGGTTTTGGCGTGGCTCAATTTCCGCTGGCTGAAGCGTGGGCTCGATGTCTTAGTGCTTGCTTCCGAGGCCCAACAGGGGCGTGAAAAACCGCAAGTCCCCCTCGCCACCTACTTCACTGCCATCTTTCGCTACGGGTTGCTCGCCCTCGCGGTCTATGTTATTTTTAAATATCTACACGTTCCCCTTGGCAGCATGGTTGTGGGTTTGTGCGCTTTAGCAGCCGCGACGATCGCGGCTAGTGTGTGGGAAATTCTGCGTCCCGTGGACTAGAGAATGGAAGAACACGTCCTAGGCATAACCAGGCTGGTCAATCATCTTCTGGGGCCGCTAGTTCTGTCCCTGCTCCACGCGCTGCACATCACGCCTGAGAATCCCGAATTGCCTATTCCGCAGCACGTCGTGATGGGTTTGGTCGTACTGCTGATCGGGACGCTTGTCGCGCTCTTTCTTCGTTCCCGCCTGTCGATCGAAAAGCCCGGCGCCACCCAACAAGTTGCTGAGATGTTCCTCACCAATCCGCTTGGCATCGGCATCCGCGACCTGCTCGAGGAGAATACGGGTCATAACGCTTCGCAATACATCGCGTTTGTCGGGGCGATTTCGATTTTCGTAATTTTGAGCAATCTACTCGGCGTCTTTCCGTTCTTTGCCTCGCCGACTGGAAATGTCAGCGTTCCCCTGGCTTGCGCCATCCTCACCTTTCTGTATTTCAACTGGCAAGGCATCCGCCATCATGGTATCGGCGGATACTTGAAGCACTTCGCCGGGCCGGTCTGGTGGCTCTCCCCGCTGATTTTTCCCGTGGAAATCATAAGCACCACGGCGCGCCTGCTCTCTCTCACCGTCCGTCTTTGGGCCAACATTTTTGCCAGCGACATGATTTACGGCATTTTTCTGAGCCTGCTTGCCGGACCCGCCGTCTGGGGATGGAGCAAGACTCCCATATTGGGCGTCATCCTGGGAGTTTTTCCTGCCGTTCTGCCGTTGGCGTTCATCGGCCTGCACATCTTTGTTTCGATTATTCAGGCGTATGTCTTCACCATTCTGCCGTCGGTGTATATCGGCATGGCCACGGCCGAAGAGCACTAACGCTGTAAGAAAGTTTGTTGTCGCTGTCCAGTGTGAGCCCGGCTGCACGGTGTCCGGGAACCACCTCCTGGCGGCAATTTCATGAGGAGGAAGTTATGAAAAAAGCAGCAGTACTGTTTGTTGCTGTCATTGCCATTCTCGCGATCGCGCCGTCCGCGTTCGCGCAGGGTGGAGCGGCTGAGAAGGCACCTGTTAATACCACGACGCTTGCCCTCGCCGTAGGCTTTGGTCTAGCCATCGCGGCGTTTGGCGGGGCGCTCGGCCAGGGCCGCATCGCTTCGGCGGCTTGCGAGGGTATCGCCCGCAACCCTGGAGCTGCGGGAAACATCCGCGCGGCGATGCTTCTGGGTCTCGTCTTCGTCGAGACGCTCTCACTCTTCACCTTCGTGTTGGGGATCCTCCTCTACTTCAAGTTTTAAGCTTGACTATTCTTCGAATACCGCGGCCTGGGGCAATTACCTCGGGCCGTTTCGTTTTCAGAGGATGAGGAGAGGCAAGAATTCAACACTCATCTTATCACTGGCACGATGGGTGCATGATGTAGGAGCGGACTTCAGTCCGCCCTTTTTTTTCGATTGCGATATCAGTGCCCGAGAAGCGTAGGCTGAAGAATGAAGTTCAGCACTTGGTTGGGAAATAGTCCGAAGTACAACGTGCCCACCATGGTGAAGGCCAAAACAAAATTCACTGTAAGTGGGAATCCCACAGGAGCGGCAGATTTCGCCTCCGCGCTGGATTCGCGCATGTACATCACCACGATGACGCGCAGGTAGTAGTAAGCGCCGATCACGCTGTTAATGGCCATCAGCACCGCGAGCCATAGCAGGTGCGAATTCACCGCCGCCTTGAAAATGTAAAACTTCCCGAAAAAACCGGCCGTAACCGGCAACCCAAGGAGCGAAAGCAGATAGACGCTGAGCCCTACCGCCACCCACGGCTGCCGTTGCGAGAGCCCCGCGTAGTCGTCCAGCGAGAGATTTTTTTCGCCCGTGCCGCCAATCTGCGAAACGATCGTAAACGCCCCCAGCTTCACCAATGCGTAGCCGAGCAAATAAAAAAGCACCGCGGCATAGGCAGGCGCTGCATCCTCCGATCCACCCCGCGCCATGGAAGTAACCGCCGCAAAAGCCACCAAAATATAGCCCGCGTGCGCAATGGAGCTATACGCCAGCAGCCGCTTGACGTTCGTCTGCACCAGCGCGCCCAGGTTCCCCGCGAACATCGTAAGCGCCGCGAGCGCCCAGAAGGCCCAAAACCAGAAGTGCGTGGCGGCGGGAACCGTCGCAAAGATGCGCAGCAACAAAGCAAACGCCGCGGCCTTCGGTCCCGCGGAAAAAAGCGCCGTAACCGGCGTGGGCGCGCCCTCGTACACGTCCGGCGTCCACACCTGGAACGGCGCCGCGGCCACCTTGAAGCTCAGCCCGATCAGGATCATGGCCAGCCCAAGCTCGAAAAGCGTGCTATGGAGGAGCTCCTCGGAACCCATCCTGGTCAGCATCGTCGTTCCGCTTGAGCCGTATACTAGCGCGATCCCGTAGAGGAAGAATGCCGTCGCGAACGAGCCAAGCAGGAAATACTTCATCGCTGATTCAGTGGACTTCAGCGAATCGCGCCGGTAACCCGCCAGGATGTAGCTGGAGATCGAACTCATCTCCAGACCGATGAATGCGGTGAGCAGCTCTTGTGCCGAGGCAAGCACGCCCATTCCCGCCGTAGCAAAAAGCAGCAGCGCGTAGAATTCCGCAAAAGGAAGCCGTTCTCGCTCGAGGTATGGCCCCGCCACCAGCACCACCAGAAACGCCACCGTGCCCACGAGCAGCCGGAAGAAGAAACTGAAGGAATCGGACTGCACCAGCCCGCCGAATCCCGGCCCCGCATGCATTGCCGCGGTGACGGATGCAGCTGTCCCTGCCAGCGCGCCGATCACCGCAAGAAACGTAAAAAAGTGGCGGCTGCGCACGAACGGCTGCATCAGCATCACCAGCACGCCGGAGCCGCACCACACCATTTCCGGAAGCACGCGATAAATGTCTATGGTGCGGGGAAGCATTTAGCGGATTCCCAGCCTTTCACTTGAGATGGCCTTCGCCGCGCTTGAGGAATCTCGCTTGGCCTGGGGCGTGGCCCCATTCGGCGCCGCGGCCTCATACGGCCGCTGCGGTTCAACTTCGTCAATCACGGATTGCGCGGCAGAGGCCGTACGGGCCGTGATAAACGTCGAGCCAATGCCCATCCACAGCGTGACGACCGCCATGGTCACCAGAATCCACTTTTCGCGCGCTGATATATCGGGGAGCGTGCGGTTTTTTTCTCGCGTGATCTCGCCAAAGAACACCCGTTGATACGACCACAGCAGGTAGCAGGCGGAAAGAATCACGCCGAGTGCGGCCCACGAAGCCCATTGCCAATGCCGCTGGTACGTGCCGAGCAAGACCAGGAATTCACCGACGAAGCCATTGAGCATCGGCAGGCCCAGCGACGAGAGTGCGACAAACAGGAAGAACGCGGCCAGCTTCGGCATCGGCGTGGCCAGGTCGCCGTACTCGCTGATTTCAAACGTGTGCCGCCGGTCGTAGAGCATACCCACGAGCAGGAAGAGCGCGCCGGTCGAAATCCCGTGCGCCAGCATCTGGTA
>WNFJ01144933.1_pt1 | contig 18840 bp, 20 predicted proteins | sample 5400461 | NCBI WGS metagenome assembly WNFJ01 (sample SAMN13153349, study PRJNA577476) | soil metagenome | isolation source: 115 cm saprolite on Douglas fir-dominated hillslope | place: USA:California | collected 2013-09-17
AGTTCCGAGCGGCTGCCGGCCGTCGCTAAACATGACAGTTCCGCCGGTCGCAATGCCGCCCAGAGCCGGCACTACGGATGCGACGAGGGTCACTGCCTTAGTAACCGTTTGTGGATTGGCCGAACTGCTCAGCTTGACGCTGCTGTGAGAATCTACGACAGTCTCCTTCACCGCAGGCGATGGAGACGTGGCAAAGTTTCCATCGCCGCCGTAGACGGCGGTGAAATTGTGGTTGCCGATGGACAGATTTGACAGCGGGAGCGAAGCGCTCCCGCCGCCATCAAGTGGAACCGATGACAGCGGTTCAGTTCCATCAAGAAAGGCCATGCTGCCCGAGGGGACGCCGGCGCTGGATGTTACACGCGCGCTTAACGTTATCGTGGAGGCAGTTGTCGTGGGGTTCATCGAGCTGGTCAGCGAAACTTGGGTCTTCGCCTTGTCGACCTCCTGCAGATAGGGACTCGATGAACCCTTAGAAAAATTTGCGTCACCTCCGTAGCTGGCGACGATATTGTGCGATCCCGCCGTCAAGGCGGCAACTGCGAAGCTGGCCTTGCCCGTGTTATCCAGCGTGGCTGTGCCTGTGACGGTGTCGCCATCACTGAATGTGATCGTCCCTGTAGGAATCGCCAAGCCAGGACTTCCTCCGGGCGGCCCCGGCGCGACTTGGATTGAGAAGGTAACGCTCTGTCCGTAGGTCGATGGATTGGGAGCGGACGTCAGATTGATGACAACCGAGTTCTTGTTGACAGCCTGAGACAGCGTACTTGAGTTCGAAGGCAGGAAGCTTGCATTCCCACTGTAGCTGGCAGTGATGGTGTGGTTTCCAACCGCAAGCGAGCTGAGGGTCAGGATTGCCTTGCCGGTACTGTCCAGAACCCCGGAACCGAGCGATGTGGCACCCTCGGTGAAGGTCACCGTTCCAGCCGGTGTTCCCGCGCCGCCACCTGACGCCGTAACCGCGGCGGTAAACGTAATGGGCTGTCCGAAAACGCTCGGATTTGCCGAGCTTGAAAGAGCAGTGATTGTTGTGCTCTGGTTTACGACCTGTGTCACCCCTCCGGCGCCGGAGGCTGACGAAGGAGTGAAGTTATCGTCCCCGACGTAGGAAGCGACAATACTGTGCGTTCCGACTGCCAACGAGGACACGCTCAATGTCGCCTTGCCGGTCTTGTCGAGAGAAGCAATGCCCAACGCCGTGCCTGCGTCAGTGAAAGAGACGGTTCCCGATGGTGTACCTGCGCCTCCTCCCGCCGCCGCTACGGTGGCGGTCAGCGTGACACTTTGGCCGAAGACGCTGGGGTTGGGGGTTGTGGCCAGGCCTGTCGAGGTCGGGCTCTTGTTCACTGTCTGGGATGCCGCGGCCGACAAAGAGTCGAGGAAACTGTTGTCCCCGGCGTATTTTACCGTGATGCTGTGCGTTCCTACTCTCAACGAACTTACCGTGAGTGAGGTTTTGCCATTGCTGTCGAGCGTCGCTGAGCCGAGCGAAGTGGCGCCTTCGCTGAACGTGACCGTACCGGATGGCGTTCCCGCGCCGCCTCCCGACGCGACCACGCTGGCGGCAAACGTCACCACCTGTCCAAAGACGGCGGGGGTGGGCGAGGTGCTCAGAATGGCTGTGGTGGGACTCTTGGCGACGGCCTGCGTTCCTGCCGGCGAAGTGGACACCAGGAAATTACCGTCACCAGGATAGCTCGCCTTGATCGGGTGGCTTCCCACGGTAAATGAAGTGACAGTAACTGTCGCTTTGCCGGTGCTGTCGAGCGTAGCCGCCCCAACAACCGTGCCGCCATCGCTGAAGGTAACAGGTAACTGTGCCGCTTGGAGTCCCAGATCCACCCCCAGAAGCGGCGACCATCGCCGTAAGGGTAACTGCCTGGCCAAAAACGCTGGGATTGGGACTCTGGTCGAGGCCCGTCGACGTCGAACTCTTGTTGACTGTCTGGACCAGGGAAGGCGAGCTCGCGGCGGCGTAATTGGCGTCGCCAGCGTATTGGGCACTCAGATTATTGGCTCCGACGGGCAACGAGGACAGGGCCAGGAGAACTCTTCCTGTGTTATCGAGCGTCCCGCTGGCGATTATGGTTGCGCCATTCATCAAGTTAAGACTCCCTGTGGGAGTCACGCCTGACCCAACCGCCGAGACCGTCGCCGTAAACTGGACGACTTCTCCAAAGGAGCTTGGGTTCTTCGAACTTGTGAGCGTCACCGGAGGCGTGGCCTTGTTGACCACCTGGGTCAGACTGGCTGATGAACCGCCTACAAAGCTGCTGTTTCCGCTGAAGACTGCCAACAACGGATGGTTCCCAGGGGTATTGAAGCTCGTCGAAAGGGCGCTTAGTCCGGAAGAATTGACGGGAGCCGTGCCGAGCGTCTTGTTACCGTCGGCAAAGATCACCGAGCCCGATAGAGTTCCGCTCCCCGGAAATTTTGGCTGCACTGTGGCCGTCAGAGTCACCGGCGCCGCTAGGCTTGAGGGATTACTGGAAGAAGAGAGTGTAAGAGTATTGGCTCCCTGATTGACGAGAACTGAAATCTCATTGGGGCCAGAATCTACGATCGCCAGATCGAGAGCACCTGTTCTGGTGAAGGACGAAGCTAAAAGATCGATCGCGCCAAGAACGCTGGGATTGTTGCCGTTCGGCAAGTCGAATATTGTGGGAGCGGCGAATGTGCCGTCTCCGTTACCGTGGAAAATCAGTACTTGGTTGGGAGTATTTGAGCCGGGAAACGCCAGCGAACTCTGAAGAACGGCAACATCTTGGTCAAGGTCGCCATTGAAGTCGGCCGCAATGATTCGCGACAGCGTCTGACTTACGGCCGTCGGTGCCGATGCAACGAATGATCCATCAGCCTGCTGTAATAGAACCTGAAGGGCTCCTCCAGGAAAAATGAGGGATCCGCTGGTAAAGATCAGGTCCAACCGGCCGTCACCGTTGAAGTCAGCCGCAGCAATGCCGCCGATGGTTAAGCCCTGAGCGGTAGTCAGGGTGATGGGAGGCTGAAACGTTCCATCGCCATTCCCGAGGCTGAGCAGAATGCTCGCGCTGGTACTGGTTACCGTGCCATCATTTGCAGCAAATGCGATATCAAGATGGCCGTCATTATTGAAGTCGCCTACCGCGAGATCGCCAACGCCGCCGGGGGTGTTGATCGATCCCTGAGTTGAGAAGCTGAAAGTCCCATCGCCGTTGTTGAGAAATATCAGTATTCCCAGGACGCTGCCCGTTAGCGCAATATCAGGATGGCCATCGCCATTGAAGTCAGCGGCGACAATGCGGAAGCCGTTGCCTTGTACTCCATGGAACGGCGAGGGCAACGGGATGGTCACAGGGCTGCGAAACGTTCCATCGCCGTTTCCAAAGAGGATTTGGGGGTCTGAGAGATCGAAAGTAACGACCAGGTCAAGATTGCCATCGCCGTCGAAATCGGCGGCCGCAAGTGCAAACGGGGCATTAGGGCCGAGCGAGATTGTGCTGGCGCGAGAAAACGTTCCATCCCCATGCCCCAGGAACACGTCAAGCGTGTTTGACTGCTCGTTGACCACGATGAGATCAAGGTTTCCGTCGTGATCAAAGTCGCCTTGGACAACGGCGCGGGGGAAGGTGTCGGTAGGGTAGTTAACAGGCGGCGCGAAGTTCTGCGGGAACGCGCGGACCGCGAACAACAAGAAGCTGAGAGAAAAAAAGAGAGTTCTGAATGTCGAATGCATAGGACCGTCCGTACGCCGGTCAAAGCCGGCGAGATGTTGTGATTGGGTCACAAAATATTCAACCTAATCGGGGCTCGCTGCGTGGTGGTTCCATCGCTCGCGACTACGTGAATGCTGTAGGAACCTGGGGGCGTGCCACCATTGATCACACGCACATGTCCTCCGCATCCCGCCAGGAACAGAGGCACAAGGGCGCACAAAGCCAAGACCGAACGACGACGTCTTACAAATAAGACCGGTATGAATAAACCTGCATAGAACACACGTGGGAATGCCCGCTGGTCTGCACGCACAGTCCCTGTCGAAGTAACAGTCATCGCTGTACCGGTTCCGTTTGCAGTCGGAACGACGGCGTTGGACTGGAATGAGCACGCCACGCCGGGAGGCAGGTCTTCGCAATCGAAATGAACGGGCGCAGCGCTACTGTCATTGCTGAAGAGCGTGAGGCCCACATCGGAACTCGTACCGGCACGTTGGGAGAGCATGGGAGGCGACACGGAAATCGTGAACAAGTCATCCGCCGTCACGTTCTGCACGAATGGCGGGGAGTGCGCGGGCTGAAAATTTGCGTCGCCGGAATACTCGCCGACAATCAAGTGATCGCCAGGGCTGCCAAATTGAGTAGTGAATGATGCAATCCCGTTCTGCAGCGGAACCGTGCCGATGCTCTGCCCGCCATCGGTGAAGGTGACAGTTCCGGTAGGAATCGCGGTGACTCCGGTCGGAGCTTCGATTTGAATGGTAAAAGTCACCGACTGCCCAACCAGGGCCGGGTTGCTGGACGACATCACGTCGGCGCGCGCGCAGGCGGCGCACAGCACGACCAGAACGACGGTGATCAAACTCTTGGGTACTCTGAGATTCATAGTCGCCTCTCGATAATTCCTTTCCTTGCTGTTCAGCTCACCTGAAAACAGACCGTGGCTCGACAGCATAGGGTTCCTAGGCAGACAGCCCTACTGCTGGGCCCTCCTCCTTGAAATCCTGAAACTCCAGGTCTTCATCTTCATCTGGGGTCCCGTGCATTTGGCCGTCGTAAGCCGCCTGTTCCTTCTTGGCCTCTCGCACAGGCAACAGTTCTGCGTGGCTCGGTGCGAACACGAAAGTTCGGACAAACTCCATGCGTGCGCTGTTGAGCCGGTTGCCTATGACGGCCTTCCGATGCCGCTTGCAAAAAGTTGTGAAGGCGCTGGCTGTAATCACCGTTCGGGGCATCTTCTCCGTGCCCTCCACTCGCGCCCGTAACCAGCCCTTATCGATCCATCTCTGAATCTCCTCGGCACGGATATGCAACAGGGCTGCCAAGGAATACTTTGTAAAGCCGTCCTTCCGCGTGGTGGGGTTGGCGCCCATGTGTAGCAGCATTTGATAAATCGAGAATTTTGAGCGGTGCATCAGCGTCGCAATCTCGAGTACCGGATGCAGGTTGATCAGTCGCAGAAGGCTCTGCCGTTCTTGCTCGGTCCACTCCCTGTGGTCACGCTTGGCTTGGAGACCTAACTGGCGGGCAAAGCGCTGGCACGCGTCTCGTGGATTGCCTGAGAGTTGCGTAAGGCGGGTAACTAGTTCCGTTAGCTGCCAGCCGTGTGCATCGAGATTGCTTCGGACCAAGTCCCGTGCTTCCTTGGACCAGCGGAACGTTCTCCTCGGTTTCCTGGTGGCCGCCACACTCATATACCTACAACCCTGAAATTGAGGTTCCCTGTGGCGTGTTCAAAATGCCGCGCAGGAACGCGTTTCAATCCAAAGTTCCCTCTACCTATACATTCCCGCGAGAAGGCAAAATCTACCGCGCTTTTTTGGTCATTTATTTGTCAAGACTTTCCTTACTTTTTGGTGACAAAACAGTCCTGTGCCTAGCTGCCTAAGCGCCGGCCTGACGCTTGTGCGCCGATCCGCAAGCTGGTGGATTAGCTCCGGGCGAAATCAAGGGACTCGTTTGAAAGATTGGATTCCAGGTGCAGTTGGGATAAGATTACGCGCAGAAATGGAGAGGGGTACTGCCTGAAACCTTCACGCGCAACAAGACATTTCTTCGAACCAACCCGCGATTGGTAACTCCCCGAAGCTTGAGCTTCAACATTTCCCCTCTCCGACTCCAATGCCAAATGAGAAGTGAAGCCTGTTCCGGAATTTCGACGCGTACTCTGCAACCGGCGCTTCGTATGCTGGCGGACTCTGCTTAGCACGGAGGGTGTTTTTAAGCGAGAAGAGCCCCAAACTGGTGACGACGCTCAATCGCCAGTGCTAAAGCCACAACGTCTGCTCCGTCTGCTGTCCAATTTGTGTTCTGAGGAATTCCCGCGACGAAGTGATCCTTGAAGTGTTGGTAAATCGGCCGCACGCGCTCCCAGTCGTCGAAGACTTCCATCAGCATTGCCAACGCAAGCTGGGCAGGGCCGCTTCCGGCGTACCCCCAGCTCAGACCGTCTGGACTGTGATCCATCAGGTCGTTCCTTGGTTTGAGAACGCGCACTTGGCCATCACGGACGACGTACACTTGTTCGTCCGAGAGATTAGCGTCTCCGTTTTCTTCCCGCCTCCACACCGAATAGGCGACAAACGCGATGTTGCTCGGGAGATCCGACTGTCCAGGTACGCAGTCCTGCAGCGAGTTGCTGAATCTCTCGCTGAGTGCCTGATTGGTCAGGTCTGGAACGGATTGGTTATCTGCGGCTATCTGAATCATGTGAGTGATGTCCTTTTTTGTCGAGGTAATCTGAACTTTTCTGAAGCCGCCTAATCACAACCCAAGCCCCGCCGACACCGTTTGGGATGTGGCTACTTTGCGTATATCGCGGGGAAGCGACTGCCGGAGATACACCTGCGCTGCTCAGTTCCAGATAAACAGAGAGCCTTGTTGTGGAACCGTTTCGCACGTGCGCTTGCCCTTCCGTTTCGCGGAGGGGAATGTCTGACCGAACAAGGTGGGCATAGTGGCCCCTGTCGACGCCGGTACTAGCAGATCGGGTTGTGACATGTCGGACAGCGGCAATTCGTCAATAGCGACGGCCGCTCCCGGCTCTTCAAATACTGTTTCTCCATCGTCAACTGCAGGCATTTGGTGGGATGCCGTGGGTAGCTGGGCGTATATTTGCTTGAGCTGACTCCAGACGGCATCGGCAGTTTCGCCGATCCCATCCTTCTCCACCAATTCGCGGGCCATGGCTGCCAGCATGTCATCGTCATCCTCGATGTCGTGCAAGCCTTCACCGGCGAACTTACCCTCGAGCGTGAGAGCCACCAGAAGTTTCTTGCCCATCAGTCGCAGGCACTTTGTCTGCATGGTCCCTTCCTGGCACAGGAAGAATACCTTTACCGGACGGTCCTGGCCTATGCGCCACGACCGGCGGCTGGATTGGCGAAGCGTGTGGAGTGAGTATCCAGTCTCGTAGAAGATGAGCGTCGGAAAGTCCAGCAGGTCCAATCCGGTCTCCACCAACTTGGGATGGCCGATGACGACCTGCACGCCCTCCGCGACCTTCTTCGCGTACCAAGCCTCCCGCTGCGTCGTAGGGACCGATGCTCTGAGGACCGCCGTGCGAATCCCGGCGCGCGACAAGACCTCGCTAATTCTGGCCGGCACATCGTGCTTTTTGGTGTAAACGGCAAACACATGGCAAAGCCGGCCTTCGGCCAGCTCGGCCTTGACCATCTCAATCAGACGCCGCTCTTTGGAATACAGCCGGTCCTCAGGCAGGTCCTGTGGCCTGGCAATCACAAAGGTTTCCCACTGCCGGTCTTTGTTGCGCCGCTTGCCGTAGATGGTCCCAAGTCCGAAAGGATGGTCGGGATACAGCAGTAAGCTGTTCAGCATTTTGCTGATAACAGAGCGGTTCTTCCTGTTCTCCTTCAGGCAGGCCTTGATGTCTGCCTCGAGTTCCGAGTAGGCCTCGTGCAACTCCTTATCCATGGGAACGCTGACCAGCGTTTCCTGGTACGACGGCAGCTTGTCAGCGATGTCCTCAAGGAAAACGAAGGCGCACAAATGCATCAGAAATTCGCCGAACAGCAACGGTGAAGCGCCCGGCTTCTGTTTTACGACAGTCGTTACCTTGGCATCGGAGCAGTCATTGTCCGCGGGTTCGATGGTTTCGATGGTTTCCAGGACCCCGTATTCTTCAACGAACGAACCACAACCACTGCTGCCCCAGACAAAGCCTTTTTGCTTCATCTTTTCGGACTCAAAACGCCACAACAAGTTGTAGAGATCCTTGGCGTACCCACCCATCAACGTGCCGGTGAGTCCCACCAGGCGATTGGCGCACGAGGCCAGAGTGCCCAGAGCGTTACCTTGCGCCGTGTCGCCGGCGAGTTGATGCATTTCATCGCAGACGGCGTAGTCAAAGAAGCCGTGCATATATCGGCCGATGAAATCAATCGGCGCTTCTCGCTGGATCTTGTTGCGATCAGCCTGCCAGAGTGGCACAAAATGAGCGCGGCATCGCTGTCCGGTGCGCTCCTCGATCAACTCGGAGATTTTGGTGTCCTTGAAGTCCGACGCCAGTAGCCGTTCCTCATTGATGATGACTGGCGCTCCGGTTTCGGGGTTGACCACACAGCCGTTGTACGGTCCTGCGCGCGGAATTTGAAACGCATGCCGCCAGAAGTACCCAAGCTTCGCTCGTTCCCGTCCCACGACAAACAAAGCGGGACCAGGACAAAGCGAATCCCACCGCTTGCGAGCGCTGGTGTATGACCTACGCAAGCGCAGGTCCGTCAACGTGGTGTGCAACCCTTTTCTGACGATACGTTTGCCTTGCAGCCGTACTTCGTTCACGCCGTGCGGGATCTTCGGATCGCCCCCATTGCGAAGATCGTCCACCATGAATACGCGAATCCTAGGCAGGGTCCGGATTGCTTCTCGCGCCCACTTCTCTACAAGATGTGGGGGAACCATCGCAATGGCCGTATACGGGTGACCGTCCGAGTGCACATGGATTGCACCCAATGACATCAGCGTCTTTCCAGTCCCGCACTCAGCCACGATCCCGGCTGTATGGTGTTCTTGCCAACGTTTCGCCACACCCATGATCGCGATGGCCTGCGCGGGAAATGGCCGCCGCAACAGTTGCTTTACGCGGGGTGAAATCAGATCTTCGAACCGCTGAAGAGCGGGATAATCATGGAGAATTCGTTCTCCGAGGGCTTTGGAGAACAGTTTTAAATAGTCGTAAATCGTTTGGAGCTGCGGCATGGGAAATCCTTTAGGCGAAAGGCCTGTAGCAGGCCTTTGTTGTTGGGCGCCGCGGAATGAGAAGGAGGAAGAGAAGTGTCTGTTTTAGTTACCGGAGTTCGTGCTGGGAGCGAAAGGCGTTCAGGATGGTTTATTGCGGTGTTTCGTTCGCTTCGGGAGAAACATCGGCTGGGGGCAATAAGATGCGTTCAAGCGCAATCGTCGGCCAAATTGCGGGGCCGTTACTCTCAGGCAGTTGGATTTGCCCCTTGTGAATACCTTCCGACAGCCATCTCAAGAATTCTGATTTCGTTCCCGTTACCACCACAGGCCGCAATCCCAGTCCGTGGATAGGGCTGATGGCAAGGTTGTCATCGAGCTTGGCGTAAAACCAGTCGGCCCATTCCGGCACCGCTGGAAGTCCAAAGATTTGAGCCATTGACGCCCACAGGAAATCGGCGCTGGATTCTGCCAGGAGAGTGCGGCCAGTGGTTTCGGAATTCGCAATTGCTCCAAACTCTTCGGATACCGCGATCAAGTGGCGCAGTGGCCTTTTGCTAGTGGACAACTGGACGGATGCTCGGTAGCACTGGGCACCTTTGCCCAGGCTGACATGCATAGATGGAAATCCCGGCCCGTCCACGCTAAAGTTCTGCTGGTCGGAAACAATGGCGCTTGCGGCTGCGATTTGCGCATCTCCTCCGACAACCGAAACAAAGTGCGCTTTCGCAATATCGCCGGTGGCCCGCTCTCCGATAAATCGATCCATGCGAAGACTGAAGCGACTCACCGAATTGCCCACTGACTTGTGAAAACCCATGGTTCCAAACCTCAGGTGCGCATTTTCCATTCGTCTTCATCCTTATATTCACGGGTTACCGTTTCTCCCCGGAGTCGTGGTGCGAACCGGCATGACAATTACTTTAGAATTCTGTGAGCTGGTTGCGCTTTCTGAGACTTCAGCCTTTGGTTGGGTAAACTCCGGGCCTGATCTCTTCGGATCACCGTTGTCTTCTTCCTCTTGCTGCTCGTGAGTAAGAATCTGGGTTGTTCCGTTGACCCACAATAACGTGCATTCATGCGTAAAGTACTCGCGCGTATGGTGCACGTTCTTGCCGTCATCCTCTTCGTGCCACGTCCTTGTGTATTTCCTGGATTGCCAGTTGGCAACGTGTCGCAACTCGCCCTCACCGAACACACCGTTAAGCATTCCTGCTGTACACAGCAGTCCGACGTGCCCGCCATGGAGCGGAGTCAACGGTCGCCCTCTCACGGTAGCTCTTTCTCTGAGAAGTATCCGTCTGACCTGCCGGTAAGCGGACGATTCGATGAGTTTGTCTTCGATCTCATCCAGCGGCAAGCCGTGGCAAACAAGCGTTGCCGGCGGAGATGGCGGAACCCGATACGGAATATCCGCCGTATCCGGCAGCGGCGGCAAACTCTCGTGCTCCGATAACTGTTCCAATTGCTGCGTATGCGATGCCAGCACCTCGTCGCGCAACCGGCTCTGGCGTTTTCGTCTCACCGCCAGAACGGCAACTTGGTCGTACTTGACTGATTCGGGAGCTGTGAGGCGGTAGACTCGGATGTTTTCAAAATGCTCGGCAAGTGTCCTTGCACATCCAGTTAGCTGTCGTTGCGGGATAATGAGGAACAGGACTCCACCTGGCATGACCCATCGGCCAGTATGCCGCAGGAAGACGACTTCCATCCGTTGATTGTCAGTCTTGCCCACTTCGAAATCATAGGGCGGGTTCAGATAGACGAAGGCCAAACTGTCCACCCGGCACTGCACTTCCAATGTGTTGCCATGTAGGACCTCAATCCTAAGTTGCCGGGCCTGCTCGGTCCGGTATGCATCGAGTTCAATGCCGTACCGCAAGGCAGGAGTTTGGTCCAGGATGGTGTCAAATGCTGCACCGTCTCCTACACAGGGATCGAGGGCGGCGAACGGCTCTGTCGGAAGTGCAAGATGGGCTCTGAGTCTTTGAGCTTCGCTCTGGGGCAAAGGGTAAAAGCCGAGCTTCAATCGGCCTGCGTTTCTCATAACAACTCCAAGCAGCCAACGACCGAGCGGTGTTGTTGTTGGAATTGGAGGCTTTCAATCGTGCGAATTGAACGCGTAATGTCTTCTTGCCCCTTGGTGCACGGATCGCAGTGGCCGCACTGGCACGCCTGCTCGAAAGTCTCTAAGCAATACTGGAGGGTGAGGATTACATCTTGAAGCAAAGCGAGAGGGTTTTCTTTGGCCGGTTGAGGCTCAGGAAGGATCTCGAGCCGATAGCAGTTATTACGCCGCTTGCGTTTTAGCCGGCCCTGCAGGAAGAGTGTTGCCATTTCATGTCGGCCCTTGCGGTAAGCGCGGTTTTCCGTCGTGGCAAGCAGGTAGCAGAGGTCCCAGACCCGCTCTGCTGGTAGCGTGGCACACAGGTGATCAAATAGTTCGACGGCGTGACTGTGCCGGTCGAGATAGCCTTGCTCTCCGCCGCCATGCGACTCGACGATGAGCAGTGAGCGGCCGTGCTTGTAAACCCCATAGTGGTGTGAATCGCCCGTCCACTTCGTGCCCGTTGATCCCTCGCATGGCCGGCCGTCGCCGAATCTGCCTACTCCGATCAATTCAAAAGGTGCAAGTTCGACCTGAAATTCAGCGTCGCTGTGGGCGCAAAGTGCAAAGCCCATGCCCACACAGCGTAAGTGCGTCGGCACTTCTGTTGCAGACCCTCGGAAGTAGATTCTCGCAGCGTCGTCGGTATGGTAGTTCTCTCCAGGGCTGTCTTGGATAAACCTCACTTAGTTACCTCGCTGGGTGGAAGATTGTTTAGGGTTACGTTGATTGAGAACGACTCGTGCTGGCCAGAGCGAACAAAGACGGCGCCTCATGCATTCGCCTGGCCAGAACTCCGGCCAGGCGGCAGCATTCGGCGTGATAGTCTTCTGTCAAATGGCCATGAACCTTGTCGTGCGCGAACTCATGAATGAGGAATGGAATCCAATTCTCAAGCAAAGCAGCCGGTGTTCCATGAAACCAATCGTGGCTCATCGCCTGCACATTGACGGTGAGCTTACCTCCTCCGTAGCAACCCTCGAATCCCCAGCCTGGATCGTTGGCAAATACAACGGTCAGTGACCGCTTGATCAGCTTCTGGCTGAGCATCCGCGCAAAGTCTTCAAACTGTCGGATGGCAGAGGTCTTCTCGCTGTTTGCAAGCAATTCCAGCGGGTGCCCCGTAGGTGAAAATGGTCTAGGTGACGGCGTGACCCGCCCGGCGGGCAATGAAGACCCGAATCGCCTTACGTTCTCCCATTCTGCAGACGATAGCGAAGCTGAACCAATGACCAATCAGATTGGCCTCGCTGTCGGAGGGATCGTAGGTTACGCGCTTCTCACCGAAACGCATGTCTATGACCTTATTGAACGCGGTACTCTCTGTGCGTTCATCACCAGCGGCCTGGCGAACCCAGGTGCTCGAAGCATCTGTGGCATCGAGGTACTCGGACATTTGGTTGAGCACTGCCACCCGAACCGCCTGAAGGTAGGAAGGGGTGACATTGTCACGTTCCAGGTTGAGTGGAACTTTCTGCTGAATATCGACATGCCACTTGTCGCCTGTGCTTACGACTGGCAATCCCATTTCGTACAACGACGCGCTCTCATGCGCGAGTGGCTCGTACACTCGCACTTCCGTCCTGCGCGATTTTCGCCGTAAAGATCCATCGTCCTCGGACACAACGGTCGGCAACACGCATTCAAATGTGTGGATCGGGTTGCGGGTTAGTATTACGTCGCCATTGAAGATAGTTTTGATCGGCGGGATCAGCAGATGGACCGCTCTCGAAATCTGGTCCCACTCGCCCGTCGTCAGTTTCAACAGGCCAACAAACTCGGAACCTTGCGCTGTCCGCTTCCCCGTCCTACGCCGGCCGCTACTATCGAATACAATGCCGCCCTTCGTGCTGACAATGCTTGCCTCTTCGCAGAGCGCAAGGACGAACTTGTCGCCGGCATTAAATGCACCCCGCTGGCCCGCATTCTTCTTTTTGTAGGATTCTGCGAAAAGCGTGAAAGCGTGGCTGAGGTCCTTAAAGCCGCTGGGCGAATCGTCTGTAACGACTAAGCGACTCATTCCATGCTGCGGGCGAGGCAAGGAAATGTTCACCATTGTAGGGTTCTCGTCCCAGGCATTCTGGACGAGTTCGTAGATCATGAATTCTTTGCCGCGTCGGGCAAGGAGTTTCCTGAGTCCGGTCAGATCTACGTCGAGCCAGCCGACGCGGGTCCGTTGCATTGAAAATCCTTTCTACATCTTTGGGACGGATTGAACTTGATGGCAGGAGCTTCGGTTCAAGGTTGCCGTGGTGAGCGAATTCAGGACTCGTGTTGGCCGTCGTGGGGTGCGTTCATGATCACGAGCTCAATGTGAATGGAGATCGCCTTTTTCCTGCGAAGCCGTTTGTCGCGCAATAAGTTAAGCAGCGCTCGTGATGCCGCCTTTCTCTCACTTCGTCCCTGCCCGCGCGCGTGGGCCTCCCGGTCGCTCTGAGATTTTCCAAGGTACGCACGAATGATGGCGATCTTCATTGGGTCCTTCTTTCTCTGTTTTGCCGGTTCTCTTGCGAATGGTGAATCGAGCAATCGCCCTGGCGATTTGGCACGTGTCAAAAGAGCAGATCGAATTTCGGGTACGGATACGATTTCGGCATTGTGCGTTTCGCCAACTTGGTCAAAGGCCAGGCATAACGGTGATTGCCGGGATGTCGCAACGAGCGGGTAATTCGAGGAAGCCAACACTTCAGCCAGGACGTTCGGTCTCCATCGGGAGGCGGAGCCCCGGCTTGTACCAACTGTGCAGCTGCGTAGCCCCAGCCTCTTTCGCCGGCGCGGATCTTTTGAATTGCTCGATCACTGAGAACAGTTCCGTTCGGTAACAGTCGCAGCGTTCGCGAGGTACCTCGTCCCAGATAAGCGCCATTGAAAGCCTGGAAAATGGTTCCAATATGGCCGGGATGAACTAGGTGGCCGTCTGCCGTTTTCCTTGGTACCGGGTCGCTGAATGTTGTGACGCCGACTAAATCGAGCCTACGCAGATACTCGAAACATCGTGCTAAAAACCATGTTTCCCCGTTCGCGGGTACCGAATCCAGCAGAACGAATCGGCCGAGTTCTACGGCGCTTACGGCAGGACCGGGGAACACGTTCGTGAGAACCAGATCGTTGCAGGGGTGGCTGAATACTGCGGTGCCGCACAGCTTTCCTCCGCGATAGAGACCGAATCGGAATCTTGCGGACGGATAAGACCCCGAATAGTGGTTGATGAGAACAAACGTCTTTGCTGTGATCTCGTCCACTGGGGCGACCTCGTAAGCACGAGTGTCAATAACCTCGCCCGCGGGGCGATACGAAGCCCGCCGGTTGTTCCACCTCTGATTTAGCATGTGGCTCCTGCAGCAGAAGAGATTCGGTTAAGGATGTCAGCACTGGTGCCTTGGCGGCAGCAGCATCAGCGATCGCTACTCAGACTCTGAGCGGCATTACCACATAACGATAGGTGCAATCGCTCCCCGGCGTGTCTTCGGGTCTCAATTCGCTTGCCGATTGCGCGTCCTTGAACTCCAATCGCACGCTGCTCGATTCCACCACCTTCAGGAATTCGAGCAGATATTGCGAATTGAACGCCATCCGCGCCGATTCACCGGCGTAATTTGTCTGGACAACATCCTCCGATTCGCCAGTTTCGGTGTTAGAGGATGAGATCGTGAACTCGTGCTTTGCCAGCCGGATTCGAACCGAGTTCGAGCGTTCATCCGAGAATTGCGCCACACGCTGGATCGCCGTGAATAGTTCGTCTTTTGGAAGCACGGCTGTGCTCTTGTTGTCCCGGGGCATAACGGCCTCGTAATTCGGAAATCTTCCGCTGAGCTGCCGGCACGTAAGCAGTCGGTTGCCGATGGCGAAGAACAAAGTGGAATCATCCTGGGCGAATTGGATGTGCTCAACAGTAGAGGAGTTCAGGAGCGCATTGAGTTGCGTCAGCGCTCTCTTGGGCACGATAATCCTTGCTTCCTTCTCAAATTGCGGTTTCCCATATTCGGCATGGGCCATGCGATGGCCATCGGTTGCAACCATCGTGATGCCCTGGGTCTTGAGCACCAGCAAAGCTCCGTTCAGGATGTAGCGGGATTCTTCGCTGGAGATGGCGAACATGGTCTTAGAAATCAGACTGCGGAGCACATTGGCTTCGAGCTTGATGGCAGATTCGGACGGGAACAACGGAAGCTTGGGGAAACTTTCCGGCGCCAGCCCGACCATCTTAGTGTGGGATCGTCCGCTTCGGATCTGCACCCAGCCGTTTGGCAGCACCCGGAATGCCACGTCTCCGGCCTCGAGCAGCCGCACGTAGTCATAGAGCTTGGGCCCCGGAATGGTGCACAATCCCTCCCTTTGCATGCGAAGACTCAGATCGAGATCGGTCGCGGTCAGTGCAAGAACGTTTCCCGTAGCCTGCACCAGGATATTGGCCAGAATGGGGACAGTCGCTTTGCGCTGAACTACCTTCTGAAGCTCGCTCAATTCCTTCAGCAAATCCTGCCTGCTGACAATGAATTCAGTCGTGGCGGCCATCCGCGCCTCAGGTATCGACGCGGAAAGAACTGCTTGCGTACCGGATTGTTCCATGAATGTTGTGCAGACCGAGACAACTCGGCCATCCTTTCAATGTGATCGGAATGAACTAAAGGCGGGCGCTTAAGACTGGGTGGTCTCTATTGCGGGTTCCAGAACGAATTTGTCGGCATTCTTCACCCACTTTCTGGTTCGTGACAAGACTAGCTTCAGGCGAGTGGCGGCTTCCGTTTCAGAGCGGCAAAAGAAGAGGAAGCCGTGTTGACGATGGGCGCTCCAACAGGTCTCACCGTGAACTCGGAGGATCAGGAATTGGTGGTCTTGGTCCTCCCAGAATTCGTGCTTCCCGTTGTCACCCCAATAAAGCACGTTGCAGTTGGTGATCATGGGACTCCTCAAGAAATCGGGTGTGTGCGCTCTGCCGCCGGCTTCTCCCAGCATTCGCTGGACGCCTAGCGTCGCAGGAATGCTCGGACAGGAGCCTCATCGCATGTTGGGCGGCCATTTCGGAACTGAGCACAATAATCGCGAATGAAAGAGATCGCTTCGTCAGCAGTGAAATAGTCAGTAACCTCTTCGTCATTCAATCCGTGATTCATCAGGTCGGCAATTTTCTCGTTCCAGTCACGCATCGCGGGTTTCCTCACGTGGTTACAAGATTGTCTGTGCGAACCGATCGACGCGAGCTAAATGCCTCCGATTGGATACCCGACCGAACAGGAGTCAATCCGTGAAAAGTTGCGGCTGTATTGGATGAATTGTTCCCACGTGTTCTGGTGGCAGTACCGCAGACTCGGAAGCGGCAGCGGTCGAGGCACCTGCGGGAATTGCCGTAAGCCCATGCTTTGCGAGCAGGCGACTAACCTGTGCGATCTCCGCTTGCCTCTGAATTTCTGCGAAGTGTCGTCGCAGGCCGTCTAGGTAAGAGCCCGCAGCTTCACGCATGGCAACATTTAGATCCGCTCCCGTGTTGTGCGCAGATAGCCAGTGAGTAGTACCGTATTCAGCGCTTACCCCCGGCTTCTGCGGGTCGAATTGATCAAAGAAGCGGAAGATCTCAGGGGTGAGTCGTTCGAAGTAGACATTGTAGAAGCCGTGCCGATCATAGTGCGCAATGAACGAGCAGTGTTGAATCAAATGATCGTACAGAGCTTTCGTAAATTGATTCTTCTTGCATCCGTTGTCAAGGAAACGTATCCAGGCCCGCAGCACGGTCGTCTTCTCCGTGGCAGACATGAACTTCTCATCTGAAAACTGCTGGTCCTCTCGGGACATCTTTCACCTCTGGACGTTCGGCGTTAGCGAGCGACAGGAGAGAGGAGTGACAAAGAGACGGAGGCTAAGGCCCGTCCCTATGACGCCGGGGTTTTATCAGGATGGCAATTTGCCGCACGTGTTGTGCGTCCGGTACTTCCACGACGTTTGGGTCTGCAGGATACTCGTAATCGATTCTTGACCCTACGATCACTCCGTACGCTCCCTCCATCCCCTGTATTTCATCGGGGAGAGAGAAATCACGATTGACGATGATATGCGCCCAGTAATACCCATCACTGGTGCGTGAGAGCTCAATGGCCCCGCCCGGAAACTCGATGATGTGGCTTGCTGGTTCTGGTCTTTTAGTCTTGTCGCCGAGCAGCTCAATCCGCCGTGGCGCTCTGTCGATGAGGTAATTTCTGGTGGTTACGTGTGACATGTATTGCCCTGTGCGTGCTCAGACGATTGCGATGGTTGCGGCGATGGTTGGATCTTCGTCCCCGGTCGCCCAAACATGCACCTTGAGCGTGCCCTCATGCACTTCGATAAACAGCTGCGATGGCTTAACGCATCCCGCATCGCCGGCGAATCCCTCTACTGCGATCTCCAGGCCATTGGGGTACGCAATTTGTTCGGGCTTAAGTTCCAGTTTCATTTTCCGCCTTCGTTCTCCCAGATGGACAGTGGCTCATCGTCCCATGGCATGATCTTCAAAACTCCAAACTCCTTGAGCCTTGCCATTAACTCCGGGTCACCTCGGTGATATCCATCCATCAGCCTTTCACGAGCGTCTGGTGGAAGAGCGAGGGTCAGTAGGATTGGCATCTACAACCTCCGGCATCGGTCTTCTTTTCAGGCTGAAATTCGTGCAGCGCGAGTGCGCTTCGTTCCAGAGTGAGGGCGGGAGGTATTGGACCTTACGATTCGCTGCCAGACGGAAGGATCAACGGGAAGAGAGGATACGCGACCGGTGGCGAGGTTTGCGAATGCCCCATGGTAGGTCAATTTGCCGTAGCGGAAGAGTCTTGCCAGCATGGCGAGCGCCTGGTATGCCAGAGTCTGATTCACAAACGGAGACTGGCTTTCCAGTGCTTCCAGCGCACTGCAGGAGGGCAGCTTGTCTTTCGCGTCCAGCCTCGGATCAATGATTTCCGGAAACAGGTCCGCGACGTTGGGCAGTCGAATTCTGCCTTCTGGCAGAGTGGTGGCACGTGGCTGGCCCAACACAAACTGCCCGGTTTCCGCATTGTTGCCCAGGTCCAACCAATAGAGTGCGTTCTTGTACGCATCGGTTTCTGTGATCAGCTTGCGGGCCAGTCGGGTATCAACGCAGCTGATGATGATGTCGGGAGTTGTCGGCAAGTTCCATTGCCGGTCAAGGAATCGGACGTCGGACTCCCATGCAAGACCCCAAAACAGGTTGATCCGTGTGGCGAGCACGTCCGCCTTGTAAAGGCCGATCTCGCTTTCGCTAAACGGCTGGCGGACGCAATTGGCGCGGCTGATTCGATCGCCGTCCACGAGCGTTACTTGCAGCCCTTTGGGGTGACCGAACGCTAACATCGCTTGGTGCAGGAACACCAGGCCGGTCGCCATTGTGCTGCCGGTTCCCCCGCACCCTATCAGCAGCCCCTCCAATCGCTTCGACAGAAGCCGTTGGGGCACGCTGTGCTCATGCTTGATTTCGGGGTTGGTTTTGGTAGGACGTGTCATTGTCGGTCACAAACTGTTCTAACGTTTGGTCGAGAGAGAATAGATACTTGGCCGGAAAGTGTTTCTTACCCTGGAGAAACCGCCATAGCGCCAGCAGTCCACCCGGATATCGTGTGTGCTTCGTGACACCCGCCGCGTGGGAGAAGGCGCTCCGGAAGAATGATTGTTCCCAAGTAGGAATCACAGTCACGGATTTTTGCTGGGGAATCCTCATGGTTCCCGTGCAGACGACGGCGTTGTCATAACAGTTCCAATACGGCGCCATCGACAGCTTCGTATTGGCGGCAGGACGTGCGTTTTGTGCCAACGCTCGAAGCCAAAGATTGCGGCCGGACGCTTTGAACAGCAGAGGCGGGG
>WNFJ01543364.1_pt1 | contig 18827 bp, 17 predicted proteins | sample 5400461 | NCBI WGS metagenome assembly WNFJ01 (sample SAMN13153349, study PRJNA577476) | soil metagenome | isolation source: 115 cm saprolite on Douglas fir-dominated hillslope | place: USA:California | collected 2013-09-17
CTGAAGCCCAGAGCGGCAATTTGATCGCGGCCGAGAACTACTACCAGCACGCCGAACATTATTTCAGAATGATGTCCTCGGACCGAGGAGCGACATAGGTTTTCAAGTTTATGACCGGCTCGACTTGGTTGACTAGATCACCAAGCGGAGCTCAATTTGGTGCTTTCGACGATCGCCTTGCGAGTAAAATCCATGCCGTCGCGGTATCGGTCAAATCGAGCCGCACTTGACGTTGGCCTGACAACGGAAGCCGTGACGTATCCAACACTGCAACTGACTGATAAGCAAAGTGTGATTTGTTTATCAGTGTCAGAGTGGATTTTTGATTCCGCCGGAGCCACGCGCACGAGTCACGGCGCCTCATCCCCGCTAACGGGATGCCACTTATGCGCACCTTCCGCCATTTCAACGCTGGATGCGTAATGCAGAGATCACGCTAAGCGCAGTGGCCTAAATTTCTCAGAATGACAGATTACGGAGTGAAGGGGCCGCGGGCAGCAGATCTAGTCTGATTGCTGATCATGCCGATGAAAGCGATCTTCAAACTAATCCACGCACCAATTTTCTTCGTTGCCATTATGATAAAATGTCACCGAGAGAGATTTCGAGAGCGAACTCTTGCGTTCGTTGCGGCGTCTGAGTCACGTCGTAGCGCAACGATAACATGCGGCTTCTCCTGTTCTGGTGCTGTTCGTCCGATGTCAGCATTGAGCTCAACCAGACGCGTCAGCAATCTTAAAAGGGCTTTTTGGTCTTCAGAACTTAAGCCATCCAAGATCCGGCGTTGCGCCCGCTCGACACACGGCTGAATCTTGTCGAGAAGCATTCTACCCTGCTTGGTCACCTCCAGCAATTTGATCCGCTTGTCTTCCGGAGTAGCGCGGCGTCTGACGTACCCCTTTAACTCGAGACGTTCCATAACCCCGCCCAAGGTCGATCGGTCAAACTCCATTATTTCCGAGAGCCTGGTGACGTCGATCCCCGGACGCTCCCTGATCCTTGCCAGAGCGCTATATTGGAGGCAGGTCAGATCGAACTGCGCGCACTCTTCCGAGAAGATAGCTGATGCAACCTGTTGCATCCGTCGGAATAGATATCCTGGTTCCGATCGCAAATTTTTCATCTACCCCTCGACAGATTTATGAGACTGGCGACAGCACGCGAATCGGCTTGTTGTCAAGCCAAGCACGAATCCCCTCAACAATTCCTCCATAGTAAGTGCGGTAATTATTCTCGGTTACAAATCCAATGTGAGGCGTGATCACGACATTGGCAAGTTGACGGAATGGGTGCGTGGTGGGCAATGGTTCCTCGGCATAAACGTCGATACCGGCGCCGGCAATTTTCTTCCCTCGCAATGCCTCCAGAAGGGAAGCTTCGTTCACAAGCTCACCGCGCGCCGTGTTGATAAGGAAGGCGCTGGGTTTCATCAACGCAAGCTCCTTGGCATCAACCATGTGCCGCGTGCGCGCGCTTAGTTGCATGTGCAGCGACACAATGTCGGAGGTGCGAAACATTTCGTCCTTTGACGCATAAGCGACCCCTACTTCGGAACATCGCTGTTCCGTCAAGTTGGGGCTCCAGGCGATCACCTTCATGCCAAACGCCGTCCCGATGACGGCAATCTTGGCACCCAAGCGTCCGAGTCCTACGATGCCCAAAGTCTTGCCTAAAAGATCGGTCCCCAGGCTGTCCTGCCAGAGCTTTCCGCTCTTCAACTTTTCGCTTTCCCTGCCAACATGGCGGACAAGCTCTAGAATTACCCCGAAGGTCAATTCGACTGTCGGGTGTGCAAGAGCCGTTGTGCCGCAGACCGTAATGTTTCGTTTGTTCGCGGCGGCCACATCTATCGACAGATTTTGACTGCCTGTTGTCATAATAAGCCGCAGCTTCGGCAGCGCCGATATCAGCTCTTCTCGGATCGGCGTTCGCTCTCGCATTAAGCAGAGGATGTGAAAATCCTTCAGTGTCCGGCAAAGCTCGGCATGACCAGAGATTTTATTGCGGAATACCTCGACATCGACCTCGGTGGACAGGCGCGTCCAATCCGCCATGGTCAGGGCGACCCCTTGATAGTCGTCCAAAACGGCGCAGCGGTATTTCATCGATCGTTCCCCAGTTCGCGTCAGGCCGGCACTGGAAACGCCGATCTAATTCGCCGGATCCATTCATCAAAGGCCGTCATTTGCTGAGCCAGGATTTGACGGCCCACTTCGTCGGTAAAACGACCGTTCTCATCGAACTTTGTCGGGGCGTAAGCGATAAACACTTCCGGCTGCAGCATGATGAGCGCCTGGACGAAGCTCATGCTGCGCCGAAGATCGTATTGAACGCGACCGCCGCCGAGCGGTCCGGGGCTGGCGGACAGAACCGCGCATGGCATGTTGACGAATGGCGGCGGCTTGAAGCGGGACATCCAGTCGATGACGTTTTTCAACGCCGCCGGCATCGATCCGTTGTGTTCCGGAGAAGCGATGAGCACCGCATCGGCGGCCTTGATGCGCTCGCACAGGCGGGTGACCGGCGCCGGAAAGCCAGCCTGGTGGAGATCGAAGTTGTACATCGGAAGGTCGCCAATCTCTACGACCTGCATCGTCATCGATGGCGGCATCAGCTCTTCTGCAGCCCGCAGCGCCTTTCGGTTGAGAGAGTCCCGGCGAAGGCTCCCGCATATACCTACAACATCAAGCTTCTTGGTCGCGTTCATGATGGGGCCCTTGCTTCAGGGCTTGGTTGAAGAATTCATCCTTGGATGGGGGCGAAACACGGCATCAGAAGATATTGCCGATCTGATTTTTCACGGCCCGAGCTTCTAGGATTGAGGCTTCCAATGGTGATCCATCTTCGGCCATGGAATGAAACCGACGCCTGGCGCACCCATGAGGTGCGCCTTCTCCGGCGGATAAGGCTCCCAGGTGCCAATCTCGAGTTTGTGCCCCTCCGGCGATTTGAAGTAAATCGAGACGAGGTCTAACGCACGATGGCGGTACGGTCCGGCAACGGGCAGCCCCGCATCCTGCAAAGTTAGCCTATAGTGATCCAGCGCGGCTGCACTAGCGCCAAAGCTCCAATGCGGAGAAATGTTGTTATCGCCGGGCACTGGGTAGAGAGGCGAACCGAGGTCCTGCGTCCATTCGCAGCCGGACTGCCCGATGCGGAGCGGTCCTGTTCCCGAGCGTGATTTATCGCCGCTCCAGCGCTCAGCATCCAATAGATCGATCATGAACCGATCCATAAGAGCGATATCTCTTACTGGAAGCGTAAAATGGTGCATCCACTTCAAGCCATACTTATTGTCCTTGCGAGATTCACGGGCACCGAAAACGGGATTGATGTTTCGTAGTTGAGGCATCGGACTTTTCGGAGTCCAATTATGGTTGAGCCTTTTCCAATCGATCTGATGCTCTGGAATGTGCGGTAACAAACTATTGCTGACCTGGATATCGGTGGAGCAAACCTCCAGCTTGTGTCCCTCGGGGCTCATGAGATAAATCGACTTTACACCGTACTGAGGCTGCGATATCGGCCCCTCGTACGGCAGATCCTCGTCTCGCAACATCTTCATGAATCCATCGAGTCTTTCCGGCTCGATGCTGAATGCCCAGTGCGGCGAGACCGACATGTCGTCCTTGCTCGGATGCATAGGGCCGCCTTCCTCGGTGCACTGAAAAAGGATCTCGCCGATGCGAATGAAGATGTGCGGCTTGCGGCCCATCTTGCGATCGATGTCGTCATACCCTGCGTAACAGTATGGTTCGCCGCCAAGAACTTCCCTGACGAACCGCTCGAGCCGCGCGATGTTCTTGGTCGGCATCGCGAAATGTTCGATGCCGGTCAGTCTGCCTAAAGGCGCTGCTTTCTTCGACCTAGCCCGGTGATCCAGCTCTTCGGCTTGCGCCATGGAAATCTTTCCATGCCATCTAATTATACTTCAACAGCATACGTTCATACCGTATTCTGTCCATCAGTCAGACTGAGTAGTAATCACAGGCACCAACAAATGCGAGTCATAACGGCGCCCTGTGTGCAAGACGTGCTCGCCGGCGTTGCGCGTATCCTCGTGCATTTGTGTGTGGCGCACCGGCAATACATAGATGTCGCGGCCCTGAACGACGACTTGCAGCTTCTCTCCGGCTTCGAAAAGCGTGGATGAGGGCCAGATTTCGATGTCGACGGTCACGATCTCTCCCGGTGCGAGCAGCAGCTCGCGCCCGTGCAGATGCCACGGTTGATCTGGAGTGGAGCGCACCGCATCGAGCTCCCGGTGGCTGACCCGCAACCATCCAAGAGCGACCGGCCCGTTGTCGAACTCGGACATGAAGGTGAATGTCACTCTGTTGCCTGAGCGGTCGAGCTTCTCGACCGCGACAAACAGGTCGGCATCGTTTGAGCCACGCGTTTCCACCCACAAACGCAGCTTCATATAGCCGGTTATCTCCGTGCGCTCGGCAAATGTATGCACGAAAACCACCGAGCCCGCCTTTGCGTCGTAGGAGATACTTCCTTCCTTGCTCGGCGGCTCTCTAGCGAGCGTGCCGGTGTTCGCGTCCAGAAAAAGCGGCGTCAGCTTCTGCCGCGCAAGCGGCCACTCGCGCTCAGCACGCATGACGCCTTGGTAAAAACGTTCTCGAATCTCGATTTGGACTCTTGGCCAATTCAATACTTCGTCGGGTGAGCCCTTGAGGAAATGATCGAAGAATGTGCGCAATTTCTCCCGGCTTTCAGTCTGGTAGTAATACTGCCACTTTTTGCGGCCATGCACTTCGAGCCACTTGTACTGCGAGGATGCCTGGCGGAAGCCTTCGATGGTCCCACGCGTGTGCAGCCCCTGGTCCCCCCAGTCCGCGACGATGTAGGCGGGCGCCGTGATCTTGCTCAAGTCGGCGGATTTCCCTCGCCAATAGTCGTCCAGCAACGGATGCTCCTTCGCGACCTCTACGAACTCCTCGGAGCGCGTGAGCGAAAAGCTGGTGGACCACTGCGCCCATGGCACCATCTTGGTTTCCGGGATTCCGCCGTGATAGCTACGTTCGCGATAGCAGTCGCTCCAACCTTCCCAAGGGTTGATGGCCGCAAGGTGCGGTGGATTGAGCGCGGCGATTCTCCACTGCACGATCGCCAGATACGAGACGCCGCTCATTCCGACCTTACCGGTGCTCCACGGCTGACGCGCCGCCCATTCCACCAGGTCGTACCCATCTTGTGCCTCCTGGTCGCTCCAGATCGTGAGATCGCCTTCGGAATACCAGGAGCCGCGCGCGTCGGCATTTACCACCGCGTATCCGTGCGGAACGAAGTAGGCCGGGTCCGGCCCTTCCCAAACGGCGTATTTCGAGACCGAGCCGGCCGGTACGCCTGACTCCGGCGAAAAGAGGAATTTCTTGAGTCCATGCTTGCCATAGGGACTATATGTCAGGATCACCGGCACCTTTGCGCTGGTTTTGGGGCGGATGATATCGGCGTAGAGCTTGATGCCGTCACGCATCGGAACGGCGACATCCCGCTCGATCATGAAATTATCGTGCGGCTCGATGCGATAACCAAATCCGGGATGTTTGCCTTCACTCGGGTGCGTGACGCGTTTGCGCCAGATCACGTCGAATTCTTTCGGCATATCGAGGCTTCTTTGCATCGGCGGGAGACTGGGCAAGCGACGCAGGTTGACAGTATACTGCCTAAGTGTATGCTTTCAATCTCAGCGCGACATGCGCGTTAGTTGCGTGCGCGCCGGGGAGGAAGCGCTGGAACACATCAGCTTGCGCCTTGGCTGCTCTGCGCCCGCTCGGAGGCGCCTCCGCTTTCCAAGCGCCCGCTCGGGAAACCATGAGCAAGCTCTTCTTTACATCGAGCGGGAATTCCCTATTCCACCGGTCCGCAAGCTACATGCTTCCGGGGTGTCTTCGTTCATGTAGCAAACGCGAATGACTCGAGAGGACACTACCGCAAAATAGTAGGTCCGCAGCGGAGGGGATCCGGTTCATGTCTGGCGCACATCTGACGACCGTAACAACCGCGCGCAGCAGCGTGTTCTTCGGCAACTTCGTGATCTTTGCGGCCTTCCTCGGGATGGTGCTGGGCCCCGCTTCCGTTCTTATTTACAGTTTTGGGGTTTTCGTAGGCCCGCTCGAACGCGAGTTTGGATGGACGCGGGGGCAAATCTCATTAGCTGCTACGATCATTGTCTTCGTATCCGTGTTGACGCAACCCCTCCAGGGCGCTCTCGTGGACCGCTTCGGCGTGCGTAAGGTTGTGTTGATCTCCATTCCGATCTTCTGCGCGTCAATCGCCGGACTGTATTTCCTGCCACCCAGTATATTTGTGTTCTACGCCGCATGGGCGTTGGTGACGCTCTGCGGGATGGGGCTATGGAACGGATCTTACAATAAGGTCATGGCGGCATGGTACGATCGAAAGCTGGGGTTTGCTGTCGGCGTCATTGGTGCAGGCCAAGGAGTAGGAGCCGCCGCGGTTCCCTTGATCTGCCAAACGCTAGTGACGAACTATGGTTGGCGCACAGCGTATGTCGGTCTGGCATTGATCACGCTCGTCATAACGTTTCTGTTCAATTCGCTTTTCTTGTACGACAAGCCCGCGGACAAAGGCTTGTTGCCAGACGGCGATGGCGCGATCGCGTATGAAAAACCGCCGCTTGTAGGGGAGGGCTACTCGTTCAGGGAGGCCTTGAGGCAGAAGTCGTTTTGGATCATTGCCGGTGCCTTCTTCTTGCTCGGGACCATGACCACTTCCATCGTGGCTCACCTGGTCCCGATGCTTGTCGACGCCAAGATAAACCCTCAGACCGCGGTTTTTGCGATGACCGTCTTCGGCATCGCGGTGATAGTGGGTCGCATCGTCGCAGGGATTTTATTGGATTACATCTACGCTCCTTATGTCCTCATCAGCTTCCTTCTTGGACCAGTCATTGGCCTGTCGATGTTTGCTATCGGAAGCTTGGGACCGGCTATTTTCGTGTGGGCCGCACTGCTTGGTCTCGGGGTTGGCGCGGAAATAGATGTGCTTGGTTATTTGGTACCACGGTATTGTGGGCGGGTCGCGTACGGAAAGTTGTACGGCATTTTGCTTGCATCATTTCAATTGGGTGGCGGGATCGGAGCGGCGGCTCTCGGCATTATGCGCACATCCCAGGGTACTTACGCGAATGGGCTGTGGGCTATTGCCTTGAGCACGGCGTTGGCAATCATTGTGATCTCACGACTGGGTCCATACCAATTTCAAGTACGCAAACGGCAATCCGCTTGAATTTGACGCCAACGAGGTTAACCGAGAACGGCTTGTGTGGTGACGGCAGTCCAGAATCAAAAAGCAGGTACCGCCGCCCTCCACGTAACGCGGGTCGGCACCGGACGCCCGCTCCTCTATCTCCACGGGATTGATGGCACCCGATCTTCTGGAGAGTTCGTCAAGTTATTAGGCGAACATGCTGAGGTCATTGTGCCCGATCATCCCGGGTTCGGGCGCTCTGAAATCCCCTCCTGGTTGGAATCGATACACGACCTCGCTTACTTCTATCTGGAATATTTGGATGAGCTTGGAGTCGAGAAAGTCGATGTCGTGTCGCATTCCTTGGGTGCGTGGATTGCTCTTGAGATGGCTGTGCGCAGCTGCGCCAGATTCCGAACGCTCACGCTCATCAGCGCCGCCGGCATTCACCTCAAGGGCGTCAAGCGGGGAGATCTCTTCATACGGGCCCCTGACGTGGTTCTGCGAAGCATGGTGGCATCGCCGGACTTGGCAGAAGCTCTGGTCAAGACAGTGGCCGCGGATTCGGACACTGAGCTCAAGAATCGTTATGCGATTGCCCGCGTCGGCTGGTATCCGCCGATGTATGACCCACAGCTGGGCAAATGGCTGCACAGAGTCGTTTGCCCGGCGCAAATAATCTGGGGGCGGGACGCCGCCATGCTCCCGCTCGAGTATGCCCATGAATTCAAGCGCCTGATCGTCGGGGCGCGGCTACAGGTGCTTTCCGACTGTGGTCATCTCCCACATCTCGAGCAACCTGAGCAGACTGCTTCGACGATCCTTTCGTTCATCGATCAGGCGGCTTCCAAATGAAGTTCTTCTTCTTCCATCTCATGCCGTACCTGCATCTCGATCCCGAGGTGCGCTCGCAATACGACTCGGCCTGGATGGTGCTTCCCAACAGCGCTTATGATCCGAAAAAGGGACATGAGCTGTACAATCGTTATCTCGACGAGCTCGAGCTTTCAGAGGCGCTCGGTTTCGATGGCGTCGTTCTCAACGAGCATCATTTCACTGCCTACGGTTTGATGCCGTCGCCGAATATCATATGCGCGACTCTCGCTCGCCGGACCAAAAGGATCAAAATTGCCATCCTCGGCAACATAACTCCGGTGCGCGATCATCCGCTCATGGTCGCCGAGGAGTTGGCGATGCTCGACAATATCATGGGCGGGCGGCTGATTAGCGGCTTCGTTCGCGGAATCGGGATCGAATATCTAATCTGGGGCGTGAACCTTCCATGAATCGCAAGAGCTCATCGTGCGCGCCTGGACGGAACGCAAGCCGTTCGCGTTCGAAGGCAAGCACTATCACGTTCCCTGGGTCAACATTTGGCCAACGCCGTATCAGCATCCTCATCCTCCGATCTGGACACCGACCAACGGCAGCACGGAGACCGTGGAGTGGGCCGCGCGAGCCGATCACCGGTACAAGTATGTGCAGAACTTGAGCGCCGCGGCGGCCTGCAAGAAGTACATGGACATGTACCGGGCGACAGCCGAGCGTAATGGCTGGAAGGCAACGCCTGCGAACCTGGGTTGGGGATGTCCGGTATACGTCGCCGAGACGGACGAAGCGGCGGTAAGGGAAATGAAGCCGCATGTCGAAAGCTTGTACAACACGTTCTTTCGAATACCGCCGCATCGCTTCTTCCCGCCCGGTTACACGTCGTTGGAATCGATGAAAAGGATCGTGGTCGACAAGGTTCCCATCTTCGGCGTGCAAACGATCGAGAACCTAATGAAGCATGGGGTTATCCTGTGCGGCAGTCCGAAGACCGTCAGGGACCAGCTCGAGGCGAATGCCGTGGAGTGGGGCTTCGACACCCATCTGGGCGTTTTCCACTTTGGTACGCTGCCTCGCGATTTGACAGAACGAAGTCTTCGGCTATTTGCGTCCGAGGTCGCTCCGCACTTGCGCCATGTCAACGAGACCGCCTCGTCATCTGTAGATCAAGCTCCCACACACGCCGCTGGTTGACGAATTCTCCTGCATGGCGGGACGCGAATCTTGGAACGTCCATGAAGTTCGGCTTTTTCCATACAATGCCATGGACGCTGCATAAGAAGGCGCTTCCTTGGCCAGCAGACACGGGGGAGTTCGACGCGACGACAGCTGAGAAGTTGTATCGAAGCTATCTGGACTGCATCGCAAGCGCCGAACAGTTCGGATTCGACTGGCTGTGTTGTAACGAGCATCACTTCAGCCCGTACGGCCTGATGGCCAACTGCAATCTAATGGGCGCCGCTCTCGTTCATCGCACCACATCCTCTCGACTCGCGATGGTCGGGAATCTCGTGCCGATGTTGAACCCCATTAGGGTCGCCGAAGAGTATGCGATGCTCGACGTAATGAGCGGCGGGCGTCTGGTCGCGGGATTCATGCGGGGCGTGCCACATGAATACCTGGCATACAATATCAATCCCAGCGAATCCTACAGTCGCCTGCGAGAAGCAATCGCACTCATCACGCGAGCCTGGACCGAACCGCATCCATTTGCCTGGGAAGGAGAGCATTTTCAGTATCGCGCAGTATCGCTGTGGCCGAAGCCCTACCAAAAACCGCATCCTAGGATTTTGTTGTCGGCAACCAATGAGGAGTCCGCGGCTTTCGCTGCCGAGCATCGCGCTATGATGGGTATGGCATTCATAAGCGATCTATCGGTGCCGAAGCGAAACATCGAAGTTTACCTTCGAGAGGCACAGCTGCGTGGCTGGCAACCGACGCCGGGCGACATTCTCATCGGTCAAGCGACCTGCATCGCGGAGACAGATGAGGAGGCTAGGGCCGAGATGATACCGGCGCTGGCATTCCTCAATGGAATTTTGATGGGCCCCATGCGTGAAGCGCAGCAGATGGTCATCCAGCAAACGCAGTTTTTCGGTAAGCCGGAGATCGGGCGCGCCTTTGCGGGCAGGCTCGCGGCGCAGAAGGCCTTGTCAATCGATCAGCTGATCGACGCCGGATCGATTTTTTGCGGTAGTCCAAGCTCCGTGGTCGCGCAAATGAAGAGGGTTCAAGCCGAGCTTAAGAACGGAATTTTCAACCTCATGATGAAAGTCGGAAACATTTCCGATGAATCCGTGCACAGAGGAATGCGACTGTTCAAAACTGAGGTTCTTCCCCAGGTCGCTGATCTATAGAGTGTCCCATGGTGGAACCAAGTCACGCGCGATCTCCGAACTTTGTCGTCGGCGCTGGGCGCATGCTTGTGTTTGACCCTTCAGATGAGCAATCCGCGTCCGACGAGATTAAGGAGACGAGCATCCATGTCGATGGAAGCGGCAACCGTTATGCCGTACTGGAGCAACTGGCGGGGCTGCTCGACAAACAGACAGTCTGCTTTGTAGGGAAAGGGCGGCTGGCGCTCGCGGCTTTGCAGGCGGCGGACAGCGCCGATGCTGCTTCCATTCGAATTATTTTGGAGGCCCCTGACGCCTTGACTTCAGCAGATCTTAATTGGGCTGAACAGAGTACGACTCTCCAGCGGAGTGACATTCTGATACTGACGGGTTCTGCGACAGCGTCGGATTCGGCAGCATGCGCGCGTCAGATCAAATCTCACCTGCCGCGCGCTACTCTGATGTTCGTGTACGGCGCGCAGGATGACATCGCACGCGATCGCCCTGCCTTGTACCTGGAGGCCGTTCAGGATTTCCTGCGTCGCGGTTCTGGCTTTATCATCAGGAACTGAATCGCAGGTCGATTTTGGTGTCTCTTCTGGCTCATTTCGTCGCAGCGATGTGACGAAGGCCTACGAAAGGGGCACACTGAGGTTGCAACGCCTTATCCAACCGCGTCGAGCACGATGCAATTAATAAAAAAGGAATAGAAAATGAAGGTAGTACTATTAAGTAGCCTTACGATAGCAACTCTGCTGCCAATTTCGACGGCAATAGCGGCCGATTGCTACGGTGGCGGCGGTGGCACATTAGAGCCCATGTTCCGAAAAGAAGAAGCTGTGAGGCTAACAACCGAACTGAATTCGAAGATAATGAATGCGCTGGACAAGGTACTGCTTTCTACCGACGCGTCCAGAGCTAACCCCCCTGACATCACCACCAATTTTGGCAGGAATATAAAGTTCGTGTTGGATTTGCAGATGGATCAAGAAAATATGGACCTCCTCATCGAGCGACCACCAGCCATAACAACTGCCCAGCAGTTTATAGATACCTGGTTCGGTTTGACCACCTTCTTCAAATACCGCAAACGGTATATCACCAATTCCATCCTCGTTGACTACAAAGACATTAATTGCCTTCGGGAAGTTAGCCTATACGGAATAGGCCAGTCATTCGGAATATTGAGCCACTTGCCTGGAAGTGAGCCCCCTGGTGCATTGCCTGGTCCTCCGTGGCACACCATGTTGAACTTCGTAGACTTCGACAGGTTCACGATTACTTGGAAGGAAACGGCTGCGGGAGTGTTCCGGGTGCAAAAGTTGGTGCAGTTTACGGAGTCAACCTTCCCCCTTGGGAATGAGCCAAGTGCAGGGGTCCCGCTCGTTCCCGTTGATCGCTCGCCATTCGCGCCCGGTGCTCCGGGAAATTACACACCGACGGCACCTCGATGACCTAGCCCGCGGCGTTTCCGGCGAAACTCGCAAGCGTAGCGGTTCCGTAGCTCGAACGACCGACATTCGGAGCACGACTCCTGATAGTGGACAGAATTGATGTCCGCTTAGCTTTTTTCTGTTCGGACGCCGTTCAATCGCGCGGGTAACACGACGGACCCCTGTGTGTGCCGAGAACCTCGTCCGTTTTGATTTGATCACAGAAGCGAGCGTCGGTCCTTTGAATCGTGCCAATGGTTCGGGACTCGTGTTGCCGGTGATGAGGATGCCAACGGTCGCCATCTTAGGCTGCTGCGCGCGCGCCGCGAGCGGCCACGTCGCCGCCCCGCCGCCGACGAGCGTGATGAACTCGCGGCGTCTCACTCGATCACCTCGTCGGCGCGAGCGAGCACCGAGGGCGGAATTTCGAGCCCGAGCGCCTTCGCGGTCTTGAGGTTGACAACCAAATCGTACTTGGTCGGTGCCTGCACCGGCAGGTCGGCGGGCTTCTCGCCCTTGAGGATGCGGTCGACGTAGCCGGCCGCGCGCCGGTGCGGATCGATCGAATCGGACCCGTAGGCTGCGAGGCCGCCCGCGCTCGCGAAGAAGCGGAACGAGTAGATCGCGGGCAGCCGGAGCTTGGCCGCAAGCCTGATGATCAGGTCGCGATGCACGTTCGCCAGCGCGCTAGATGTCAGGATCAGCCCGCCATTGGTGGAGCGCGCGAATTCCATGACGGCGCGCTCGATCTCGCCGGCATCGCGGATGTCAACCGGGCTCACCTCCACCCTGAGCGACGGTGCCACGGATTGGATCACGGCGAACTGGCCGATCCCTTCGGGTACGGCAGGATCGCGCAGGACCGCCGCGCGCGTCACGCGCGGCGCGATCTCTTTGAGCAGCTCCAGCCATTTCGCGGCCATCCCGTATTCGACCTGGGTAAATCCGGTGGCATTGCCTCCCGGCCGCGACAGGCTCGTGACGAAACCGGCGGCCACCGGATCAGGGGTCTGCGTGAACACGATTGGCACGGTGCGGGTCACCTTTAGCAACGGCCCCACGACCGCACCGCCAGAGGCCAGGATCACATCCGGCGCCAGCGCGACCAGTTCGGTCGCGTATCTACGAGCGTCGTCGGCCTTGCCTCCGGACCAGCGGGTCTCAATCCGCACGTTGCGGCCCTCGGTCCAGCCCAATTGCTCCAACCCCTGCTGGAACGCCGTGAAGCGGGCTTTCCCTTCGGGATCGTCCGCGATCACGCTCATGAGCACGCCGATCCGCCGTATTGTGCCATCCTGCTGCGCGCGCGCCACAAGCGGCCACGCCGCCACCGCGCCGCCGAACAGCGAGATGAACTCGCGCCGCTTCACTCGATCACCTCATCGGCACGGGCGAGCAGACTAGTCGGGATTTCAATGCCGAGCGCCTGCGCGGTCTTGAGGTTGATAACCAGCTCGTACTTGGTCGGCGCCTGCACCGGCAAATCCGCCGACTTCTCGCCCTTGAGGATGCGATCAACGTAGCCTGCTGCGCGCCGGTACGGGTCAATCCGATCAGGTCCGTAGGAGATCAGGCCGCCGCCGGTGACGAATACACGATCGGAATAGACCGCGGGCAAAAGGTGCCGGGCCGTCAACGCGATGATCAGGTCGCGATGAACCGTCGCCTGTGTGGTCGCCGTCACGATCAGGCCGCCATTCGATCCGCGCGCGAATGTGCTGATGCCACGCTCGATCTCGCCGACATCGCGTACACCGATCGGGCTCAACTCCACCCCGAACGAAGGGGCCACGGACTGAATTGCGCCCAACTGCCCGGCACCGGCAGCAGGGGCGGGATCGCGAATGACCGCCACTCGCGTCACGTCGAACAGGGTGAATCCGGTGAAGTTGCCACCCGGCCGTGCCAGGCTATCGACGAAGCCGGCGCCGACAGGATCGGCGACCTGTACGAATACGATCGGAATGGTCTGGGTCGCCTCTTGCAACCTTCCCACCGCAAGGCTTGTGGCGGCCAGGATGACGTCCGGCGCGAGCGCGACCAATTCCGCCGCATATCTGCGATAGCGGTCAGCATCGCCTGCACCCCAGCGGGTGTCGATCCGCACGTTGCGGCCGTCGGTCCAGCCCAATTGTTGCAGCCCCTCCGCGAACGCTGCGACGCGGGCCTTCCCCTCCAGATCGTCCGCGGCGAGTGGCATGAGCACGCCGATGTGCCGCACGCGCTCGCCCTGCTGCGCGCGGGCCGCGAGCGGCCACGCGGCCGCCGCACCGCCGAGCAGCGTGATGAACTCGCGCCGCCTCATGTGCTCCCTCAGGCTGAGGGTCACACCCTACCACCGTTCATAGGAACTGTGTTGTGCATCACAGCAAATTTTGGCCGCCGATGACCGGTTCGGGTCAGACTCGGCCATCCCGGTGATGTCCGCTGTATGGCCGCTCTTCCTCCGAAAGCGGAAGTCCATCCGCGATCTTGCTATGTCGCATTCGTGCCATAAGCTGCCGTAAGCAGGTGCAGCAATATGCGTGTTAATCGATCACGTCGTCGGCGCGGGGAAGCGCCGCTCTGCTCCGGTTCAACGCTTCGCTATCGCGCCGGGCGTGATGGTGACTCGGAGCACCTCGGCGACGGTCGGATAGTGAAAGCCGTCCTTCACTTCGCTGATCGGCCGGACCACGCCATGCTCGTCAGGGCCTGTGTTGGGGGCGGGCTGGAGCGGCGCCTGGTTCGGGCCCAGGCCCGGTTCCTCATTTACTTCGGTGCCCGCATCCCAGAGCAGAATCTGCGAGGTGATGTCGCCGGCGACTGGTTTGCCGCTCGCGTCGAACACGGCGATGCCTTCTTCCCTCGGTGCGTAGAACAGGTCGTTGGACTGCCCGAACATGGTGGCGATGGTCAGCCGCTCACCGGCCTTCGCGGTGACCTTGAACTCGTAGGCATCCCCCGGCCAGATGCCTCCGGGTTTGCCGGCTCCGACCGGAGTGTCGGTGAACCCCACATGGACGATGCCCGGCTGGCCCTTGAGAGAATTCGCCAGCGGGCCCGGAGGTCCATCCTCAGCCAGGGCCTCGAGTCCCTTGCCGCGATCCGGCTCGCCGGACGTGAACAGCGGCGCGCGGTTCGTATGAATGACGTAGAGGACAGGCGCCACTTCCACCGGTTCCGTCTTCCCGTTGGAAAGCTTCAGGGCATCCTGCGCGGAAACGTTCTCGATACGCACGGTAAATGTTTGGTCATCCGCCTGTGCGGATATCCCTGCCATGAAAAACAGCAGCGTCGCGAGCACCAATCTCCTCAGAGTTCTTTGCGACATGGTAGACCTCCTTCACTAAGACTTCTGGGATCGTCAATCCGATTGTCTTGGCAGTCCTCATATTCACGATAGCTCAAAGTTGGTAGGTGCCCGGACTGGAAGGTCCGCAGGGTTTCACCTCGAAGGATGCGGTCGCATCCGGGCATCCGGATTACTTCGCAGCGGGCGCAGGAGCTTCTGGTCGATCAGGGACTGCAGCGCGTTGCGGAACGAGTCTTCGGTGTCAATCGTCTTTGTAAACCCAGCCTGGCGCAGCTTGATGGTGCTCACGAAGGCCCGAAGTCCTTCCCGGGCGCCGTAGGCGAACGCGAAGTCCGCGCGCTGATCCCCTTGGCCAACCAGCTCCCGTAGCTATGCTCAATCCGCCTCATTGTTGCGTTTGCACTTGCACCGGCTCGCCCGGGTGCGCCGGCGTGCCAACCGCGATAACTAGATACCGCTTCGGCGTTGTACCGGTGCTTTGCGTAACCTGTCGGATCGGGCCGATGGTGTTGACGATGGCGGCGCCGGCAGGATTCGTCATGAACGCAGCGAGCGGTTCTAATCGCCCGGCGCCTTTCGCATCATCGGAGAGCGCCAGCACGAACGGTTGCTTGGGCGGCAGTCCGGTCACCGCGGCCTGTACCACTTGCACCAGGCCTTGGTCGAACAGCGTCACGTGCGTTGCAGGCTTGGAGTCCTTACCCGCCAACGTGAGCTGCACGAGTTCTGCTCCTACGCCGAGCGGCTGCAAGTTTTGCGTCCCATCGCCTTGTGGGACCGCGTTAGGAACGTAGGCAACGCCTTGCGGCGCTTGCCCTATCGCAACCGTATCGATCACTTTGTTTTCAAGCGTGTCAATCACTGCAGCTCTATCGGCATTCTCTAGTCCCACATAGACCCGCGTTCCGTCACCGGACGGCCATAGGCCATGTGGCAGGGCACCCGTTGGGATCGTGGCGACTTGGTCGAAGGTATCAGTCTTGAATACCTTCACCATATTCAATCCGCCAACCGTCACGTAAGCGAATTGACCACGGGTGTTTCGAACGATGTTGACGTGATTGGTGATGGGGCCGGTGTCGATCACCTTGATCACGTCGAATGGAGGACGTGCATTGAACGCCATCGTCTTGCCTACATCCTTGAGCGTCAGCCACACCTGATTGCCGTCAGGTGTCGCAGCGATATCGGGGCAGAACGGGCTTTCCTGCTTGACACGCCCGATGATGTTGTGCGCGCTAGTGGTAATGACGACGGTTTCTGGGCTGAAGCTGGAGCAGACATATCCATATTTGCCGTCGGGCGAGAAGATCGTCATGCCGGGACCATTCGGCACCGTGATACGGGTCTTCTCCTTAAAGCTCTTGCCGTCGAGGACGGCTACATAGTTCTCGCCGCGTATGGTGACCCAAACTTCTTTGCCATCCGGCGTAAAGAAGGCCTCATGCGGCGAGCGGCCGACATAGGCAACGTGCTTAATAGCGTTTGTTGCGGTATCGATAAATGTCACGGAGTTGGAGCCGACAGACACCGCTGCGAGCGTACGATGATCGGGCGAAAATCCCATCCCGTGCACCAGCAGCTGCCCTCGATAGAGTGGGCTGAGATTTCCAGGCGTCGGGTCACCAAGGCGAATGGCGCCGAGCATCTTGTTGTCGGCCGGATCAATGACCGACACGGTGTTGGAGAACTGGTCCGACGTGTAGAAACGGTCGCGATGACTTACCGCGATGTCTGGCGAGTTCGCAGTGCCGGGAGCTTGTCCCGCAAACGCGGGAATGACCCAGGACAGCAGCAGGGCCAATGTGAGGCGGAGAGTCATTGTTTCAGCTCCTTCAGCTCAATTCGAGTTCAGCGGCGAATGCTGTGCGCGAGGGCGGCATTCATTGTTGCGCCGCGGATCCCTCATGCAGGTAGCGCTGCATCAGCTCGATCTCCTGCTGCTGCGCGACAATGATGCCCTGAGCAAGACGCCGCAAAATGGGGTCGCGACCGTAGATCAGTTCAACTTTGGCCATGTCGAACGCGCCCTGATGATGCGGAATCATCATCGCTGCGAAATCGCGATCCGGATTCCCCGTCGGCTTCGCGGCCATCATGCCGGCATCCATGCGTTCCATGGCCCGCATCATCTGCGCTGCAAACTCGGATTCCGCGGGTCCGGAACCCGTATGGCCGTGAGGGCCCTGTGCGAGTGCGAGACCGGCAATCGAACCGGAGAGCATAAGTACTAACCCTAGTGTTCTTCGCATGCTGTGCTCCAAGTACTGAGGCAACAACCAGGAAGACGCTGCGTGCCCGAGTGGGCCAGGAAGTCCTTGGGTCAGACCTGAATCGCTCTGAATCGAGGTGGGCTCCTAGCCGTCACCTGTGCTGCCGAGAGGATAGCACATGACGACACCAAGGCAGGGGACCGCTGCGATGCGGGATTTCTATCCCGCTATGTCCAGGAGGCCGGTGCACTGCGGGATGGTCACCGAGCTTAGGACAGCTTTGGGTCAAGCGCGTCACGTCGGTGTGGTCTCGACGCTTGCGGAATGTCCGCTATGCCTCCCATACCGACCGAATTGATGCGCCACAACAAAACGTCGCGAGGTGCCAATTGCGACTTAACGCATTGCAGCAAAGACAGCGCTATTCGATCACCTCGTCGGCGAAGATGTAGAGCTGCGGCGAGATCGTTACCCCGAGAGCATCGGCGGTCTTACGATTGATCACCAGGTGGAATTTGGTCGGCTGCTCGATCGGCAGGTCGCCGGGCTTTGCGCCCTTGAAAATCTTGTCGACGAACGACGCGGCGCGACGGAAGAAATCGAAGAAGTTCTCGCCATAGCTCATCAGCCCACCAGCCTCCACATAATCGCCCTGTGGGAACATGGTCGGCAAACGGTTCGCAAGCGCAAGTTCAGCAATACGCTGGCGCTGCTGCAGGAAGATTGCGTCAGAAGCCACCATGACCGCCTCCACGCGGTGCGTGACGAATGCGGCGAATGCATTTTCCGTTTCCTGCGGGTTGCGCGCTTCCACCGTTACGAGCAAAAGGCCGGCTTTTTTGGCGGCCTCTAACGCACTTTTCCGTACCGGTGGATACGTTGGACTGTCTGGATTTCCGAGAAGCGCAATGCGCGATGGGCTGACCACAACCGCCGCCAGCAGCTCCAGTTGTTTTGGAGCCGTGTCATCGGTCGAACCTGTTAGTCCAGTAATGTTGCCGCCTGGACGCGCCAAGCTGGCTACGAATCCGTTGCCGACAGGATCGACCGAGTAGGCCATGACGATCGGAATCGTGCTGGTCGCCTGCTGTAGCGGACGGATTGCAGCCGTCACTCCCGTAACGATGATGTCGACGTTCAAGCGGACGAGTTCCGCCGCAACCTCTGGCAATCGTTCGTATCTGCCCTCGGCAAAGCGCCATTCGATGACGAAATCTTTGCCCTCGACATAACCGAGCTCTTGCATGCCTTGATGGAATCCAGCGTATAAGCGGGAAAAACTTTCGCGCGGCAAAAAGAGAGGAAACCCGATGCGCCACACCTTGCCCGGCCGCTGTGCGTGCGCCGCGAGTGGCCATGCGGCTGCGCCGCCAAACAGCGAGATGAACTCGCGCCGCTTCATTCGATCACCTCGTCGGCGCGGGCGAGCAGCGTCGGCGGAATTTCGATGCCGAGCGCCCTCGCGGTCGGAAGGTTGATCACGAATTCGAACTTGGTCGAC
>WNFJ01591254.1_pt1 | contig 18825 bp, 16 predicted proteins | sample 5400461 | NCBI WGS metagenome assembly WNFJ01 (sample SAMN13153349, study PRJNA577476) | soil metagenome | isolation source: 115 cm saprolite on Douglas fir-dominated hillslope | place: USA:California | collected 2013-09-17
TGATTGAGGGCGTTGATTAGCCAATCGCGCCACTCCCAAGCGACTCGCAGTGGGTCCTTTTCGAAGCCATGGCTGTCCGCGTAGCGCGCGTAGTCCAGCCAAGGTTGGGCCCAGCGTTCGCCGTAATGCGGGGAAGCTAGGAGGCTGTCCACAACCTTTTCATAAGCGTTGGGACTTTTGTCGGCCAGGAAGGTGTCCACCTCCTCGATCGTCGGAGGCAGCCCCACCAAGTCAAGGTTCAAGCGCCGCCTCAAAGTGATGTGGTCGGCCTCGGGTGAATGCGAGAGTCCCTCCTTCTCCAGACGGCCCATAATGAAGTTATCGATGGCGTTCCGGCACCAGGCCGCGTTCTTGACTTGGGGAACTTCCGGCCGCTCTGGCTTAACGTAAGCCCAATGCTTGACCGGCCCCGCCGCGGCAACGGCTTCGACCAAGCCTGAGCCCGCCGCGCCTTCGTCCACCCATTTACGCACCAAATCAATTTGCTCAGCGGAAAGGGGCGGAGCACCGTAAGGCATTTGCGGCCGCTCGAGTCCAAGTAAGCGCCGCACTAAATGGCTTTTCTGGCTGTCCCCTGGGATGACGACCTTCCCGTTGGTGCTGCCGGCCAGGATCGCTTCGAGCGAGTCTAGGCGCAGGCCGTTCTGTTGCACGTCGGGACCATGGCACGGATAGCACCGCGCGGCAAGAATCGGCCGAATCTGGGAGGCAAATACAACCGAACCGCTAGTTGCTAGAGGATGTGACGCAGGGGATTTGACGACGGCTGGAAAATCGTGGGGCGGCGGCGCGGAGGTGAAGGAGCCTTGTTCAATCCAAGCGCGGATGAGGGCGATCTTCTCGGCAGAAAGGGGATCACCGCCCAGCGGCATGCGGGGCGCGCCGCCGACCCCCAACAATCGCTTGACCAAAAGGCTCTCCTGGCCGTTGCCGGGAATGATGACCTTGCCTGAGACCCCGCCGCGCAAGATCGCTTCCTCGGAGTCGAGGCGAAGTTGACCTTCGTGTTTCTCCGGTCCATGGCAAGGGACGCAGGAAGATTGCAGGGTAGGCATGACGTCTCGATCGAACTGAATAGTCTTCGAGGACGTCGTGGTTTGCCCGGCGCTTGCCTGACCCGCGGCTTGCGGCTTCGCGGCTCGAAGAGCGCCAGCAGCAAGGAAGGAAATAGAGAGGGCGAGTGAGCCCCCCGCAAGGATAAGGGTAGAAGGTTGACGCAAGAATATAGGAGAGGATAAACACTTGGGAGCGCGTCTCGTCCTGGCGTCGAAAAACATTTCCCGAGGTCCTTCAGACCGTTAGGATAACACCGCATCTCAACCCGCGTTCATACTACCGCCGCCGCGGCGTGGGTTCAATTCTAATGTGCGTTCCGTGAACTATGGAGTCGAAGGCTTCGGTGTGCCCGCGGGTTGCGGCGGAACGGCGAATTTCGCGTCGTTCAGAGGAACGTTTTGTTGAACCTGCTCGACTTGGATCGTGAATCGGTTCCCGGGACGCGCCAGCGTCCACCGGAAAGGCACCTTCACACCATTCGCATCGCGATAATCCGCGTAGTCGATTTGCGTCGGGTTGCGTCCCAGAGGAGTTTCCGCGTAACGGATAAGACGCAGCAGCAAGCCTGATTCCTTGTCCAAATATAAGCGCAGCGGCGGCTGGCCTTCGGTCTGCCCGGTCACGAGGTACGTGTCATGACCATCGATCTTTCCGCCACCATCAACGGTAAATTTCTGGTAGAGCGTCTTCACATGCGCGGGAAAATAAAGATCGGCATCGATGCGCGCCGCGTCGTTTTCCGCCGCGGACATCACATGCACGCGCCCCGGAATGCTGAGCCACCCCTGCTTTCCGTCAAACCCTGTGACGCTCTCCCCTCCTTTTAGATGCATGATGGAGATCCGCTTGTCGGGAGCTTTGGAATAAACCTCCACAGGAAAGTGCTCGGCGCCGAATGCAGTGAGGATTCCCTTTTGCACGCGGCTCGTGACTTTCTGGAGCGCAGCTACTCCGCCAATCGCGGAAACGTATTTGTCGAGAAGCTGGTCTGCGGCCGGCATCGAGGCTTTTACCTCGCCAGGCTTTTTCCCTTCGATTCCCGCCGGCCTGATCTCTTCGTCAGTAATGATGGGTGTGCCCACAGGATCCGCGGCGCCGCGGTGACAGGAATAGCAGGTCACCTCGCGGTGCCCCTCGAAATTGTCCTTGTTGATCGCCATCATCATGTTAATCATCTTGCGCGCGGTGACTTTGGACTTCTTGTCATCTTTCTCGAAGGCATGCTCCACGTGACAGTGTTCGCACTCTACTCCGAGCGAAGCCGCAATGAACTGCATCGCGGGGATGAGCTGATCGGCCGGTATGCCCTTGAGCGCTTTAATATTCTTGAATTGCTCTTCAGCAAGTTTGGGCGCGGCGGCGCTTGAAGCAGGTGCCTGCGCGGCACCACATTGCGCTCGCGCCGGGGGCAGAGCAACGGTAAGGCCGAGCAATATTCCGCCCACTGCTATACAACTAATCAGACAATTTTGTCTCATTCGATTTGCGCCGGCAGTTAATGTGACGAAGGGACAAGCAATCTCGTTTCAAAGACTCCCTTAGTTTTTTGCGGGAAGGGCAAAAAAGTCAGGCGCTGATCTCGCCGCGCTTCGCCAGCGCCGTAATACGGTCCGCGGCGCGAAAAGCGAGTGCTTCGATGGTCATGGTGGGCTGGCCGCGTCCGGAAGTCACCAGGCTGCTTCCGTCGCAAAGGAAAAGGTTTTTTACATCGTGCGTCCGGTGGTCCGCATTGATCACCGACGTCTTCGGGTCATTTCCCATGCGGCACGTGCCGAGCAGGTGTACGCCAAATTGCTGTTCCTGAGCCGGAAAACTCCATTTTTTCTGCGCGCCTGCGGCTTCGTGGACCTCGTGGGCCCGCTCGATCAGCCAGTTGGTAAACTTTAGATCGTCCGGATGATCTTTGTAGGTCAAGCGGAGCGCAGGCAAGCCCCAGGCATCTTTCAATTCTGGATCCAGCGAGAAACTGTTGCTCTCGAGCGGCAGCGAAGTGCCATGGGTGGAGACTTCCATGGTGCGCGTGAAATCGTGCGCTAGGGCGGCTTTAAAATCCTTTCCCCACCTCGGCGTTCCGGGCGGGAGGCAACCCATCGCAAAACCGATGGGCGTGAAATCGACTCGCGCGTCGAGTCCACCCCCGCCATAGAACCCCATTTTTTGTGGGTCGAGCTCGTAAAAATCATGTAGCACGCGGCTGACGGCGTACCCCTTGTATTCGTTGAGGGGATGCTCGTACACCCCAAAGACTGGCGTATAGGTGTTGAACATCAGGTATTTGCCGACGATGCCGCTGGAGTTCGCTAAGCCGTTGGGAAACTGCTTGTTCGCGGAGAGCAAGAGCAGCCGCGGCGTCTCCGCGCCATTGGCGCAAACGATCACCGCTTTGCCTTTTTGCAGGTGCGCATTGCGCTTCTCGTCGAAATATGCGGCGCCCACCGCGCGGCCATTGGCGTCCGTCTCGATGCGATGCACGTAAGAGTTTGGCCGAATCTCGCAGCGACCGGTTTTCTCAGCCATGCGAATGGCCGTGGCAAGCGAACTGGACTTGGCGCCCACTTCGCAGCCGAAACCCAGACAGAACCCGCAATTGACGCAAGCGCTTCGCCCCGGGCGCGGTTGAGAAAGTATCGCCATCGGCGCGGGGTAGGGATGCCAGCCCAGCTTGCGCGCCGTTCGCTCGAATATCACCCCCGAAGACTTCACCGGTAGCGGCGGCATCGGATAAGGCTTCGACCGCGGCGGATCGAACGGGCTGGCCCCCGCCAGGCCGGAAACGCCAATTTCCCATTCTACTTTGGTGTAGTAAGGCTCGAGGTCCGCGTACGTGATTGGCCAATCCGTAAAACCGGTTCCCGCAATTGGGCCGATCTTGCTGCGCTCGATGAAATCGATTTCATGAAATCGCCAGAAATTCGCCGTGAAGTGTACGCTCGTCCCGCCCACGCATCGCCCATACATGAGCGCGCGCTGCGGCTTTGCTTTTTCCTCCGGCGTTTTGCGAAACGTGTTCGGCTGAAGCTCAGGATGGTTAGTGAGCTTGTTCTGTGCAAAGACTTCGATTTCGTTGTGTGTAAAATCAGCCTCCGTCAAGTACGGGCCCTGCTCCAGCACCACAACGCGAAAGCCGTTCGTCGAAAGCTCCTTGGCCAGGATTCCGCCGGCCGCGCCGGAGCCGATGATGACGAAATCCACTTCGTCGGAAGTCTTGTAGCGAGGTTGGTCGGCCGTCATTTCTTGTCTGCTTCTTTCGCCGCTGGTTGCCAGCCGGGATAGTCTTTGTCGTAGTACCCGAATGGCGGCTGGAACACGTGCTCGCGCTCGCGGCCAATGACCTTCCACCCAACCCCATCGTGATTTCCGCCGTAATCGGGATCTACCAGGAATCCGGCAATTGTATGCTGCCGCAATGTGCCAAAAAAATTCTGCGCGCCCGGCCGCGCCCGAAACGTTCCCTGGGTAGCGGGCGCGTTTTCATCGAACGAATGCAAAACCACATCCTGCTGTTCCGGGGCCAAACCGGAAAATTTAGACGCGCCCGGAAACATCTCACTTACTCTCGCCTGCAATTCCGGCAAACCCTCTCGGTACGTTTTTTGGTCACCGGCAGCAAAGGTCGTCAGGCCGCGATCGATAAAGTAGACGACACCTGCTTCGTGCGCCCCGGGAGTGTCAGTCGTTGGAATGATGCAGGCTGAAATCGCGTCAATTTCCGCTGCTTGTTCCGGAGTAAAGAATTCAAATTTGGGAGGCGTGGCAGATTGTGCCGCGCGGTGTGCGTGTGTTGCAGCGGACAGCAGGGCCGGCCAATTCGCAGAAATCCATGCCGCGCTCAAGCCCGTCCCTGCTTGCAAAAGGAAATTTCGTCGGCTAAGTTCGTTAGTCATTGTTTTTCAAGTAGCCCTAAACTTTCAAACTTTAGGCTGAAGCAATCTCTCCGTCAAGAAAAATAGACAGATGCGCGCGATTTAAATCCTTCATCAAAGTCCACGTGAGCCGTTGGCCGTTTGCTGAGTGCGGCGACGCTGGTGTAGGATGCCGCCCGGCACGAGACCACGGTTCCATTTCGCGAAAATGGGGCCGCTTTGAGACACTATTGGAAACCTATGGCGACCCTTTCGGGAGCAATCGGTACAGGAAGCAAGTGGCTGCTTGACAAGATTGTAGGCGTTCTAGCGGCCACGGGCGTCAATCCCAATTTCCTGACGTTTCTTGGCCTCGTTGTGAACTTTGGCGCCGCCGCCTCTTTCGCCGTCGGCCGGTTCTTCTCCGGCGCTCTGATTATCTTCTTCGCCGGCTTTCTGGACATTTTGGATGGCCAAGTCGCGCGGCGGCAGAATCGCGTGACCGCCTTCGGCGCGTTCTACGATTCGACGCTGGATCGCTACGCGGACATGGCTTTGTATATGGGGCTGCTCGTCTACTATTCCGTCAGTGGCCGGACTCCCTATGTGGTGCTGGCCGCCGTCGCCACGGCCGGGTCCGTCATGGTCAGCTACGCCCGTGCACGCGCCGAGTCGCTCATTCCCCTGTGCAAGGTCGGCTTCATGGAACGCCCCGAGCGCCTCGTCCTGCTGATTATTGGAGGCCTCTTCAATCGTATGGGGCCGGTGCTCTGGGTCATCGCCGCGGTTTCCACTCTCACCGTCATTCACCGCATTGTCTTCACTTGGCAGGAAACCCGCGCCGGCCGCACCCTCCCAGGAATCAAGCTCTCCCTCTAGCCCACTCTTCTTTCCAACTCTCGCACAAGTAGATTCTCATCAAGTAAAGAAACAGGATACTATGGACACGCTTGACATGCTAAGCGGGTATATCAAATCCTTGACTCCTATCCCAAAACTAGGATAATGAAGTGTCAAGACCAAGGGCTCCAGGAGAATCGCCGCTCTTCTGGATCGGCACCAGCAAGAGCGACCTACTTTCTCTCCCGAAGCGGTTCAGGACCGCATCGGCACCGCTCTTAGCGTCGCTCAGTTCGGCGGGAAATATCCAAGCGCAAAGCCTTGGAGAGGCCAGGGGCCGGGAGTCTTTGAGATTGTAGAGGACCACCGAGGCGATGCTTATCGGGCGGCCTACACCGCGAGGTTTCAGGGAGCCGTCTACGTGCTCCACGTCTTCCAGAAGAAATCGCCCAGTGGAATGAGAACACCCAAGCCGGATGTCCAGCTAATTGCTCGGCGGCTTCGCTTGGCAAAGCAACATTATGAGGCGCAACATGGCAAGGACCAAAAACAAGTTTGATGTAATTCCCAGTTCCGGCAACGTCTTTGCTGATCTTGGCCTGCCTCGGGCGGATGAGAAGCAAATTAAGGTGCGTCTGGCCGTTGCCATCAATCGCATTCTCCACAATCAGCGGCTTTCTCAGGTAAGGGCCGCGCGGCGCCTACATATCAACCAGCCCAAGATTTCCGCGCTATCTAACTACCGCCTGGACGGGTTTTCTGTCGAACGCCTCATGAACTTCCTAACCGCACTCGACCGCGATGTCGAGATCATTGTCCGTAAGAAGCCCGCTTCCCGCCGCTCCGGCAAAATTCTCGTCACCGCCGCGTAGCAGCTTGGCCATATACGTGCCAAACCCGCCAGAAAATTCACCTTGACTTCTTTCTACCCTAATATATAATAACTCTTGTAGATAACTCCGCTTGGAGTGCGGGAGCTTGCTCCCGCTTTTCTTTTTCAAGCCAGCCGTTTCGGCTTTTGCCAATCCTAAACAACCAAAATCGCACACTTTAGAATCAATGACTTACGAAATGCAAATTCTGTAACTCCTTTCCTTTAATATTCATACAAATTGGTGGGGGTGTACGGGGCCCTACACGCGGAAGAAAACGCTTTGTTGGCTAGCCCAATTTCGCTCCGTGCCTCGGTGGCGAATCTTCTTCCACCTGTCACGGAACACGGATCACTCTACCGTTCAACCACTGACCTCCTGGTCTCTCTCGTGGGCTTCTTCTACGGGTGCGGCGATGATTTCGCGCACCCGTTCGCGTAGCGCCGGCACGTCTTCTTTCGTCAGTCCCTCGGTTTCGATGGTGTCGTGCAGATGAACCTTAATCTTTGCCGGCCACAGCATCCAACGGCCCGTGCGGTGATGTTGAAATGATCCCACCAGACTGACTGGCACGATCGAAACGCCGAGCTGCTGCGCCACGCGGAAGCCGCCGTCTTGAAATTGATTCACGTGCCCGTCGCGTGTGCGCTTGGCTTCCGGAAAAATAATCAGGCTGGTGCCGCCATCGATGGCGCCCTGTGTCAGGCGCCACATCCGCTTCAAATCCGATGGGCGTCGCACGTTCGGAACGGGGACATTCCCGAAGCGCTTCATCAGCCAGCCGTACGCAGGAATCTTGAAGTGCGATTCCAGCTCCCATCCGCGCACAAACTGCGGGATCGCGCAGTAGAGCATGAAGGGATCAAAAAGATTCACGTGATTGACGAAGAAAAAGCACGTCCGGCTGGCATCGAAACCTGGGGAATGCACAGCTTCCACGTGAGCGCCTGCCAGGAATGCGATTCGTTTGCAGAAAGTGCGCTGCAGCCAATCGTGTTTGCGCGCATCCAGAAAAATTCCCAGCAGCACCAGCAAGGGCGCAACGATAAAAAAATGCAAGCCGCTGACAAACCAAAGGATGGCGCTGCGGATCGCAAGCCAAGCCTTTTTCATATGAAGACGTCCACCGCCGCGGGAACAATGTCCAGAAAACGGCACACCAGCGTCGCCACTTCGCCGTCAATCATGATGTCCACAGGCGCCGGCGCTTTGAACTCGACGTGTCGCACCGCGCGACGCGAAGCGAGCGGATGCTTGATATGCGAGCCGTCATAAAGTCTCGGCAATGTCCGCAGCAGTCCCAGCCTGCCGATCGGGCCCCAGCGCACAAATTCAATCAGTCCGTCGCTGGTATCCGCGTCCGGCGCGATAAGCATCGTGCCGCCCGTATACTTGCTGTTGTTAAACGCCAGGAACAGCGAACGCCGCTCGTCCCAATCCGCATCGTCATCGCAACGCAACGCGAACGATCGGCGGTTCAACTGCGCCACGCGGACAAAAACTCCGAGCAGATATCCCAGATGGCCCAGCGGTTTGAACGCGCGATTTGTGAGCGCGGCAACGTCCGCGGTGAAACCAATGCTCAAAAGATTAAAAGAAAAGATTTCGCCGCCCGCGTGCGTCAGGCGAATCAGATCCACTGGACGCGTGCGGCCTTCGCAAAGCGCTTGCAGCGAAGCACCAGAGTCGTCCTTCGCAAAATCGCGCAAGAAGGAATTGCCCGTACCGAGCGGCAGAAAACCAAGCGCGATGCGTTGGACTGCGCCGCGCCCGGCAAAAACGCCGTTCAAGATTTCGTGAGCCGTGCCATCGCCGCCGACGGCTAGAAATCGCCGGTAGCCCTGATCGTAGGCTTCACTGGCAAGTTGCACCCCGTGGCCCTGGGCTGTCGAAGCGATGACGTCGATCTTCAACCCTTTCTCGCGCAGACGCGCCAGAGCAGGTCCTGCGAGTTTCGCGGAGCGGCCGCCACCGGCGGCGGGGTTGACGATGGCGAAGAAACGATCCATTGGAAGCGAAAACGAATCCGAAATTCTAACTCCTGCTTACCCAGCTAACTCTCAGACTGTTTCTACAGCGTCCGAATCGCAGCGCTGCTGTCCAGCTTCGCCAGCCGTTCTGCCAAATCATTGCGTTTGATCTTGAGGGCAGCCGTCCGCGGAAAGTCCTCATCCAGCAGAACGACCCCGTGGATACGCTTGTAGTTTAGCAGGCGATTGTTGCGCGTGCTGATGTCCAGGCGCAGTTGATCCGTAAATTGCTGACCAGCCTCGAGACGAAGGACTAGCACAAGTTTTTCACCCACCATTGAGCGTTTGGGCCAAATATAATTCGCAGCGAAAACGCAGAATTCTTTCACCGCAATGCCTTCGAAGACTGTCTCAATGTCTTCGGGATAAATGTTCTTGCCCTCTTCGGTGACGATCATGTTTTTCTTGCGGCCGGCAAGCTGCAAATGGCCTGACCCGTCCAAGTGCCCGAGGTCGCCGGTCATCAGCCAGCCGTCAACGATGGTTTCCGCGGTCAGTTCGGGATCGTTCAAGTAGCCGGCCATCACCGTTTTGCTTCGAACGGCAACTTCGCCAATGCCATCGTCAGCCGGATTCACGATGCGCACTTCCATTCCCGGCAGCGGCTTGCCGACCGTGTCCGCCCGAAACGGTTTCAAATCGTTGACGGTGACCGCCGTACCCGCTTCGGTCAGGCCGTATCCGTTGGCGACGGGAATCCCGAGGTCGTAGAAAAATTGCAGCGTCTGCGGTTCGGTGAAGGCCCCGCCGACGATAATGGCGCGGAGTTCTCCACCCAACGCTTCATGAACTTGCTTGAGCAGGCGGCGGCTAACTCCAAGTCGCGGCCTGCCCTTCGTAAGCGCCTTGTTGACTCTGACAAGGGCGTTGAAGACTTTCCGTTTCCCCGGTGGCAAGGCGTCAAAACGTGCCTGCAAGCCCTTCTGCAGGTTTTTCAAAACAAGGGGAACGAGACTCACGTACGTGATTTTGTATTTTGGAAAAGCTTCGCGCACGTATTCAGGACGCAGCGTGCGCAAATGAACTACCGTTGCGCCGCACGTGAACGGCCCGAAAAAACCAACCATGAAATCGATGGCGTGGTTCGTCGGCAGAATACTGAGATAGCGAACTCCGGGCCAGAAAGGATAAATCGAAGTGAGCGCAACGCACTGCTCCAGGTAATTTTCGTGCGTCATCATGCAACCCTTCGGGCGGCCGCCCGTCCCGGAAGAGTAGACGATACAGGCGGTGTCTGAGCGTTTGCGCGCGATAAAAACAGGTTCCCCCGCGCCGCGAAATTCTTCCCAGCGCAGCGCGCCGGCGAGATCGGCGTTTGCCGGTGCTTCGGTGACCAGCACGTTTTTTACGTTCGTTGCGGCCCCGCGGCCTGCCGAGGAACTGAGTTGCCGCCAAATCGGATATTCCGTGATAAGCACGATGGCGCCGGAGTGCTTGAGCAATTGCCATTGCTCATCGGGCGTGAGTTTGTAGTCGAGTGGAACTAGAATGCCGCCTTCGAAAAAAATGGCATAAGCCGAAATCAGCCATTTGGATTGATTCGTCATGATGATGCTGGCGCGATCACCGGAGGCGAAACCAATGTCCTGCAAAGCCTTGGCTAGTGGATGCGCGCGTTCCTTGAAATCGCGATAAGTCAGCCGTTCTTTTTCGCGTTCGCGGTCGGATTCGATCAGGCACACTTCATTGGAAAATTGCTCCAGCGAGTCTTTCAGCGCCTCCCCTATGGATTGATATTTGGAAAGGTCCAGCATTACAGGCGGGACTGAATCCGCTCAGCCAGGGTCTGGAAGTCGCTGACGCCCTGCACTTCATAGTCGGGCAATTCGATGCCGAAATGGTTTTCGAGGCGGGAGAGCATCTCCAGAGTCTGCAAGCTGTCGATGCCGAGTTTCTTGAAAAAATCGTCTCCAGGCGCGAGCGAGCCGGCGGGCATTTGAAAATGTTTTGCCGCCAGCTCCAGCACTTCCTGGGTGGTTTGTTCCAGCGTTCGCATGGAAAGGTAAATCTATCATTCCTGCTTTAGGAATGAAAATTCTCTACCCGACCGCGATACAGTGTTTTGCCGCGGCTTTGAAAGCGCTCCTAGAGCAAGACCAGACCGCGGCGAATGCCCATGGAAACAGCTTCGGTTCGCGTGGAAGCGCCGAGCTTGCCCAAAATCGAAGCTACGTGGAATTTCACCGTGTGATCGGAGATCTTCAGACGCGCGGCAATTTCTTTGTTGACGAGCCCCGCGGCCAGCATCTGAAGCACTTCACGCTCGCGCGGCGTTAAAGGCTCGGGCAACTCGTCGAGCGCTGCGGGCGCGCCCACAGGCGCGGGAAGAACAGTTTCCAATTCGGCGGGGTGAACAACGACCAGCCCTGCCGCAGCCGCTTCCAAAGCGGAGCGGAGTTGTTCTGGTGTGACTTCACGAGGTAAGACGGCGCGAACTCCGGCGCGGAGCGCCCTCGAAAGCCAAACGGCCTTTGGCTGCTCCGATAACACTATGACTGCATATTCTTGAGGAACTTCGGCGTCCCCAAGTGCGTTCAGCAACTCTTCGTAAGTATCCGCTGCGGCTTCGACTAGAACGACATCCGGCTCAACGTCGGCGAGCTGGCCGGAAATAGATTCAAAATCTGGCGCGCTTCCCACAATGTCGACGCGGCTATTCGTCAGCATGCTTTGCAGGCCGGCGCGAATCAGCGGCGAAGCTGCGACGATAAAAACGCGAATCACGCGGCGATTCGATCCTTTGCTTCGTTCGAATCTCCCAGTCGCACGGTCACACGCCGGACTCGTGAGTAGTCGCCACGAAGAAATTCGAGCCGCAGCAGGCGGAGGCCTTGTCCATCTATCGCTCTGGCAAGATCGTCGAGGGAGAGAAAAGGCTTTTCCTCCGTGCCCAGCAAGATGTCCCCGGCCATGAGGGACGCCTGGTCGGCCGGACTGCCTGGCTCGACTTCAAGCAACAGCAGCCCGAACGTGTGGCCATGGGCGCGAGGCAAGCGCACAGGATGGACGGCAACTCCCAGCCACGCGCTACGCGGTCCGCCCGTAATAAAATCCCGAACTGCGTTGCTCGGAATGGCAAGCGCCAGGCGTCCGGCAACCATGGTGTTGACGCCGATCACATGACCGCGGGCATCGGCCAGCGGCCCGCCGGAATTGCCAGGAGCGAGGCGCACGCTGGCCTGCACCCAGGTTTGGGAGCCAAGCGCGCGCAACGGTCCGATGGCGTGAATCACTCCGGTGGTCAGCGCGCCAACAAAGCCCATCGGGTTGCCGATGGCAATAGCAAGCTCACCAGGACGCAGTTGCGACGAATCCGCCGGGCACGCCGCGGGCAATTCGTTCGCATCGATGCGCAACGCCGCCAAGTCGCGTCGTGGATCGCGAGCCGTTACTGCTGCGTTGAACTCGCGTCCGTCCCAGAGCTGTACGCCGACGTTCGCGCCACGCACCACGTGGGCGTTACTCACGATTGTGCCTTCGCTGGACCAGATCACGCCGGATCCGCTCCCGCGGCCTCCGGAATGAATCAGGACTGTCGAGCGGCGAAGTTGTTCGGCGACCTCACCAAATCCCGCGATGGCCATGGTCACTCTCCTCCGTTGGCGCGCTCACCGACAGAAATAGAAACGTCGCGCGCGACGCCTCCGCGAACAATCCTGGCGCTCAGAGACTTGCCGATGTTTTCCGCCTGCAAGTGAGGCTGGACATTTTCAGGACGCGAAACGGACTGCCCCGCCAAAGACACTAGGATGTCGCCGATGACGATTCCAGCTTTGTGGGCTGGTCCATCCGTCTCGACTTCGAGAATGATGGCCGCGGTCTTCTCGTTGTGTTGCAACGATTGCCGCAGATGATCGGGAAGACGCACAGGCTGAAGGGCCACGCCGAGATACCCGCGCGGGATCCGGCCTTTTTTCAACAAAGTTTCGGCGACGCGATCGACAGTGGCCGCTGGGATGGCAATGGCGCCGAATCGCGCAAAGCGCGGGGATGCAATTCCCAGGACTTTACCCTGCACATCAACCACGGCGCCGCCGACTGCTGTGGGTTGCAAGCCGACATCAAGCCGGATGTATGGGGCAAGCGAGGAGCCTGTCCACGTACGGCGTTCAGAGACAACCAGGCTTACAACTCCCAGTGCCGCAACGGGACCGCTGGCGCGCGTCCGCCCCACCACCAACGTCAGGCTTCCCGGCTTGATGGTTGAGGTATCACCACGCTCGATGAAACGATTGCCCGCCTCCGCACACTTTAGGACGGCAAGATCGGTCGAAGGGTCGCGGCCCGCGAGAGTCGCAGGCACAACGCGCCCATCGGGCAGAGTGGCTTGAATATCTTCATCGCGGCGAAGCGCGTGTTCCGCCGTAACAATGACTCCATCGCGCCAAATGACGCCGCTCGACGAGCCGCGCGCCTCGGTGTGAATTGCCACTACGGACGCCGCCGCACGATCTGTGGCCTGGGCCAACGCATTTGAAAGTTCAATAAGTTCTGATGACATTTGCTACCTCCATGAACAAGATGCAACAGGAACAAGGGCGTATACATCCGCCGATCGGGTAGGTTGGGACTGGTATTTCGGCTAGGTGAGGAGTGATTCGATTCGAAATCTACGGCAGATACGGCATTGGGCTGGAGCTTTCGATAAATTTCTTGAGGGCTGCCATTACTTCCGGGCGAGTAAAGAGTTCGCAGAAAAGGTCGATTTCGCTGCGAAGCTCGTCGCAAGGAATGGGCTTGATGAATTTTTTGGCGGCAGCGCGAGTTACCGCGTCGTACTTGGTAATTTGCGCGGCGGTCGAGCGGGCGATCCTAAGCGCTTCGCCTTCACCGGCAAGTTGTGCCACTAGGCCGACGGCTTGTGCGCGAGTTGCGTTAACCGTTCGTCCAGTGAAAAGCAAATCCCTCACGAACGCATTGCCTAGATCGCGTTTCAAGCGCGGGATGCCACCAAACCCGGGAATGAATCCGAGGCGCAGCTCAGGAAAAGCAAAGCGCGCCATTTTGTCGGCGATAATCATGTCGCAGGCCAGGGCCAGCTCAAGCCCTCCGCCAAGACAGGCGCCATGAACGGCGGCGATGGTAACAAATGGAGCTGTATCGATCGCGTTCATAACCGCGTGGATGCGTTCGAGAAATGCGCGTATGCCTGCGGACCGTTTTTTCGCGGGAACTGCCGCCGCGGTCGCGTACAGCTCGCGTAAATCTCCGCCCGCGGAAAAAACAGATTTCCTCGCGCTGGCAATAATGCAGACGGAAGTCTCGGGCGCCAGCGCATTAAATGCGGAAACGAATTTTTCCAGTTCCGCGAGCATGGCCGTGCCAATTTCATTGCCAGGCTCATGATCGAGCGTCAGCTCGACCACGCCTTCGCGCCATTCCCAACGCAGCGTTTTGCCGCTGAAAGTTTTCATGCGTGCTGCCTGTTGGCCGCTTCACCCGCGCTTTTCAAGTCGTACATTGCGTTGATTTCCGAAGCATAGCGCGCATTGATGGCGTCGCGGCGAAGTTTGCCGTTGGCGGTAAGCAAACCGTTCTCCAAGGAAAACATATCGCCGACAATCGTGAAATTACGAATTTGCCGATAATGGGGGAGCTCGGGATTCACGGCATCAAGCGCTCCCTGAACGGCTGCGGACTCGACTTCGCCAGTTACCAAGGCGCACAGATAGCCGCGCCCATTTCCGACCACCACGACCTGGTGCGCGGCCGGCAGTAGCCGCGCTATTTTTTCCTCGATCGGCTCGGGCGCAATGTTATGTCCGGAATTCAAGATGATCAGGTTTTTGATGCGCCCGCTGATTCGCCAATTCCCGCGGACGTTGACTTCTCCCTGATCGCCAGTGTGGAACCAGCCGTCTTGCAGCACGCAAGCGGTTTCTTCTGGGCGGTTCCAATAGCCAGGAAAAACGTGTGGGCCGCGCACGACTATCTCTTCATTGTCAGCCAGCTTCATCTCGATTCCGGTGATCGCCGAACCGACGTAGCCCGGCTCGACAGGAACGCGCAGGTCATCCAGCGTGCAGATGCCGGTGGTTTCTGTAAGTCCGTAGGCCTGCAGCACGGGGATGCCAAGCATCAGGAAAAATTGCTGCGTCTCCGGAGCGAGCGGCGCCGAACCGCAAATGAGCGCGCGCAAGTTAGGGCCGAAGCGCTCGCGAATCTTTCGAAAGATCAGCGCGCGGCCAAGCGCAAGCCACATTGCATCGAGTGCGCGGCCGCGCCCCACGTGCTTCCGCTGCCAGCCGATGCGCGCTCTTGCAAAAAGCGAACGGATGACCGCAGGCCGCTTGGCGATGGCGTCTTCGACCCCGCGCCGGACGCGCTCCAGCAGTGTGGGAACATTCAGGAAATAATTGGGTGAGGCCAGGCGAATTTCGTCCGCGAGCTTGTTGAGATCCGTTGACAGGGTAAGAACACTTTCGCGCGTGAGACAAGAGAGCAGCAAAATCGTGGAGGCCGCAAAATTGAATGGCAAGTAATGGAAGACGCGGTCGGGTTCGTGGGTCGCGCCCATCAGCTGATCGAGGCGTTCGGTGGTGCAGGTGAGCATGTGCGTGAGGTTCCCAGCGTTCAGGCAAACGCCCTTCGGCTCTCCGGACGTGCCTGAAGTGTAGATGATGGTAACGATATCGCTGCCCTGGCGCGGATTCGGCGCATCGGGAATAGGCAGTTGCGGCGTTTCTGTCTCGCGTAGGACTTCGTCGAAAAGCACGCGGCGTGGAGATTCAGACCACGCTTGGGAGACACTTTCGCCCAGTGCGGCCTCTCCGACAAAAATCATCCGCGGCTGACAATCCTTCATCATAGCGGCGAGCTCGGCGGGCGCTTGTCGCGAATACAGCGGCACGACAATCGCTCCCTCGGCCATGATCGCCAGATGGAAAGCCGCCCAGCGAATGGAATTGGGTGCCAGCAGGGCGCAACGATCCCCCGGCTGGACGCTGGAACCTCGAAGGAAGGATCGAACGAGTTGAACCTGATCCAGGAATTCCCTGCCTGTCACGCTTACGAAGTAATCGCCGCGAATTTCGCGGAGAACGACGCGGCCATCCGCGCGCTTCAATTGGGCAAGAATCGTTTCGAGAAAATTTGCCATGAAAGGTTTAGCGTCTGCCCGCCCGATAAAAAAGGACCGCCCCTAAAATGCAGGTTGCTCCGGAATAAAAAATCAGGTGACAGACAATATCTCTTAATCGCGCATGAGCCTCTGATCCAAAGAGACACAATAGCTCGCCCCCGATCATCAGCGCGATTCCGGCCAACAAGAGGCCACGGACGAGGCGTGTGCTGATTCCGTGGTTTGGCTTGCGTCCGGCGGGAATTGTCATCGCGCAGCGGAACCGGCAGCGGAATGCTGCACGAGGGCAGAAGCGTCGTAGCGTTCGGCGAGCTGCCTCAAATTGCTGCTCAGCGGCGGCAGATAGTCTTCCCAAGAAAAAACGCCGGAGCGTAGCGGGAATTCGGGATAGGCGCGCTGCACGGCCTCCTCGAGAAACCCTCCCATGCGGGCCATCACCTTGAGATTGCGAACGGCGGTCCTCGCGACGCCGTCGCGCACGGAATCCGCCTCAGCGACTAGTGTCTCCATCATATTTAAAAGCTTGGGTTCGAGAGCAGGATCATCCACGGTGAGGAAGAGATGCGCGTGACCGCGCTCGTTCATCAGGTTGCGAATGCGCTCGTCCATGGTCACGCCCGCGGAAGCAACCTGCGCAGGCATGGTGGTCACAATGGCGTGGTAGCGGGATGAAACCACCAATGAACTTTGGCGCAGGATGCTAACGAGCTGGAATATGTCGTACTCGTCCGAAGTGAAGACAGGAACGGATGTGCTTCCGAGATGCGCGGCAAATTGACTGCAGGCGCGCGCGTCCAGGCGCTCCATGGCCACAAGAATCGGGAAAACTTTGTGACGCTCGAGGAACGCCGACGTGGCCTTGGCAAATGCGGAAAGATAGCGCGAGTTTTCCGCATCGACAGAAGGGCCCGATTTATGAAAATAAACGGTGCGATACTGGCTGTCCTTGTAAGCGCCGGTAGTGGCGAGCGCGAGATATTTCGCGAGAGAAGCTTTGACCGGCCACACGAACGGAAGAATCGGGCAAAGTGCGAGAATCGGCGTCTTCTCGTCCCAGCCGGCGTCGCGCAGCACTTTGCGGCCATATTCCGGCGGATGCGGCTCGAAAGTCCAGGCCGTGTCAGTGCCGAGTTCGGTGGGAATACTCAGCTTATTCAGCAGGGCCTGGGACTCCGCGCTGCGCGGGATGATCAGCGAATCGCTAACGTAGCGCGCGCACATGCGTTCGATGAGCTTGTCCATGTGCCCGGCTTCGCCTCCATATCCGACAGAGAGCTTATTCTCCGCCGAGGCGATTCCCAGCGAGCCAATCATCATGGTGGTGAGGGCGTTGGCGAATTTGCTTTTGAACATCGAACCTTCGCAAGCGATCACGCCGTGATTGGCGCGAACTTCGCGAAAGAGAAACGGTGGAAACACATCGGGCAGATGGACCTGGCGCGTGCCTTCAAAATAGCCGCGGGTGAGATCGAAATTCTGGGTCATGACGCTGAAATCCACGCTTTCCGCGCCCAGAACGTGCCGAACTTGGCGGAGCGTTTCCTGCACGCGCAGGTCAGACCCGGTATTGCGGTTACCGTTGTATCCTGCGAAGAGCAACTTCAGCTTTTCCCCGGGCGTCCAGCGCTTGCCGAGGCCAAACATCCAGCCGAAGCGCGTGATCTCAATCAAGGCGCTGACCCAGGCGACCAGGAGAAAGTCCGTCATGCGCGTGCTCTCCCTATCGCGGCATTTTTTTCAGCATTGAATGCGGAAGGCCACGGCCTGGCGGGAAACTGGAATTTATTTTCGCGGCTGTATTTCAAAAGCGGTGCTGCATAAGTGGAGAATTTTGCGGGCGCTTCGCCGAGTTCCGCGACGACGCGCGAATTGTCAAAAACGGTGTTCCAATCGAGATACGGCCAGAAAACTTTCAGAAGCGAAGCTCCGTAGCCTGCCGCGCCGCGGCGATTCGCCACCCAATTTACAGTAGCGGAAAAAGGCCCGCCCAGAGACGGCACGAACATGGGCCGCAGCATGCCTCCGGCTTGCGAAATAGCATCCGTCAGTTCCTGGTACGTTTGCGAGCCCGTGCCCGAAGATAGATGGTAGATGCCGTGGGCGGGCGCTTCTTTTTGATGAATCGTCACGATGGCCTTGCCGACGTAGTTCGCCGGTACGATATCGATTTTATCGTGAGGACGCAGCGGAAGAACAGGCATCTGCGCCAAAACGTGAAACGCCTGGACCATATCGAATTGCGAGGTCTCTGGGCGGCCGCTGTCACCCATGACGATGGCGGGGCGAAAAATCGTCTTGGGCACATCGGGCAGGAGTTGATTGGCCATATGCTCGCAGAATTTTTTGGTGCGCGCGTAGGGATCGTAATCGGAGTGCGACCAGTCGATCGCCGCGTCTTCGGTTATGATTTCGTTTTTTCGTTTTCCTGCGACGGCAACCGTGGAAACGTGTGAATAGCGTCGCAGACCGCCGCGATTCTGCGCGCGGCGAGCGAGTTGAATCACCTCGAGTGTGCCTCGCAAGTTGACGTTCAAGCACTGCTTCTCCGATTTGCGGTTCAGCGAAGCAGCGCAGTGAATAAGGGAGTCCGTGGTATCTACCAGCACATGATATTCGTCATCACCCAGGCCAAAACATTCGCTGGTAAGATCGCCGCGAAAAATGCGCAAACGGGTGTTGAGGTATTCGAAGAATTCGGGAAAATCGAAATGGAGCTGCAGCGAAGTCCAAAGCCGCTCGCGCGCTTCCTGCTCCGTTTTGGCGCGAACCAGAAGATTCAACTTGTCGGGGTGCCCTGTGAGCAGTCCGGCAACGAGATAACTGCCCAGGTAGCCGGTCGAGCCGGTTACGAAGATCGCCATAAAGGGTCGGAGGGTGTTGCCGCTTTGGAAAGTGCGGCTTCCCGCGCGGGTTCGCCCGACCAATCCAGCGCGCGCGGCTCGCGCGATTCGAGTGGGCGGCCTTCCATCAACGGATAGCACCAGCGGCGCAGCGCCGGGATATGTACGTTGATCCAGTAATCCCACCAGTCGATCGATTCCGGCGCGAAATCGAAGAGCGGGCGCTCTTCGGGCGGCAGTGCGGCAGAGAGCAGGCGCGCATTT
>WNFJ01153008.1_pt1 | contig 18821 bp, 31 predicted proteins | sample 5400461 | NCBI WGS metagenome assembly WNFJ01 (sample SAMN13153349, study PRJNA577476) | soil metagenome | isolation source: 115 cm saprolite on Douglas fir-dominated hillslope | place: USA:California | collected 2013-09-17
GTACTTCGATCAAAACAACGGCGTGTCGAGTTTTCAAGTCTTCGTGGGCGATCAGGTAGTGGATGAATGGATGGCAAACGACACCCTTCCCACTACAAAAATTGGAGGTGATTCTTCGACGCGACGGCGCATTCGCGGGTTGGCGTTACGCCCGGGAGACGACATTCGAATCGCAGGGATTCCAGACAGGGAAGAACACGCGCCTCTCGACTACGTCGAGATTCATGCCCCACTGGAATGAGATCATTCGAAACGGACGCAAGAAAGTGATTCTTGTCAACCACCGCTCGCGGAAACGGACCATTCTTTTTGCTCGCAGGCCAAGTAGCAAACGGTGGTTCAAATCTCTAGAGGAGAACTGGGGTGGCAATTCTTGCCACAATGATTCTGGCCCGTTGAGGCAAAATTCCGGAACCGCGACTGTTTCGCGAGTGGTGCCGCAATCGTTGAGCGCGGCCATTTGCGGCTGAGAGAGCGTAAAATCCCCGCGCGATCTGCACATTCTCCTCAAGCTACGCGATATTGTCGCGTCGTTCGCGACCGGGATTCGTCGAGGTTCATCGGACTCTGCCTCGCGTCTTGCAACGTATCTGTGTTAGTATGAGTTTGCGTGAACGCACAAATTTTTATTAGCGGTTCATTGGCGGTTCAGGCAGGACCAGCCGCCACTGCAGGCGCCGCAAACGAAGAGTGCGTTGTATCCAAACCTTGCAAACGCCTTATTTGCAAGCTTTTACGGTAAGTTGTTGATTCCACGGTTGGGGACGTAGTTCAGTTGGTTAGAACGCTGCCCTGTCACTCCACAGAATCCCACTGAAAATAAAGCACTTGGCCGCTAAGTCCTTTCGCTCGCGTATCCCGCCGTTTCTAAAAGTCTCCGCAGGTCTCACTTAGACTTACAAGAACTCAAACAAAACTCACACATGTCCCCGCCAGGCGCCCTGTGGAGGAGGAGATTCCACAGTAGCATAATCTAACTACTGTGTCAACAGTTAAGCACTTGCAAATATACGGTATCTCTGTGTATCATGATGCCGCAAAGCATTTCCGCGTGGTCAACAAGGCGGAGATGCAAAATGCGGCACGCCGTAACCCCGAAAGGTTGACGCGCCTTCTCAAACCGAAACCGAGAAGGCGCGTTTTTCTTTTTCAGGGAGGCTGATATGAACGAATCGCCAATGACCCTGCCGTCGCGCAGGTGCCTACGCTGCGGACACCGCTGGGTGCCGCGCATTGTGAGCCCGCCTTTGCGCTGCCCGAAATGCGGATCATCGCGCTACCAAAAGCCGCGACCCAAACGGTCGACCAGAGTCGCGTCATGAGCGAATACGAGAGCGCCTTGCTGCTGAAAGTCGAAGAGGCCTGCAAGCTCCTGAACGTGAGCCGCGCCACGCTGTTTCGCCTGATGGCCAACGGGCAACTGGTTCGCCGGCGCATAGGCGGAGCGACGAGGATCCCACGGACGTCGCTGGAAGCTTTTCTGAAGCGCGACCATGCGACGAAATAGGAAGCTAGCACAAATCGAACCGGAAGAAACTTCCGCTTCGCGCGCTGCCTACATGACCAACGAGGAATTGCTGGCGCGCGTGCAGGGCGCGTTCCAGAAGATTGCGGACGAAATGCCGTGCATCCTTGAATTGCGAGCCCGCTTTGCCCGCCAAAAACGAGGCAGCGCAAGTATTTGTGGCTGTCGATCCTGGGAGGAATTCTGCACCAAGCGCCTGCACCGCACTCCCCGTCGCATCCGGCAAGTCCTAGCGGCCTACACTGACGATGACGGGCCAGGTGCGAATGCTGCGGATGGAAAGCACGTCACCGCCGTCACCGTCCCAGGCGTTTTCCGCGTGCTGCTCGCAGACCCGCCCTGGAACTACGGCAATCGCAGTTGCAAGATCCCCTACGCAGCGGAGAATCATTACCGCACGATGCCGGTCGAAGACATTTGCGCAATGAAACTGCCGCGGATCGCAGAGAACGCGGTGCTGTTTCTGTGGACGACCACAGCGATGCTCGAAAAAGCGCTGCAGGTCATTGCCGCGTGGCGCTTTGACTACAAAACGAACTTCGTGTGGGACAAGGTTTTGCACAACGTTGGACATTTTAGTTCCGTCCGGCATGAGCTGCTTCTGGTCGCCACGCGGGGAAGCTGCCACCCCGATATTCCGACACTCGTTGACAGCGTCGTTTCCATCCCGCGGACGGAACACTCGGCAAAGCCCGCGTACTTTCGCGAGCTCATCGACAAACTGTATCCCTTTGGCAACCGCATCGAACTTTTCGCGCGTGGCAGTCTGCCTGAAAATTGGGCTGGATGGGGGAACGAGTTTGAAGCAAAGAGAGTAGGTGCGCGATGAGACATGAAAGCGACGAACAGTTTCTCGCCAAGTTTAGGCAGTACTTGTCTGAGCATGTTCGAACTGCGGTTGATGTTTGCTCGGTCGAACAAGGCGTATCCTTCGCCCGCATGATGAGTGAAACCATGAGCACGCCGCTGGCAGAGTTGACGGTTGCGAAAATAAAAGAATTCAAGCGCAACCTACGCAGGGATGCGAGGCTGCAAGGCTCACTCCGGTGTCACCGCGCCTTTCTCGCTATCCAGTATTTGATTGACTTTCGGAAGGAATGCGCCACAAAACTCCGCAGTAAGAAGCCGCGCTGATACTTCTTGAAAACTGATTCCAAATCGGGCACGTCGAAATATGCGAGTGGTGCATCGTTCGCGCAGTCCTTTCGCGTTTGGTGGTTTACACAAGCTCGATTCGTAAGGCAGCAGGACTTCGCGCAGGCGCTGGGAGTTTCCTTCGAAGCTCTGCAGCAATGGATGAAGAGCCGCGCTTTTCCGACGGACCCGTTGTGCGACAAATTGTTTGAGGCAACGCAGCTTCCCTGCTTCAGTTCTGCCGGCCGCATGGAAGCACGGCGCGAGCATGAGCAGAAAAAGGGTCTGTCACGAAGTGCTATCCAGAAACGAGAGAAACGACAGTTTCTGACCGCTGAAGAACATGCGCGCTGCCAAGCCGACCCAGAGCTGGCGTTTACCATTCGCGGTGATGAGTGGATTGCGTGTCTGGAATGCGGGCAGTTGCTTCAGCACATCCGCGACTTCCATCTGCGACAGCACAACATGACCGCGGAGCAATATCGCGTCGGACCAGACCCAGTCCATGCACGGTATGGAAAAAACCGCCCATTGGTCTCGAATGCGCTCGCTGCAAAGAAGCGTGCCGATGTTGTGGGCAAGGGATATCTGCGTCCCGATGCCGGCCTTGCGAATCTGCGGCCGCCCGAGAAAGGCCGCACCCCGTTGCCGCCTGAATTTTTTCGCAAGCAAGGCGCCAGACGCGGAGCGCGGAAGCCGGAATGGGCCAAGGACATTGCGGACGTCGAGTTCGTTTGGGCGTGGCTCATCGAGGACAAGTCCATCAGGGAAGTTACGAACGCCATCGCGGGGTTATCGCCAGACGGCAAGTTCACCATTGGGGGAACGCACGGCCGTTTAACGGCCATTCTCGGTATGCCCATCCGGAAAGATTTATTGAAAGAGCCTGACGCTGCGAACGTGTCGCGATCGGTAGAAGTCCTGCAAGAGTGCCGTGGCGACAGTGCAAAGTTGAAAAGCGAAGTCAGCCGTCTGTGCCAAGAGTCGCGCGAAGAGATTGCCGCGCAGAACAAGCGTGGCGGCGTCGCCATGACACTGCTCTGTTTGCCGAAGGTGTCCGCGTGGCTGAGCCGGAACGAGAACGAGAACCTATGGAACTACGCGGCCGCCGATGTGGCGCGCCGGTTTCTCGCGGACCGCGGCTGGATGCCAACGAAACGGAGGCACCGAAGAATGTTGCCACGTTTCCATGGCCCGGTGAAAGCATTACCCGAAGAGACCGCGTGGTTTGAGACTGGAAAGAAAGTCGAAGAGTTGGTCGCACAAGGTGCTTCCGTGATCGACGCGCGGCGCAAAGTTGTCGGCCAATACGAATACGAAACCGTGGTGCGCTACCATCTGCGCTACCGAAAGCATCTCAGGGCGCAACCTTCACCCAGTCAGTGAACTTTTGAGCCTGTCACCCTGACAAAGTTACAAAAACTAACCTTGTCACCCCTGACGAGGTTAGAAAACGTAACTTTATCCCATCCTAGTGGCGGAAAGTTCTGGAACTCTAGGGCAAGCGGACAGACCACCGCGCGGTGATGACGCGCGCGATGGCTGACTTTTGGTGGAAATGGTCCGAAGGCCCGACGCCTTTGAGCCTACCACAAGAGTCAAGCCCCGTCTGCTCTCGCCTGCATTGGCGTATGGCTACGGCCCGCTGCCCCGATGCCGTTTGCTTCTAGGTGGCTCGCACCGTGAGCATTCGAAAAAAAACAAGTCTGGCAACGCGGCAAACGACGAGAGTATGGTGCTGCTGGTCTCACCACAAACCGGTGCTCTCGCCGCCGCGGTCAGAGCGCGCACGTATGTCAACGGCGCGTTTTTTTTTGAAAGCCTTGCCCCCAAAGTGGGGATAAATGCGCTTCCGGCACTCGCTTACCAGCAACGCCCGCACGCGAGTGAAAGCGCACAAGGAAAGATAGGCGAGTGAACGACCGATCTTCCAATGGTGAGACAGTCGAAACCAACACCGGAGGAAGAAGGCGGGCGTGTGTCTGAGTTGAAAAAAAAAGAACGGGCTGGATTCTGAATTCCTTGTCATCAGCGAGAAAAAAGGCTGTGAAAAAAAACACGCGCGTGGACAAAAAACGCGGGCTTGCGCGTGGAAGGCGTAGGCGGTAAGGTGACGTGGTAAGCCAGAACAACGGGCAAAGAAATGGCTAATCCGCATCCACGAGTCGACCAGTTGATTCCCACGCAGTTCAAGCCTGGCCATCCGCCGGTGCCTGGCAGTGGTGGTCGCAAGCGGCCGCTCAGCACGGCGTACATGGAGCTGATGAAATGCAAAGCGCCGCAGGAAATCGTCGAAGCTATGCGCCGATTCGGCTGCAAAGAAGACGCAACCTGGGCTCAAGTGTTGGCTGTTGCGCTCGCGAAAGAAGCTCTGCGAGGCTCTACTTTTGCGGCAAAAGAGATTGCCGATCGCACGGAAGGCCGCAGCCCATTGCGCGTTGAACTACTCTCGCGCGAAGATCACGAAATAAATATTTCCGTCAGTTTTGAAGACACGAGCAAGCTGCTAAGCGCGCGCACACCGGCCATCGACGTGGCCGCCGAGTCCACCGAAGAATTGCCTGATGGCGAGCAATCAGAAGAATAAACGCGCTGCAAACAGGAGTGGCAAACTGCCACAAAACTCAAACGCAAACAAAAAACAGCGGCTAACTGATTGAAACGACAGCACGGACGCTGCCCTACCGATGCAGCGACGCTTCCTGACTCTTGCTGAGACTCTTCCCTGCCCCGCCTGAATCCTTCCTGTCAGGATGCCGCGTAGAAACTATCGCCGTCGCGTACAGAGCGGCTACAACGCGGCGCAACGTGCACGCTCGCGAAGACTCGCGCTGGCGGCGTGCCATGGGAAGCCAGCAGGATCAGCACCATGCGCGCGGTGATACTCACGACTTCTGAGCGGTGGGCAAGGCCAAACATCGGGCCCGTCGCTCCAGGTTTCGCAACCACTTTTCGGTTTTCCGCTGGTCAGTGTTCCTGAAAATTTATTTGCAGAATTTCTTGGTTTTTTCCCCTGTGGGTCCTTCCCATTGGACCGTTCTCGTGCTGTGATGCTGGAGGAGGTTTGTCATGGATGAGAAAGAAGCTCCGAAATGTCCTAGATGCGGAAGTGATAGTCCCATTTCCGAAATCGCAGGCGCCGGCAAGAGATGCGGCGCATGCGGTTTTCAGTGGAACGTTTCCAAAAATCCCGTCAGTGATGCCGTGCTGAGGCGCCGAGCCTTCGGTGTGCAGGGGAACTGGCGACGGCCGGAGAAATAGCGGCGAGCTTCTGCCAGTCGGAAGATTGGTCCTTGCTGATGCCATGGTCTTTGATGGTCGCAACGTTCGACTTTCTATCTCCACGTCCGCCCGGCCGACCCGCGAGTCGCCCGCGTCCCGCTCTTCGCAGTTTCGCGCAGCAGTTCTCCGGACCGGCGATGATGTAGGCGGCATTGTCGTGACGCTTAGGCTTCTCGGTAGCAGACTTCGTATTACGAACATTGCTCTGACCTGATTCTGCTTTGGCTTTCGTGTATTGATTTGCGCCCGTCCCGCCCACCTCCCCGACCGGCTGGATCGCCGCGCGAATACCAAAACTTAGCCGTCCAAAGTTGATAACTTTACCACCGTTGCGCGTGGCGCAAATCTCTGATTGTATGGGTGGTCATGCGTTGGTTTACACGAGCCACGACGGTCCCGGATCACAATCCACCATCACTACCACCGACACCAGCCGAGCTCCAGCACCTTGACGAACTTCGCCGAGCCGATCACTTGAACAAGCTGAAATTCGACGCGGCTAGCGCGGTGCGCCGGGATTACGAGCGCACGCACCGGATTTTGGATGCCGTCTCGATTTACAAGGGAAATGCATTCAAAAGAGTCGCCGCAGCGCAAGAGAATCCGGAGCTCGCAAAACTCTGCTTTGACGAAGCGCTAGCGAGACAGCGCTGGTTTGTGGGCCGGAAGGCGGTCTGTGATCTGGAGATTAAACTTGGAGTTATAAGATGAAAGTCAAATTCGGAAATAGGGAAACGGAAATTCCGATGGAGCTCGTCGACTTGGTAAAGACGGAAGGCGAAGCACTCACGCCGGCAAGCGACGACCTGTCCGCGAGAGACTACGAGCGTCCGAATCCGGTGCACGCGTTCGTCGCCAAAGCCGCGCTCAAGCAACAAACCGAGGGCGTAACAACAACCAGCGCAGACTTCGACATCTGCAAAGCAATTCTGGCCGACGCCGATGTGCGCGACCAAAAGCCGCCCGTCGTGACGTTGAGGAAAGATAGCAGCGTGCCAGATTGGAGCTGGTCGAGTCCGGTTTCCACCGACGCGCCGCTTGAAAAGCGCGCGCATGAAACGGCGAAGGAACGCTTCCGGGTGCAACTCGAAAAGTTCTTCGCGGGCCACAACGATGAATTTTGGGAAGCCCGCGGCGTTTGCGACCAAGCACTCGACGATGAACGCGCGGCGATCCTGGCCGGCGAAACCCTAAGGAGGCAGTCATGGCAACGGTAAAAGGACATTTGGCCGAACATCACAAACGCTCAGCAGTTTTCGATGTGAACGTTGCAAGCGAATGCGAAAAATTGCGGAAAGCGTTTGAGAATCTGGAAACGCACGCAGACAGCGGCGACGAGCTCAAGAAGGCCTTCGGAGATGCCAAGGCGAGCATCGGCAGGTTAGGCCAGCTTTTCAGCGGGCACGCGGCATACCACCGCGACGCGGGCCAGAACGTCGAGAAAAGTGCGGACGTTGATGACTTGGACAAACTGGTGCCGACGCAAATCAGCGGCATCGTGGATCCCAGCCGTGCGCCTAGCAGCGGGCGGCTCGTCCCGCGCTCGGGCCAGCCGACGCCCAGCGACATGCCGAAGGTGGACATGCAGTTCGAGCATCTCGTGAAAGTGGACGACTGAGGTAGCCGATGGCGCCCCCAAGCACGCTGGTAATCGTTTTGCAGCCGAACTCCGTCGCGAACAGCGTCAGCATTCCGATTAGCGCGGGGCTGCAACTTTTTGAAAGCAGCGGCCAGGGCAGCGCCGCGGATCAAGCGGTTCGCACGATTTTTCGCGCCGGCTGTTTTACTGATGGAAAAGGAAATTGGTTTTCCGCCCATCAGGTCATTTCGATCACCGCATCGTGAGCTGGACAAATGGCAACGGCGACGGCCCTGGTCGACAGTGCACGCAGCCTGGATTTGGAATTGCGGCGATGCGAGGAACAATTGTCAGAAGTGCGAACCAGCATTCTTGCCAGGCGCGAGCCGGAAGATATTCGCCGGACATTTCGGCGGGCGCGGGACGCTATGATGTCGGTTGGACGCTTACTGTTGAGCCACGGACAGCTACGCGATGGCAGATTCGCCCCGCGATTGCCAGCCCATGTGCGGAATGAGGCTCTAGATATGCTGCGTGAGGGTGCTGCGCCGATAGCGGTACAGAAGAAACTGGGGCTGACCGGTGTGACGGTGCAAAATCTGCGGCATCGCGAGCTGCGCGACCACCGCAACCTGCTACATGCCCGCAAATTGACCGAGGCGCAAGTTGCGGAGATTCGCAAAGCGGGAAACGGAACACTGCGGCGGGTGTTCGCTGAGAAGTTTGGCGTGTCCATTGATGTCGTCTCCAAAGCGCGTTGTTCGCGCGGGTCGTATCGGGAAGCGGTGCCGGTGCTGTCCCCAGTCCAGACCAGGAAGCGGCCAGGGCCTTCGACAACCAATAAGATGACCCTTCGTTTCAACGCCCAATTGATGGAAAGTTTGACAGAGATGGCCGAACTTACAAGCCCCAAGAGGCCAGGTATCCCAGAAATACAGTCTTATGTGATTGCCCTGGTCGAAGCGCAGATTGCGGACTTTCGATGCCGACGAATCCCTGCGGATTTTTTGCGCAACGACAAGACGCCAATCCCGGACGTCGACGACATCAAACCGCGTGGCCGATTTCGTGGCCGATTTAGCGCCGACGAACGAGAGCGAATCCACGCGCAACACGACGCTGGCGGCCTGACCCCGAAGGAAATTGCGCGACGATGGGGTTGTAGCGCCACCACGATCCGGCGCGCGCTGGACTGCGACTAAACGAGCGGAGGCGGCAATGGAGAAAAGGAATGATGGGAAAAAAGTAAGTAATCGCCAGCGGGAAGAAATCCTACGGCGATCCCGCGAAGGCGGCAAAGGCAACCTGCAAAAAGAAATCGCCCGCGACATGAAGCTCTCCCCGGACACGGTTAGAGCCATTGAAGCGCAAGCCGGCCTGAGGCGAAACCCAGGCCATGTTGTGAGCGCGGCAGAAGAGAAAGCCATCGTTTCGTTGATGATGGAAAACCACGGCCAACCGTACATTTCCGAGGCGCTCAAGATCCCGGTCGGCGCAGTCAGGGAAATTATGACGAAGTACCGTCACCGCCAAGCGCGGGGTGCTACCGGACACCAGTACTATTTCTCAAAGTTGGAGCTTCGCGCCATCAAGCGGGATTTGCGTGAAGCCCGCCGTGCAGTTGCCAGAAAATGGAAAGTGACAGTGCCGTGGGTCAAAGAAGTGGAGGCGATAGGAAGGCAAACTTACCGCAACGCCGAGCCGGCACCATTTTTGCCGAAGGTGGAAGACTTGCTGCGGCTGCTGCGTGCCTTGTTGCCAACCGGAATCCCGTTCGATTCGCGGCGTGACCCAGCCGCCGTCGAGGGGTTGATGCAGGGTGTCAGTACGTTCATCTCGCTGCCAGCGCAATACGCGGACGGCCTGCGGTCTCGGTTCGGAGTAGCCCTGTCGGAGCTGCGTAGAGAACGCAACGGCGAATGGATTCATTGATGGTGCAGAGCATCACAGAAACAGCCGAACTGGAATTACTCGGAGCGCGTGCGCGGCTGGCAAGAGTCTTGCATGAACTGGAACTTTACCAGGGGCGACACGACCATGACCACCACGAGTACACGTGGTTGTTAATCGAACTCGATGAAGCAAACAAGCAGGTCATGAAAGCCCGCCAGGGACTGGATGCCGTATGAACGCAAACGATGCGCAAGTGCAGCAAGACGAGAAAGCCGACGAAGAGATTTTCTTGGGCGCAATGGTCTTGCTCGCCGCGAAACGAGGAAAGTGAAGGAGCGAAAATGTCAAATTATGTTCAACCCGATTTCAGAATTCCGCAAACGGACCCCCGCGTCGGTGTCCAGGTCGAAAACCAGGGCAATCCGATTGCGCTCACTTGGCCCATACCACGTCACGTCGAAAAGTTAAGCGACAAAGACGACCCACAAGGAACGATTCGTGCGGGTCGTAGCGGACACTGAGGAGCTATGTCAGAACAAATTTGCTCGAAGTGCGGCGCGGCTGGCCCATTCACGATGTTGAGCGATGGCCGAAGATGCCAGCAATGCGGCGCCGTCGAAGCCCATCCGGCGCCAGGCCCGTACACGCAGCCAACCGACCCGCCAGGGCGCGCGTCCGACCCGCGCAAAGTCCACTGGCGCAACCCGCTGGGGATGTAATAAGCGGCCATCGAACATTCCAAACTAGCGGCTAGAATCCAAATCGCTTCTTTAGCGCGGAGGCGAGTAGCTCGCCGGCAATCGAATTCTCGGCTTGAATTGTGTCGAAGACTTTCTTCCAGTGTTCCTTCAGGTCGTCGTCGAGCCTGGCGGTAGATTCGAGGAGGCCTAGATACAGACCAGGGATTCTGGCAGCATACATGATTTGTCCGTTCTTCACAAAAGCTTGAAGAACTCGTTTCGCGTCGTGAGCCGTGAGAAGGCCAGCTAAAGGCATAACTAATTCCTCAAAGAGGGCCTCCGCTCTTCTGAATGACCCTGCCATTTCAAATCGTGACACGGCCATCCCAGCATATTCCTCAGACGTATTGGCACGGATGACTCTTGCAAGTGTCTCGAAGTTGGCGCTGTCGAGGCGCTTAATAGCTATCTCCTTGAGTGGCGGTACCCGTACTGCGTGTGGCAAGAATCTATTGGCGTCTTCGTCGGAAGACTTCTCGACGTAGGTTGCTGCCTTAATTTGGCCAGCGTGCCCCAAAAACTCCCAAGTGCCCTGCACGCTTGCAACAAAGAAAATGATTCTATAAAAGCGTTTGTCAGGCTGTGCAGCAACCAGTTTAGGAAGCAGGTCCCGGAGAATGCCTTCTGTCTGCTGGCGGTACATCTCGACGATGGCATTCAAAGCCGCAAACATTCTGGCCCGTTCGGTAGTCTTCAGCACTTGGCTAAGAACGTGCTTTGAAAGCGCAATCGTAAGATTTCGCACAAGTGGTTGTCGTGCGCGCGCCAAAGGACCAGCTCGAAAAAACTCGACTGCCTTTTCGGTATCCCAGGGGAAGTATTCCGACTGAATGTCTTTCATTATTCGATCAAATGCCGCCTTACCTTGTACAGGTGGTTGCTCAAGCAAAAAGGTCACCGCATTCTTGATATGGTTGCGCGCGAGTTCTGCGGTTGCGCGATACGGCTCCGAAGAGGAGGACATGGATGGGTGCGCGCAGCGGTTCCGATCCTCTGATAACCGATTTAGGTCGATGATCTCAACGGGGGACAGTAGTTCAAATTGTTTTTGAGCTGATTCTAGGAGGGTAGTTTCAAACTCAAGAGACGCTTTCCAATTTCCGGAAGCGCGCGCTCCTTCAAATTGCTCCAGCTTGGCCTTGGCGGCTGCGTCGCCGGCCATTTCCATCTCGCGCAATTTGTCCAGAAAATCGTAAAGGACTGCAATCCATGTTGCGACTATCGATGAACGGAAAGCCCCAGATTTATAGCACGCCACTGCTTCGCGGATGTAGGTCCTTGCCGAGTCTCCACGGCAACGAAGAACGAGCGCATCTAGGTCGGAGAGTTCCTCTTGCATTGTTAAACCCCCAAGAGTTTGCTATTCGGCAATTGTGAAACTTAGCGCTAAGTTTTACAATGCTCCCATACGAAGCACTTCTTCACGAAAGCCAAGCCGCGAACACTCCATGACGCTCGACGAATACAAAGCCAAATACAAGCTGCGACAGATGGGCGGCTTCGGCGGCTACCCATGCGCAAACACGCTTCTGTGCGGCAACTCGCGGCGATGTAAGGCAATGCATGACGAGTGCCTTCCGCCAAAGCCGGTGCGCGACCATCATTCGGGATTCCGCGACAAAAACGGAGCGATCTTGGTCGTGTTCCAACCGTACATCAGCAATAATCTGGAAGAAATTTCAGCGGTGGCGCAGTCCTGGGCGGCCAGCAAGAACCTTGAGTGTCGCATCTCCGTCGAAGATAGCTGGCATCTCCCCGGCGAGACTGTGCTGGTCGAGTTTCGCAATCCAGCACACCCCGCGCCGCCATCCAGATTAGGATTAAGCGAGCATCATGGCCGATCCCGAAAAACCAGCGAGTTCTGATACGGGCGCGACAGACGGAATTTCAGCGCGCGACAAAGCAATGTTTGGACAGTCACTTTTGACGGCCGCACTAGATGAGGCGACCGGACTTCTAAAACTACAACTCGGCTTACAGACGGGTGCGGTTGTTCTCTTTGTGAAGATTCTGACTGATGTGCACTCGCCGAAGCTGGTGCTGGCAGCACTGGCTGTTTCCGCACTTTTATTCGGTGCCTCGGCGCTCTGGTGCCTGGACCAGTTAATTGGCTTGGTAGAGTTACGCGTCACAATGCTTAACCATTGGGCTGACGATAAAAGCCGATCCACGATGTTTGAAGCTGCATACAAAACGTGGCAAGCGAAGATACGCACGAGTGGCAAATTCATGTACCGGTCTTTTCTTCTGGCCATTCTCTTCGCGGTGATGTTCATTGTCGGCGTCTTAGTCACTCGCTGACGATTGTGTGATGTGACTACTTGCCGAGAAGCTCGAACCGCTCTACGCCGCAGAAGCGAAGGAACGGCAACGAGAACACGGTCGCACGGCTCCGGGCCAAAAATCACTTAGTCAAAAAATTGACTAAGCTAACGAAGGCAAGGCCGCTGAACGCGCCGCTAAGGCGAGCGGGTCCCCACAGACTAATGTATAAAGCAGCTCGCTGAAGGGCGTTCCGTCATCTCTCACGTGCTTTTAGAAGGGGATACGGATAGATGACCCCCAAAAGGAACGCCCTTCTTCTCCATCATGGTCGCCGAAGTCGGCGAGCATGGCGGGGACCACGGAAACCAGTACACCAAAGCAAAAACTGCCGATAGGCAAGGTGCCATGGGCACCTTGCCAAAGAAAAAGACGCACGGCACCAATCAAGCAGACCGCCTGCTGGGCGTGCTCAAACGCGATTACGCCAGTGGCAGGAAAAAATCACTGAAAAACAAGCGCGTGAGCAAGTGGTAGCCACCCGAGCGCAAACGACGGAAGGCACCAACGACCAAGGGAGACCAAAGAAAGGTGCCCATAAAAAAGTAGGCACCTTTTAAGCGTGGTACCAACTCTGCCACTCACCTAACCGAGCGCATTGCCCGCGACGCCGAAACCGATCCGCACGTCGCTAAGGTCTACGCCGACATGAAGGCGGGAAACCAACGACTTGAAGAATCCAAGCCGGCAAGGCGAGCGGACCGACCTGGAAAAAGACCGCCCGAACTTCGTTTCTAATAGAAACGAAGTTGCAAAACGTCCAGTTGGTACCACTACCGCCCAGGCTCTTCGCCGTCTGCGCAAGGACCGCCCGGACCTTTAGGGGTTCTTCGCAACCTTTTGCTGATAGAACAACTTAATTTCGTCAAGGACCAACTGCCTACGGTTTGCGTTCGTCATCTCGCGGGGATTCTTCCAGAGTTCATCAAGGAGAGCACACAACAGCGGGATTTCCAGGAATTCCGGGACAATATGCCAACCAGTAGGGCAATTGCCAACCGTTGGATTACCTTCGCACCTCTGGGCTAGCCGTCGCTTTCGTAGATCACCCTTAAACACGGCCGAGATTACCTGGTACCCGCCCTGGTCGAACAGCGTGCGTCGCTCTCCGGAGTCAGGCTGAAATTCGGACGTAAACAATATTTGTTTCGGCGGATATGGGTCCATGCCGCCCTCCTCCTAGTGTTTCGCTGCCAGCGTGTCCTTTAAAGTGAAGGGACCAACAGCTTGCCATTGCAGCAAGAGTTTTGGATCATCCCCTTTCTTGAGGATAGAGAAGCTGCGCTCAACCTTTTTAGTTTGTTTGTCAAAGGGCGCGAGGATCATATAGTCGCCGTAAGTACATAGCACAACACTTCCAGGTGCTGACGAGGGAACCAGAAATTCCGTCTTCCACATTGCCTCGAACCGGCCGGCACTCTGAGCTGCCGTGAGTGAGAACCAGGTCCAGATCCCGAAGGTGAATATCCGGCGGGTTCGGTCGGTAGTAAACAACCGATGCGCTAGCGTCGGTGAAGCACCATGAAAGCGCTTGTCAGACTCATGCAACTTTTCCATGTAAGAGGTTTTGTCGCGGTGAATTAAGGGAAGAAGGAAGAGCTCGGCCGCAATCAACAAAAAGAAAAGGAGCGTTGAACGCCATTCGTGCCATCGTCGTCCAAAAAACATCACTTGGATGTACAACAGTGCCGCCCAGGGAAGGATTGCCAGAATTCTCCGCAGGAGAGGGTTGTCACCGGCCGGCAAAAACTGAAAAACAAGAAGCACGAAGAGCCAAACCAAAAGAGCGAGGGACAGTATTTTGCCGCCCACCACAAACATTGTGGTCACATTCAAGGAAAGGAATTCCATTGGAATCGAAAAATAGCTGGCATAGCCACTAATGTAGGTAAGCGCGAGCAGGTAGGCTGCTACCGGAGCGGCGGCAATGAGTAGGCCCTCGGTGAACAAAGTTGATTTTGTTGTCTTTGTGCCGGCCGGTTCCGCAGTATCCATCTGGAACGTTTGAGCCTCGTTGAGTCGGGTTATCTCTTGAGCGCCCTTCGGAACTTACCCCCTAACTCGCGCGCAAGTCAACGCGAAGTCAAATGGAGCACTACGCTGCGAGCAAATCGCTGCGTAGTTCTACATGCGGCGAGCCAACACAATCTACTTGACACAGTGTCAGGTTGAATGCGATACTTGTGCCCATGTCGAAAACGTACACGACATCCGAGGCAGCGAAGTTGATTGGGATCTCCCGCGAAAGTTTGTACGTGTGGTTGAGGTCGAAAGAAATTCCTGAGCCACAGCAAATCAAACTGGGCGCGAAAACGCAGTATTTGTGGACCGCCAAGGATATCGAAGCGGCCAAGAAACGCAAAGCAGGAGGAAAACCATGAGCCGAAAGGAAACATTGCCGCGCGGCATCCATCGCCGAGTCTCAAGTTTAGTTATCTCCTTCGCCTATGAGGGCAAGGTCAAATATCTCTCGCTCGGCGATTGCTCGGTTGCATTCGCGAAAGACCAGCGTGCCCTGATTCGAAGCGAAATTCGCAAGGGCACTTGGCAGCCGAAGCCGCCCGTTCGCGCGCCGCAACCGGCGCCGGACCCTGTCGTGTACGTCAAAGACTTGTGGGAGCCCTACATCCGGCGCTATCGCAACGAAGGCGGTAAGGATGAAGGCCGGCAGAAGATTTCCTGGAACCACTTGAAGCCCACGTTCGCCGAGCTGCCGGCCGAGAACGTGACTACCGCCTTGATCGGCGAATACATCGAGAGCCGCAAGCGCCAGGGCATCCAAAACGGAACCATCAATCGCGAGTTGTGCATTCTGCAGGCCATGTATCGTCAAGGCGCGCAGTACACCATGGCGAACGGCAAGCGCATGGTCGATCGGCTTCCCGCGTTTCCGCGGAAGATGAAAGAGGGCCAGCCGCGCCGCGGCTTCCTGAAAGACGACCAGTTTGCCATGCTGGCCGCCAGCGCCACCGAGCCATGGCTGCGCTGCTTCATCGAGTGCGCCTACAAATTCGGTTTCAGGAAAGGCGAACTGCTCGGACTGCGCAAGCGGCAGGTGGATTTGATTGACGGCTTGATTCTGCTCGAGGACACCAAGAGCGGGGATCCCCGCCAGGTGCCGGTGAACGAGACCATGCGCCAGCTCTTCGTCGAGCTGGTCCGCGGCAAGAGAGACGATGACTATGTATTCGCGCGGCCGGATGGCAGCGTGGTTGTCGATTTCCGCGATGACTGGTATGCTCTATGTGTAGCTGCAAAACTTGGAGCCTACGTTCCGGCGAAACGCAAGAACGGCGAGAGCTATCAGCGGTACGTTGGATTGACGCCGCATGATTTTCGCCGCTCGGCGATCCGCAACATGGTCCGCCGCGGCGTAGGGGAAAAGGTAGCCATGACCATCTCGGGACATTCCACACGGTCCGTATTTGACCGCTACAATCTAGTGGATAAAGCCGACCTGGTCGAAGCAGCCCGGAAAATCGAGGGCCAGCATAGCTCGATTCCGGCGGAAGAAACTCATACAGAACTCAAACACGTTACTGCGCGAGTTTTTTGAGTTTCCCGTAAGTTGTTGATTTTCCTATGCGGGGACGTAGTTCAGTTGGTTAGAACGCTGCCCTGTCACGGCAGAGGTCGCGAGGTCGAGTCTCGTCGTCCCCGCCATTCTTTTCAAAAGACTTAGTTCTACTTTTGAAAAAATGGCATGGTACACAAAAAGGTACACATTAAGCGACCCCTCGTGTCCCCACTGCTCGTTTTCCCTCCGGCAGAATCATCTCCACCACTTTCGCCTGCGCCCGCCGCTTCTTGCTGCTCACCGCGTGGGTGTAGATGTCCATGGCGTTACTGCTGTTGGCATGACGCATGAGCGATTGCAAGGTCTTCACATCTTCATCATTTTCCGCGAGCATGGTGGAGAATGTGTGACGAAAAACATGCCAGTTGATGTGCTTCGTTATGCCTGCCCGCACCGCAGCCGGACAGATATAATTCCGCATGACGGCTTCCGGCCACAATGGCTGTCGGCCTTTCATACGGGCACTGGCGAAGATCCAATCCTGCTCTTGGGCGTAAGGTGTTTCCTTTCGCCATCGCAATAGATCAGTGATGATTTCCTCGCCGAGCGGCATTGTCTTTTCGCTCTCTTCCGTTTTTACCGGTCCGATGTGCTGGTGCCATATCGACTTGCGGATATTGAGGGTGTTTTTATTGAAGTCGATATCACACCATTGTGTTGCAAGCACTTCCCCTCGACGCATACCGGTGGCGAGGAGAACGAGAGTGCGTTCACGCGGCGCCAATTCGGCAAACAACTTTTGGAGTTCTTCTGCCGTTAATGTGGAGTTCTTCTGCCGTTAATGGGACTACGATACGTTCTCTCTTGGCGCTCTGCCGGACCGCGCGAATGGGATTCGTGGTCATCCAACCGTAACGAACGGCATGGCTACAAATTGCACTCATGATATTGCGAATCTTTGCCTTGGTTCCGCGGCTGCGCCCAATTGTGCCCAGCCATTCCTCGACGTAAATCGCGATACCGCTGCTTTCCATGCTGTTCAAGAAATATTCGCCCCAACGAGGCACAATCCAACCGGTCAGATAGGATTTGTAGCCCTCCTTGGTCGAATAGGACTTTCGTTCGTTATTCTCTGAACCCAACTCCTTCAGGCGATAGTGATCCACCAGATCTCGAAACTTGCGAGGTGGACGTGCCTTCTCAGATGGGTCCAAATTAATATTCAACCGCAACGCATCGAGCTCGCGCCGTGCGTCCGCCTCGGTTCGCAATTCGCTCACCGGGCCGACTACAATTTTCATTGGTCGACGCTTGCCCTGTGGATCGGTCTCTCGCCAATGAAAGAGCCAAACCAGATAGCCACTCTTGCGCTTGATTTTCGTAAGACTTCCCTTCTGGTGCCGCACTCTCTTTCTCAAATCTGCCTCCTTTTATTCGGAGAGCACGGACGGCAAGACGAGTGCATGGGGGACGAGACACCGCTACCCGAATAGTTGATTGCCATTTGGCTTGGGAGCGGATGAGGTAAACGCAGTTGCGTAAAAGCGTCCGAGGATGGAGTGATAAGAACCTTGCTGCTTCTGGCGCAGCTACATAAAGTTCTTCTAAGGCCGTAGGTGACGATGTTTGAAGAACGGTCCCCATAGGATTCGAGTTCTCCGCTTCACTTTTCTCCCCTGTGGTCCTGTGTGGACTTACTCTGCGAGAAGTCATGATCACGCGCACTACAAATAGAGAAGAGAATTTGTCATCGCGTGAATTTCTTTGTCCAAACCACGAGTGCCTGGGAAAAGACACAGCTAGCCGAATAGCTGATTGCCATTGGGCTTGGCAGTGGATGATGTAAATGTAGTTTGGCGCTCCTCCTTGGCTGCGGTAATAGGACCGTGTTCCTCAGTTGATTCCTTACCATTCGCACTTGGGCGTTCCAACCATTCTTTGAATTCGGCATCCTTGTTGAAGACGAGCTTGAGCGCCTCGCTAACAACGTAAGACTCCGTTGAATCGAGAAACTCAGCGTACTTGTCCAGCTTGGTCTTCAGTTCTTCATCCAAGCGAACTTGTAGCGTTGCATTCTTCGGTTGCTTCGGCGGGGCTTTCAGAATTGACATGAACATTTCTCCTTGGTTGCAGGGGCGATTTAGTAATTGGCGCGTGCGAAGTTTGTTGCTCTTAGTCTTGAGCCGTGTCCCAATGCAGCTCTCGAAGAATTAATGGGCGGGAGCGACCTCGAAAAACTTTTTGGGCGGCTCGGAGCCGAAAAAGTGGGGTCGCTCCCGCCCATTTCCGACTTTTTTTGCCTGCTACTCTTGCTCCGTTCTCTGAACGCATCTTCCTTGCGACGTGTGTCTTGAGGAGTTCCGAAGGTGAAGAAGTTGCAATGACGGAAGTGCAGAGTAAAATTCTTACCTCCTTCACTTCAATCTCCGATAATTTCGCTTCCTGTCTCATCTCTCTTCCTCGGGACAGGAGCGAAATACTTGCATGCAACGAGTGTCTTGGGCTGGAGCGACCCGTGTGGTCTTTTGGCCACAAGCACTTGGCCAAAAGGGGGTCGCTCCAGCCCAGTCCGGTGTTTTCCTCGTGTCCAAATTCATCATGGTACGAAGGGCAACCTCTGTAATCCGTATAGCTTCGCATTGCCTTCGAGGCGAACGGATCGGTGAACGCGAGTGTGAACCGTGTCTTCCGCGCGCTGTTCACCATGTCCGCCTCTAAGCGTGCAGTGAAGATTGCTGAAAGTCCGATCGATCTCGGTAAACTTCTCGTGCCTTCTGAGAATTGGTGAGGCGGGAGCGACCCGGACGCACCGTGCGTCTTTATAATGGG
>WNFJ01273687.1_pt2 | contig 18819 bp, 15 predicted proteins | sample 5400461 | NCBI WGS metagenome assembly WNFJ01 (sample SAMN13153349, study PRJNA577476) | soil metagenome | isolation source: 115 cm saprolite on Douglas fir-dominated hillslope | place: USA:California | collected 2013-09-17
CCCGCAATCGGCCGCGATTGACTACGACGAGGACTGGGTCCTGGCTACCTCGCTCGCCACAGCCTACGCCTCTTCGTCCTTCCAAGACCTCGTCGGGCAGTTGTGGCAGAAGCGCGTCAGCCAGAATCTTGTGTCGTCGACGCGTGCCGAGCAGCGGATCGACCAAATTCAACGTGCCCCGCTCAAGTACAGGCAGGATCTGTCCAACACCGGCTGGCTCGGCACCCTGATCCCTCGATCCGGCCGGTCCCGACTCCTTGAGGTCGGATGTGGTCCCGGAGCCTTCCTCATGGCGGCCCGTCGCCAGTATTCAGTCTTGGTCGGTGTGGATCTCTCCATGGCCTGGCTCATCATCTGCCGGAAGCGTTTGGAGGCCGAGGGCATAGTGGCTCTGCTGATCTGCAGCGCCGCCGAACGGTTGCCGTTCAGACAAGACACGTTCGATCAGCTGGTCGCTTTCGACGTCATTGAGCACGTGGCCGATCGGGACCGGATGGTGAGCGAGGTGCATCGTGTCACTCGCCTCGGGGGGGCAGTGGCGTGCACGACCCCCAACCGCTTCAGCCTGTCTGCCGAGCCGCACCATCAGGTCTGGGGGGTCGGACTGCTGCCCCGCGCTTGGATGCCCAGCTACGTCCGGTGGCGAACCGGGCAGGAGTACCGCTTCACCTACCTCCTCTCGAGCTTTGACATCCGCCGGCTCTTCAGCCGGTACTTCACGGGCGGCTGCCAAGTCGTCGTCCCGGAGATTTGGAGCCAGGACATCGAGCATTTCGCGCCGCTCAAGCGTGGCGTGGCCCGACTATACAACCTGCTCATCCGGCTCACACTCTTTCGCACGGCCCTGGCCAATGTCGCCCCTTTCTTCCGGATCGTTGCCCGAAAGAACGCGGCAGGGAGAGCATGACTGGGCGTGACAACCCTCTTGTCGACGATCACCACAATCGGCTTCCTGCAAGCTTTGAGCATTGTTGCGAATGCCGCGCGCGCGAAGGTCATCGCTGTACTGCTGGGGCCCGAAGGTGTCGGCGTCGTTGGAATTGTCGATCAAGTGGTGCTGGTGGTTGTGAATATCAGTAGTCTCAGCCTTCCGTTCTCGGCGCTCCCCTTTTTGTCTCGATCCTACGGACAGGGCCGCGCGGCGTTCGAGCAGACTTACGTACGCTTCTTCACCGTCGTCGTGGTTTGCACCACTGCCGGCACCGCGGTCGCGGTGGCGATTGTCGGCATGCGCAGCGGCCTACTTGACGAGACCCTGCTCCGATATCACTCGCTGTTGATCATCGGGCTTCTCTCGGTCCCCGCGCTCGCGGTCATCTCCTTAGGCGCGAACACGATTGCCGCCGCCAGACGGCCATGGCAGTCTGGTGTGGTCGTCGCCGGCACCGCCACGGCAATCTTTCTGGCAGCAGTGGTGGGCATCTCAACCCACGCACTTGTGGGCGTGTACTGGGCGAATCTCCTCGCCTCGGTCGTGGTCGCGGGAGCAGTCATCGGCTACCTCCGGCGGCACCTGGGGCTCCCGCTCTGGAAGAGGGGGGCGAGAATCGTCAACGAACTCACGCGGGCCGATCTCGCATTCTTCTGCGTCAGCTACAGTTTCGTATCCTTCGCGTATCCCGTGGCATGGCTGATCGCTCGGTATGCGGTACTCCACCAATTCGGCGAGGCGGAAGCCGGCCGGCTGCATGCGGTGCTCGCCCTCATGTTGGGATTCGGCGCGGTCCTTCGTCCCGTCAACTCGCAGCTCCTGCTCCCCATCGTGAGTAGCCCCGGGGCCACCGATCGAAAGTTTTGCAGCACCGTCGAGGTCCAGCGGCGGCTGACGGTTGCCCTCGCACTTCTCGCGATGCCGCTCGTACTTTTTCCGCAGTGGCTCTTGACTGCCTTATATTCCACCGCTTTCAGGGCGGCCAGCCACTACGTCCACCTCTTTATCGTGGCTGAGATGATACTGATTCTGGGCGGAACGTACCAAGCACTCGTATTGGGCTTGAACGACATACGAGCGTGGGCCTTCTCGTACGTTCTCGGCTATGCATGGTTGGGCGGAATGTCCTGGGCACTCGGCACAGCCTATGGGCTCCCAGGCGTCGCCGTCGCGGCCATGAGTGCAGGCGTTCTGGTCTTCGTGTTGGGCCTATGGCGGCTCCAAAGTCACCACGGATTCCGCCTCCCCGCCGACCTCCTGCGCATGACAGCCCTCGTGGGCGCGAGCATCTTGGCAGTAGGCGAGGCGTGCGCACGATATGATGACGGTAGTGTGACGGTGCTTTTCGTGAAGATCGTCGCGCTGCTTGGCTCGGTGCCTGGCCTCGTCGGCTGCCTCGATCGAGAGGACCGCGAATGGGTCTACCGGCTCCTGACCCGTTCCCAGTGGAGGAGCACGTGAACCGTGTATCTTACTGGCGGCGGCGCATCCTCCGCCATGGAGCGCTCGCGGTAGCGAGCGGGGCGCTCACCGCCGGGGTCTTTCTCTTCGTGGCGTCTGAGTCTCCCATGGTCGGGTGGAGCATGGCCTCGGCCTATGCCGCGCTTGCGTTGCTGAGCGTGACGCTGGCGACCGGGCCGTGGAACGTTCTGTGCCATCGGCCGAACCCAGTCAGCACCGATCTGCGCCGTGACATCGGAATCTGGGCTGGTGGGTTGGGCCTGGTGCACGTTGTGTTCGGCCTCCAGGTGCACATGAGCGGACAGATCTGGCACTATTTCTTTTACCCGCCAGCCCCGCGCCGATTGCTGATGCGGTTCGACGCTTTTGGCCTCGCCAATTACGCGGGCCTCGGTGTGACCCTGATCTTGGCTGTCCTGCTCGCGCTGTCCAACGACCGCTCGCTGCGCTGGCTCGGGACGCGACGGTGGAAGCTCGTCCACCGTAGCGTCTACGTGGCGCTAGCCTTGGTGGTGGTGCATGGGGCCCTCTACCAGCTGACAGAGAAACGGAGCTTTGCGTTCGTCGCCTTGTTCGCCACGCTGGCGATAGGGGTACTGGCTCTCCAGCTCGCCGGCTTCTGCCACGTGCGACTGCGCGTGCATCAGCCGACCATCAGTACTCGGAGGGCGGGGCGGCTCAAGGGACGAGGGCGGATGGGGAACGTTAAATGATGGTCGCGGGGCCGGAGCGGGCGAGGGTGATCCCGGGGACTCGGTCCTGGCTCGCGGTGACCGCCGTGGGCCTGATCGTGCTCGCGGCGGCCTGTTCGCGGGCGCTCAGCACTTCGTTGCCGCAAAGCGACGGCGCGGCTGCCGCTGCGGGGCAGGTCACAATCGACCGCGGGCGAACGCACCAGACTATGCACGGTTTCGGCGCCTCGAATCGCGTTTGGGACGATCCACACGTATCCGACGCCCCCCGGACCAGTATTCCAGCCGCGGCGCGCGCTGAGATCCTCACGCGGCTCTACACGGAGCTCGGATTGACGCGTGTGCGGCTTATTCTCGACGGCGGCGTCGAGCCGGTCAACGACAACGACGATCCGCTCGTGTTCGACTGGTCGAAGTTCAATTTTGAGGGAAAACGCAACGACGCCCATGTGGCGTTCGTGAAAGAGGCGATCCCGTTCGGTCTTTCAATCTACTGTCCGGCTCCGTTGGCGCCCGAACATTGGATGACCGAGCGCAATCCAGACGAGTATGTCGAGTGGGCGCTGGCCATTCTTATTCGGTGGCGACAGCTCGGACAGGAGCCACCATTCTTCTCCGTACTCAATGAGCCCGGCAGCAACTGGGAGGACCGGCTCTGGTCCGGACGATGGATGCGTACGGTCGTCAAGCGGCTGGGGCCTCGGATGCGAGCCGCGGGCCTCAAGACTGAGCTGGTCGTCCCGGACGATGTTAATCCGACGGAGGCACATGCACGGGCCAGAACGATTCTTGCGGATCCGGAGGCCCGCCGCTACGTTGGCGCGCTGGCCTACCACCTCTACCGGGAGCCCTCGGGCGCCGATATGCGGGCCATCCAAACTCTCGCGGCCACGTATGGTCTCCCGATCTGGATGACCGAGTTCGGTGACGCGAGTTTTCACGACTACCACGGAGCGGTGAGCTGGGCGCGGATGATCCACGCGCTGATCGCCGATTACGGGGTGAGCGCCGTAGACTATATGTGGGGTTTCTTCGGTAGTCACGACTCCGGGCAGGCTCTGATCGCGGTGATGTTCGACGACGGCGAGTACCGACGCTACACGCTCACGCCGGCCTACTATGTGACTGGGCACTTCTCGCGCTTCGTCCGTCCGGGATACGTTCGCGTGGAGGCCCGGTCCGGGGATCCGGCGGTGCTTGTCAGCGCCTACACGGGCGCCGCCGAACTGGTCATCGTGGCGATCAATTCCGGACCCGATCCCAAAGTGGTCACTTTCAATCTGGCCGCGGGGCCGGCGACGGGCGTGCTCTCGGCGCTCATGACGACCCGGACGGAGCCGTGGAAAGCCGCTCCACCGGTCTATGTGTCGGATGGCACCTTCCGCCTGGTGCTGCCCCCCGAAAGCCTCACAACCCTGGTCGGGACCCAGACCCGGGAGCCCTAGCACCGGTGGCGAGCAAGGACGGTTTGGGGCCGCGTCCGCCATTCCGAGTTGCGATCGTCGGCCTGGGGGCGGCTGCCGAACAGATCCACCTTCCGGCGTGCGCGTCCTTGCCCGGCGTCGTGATTACGAGCGCATGCGAGCCGGATGCCGGTAGACGTGAGCGCGTCGGGCGGCGCTTCAAGGTGCCGCATCTGTATCCGGACGCGCCCACCCTGCTGGCGCGAGAGCATCCCGACGTCGTCATCATTGCCACCCCACCGGATTCCCATCGGCACCTGTGCCTCTTGGCCTTGGACCATGGAGCGCACGTGCTGTGCGAGAAGCCATTCGTGACGACTGTGGCTGAAGCCGACGAGGTCATTGCGGCCGCCGACCGACAGGGTCTCCTCGTCCGCGTGAACAACCAATATCGCTTCATGGCGATGTACCGCCTGACCCAGGCGCACCTAGCGGCCGGCAAGTTTGGTCCCCTCTACTCTGTCCAGTGCTGGCAGCATATGTTCCACCCTCCGTCCATGGAGCGGAATTGGCGGGCCGGGCTCGTTCAGTCGGTCCTGTACGAGTTCGGCACCCATGCCTTCGACCTCGTCTGCTTTTTCTTCGGTGGCCTGCCCCTCTCAGTTAGCGCCCACATCGCACATCCGCCGGATATCAAGGCCGACGTACTTGCCCACGTCACGCTTCGTTTCCCGGATGGTGGCCTTGCCACGCTGGCCTTCAACCGCATCAGCCACGCTCCGATGCGTTATCTCGAGATGCGCTTGGATTGTGCGGAGGCCTCCGTGCGGATCTCTTATGGCGGCGTGGCGCGGCTCGGCCTCGAATGGTCCCGAGAGCTGAGACGCCCGAGAATCAGGTGGAGCCTCGTCAAGGGGGGCGAGGCAAGGCTGGACTCGGGAGGTCGCTCGCGGGTCATCGCTCGCGAGCGACAGCATGCAGTCGCGCCAGCTACCGCGTTGAATCTCCAGGATCTGCTAGCCGCGATCGCTCGGGAAGACCGGTCGAACGACCGTGCGCGGTTCGCGCGCGATCTCCTCCGGATCGTGTTTGCCGCCTATGAGTCGGCGGGCACTGGCGAGACCGTATGGTTGGCACCGCGAGGAGCCGCGTGATGCCCCAACCGCGGATGTCCGTCGTGGTCGCATCCAGCAATGCCCGGCCGAGCGTTCGCGATTGTCTTGCGGTCCTCGTCGATCACCGGCGAGGCGACGACGTCGAGATCCTGGTCGTAGACAACTCCCACGACGGAAGCGCCGAGATCGTGAAGGACGACTTTCCGGACGTGCAGCTGATCGCGGCGCCAGCGTCGGCTCTGATCCCGGAGCTTTGGAGTCTGGGAGTGCGGAAAAGCCGCGGCCGCATCGTGGCGATCACGACCGCGCACTTCGTCCCGGACCGGAACTGGGTGGACGCGATGTTGGAGGCCCAGGAGAGCGCGGTGGCCGGCGTGGGCGGAGCCATTGAGAATAGCGAATCGGCGGGTCTGGTCGACTGGGCGGTCTACTTCTGTCGGTACAGCCAGTACATGCTCCCGTTCGAGCGGGGATTCGCTCGCGAGATTGCAGGGGACAACGCCTCATACAAGCGCGAGCATATCGACCGGTATCGGCATACCTGGGAGAATGGCTTCTGGGAGCTGGAGGTCCACGCGGAGCTTCGGAAGGCTGGGCTTTCGCTTCTGCTCACACCCTCGGTTGTCGTTTACCATCACCGGTCGTTCGGTCTCAGAGGTTTCGTGAGACAGCGGTGGCAGCACGGGATGCAGTTCGGGCGGCAACGGGCCGCCCGCTTGCGGTGGCCCCGGCGCGCCCTCTACATTACGCTGTCTCCCGCCATTCCCTTGGTTTTCCTCTTCCGAATCGCGCGACAGGTGTTCGGCAAGCAGCGACACCGCGCCAAGTTCGTTGGAGCGCTTCCTGCGCTCGGGCTATTCCTCATGGCGTGGAGCAGTGGCGAGCTCGTCGGCTATCTTCGAGGGTCTAGCGCATGACGGAGGCGATGCCTCGTCTGTCGGTCATTGTGACCGCCGACGGCCCCCTGTGTAGTGGTCCCGTCTCGCGCGTGGTGGCCGCGGCGAATCGCGTGGGCCCGGGAGTGGAGATGATCCTGGCCTACAACTCCGACGATCCTGGGTCGCCGGCCAAGGAGCCGACATTTTCCGGGCTGATCGTCATCCGCTTGCCCGCCGCGGCGACACTGCCCGAGCTTCTCGGCGCCGCGCTGGCCCGCGCGACTGGGGCGATCATCGCGATCACGGATGCGACGTGTGAGGTGCCCGAGAGCTGGGCAGCGGAGATCCTGAAGGCCCATGCTGCGCCGCACCCGGTGATCGGGGGCGCGGTAGAGCCGAACGGCCTACGGCGCGTGGTCAACTGGGCCGCGTACTTCTGCGACTACGGCCAGTTCATGCGCCCTCTGGCCGATGGCGCGGCCACCGAATTACCGGGCAACAACATCTCCGTCAAGCGGTGGACCCTGGAGCGAGGAAAGGAATTCGTTATCCCCCAGTTCTGGAAGACCTACTGGTGCCGGAGTCTCCAGGCCGAGGGGATCTCCCTGTGTTCGGCCCCGTCTATCGTGGTCTACTACCGTAAGTCTGTCCGGCTTATCCCCTATCTGCTCCACCGATTTCAGAATGGGCGCTGCTTTGCGGGAATGCGCCTCCGCGAGCTCTCCCGCTCACGGCGGGCGCTCTACATGGTGATGGCGCCGGCTCTTCCCATTGTGCTTACCGGCAGAATGCTCCGGAAGACCCTGAGGAAGAGGCGGCATCTCACCGCGCTGGTCCTCGCCCTACCGATCGTGCTGCTGGCCATCCTGTGCTGGGCCCTCGGAGAGCTCTGTGGGTACCTGATGGTCGGTAGAAGGACTCTTCCAATCCTCACGTACCACTCGATAGACGACAGCGGCTCGGTTCTCTCCGTGGCTCCGCGGGTGTTTGCCGAGCACATGCGTTGTCTGCACGAGGCGGCCGTCAGCACGCTCTCGCTGCCGGCAGCGGCGGAGGTGCTACGGGGCGGGCCGGGACCCGCCCGAGCAGTTGTGCTGACCTTCGATGACGGGTTCGAGAATGTCTACGAGCACGCCTATCCCGTGCTTCGGCGGTACGGGCTCACCGCTACGGTCTTCCTCGTAACGGGCTATTGCGGCAAGGACAACACGTGGCCGGGCCAGCCCACAATCGTCGAGCGCCGTCCTCTCTTGCATTGGTCGCAGGTGAAGGAGATGAGCGAAGCGGGGATGGCTTTTGGCGCTCACTCACACACTCATCCGGACTTGACCCGCCTGTCGAGCCAAGATGCTGAGGCCGAAATGCTGGCCTCGAAGCGGGCCATCGAGGAAGCCCTGAAGCGTCCGGTGGACGGCTTCGCCTACCCCTACGGGAACTACGACGAGGCTGTCAAACGGCTGGCGGCGGCGCACTTTCCGGTTGCGTGCTCGACGAGGCTGGACTTTGCCGTGCCCGGCAGTGACCTCCACGCCCTCGAGCGGCTGGACATGTATTACCTGCAGCAACCGCGCCTCTTCCGACGCCTCTTGTCCGGAAAGGCGAGAACGTATGTTCGCGTGAGGCGCATGGCGCGCGCGCTGCGCCCAGGGCTCGTAGGCCGCTTCGGTCGGTCGTCGGATCGGACGGGGACCGGACCGTGACTCCCGGTCGCGTCCTTATCACGGGCGGCGCGGGCTTCCTCGGGACACACCTGGCGAGAACTTTCCGAGGGGCAGGGGTCCGGGTGCGGCTGCTCGACCTCCACGCGAAACGAGGCGGAGATGTCGACGCGTCCGTGGAATGGCTCGTCGGCGATGTCCGGGATCGGCGCCTAGTGGCCGAAGCCGTCGATGGCGTGGACGTGGTTGTGCACGCGGCGTTCGGCGCGCCCCGGCATCCGGCACCGATCATTCGCAGCGTGAACGTCGAAGGCATGCAGTGCGTGTGTGAGGGAGCACTCGCTCGGGGTGTTCGACGGGTCATTTTGATATCGTCCACGATCGTGACGAAGCCTGCCCGGACGCACCCGTTCCTTCGGGACGCTCCGCTGAGCCGGCTCGAGGTGTACCGCGCATCCCGGTCGGAGGCGGAGGGGATTGCGGACGAGTACCGGCAGCGAGGGCTGCAGGTGGCCGTTGTGCGGCCAAAAACGTTCATCGGGCCCGAGCGCGTGGGGGCGTTCGGAATCATCTTCGAGTGGATCCGCCTCGGCCGGCCCGTCCTCCTCCTTGGCAGTGGCCAGAATCGGTATCAGCTGCTTGACACCCGGGACATGGCGGAGGGGATCCGGCTGCTCTCCGCCGCGGATGGGGAGGGCCTGTTCTTTTTCGGCGCGCGGGACTTCTGTACCGTCCGTGAAGACCTCCAGGCTCTGCTGAACCATGCGGGAACCGGTGCCAAGCTGCGCAGCATCCCAGGCCGGATCGCGCGGTTGGGACTACGGGGAATGGAGCTGGCGGCGGTCACCCCGCTATCGGAATGGCATTACATGAGCGCGGGCGACCAGGATTCCGTGGTGGACATCTCCCGGACCGAGCGGGAACTCGGTTGGCGACCCCGGCGCAGCAATGCTCAGGCCCTGATCGAGGCCTACGACTGGTATGCCGCCACCATGCGGGACACCGGCGCCGCACGAACGACGCATCCGGTACCACTCATTCATCGAGCCCTGAAGGGTCTCAGTTGGTTCCTGCCGCGCTAGGGGGGGCGCGAGGCGTGGCGTTCTGCTGTCCGAGCTGCCGCGGACCGCTCACGTCGGACTCGGCGGCGTACCACTGCCGCGGATGCCGGCGACGCTATCCGATCATATGTGGAATCCCCGACTTCCGCCTTGCGCCGGATCCATACATCTCCTTCGAGGATGAATACGACAAGACCCGGCGTCTCTCCGAAGAAGCCGAGCGCAGCTCGTTCGAGGCCCTCGTCCGCTTCTATTGGAAGATCACCCCTGAGGTCCCGCAACTGATGGCGGAGCGCTTCATCCGGTACGCGCTCACCGCCGAGGAGCGGGCCGATCTCTGCCTGGCGACCATGGATGACCGGGCGGGGGACGCTCGAGGGGGCAGCCAGTGGACGGGTGCGCGAGGTCTCGAGATAGGGTGCGGCACCGGTGGGTTCCTGATGGCGGCCAGGAAAAGATTCGGCGACGCGCTGGTGGGCGCAGACATAGCGCTGCGCTGGCTGGTCATTGCCAATAAGAGACTCGCAGCAGCCGGGAATCACGTCCGCCTCGTCTGCTGCTCCGCGGACGCACTGCCGTTCCAGAACGAGACGTTCGATGCCGTCGTCGGACTCCATGTGTTGGAGCACGCGGCTGATCCGCAGGCAGTACTGTACGAAACCGTCCGGACGCTCACGACGAAGGGCTGGTACTACTTCTCTACTCCGAACCGGTTCAGCCTCGGGCCGGAGCCGAGCGTGCGGGTCTGGGGAGTCGGCTTTGTCCCCAGGTCTCATGCGAATCGATTCGTGATGTTCTGGAAGGGGATCCCTTACCGGAACATCCGCCCCCTATCGAGCGTCGAGCTGTGGCGGATGCTCGCCCGATCGGGCTTGCGAAGCTGGGCGATGTCTCCCCCTCGCCTGGCGGACTGCGAAGTGCAAACGTTGCCCGCTCCGGCGCGGCGGCTCGCGCGGCTCTATCATCTGGTCCTTGCCGTCCCGATCGTCCGACACCTGCTGCTAATGGTCGGTCCGTTCCTGCAGGTGGTGGGCCGAAAGCAGGCATGATTTTGACCCCGAGGGAGGCACCGCAGAGAGCTGCTCTGTCTCGACTAGCTTTGGCCAGATTGCACCATAGTAGGGAACGACATTCCCCATCATCGGTAAGCCTTTGGCCTCCCCTTCTAAGGAGGCGAGCCAACATCTTAATTTTATGCTTTCCTGCATCTGGTACGTTAATTGCGTGTAGCGGGCGATTTCTAGTAGAGATAGACAAGGATTAAATCTTTGAGAGCACAGCGGACTCATGAGCGTCTTGCCGAAGACCAGGTAGTGCAGGGCTCGTCAAACCGCTCCTTCGGACTGACCTTCGCACTGCTTTTCATGCTTTTTGGAATCTGGCCCGTGCTGCGCGGCCTGCCCCTGCGGGTGTGGGCGTTGGTCATCGCCGCCGCGTTCTCCGTGGCCGCGCTGGTCCTCCCCCAGACGCTCGCGCCCCTCAATCGCTGCTGGCTCGCGATCGGGTTGCTCCTCCACGCCTGCGTCAGCTCAGTGATCATGCGTGCGGTGTTCTATACGACCGTCACCCCCATCGGCCTCGTCGGTCGTTTGCTCGGTAAGGATCCACTACGCCTTCGGCTTGATCGCGACACCGCCACCTACTGGATCGATCGCCATCCGCCAGGCCCTGCACCGGACACGATGCCCCGGCAGTTCTGAGGCCGCGATGATCGACTTCGTCGCGGAATTGTGGCGTTTCATGCGGATTCGTAAGAAGTACTGGCTTCTCCCCATCCTCGTCATGCTGGCCGTGTTCGGCGGCCTCATCGTCCTCGCGAAGGGTAGTGCCGTGGCGCCATTCATCTACGCCCTCTTCTGAGGACGGCGCCGCGTGCGCATCCTGGGCCTCTCGGCTTTCTATCACGACAGCGCAGCCGCGCTCGTCGAGGACGGACGCATTCTCGCCGCCGCGCAGGAGGAACGCTTCACGCGAAAGAAACACGATGCGGGCTTCCCGCGCCGTGCGATAGAGTATTGCCTCCAGGAATCCGGAAGCCCCCTCGACGAAGTAGACCACGTCGTCTTTTACGACAAGCCGTTCCTCAAGTTCGAGCGTCTCCTGGAGACGTACTTGGCGTTCGCCCCCCGCGGATTCACCTCCTTCTCCATGGCGATTCCGCTGTGGCTTAGAGAAAAGTTGTTCCAGAAGTTCTTGTTAACGAAGGAACTCAGGGCGTATGCGCCGTCATACGACTGGAAGCGCCGTCTTCTCTTTGCCGAGCACCATCAGAGCCATGCCGCTAGCGCATTTTTCGCATCGCCCTTCCACGAGGCGGTGGTGTTGACGATGGACGGGGTTGGCGAGTGGGCCACAACATCTGTCGGCTTCGGAAGGGGCCGTGAGCTGGAAATGCGGAGGGAGATCCACTTTCCGCACTCGCTGGGCTTGATGTACTCGGCGTTCACCTACTACCTCGGTTTCAAGGTTAACTCCGGCGAATACAAGGTGATGGGCCTGGCCCCCTACGGGGAACCCAAGTACGCGCAGCGGATCTTCGATCAACTGATCGACATCAAGGCGGACGGATCGTTCCGACTGAACCTGTCCTACTTCGACTATTGCACGGGCTTGCGGATGACGAACCACCGCTTTGACGAACTCTTTGGGGCCCCACCTCGCCAAGCCGACGAACTGCTCACCCAACGCCATCTGGATCTCGCGGCCTCGATCCAAATGGTCACCGAGGAAGTTGTCCTGCGCATTACCCGAGCCCTTGCCGCGGAGACCGGCACCGAGAACCTCTGTCTGGCCGGTGGCGTGGCGCTTAACTGCGTGGCCAACGGCAAAGTACTACGGGATGGTCGCTTCAAACGTCTGTGGATCCAACCCGCGGCCGGCGATGCTGGTGGAGCACTGGGCGCCGCCTTCTGCGCCTACCACCTCTTCCGGAACCAGCCCCGGACACCCGGCCAGGCGCTGGATGCCATGCAAGGCGCCTACCTCGGGCCATCCTTCAGCCAAGCCGAAGTGGAGGCCCGCCTCTCTAAGTGCGGCGCGCGGTTCGCGACGCTGTCCGAAGATCAAGTCATCCAGGCTACCGTGCAAGCGCTCACGCACGGGAAAGCGGTCGGGTGGTTCCAGGGACGCATGGAGTTCGGTCCTCGCGCCCTAGGAGCTCGTTCGATCCTCGGGGACGCGCGTTCGCCGACGATGCAGTCGGTCCTGAATCTCAAAGTTAAATACCGAGAGTCCTTCCGCCCGTTCGCCCCGTCTGTAATCCGCGAAGATGTGGCGGACTGGTTCGAGCTCGACGCCGATAGCCCGTACATGCTTCTTGTGGCTGACGTGGCGAAACAACATCGCCGTGAGATGACGTCTGTCGAGCACGCCCTTTTCGGCATCCAGAAGCTCAACGTACCGCGCTCGTCCATCCCGGCCGTCACCCACGTAGACTATTCGGCACGCATTCAAACCGTTCATCGGGAGACAAATCCCCGCTACCATACTCTGCTATCCGCCTTCAAGGCGCACACCGGCTGCCCCGTTCTCGTCAACACGAGCTTCAACGTCCGTGGCGAGCCTATCGTCTGCACCCCAGAGGACGCCTTCCGCTGCTTCATGGGGACCGAGATTGAGGTGCTCGTTGCAGAGAACTGCTTCCTGAGGAAAGAGGACCAAGATCCCAGACTCCGCCTCGACTATAAGACTGCGTTCACCCCAGATTAGTCGACGCCTGCCCTGTCGGACCTTTCTATTTCACGTACGCGCCCCGGAGGTAACACGAATCTCGAACGACGCAGGGCGTCTTCAACGGCCTTGGCAATCAGGCGATGTCCTTCTGCATTCGTGTGCTCATCTCCAGCAATGTAGAGTGAGGCGCCCCCGTTGCGGTAGTGTTCGCGGAAAGCCTCGACGACGTCCACGTAAACAACTGCCGGATGGCGCTTCAAGAGACGAACTAGCCATCGGTGGGCGGCATCCCGGTCAATGCGCTCACCGCGAGCCTGCCAACGCCGCAGTTCCGGCCGGCTCGGGTTGACCTGCCATTCATGCGGGGCATAGAACACCACGAACTGCTGTTTGCGCACCGCCGCTTCACGAATCCACGCAGCGAGGATCTTCTCTGTACTCTCGATCTCACGGGCTTTAGTCTGCTCGTAAACGGGTGACAGAAAATCTGGTACGGACAGTGTTGCCGCTTTGAACCTATATGTAAGAAGATAGACTTGATCGACCAACTCGGAACTCAAGAGCAAGGTGTTCTTCAACTCCCCCCAGCGCGTCGTGGGCGGATTCGCGTTAAGGTATCCTTTGTAGACGCCGCGACGAATTGGCTCCAACTGATCGACAACGTCGTTCCAACACACCTGAAGAAGCACGATGTAGGGTCTGTACTGCGAGGTGACCCGGACGTAGGTGTGATATTCCTGGGCTGTCTCGTAACCGTAGACGCCCGCGTTGATGACTGTATAGTCGAAGGCGACCAAGTCTTTCGCCAGGATCCCGGCGAAGCTGTCGGCCTCTTCAACTCCTTGACCGAACGCAAAGGAGTCACCGAACACTGCCACCACTCGCTTGTCCCGGCGGGGTTCGAATTCCTGACCTCGGAAGCCTTGCGAAGATGTGCGGAGATGATAGTGAAAGAAGGGCGTGCGAACCTCCCCATTGAAATTTGTCGCAAGCCGATACTTGACGATGGGATCGGAGACGTACGTGCCCTGGGGAAACCAGAAACGGCTCGACGGCAATGTCAACCGACACAGCGCTTCGAGGAGCAGTATGGCCAGCGAGCAACTGGTCAGAAGCAAGAGGAGGGGCTTCCAGGACATCCGCATTCTGGCGGCGAGAGTTCGGAGTCCTCCCGTCGGCGGGCGCATCAACCGATCGACGTGGGTACGGCTGGTGGGGGTGATGCTCTCACGAGCCGTGGCCCCGGTTCAGGGGGAGCCACATGCGGTAAGCCACCACCGTCGGTCCCGAGGACCCGATGGATGCCAGGAAGGCCTCAATCCGCGAGCCGGAGGTTGCCACAGTCGGTCGGCCTCCGAGGAGAAGGCGCGTGACTTGGAGCGTGTTCCACCATGCAACCTGAACCCCGTGAAATGGTCGATCCAAGTCGTCGTTCTCTCGATCCCCACATCTGAAAGCTCCTCTTCTCCGTTCCGGTCGCGCCGCCGGTGATGCCACAGGCCCTTCTCGCGGTCTGGCCCTACTGACCCTGCTCGGGTTAGCCACCGGTCGCGATCCGCCGGTACACGCGCACGCTTATGTGCGTCGCCTCACTGGCAGGGATCCACGGGTCCTCGTTGCGCACATACTCTGGCGACACATATATCTGGTAGCTCCGGATCTGTCGATACTCGCGCTCGAGGAGACGCTGGGAGTCGTCAAACTTAAAGGCAATCACGATGACCTCCGGGCGCGCCGGCGGCCACCGGTCCCCCAGTATGCTGCGGTAGGGCAGGGTGTTGCCGTTGAACAGCCCCTCGGCCTCCGAGGTACCTATATCCCGGTCGGAGACCGCTAGCAACAGGCTCAAGTCGTGCGAAGCCTGCCGCATTGAGAAGTGCGGATCCAGGTAGGCTGGGGCGAGACGGACGAGGCCAAGCGTCATATAGCCCACGGCCACCGCCACGACCCCAACTGCACGCGCCCGTCGTCCCCACCGCTGCCCGTACGCCAAGAGGAGCCCGGTGAGGGCCCCCGTGCCGGCCAGCAGTAGGGGCCACCAGACCGTTCGACCTTCGGCCGCCGAAGTGGGCCAGAAGAGCGGGGGCGAAGCGGAGAACCGCTGCACGAAGAGCCAGGCCAATCCCCCGACGATCGGGAACAATACAAAGAAGGACAGGGCGCGCCATCGAGCGAGCAGGTGGTGTAGCAGTAGGGCGGTGCAGGGCAGCGCGAGCGCCACGCACGTGAGTTTTACGCGCAGGCGGGACGGGTCCAGCAGCGGAGCCGCCAGGATGGTGGTCGGCAGGGCAAGAAGCGCGAGAGCCGCCCACCGCGAGCGCCCACGGAGGGCGGCAAGCCAAGCATCCACTGCGACGAGCCCGCCAGCCTGGATTCGGCTCACTCCCACGGCGATGACCACCGCCATGGGGATCAGCATGTGCACTTTGTAGCGCGACGGGAAATACTCGAGCGCGAGCATCATGCTGCCGTACAGGATTGTCCAGATCGCGGCTGCGGCCAGGAGCCGACGAGCGTGGTCATCACAGCGATCCCGCGGCGGCAGGGCGAGCCAGGCGAGGAGGGAGAGCCACACGCCCAGCCCCCAGATGGCCAAGGTGGGCGCAAAGTCGTCGTCGAAGGGGACGCTTAGGATCATGTGGGGGGTGGCGAGGGCGAGGAAGGGACGCACGATCCGGAGCGAAGTTCCTAGCGGTGGCAGCTCACGGTAGCAGCACCCGAGGAACAACATCCCAGCAATAAGCAGAGGCAAGGCAGCGCCGGCGGCAAACGGGGCGACGACGCTGCGGCGCGACGGTTGGTCCGGTGTCACGAGGGGGCGGAGAAACAGGATGACGGCGAAGATTCCTACAACGGGAAGCGCCGTGGCCTTCATCCCGACGGCGCCGGCCATCAGTAGTCCCGCCAGGAAGCACCGCCACGACGATGCTCGCTCGCTAGCGATCAGAAAGTATGCGGCCAGCTCGAAGACCATGACCGGCATCTCGGGAACGGCGATCCGGCTTAGCACCACCAAGTCCATCTCGAAGGCCAGCATGCCGACAGTCAACAAGAGCGCCTCGTGGCTCACCGAGCGGCGGAGGGAGGCCCAAAATGTCAGCAGCAGCGCGCTGCCACACAGTGCGGAGAAGAGTCGGGAGGTCTGCAGGCTTACGTCGAAGAGCTTGAACATCACGTAGGTCGCTGCCTGGTATAGCGGGGCCAGCATCAGGTGCAGAGCCCAGCCTACGGAGGAAAGACTGTGGAAGAGCGCTAGCGCCCGGGCGTGAGCGACCCACCGTCCTTCGTCTGTGATGTAGCCGTTCCACGCGTAGTAGTATGGATCGGCGTCTAGGTAGAGGAGACGGAGCGCGATTCCTCCGGCCACGACCGCGACCGCGAAGAGCCGGCTTAGCTGACCGAGGCTACTTGTCTCGGGCGCAGTCTGCACGAGGCAACTTGGCGGAGCCGGGCCCGCTACGGGCTGGCGAGCCGGACTGAGATAGTGGCAGTGCTGTAGCACGTGCCGAAGCTCGAAGTGAAGGCGCATCCGACGCCGATGACGCTACCGAACTCGGGCGACGGGAGCGTCCGCAGCATCGGCAACGATCTTACCACGAAGTATAATTTGGCTGGCTCAAGGCCGGAGATGGAAACGACTGCCGAAGTGGTTGCGTGGGCGAACTCCAAGCGCCCGAGGCCGAGCTACTTGCCGACCTGCCGCTCCACGCCGCGGAGGATTAGGCCATAGCGCGGTTTTGGAGTCGTTTGCTCTGTTGGTTGGGGTGGCATATCCCAGACCCCGTGTACGGGGACGGGCCCTATGCGGCCACCTATGCGTGCTGCCTGTGCGGCACGGTGCAGGAGGAGCCATGATCAATTGTGCGGCGTGCGGCAGGCCAGTCCGTCGCGCGGCGTCCGAGTTGCCGTTTTCCTACCGCCGGGACTGCCGGGCGCCCCAGGACAAATCGAAGATCTAGCGGGGATTTACGACTACCACGGGCAACCGCGCAAAGCCAAGGCCGCCGGGACAGGGACGGTGCCTTAGCCCTTGATAATGCCAACGATTTCCCTGAGCCCGCGCTTGTTGACGAACCACGTCAGCGCTCCGTACGTCACAACGCCTGCGACTACGAGCACGGTCAATCGCACACTGAGACTGCCACCCGACTCCAGCGGGATCCGGATGAGTGTGACCCCGGCAGCCATGCCGGCACTCGCCACAACTGGTCGCGCCATCGCGACGAGAAGATCGCGCACCCGCAACTCGATGACCGGCAGGAACAATCGCATCGCTACGATGAAGACGACGGGGAATCCCACTAGCCAGCCCATGGCAAGGCCGGTTAACCCCCAGTGGCTGCCGACCATAAACGCTGCCGGCATGACCAGCGACGAAACGAACACCTGCTTTGCAGCGATATCCGCGCGCCCGATCCCCTGCGCGGCAGTATTCATGAATGGAGCAAACATGTGAATCGGCATGATCAGCGCCAGCAATTGAAACGGCACGGTCGCCGACGTCCAATTGTCCCCCAATAGTACCGAGACCATTTCCGGCGCCACGCTCGACATGCCCCACAGCACCGGGAACAAGACAAAGCTCAGGCTCCGCACGGCCAACAGGAAGCTGGACGCGTATCGCTGCCGATCATCCTGGATTCGCGCGAAGGCCGGGAACGATACCTGATTGATGATCGCCGAACTCTTCCGCGCCGGAAGCGACGCGAGATGCATCGCGACCGAATAGAGTCCGAGCAGTTCTTTGCCGAGTATCCTGCCCCCTATGATGATGTCGGCCTGTGAATAAAAGAACCACATGATGCGCGTAGCTGTGACATTGCCGCCGAACGCCAGGAGCTGGCTGGTGCCCCGAAATCCAAACACCGGCCATCTGGCGAATGGGGACAAGAGATTGAGCCCAATCGTTCGGCACAACGTTGCCGCAAGGCTTCCCCATACCAGCGCCCAGACCCCAGCTCCCGCCAGCGCGAGAACCAGTGTCGTGACGCTGGCGGTGATCGCAGCGCTCAGTTCAATCACGGCGGGTCCCTTGTAGTTGAGCTTGCGCGCGAGCTGCGCCTGCGGAACAACCGAAAAGATCATCAGGACATACTGCACCGACAGCACGCGCACGATAGTGACGACTCGCGGTTCGCGGAAAAATCGAGCATTCATCGGAGCGGTCAGGCACATCACAGCGAACAGGGCTACATTTACGACGATGGCGAACCCGAACAGTTTGCGCAGCGTCTGATCGTCAATCTCGGGCGCTTGGACGAGTGCGGCGCCGATGCCGAATTCCGCGATCATTGTGAAAAACTCAATGAATACAGTTGCCATCGCGAGCAATCCGTAGTCGACGGGACTCAACAGCCTAATCACGACGATCGTAACTGCCCAGGCGAACACCTGGCTGATCAGCCTCATTCCGGCTACCCAACGGAAGCCCGAAATGACCTGCGCTCGCAGAGACACCGGGGACACCGCGGCCGTGTGGCCGACCGTCTGGTCCGCCGAACCCGGAATACTGTCGTTCCTGTCCATGCGCTTTAGTAACTTAGCGCAGAGTCGGACCAGCCGCACGACCGACGGTGCGGCAACGCCGAGCCGCCCGATGAAGACCTAAGGCATGTCCCGGCACGGGCCCGGTGCTTCGAGTATGGGTCGTCCCGCGCCCGCTGCTGGGTGCGTCATCGGCTCCCGCCGGTTCCGAACCTGCGAGGAGCTGGCGACGAGTGGCGTGCCCTGAGCCAGTTAACCTACTAGAAAGTCGAGAGTCAGCGTTCGCTTCAACAATTCAAATCGGGCCCCCGATTTGAACCAGCGACAAGTGACTATCGAGGAACTTTAGGCTGCGTGTTTTAGTCGCGTGCCCATGTTGCGGCTCTATTGGCTTGCAACTGATTGAAGCGATTGGCGAAAACGTGGTCGTGACTGAAACACGGGTTCGAATCCCGTTGGGGCCA
>WNFJ01106619.1_pt1 | contig 18817 bp, 15 predicted proteins | sample 5400461 | NCBI WGS metagenome assembly WNFJ01 (sample SAMN13153349, study PRJNA577476) | soil metagenome | isolation source: 115 cm saprolite on Douglas fir-dominated hillslope | place: USA:California | collected 2013-09-17
GTACTACGCGCACCGCGCGAAGCTGAAGATCATCGGCCGGGAGAAGGACCTCGAGAAGATCAATCGGGCGGCGCTGCGCATCGCCGGCAAGGTGGCGCGGAGCACGGGCACGCTGCTGGCCGGCGACATCTGTAACACGAGCATCTACGGCGCCGTCGACGCGGCCTCGCACAAGCAGGCGCGGCGGATCTTCGACGAGCAGGTCGGCTGGGCGGTGGACGCCGGCGTGGATTTCATCGTCGGCGAGACGTACTCCTTCCTCGGCGAGGCACTGCTGGCCCTGGAGGCGATCAAGCGCGTCGGCAAGCCGGCGGTGATGACGCTCTCGGTCCCGCGCGAGGGGCAGATGCGCGACGGCGTGGCCGCGACCGAGGCGTGCAAGCGGCTCGAAGGCGCCGGCGCCGACGTCGTCGGTCTCAATTGCGCCCGCGGTCCGGCCACGACGCTGCCGCTGCTCCGCGAGATCCGTCCCGTGGTGAAGTGTCACGTGGCGGCGCTGCCGGTGCCTTATCGCACGACGCCGGCCGAGCCGACGTTCCAGAGCCTCACCGACGTGCGCGGCGCCGCCATTCCCGAGAATCGACCGTTTCCGACGGCGCTCGATCCCTTCATGTGCAACCGCTACGAGATCGCCGAGTTCGGCAAGGCCGCCTACGACCTCGGCGTGCGGTACCTCGGCGTCTGCTGCGGCGCCGGGCCGCACCACATCCGCCAGCCTCGCCGAGGCGCTGGGCCGGCGGCCGCCGGCCAGCCGGTTCTCGCCCGACATGTCCAAGCACATCCTGTTCGGCAGCGACAAGCGCCTGCGGCAGGATTATCTCGAGTACGCCCGGCGCAACTACCGTTCCGCGCGCGCCCCGTCCGGCTAGCCACCGGGCGCGATGGCGCGCTTCGTCGCCAAGCACCTCGTCTTCCTCCTGCTCACGCTGTTCGTCGTCTCGTTCCTCGTCTTCGCGCTGAACGAGTTCTCGCCCGGCGCGGTCGCGCGCAAGGAGCTGGGCGCCTATGCGACCCAGGAGCAGGTTGACCTGTTGACCCGCCAGCTCGGCCTCGACCGGCCGCTGCCGGTCCGCTACGCCGAGTATCTCGGCAAGGCGGCCACCGGCGACCTCGGCTACTCGGCGCGGTTCAAGCTTCCGGTGAAGGACGTCATCTGGAAGCATCTCGGCAATACCGCGCTCCTGGCCGCACTCGCATTCGCGTGCATCGTGCCGCTCTCGATGCTGCTCGGCATCGCCGCCGGGATGCGCGAGTCCTCACGCCTGGACCGCGCGATTCTGTTGTTCAGCACCGTGGTGGCCTCGATCCCCGAGTTCGCCCTCGGCGTCTTCCTTGCCAGCGTCTTCGTCGTCTGGCTCGGCTGGCTGCCGGGGACCGCCACCCTCGTCGCCGGCGGCGGCTGGTCGGTGGCCACCCAGCTCGTCCTGCCGGTCGCGGTGATCGTGCTGTTCGACTCCGGCTACGTGATCAGCATGATCCGCGCCTCGATGATCGAGGTGATGCAGCGTCCCTACATCCGGACCGCGGTCCTGAAGGGCATGCCGTTCCGCGACGTCATCCTGCGCCACGCCGTGCGCAACGCGATGATCAATCCGATCACGGTGATCATGCTGCAGATCAACTACCTGGTGGCCGGCGTGGTCGTGGTCGAGACGGTGTTCGCCTATCCGGGCTTCGGCCGCATGATGCTCGAGGCCGCGCTCTTCAAGGACATCGCGCTGATCGAGGCCGGCGCGCTCGTGGCCGTCTTCGTGGCCGTCGCCACGAACATCCTCGGTGACCTCGCCTACATGATCCTCGATCCCCGCATCCGCGCCTGAGCCATGAGCACTCCCGCCACGGCCGAGGTGCTGTCCGTTTCGCCGCCGGCGACGTCCCGGCGGCGCGTCCACGATCTGTGGCGGGGGCTGGCGCGGGTGGGGGAGTCGAGGCCGGCGACGGTCGGCGTCCTCATCATCCTCTTCTGGCTGGCGGTGGCGGCCCTCGCGCCGCTGCTCGCGCCGTATCCGCCGAATGCCAGCGACCTCGCCGCGCTGACGCACCCGACGCCCTCGAGGGCGCACTGGCTCGGGACCGATCACCTCGGACGCGATCTGCTCTCGCGCCTCGCGTGGGGCGCGCGCCCCGTCCTGGTCATCGCCCCGCTCGCCGTCCTCGGGGCGACGGCGCTCGGCTGTCTGCTCGGCCTCGCCGCCGGATACCATCGGCGCTGGATCGATCTGGTGCTCACCCGGGCCTGCGACATTGTCCTCTCGTTCCCGGTGATCATCCTCTACATGATCATCCTGACCCATTTCGGCTCGTCGGCCTGGAACATCGTCGGTGTGCTCACGCTGACGAAGGCGCCGATCATCGCGCGCATCGTCCGCGGACTGACCCTGGAGCTGCGCGAGCGCGAGTACGTGGCCGCCGCCAAGATGCGGGGCGAGTCGGCGCTCTACATCATGCTGGTCGAGATCCTGCCGAATGCCCGCGGCCCATTGCTCGTCGACATGTGCCTGCGCACCGGCTACAACATCATCATCATCGGCGTCCTCGGCTTCCTCGGCATCGGGCTGCCGCCCCCCGATCCCGACTGGGGCGGCATGGTCAAGGACACCTACGGAATGATGAGCGTGTGGCCGCACATGGCGCTCGTCCCGTGCGCGGCGATCTCGTCGCTCGTCATCGGCTTCAACCTGCTCGCCGTCGGGCTCCGGGAGCTCGGACTCCGTGACTGAGGGCCCGATGCTCGAGTTCCGGGACGTCGGCATCGTCTACGCCACGCGCGGCGGCGAGGTGCCCGTCATCCCCGCGCTCAGCTTCCGCATGGACGCGGGCGAGGCGATGGGTCTCGTCGGCGAGTCGGGCTGCGGCAAGTCCACCGTCGCGCTCTCGATCGTGCGCTACCTGGGGCGCGCCGGCCGCCTCGTGCGCGGCCGCATCCTCTTCGAGGGGCGCGATCTCGCCACGCTCGACGAGCGAGAGCTCCGCGCGGTGCGCGGGCGGCGCATCGCGATGGTCTACCAGGACCCCATGGCGAGCCTCAATCCGGTGATGACGGTCGGGCGCCAGCTGATGGAAGTCCCGACGATCCACGAGGGCGTCGGCGCCGCCGCCGCGCACACCCGGGCGCTCGAGATGCTACGCGAGGTGAAGCTGGCCGACCCGGCCACGATCATGACGCGCTATCCGCATCAGCTCTCCGGCGGCCAGCAGCAGCGCATCGTCATCGCGATGGCGCTCATCGCGGAGCCCGCGCTGCTCGTGATGGACGAGCCGACGACGGGCCTCGACGTCACCGTCGAGGCGGCGGTGCTGGACCTCGTCCGGGAGCTGCGGCGACGGCGTCGCACGGCCATCCTTTTCATCAGCCACAACCTCGGGACGGTCGTGCGCGTCTGCGACCGGATCGGGGTGATGTACCGCGGCGAGCTCGTCGAGGAGGGATCGGTCCGCCAGATCTTCACCGATCCACGCCATCCCTATACCCGGGGCCTTCTCGACTGCCTGCCGGCGCTCGGGCGGGACAAGCGTCACGCCCCCCTCGTGCCCATTCCCGGCCAGCTCGAGCCCACGTTCGCGCGGCCGCCCGGCTGCGGCTTTGCCGCCCGCTGCGTTCACGTCGACCGCGCGCGGTGCACGTCGGCACCGATCCCGCTGCGGCCGCGCGACGGCGCGCGCGGTCATCGCGTCGCCTGCGTGCGCGCTGCCGAGCTGGCGCCGTGGACGCGACGGCGCCCAGACGGGACGGCGGCGGACGCCGCGGGGGCGTCGGACCCGATGATCTCGACGCAGCGTCTCAGCCAGCTCTACCACCCGCGCTCCGGTCTCTTCGGCGCCGGCCGCGCGCCGGTGCGCGCGCTGCGTGACGTCGACGTCGTCGCCGGTCGTGGCCAGACGCTCGCGATCGTCGGCGAGTCGGGGTGCGGCAAGTCCACGCTCGCGAAGGTGCTGGCCGGCATCGAGGTCGCCACGGATGGCCACGTCAGGCTCGACGGCGCCGAGATCGGCGGGCGGCGGAAGCTCCAGATGGTCTTCCAGAACCCCGAGAGCACGCTCAACCCGAGCCACACCGTGGGCTACGCGATCGGACGGGCGCTGCGGCGCCTGCGCGACGGCGCGCCGGCCGACCCGAGCGCCGGCGTCGCGCGCCTGCTCGAGATCGTGAAGCTCGCGCCGGAGCTGGCGCGGCGCAAGCCGCGCCAGCTGTCGGGCGGCGAGAAGCAACGGGTCGCGATCGCGCGCGCGCTGGCGGGCGATCCCGACGTCATCGTCGCGGACGAGCCCGTCTCGGCGCTCGACGTCTCGGTCCAGGCGACGATCGTCAATCTGCTGGCCGAATTGCAGGCCGCCCACGGCACCACGCTGGTCTTCATCTCGCATGACCTCGCCGTCGTGCGCTATCTCGCCGATCACGTCGCCGTGATGTACCTCGGGGCCGTCGTCGAGTTCGGCCGCGTCGGGAGCGTCTTCGCGCCGCCCTACCATCCGTACACCGAGGCGCTGCTCTCGGCCGTCCCCGTGCCGGACCCCGACCGGCAATACGCGCGCATCCTGCTCGAGGGGCCGGTGCCGCGCGCGAGCGAGGCGCTGCACGGCTGTCCCTTCGCGTCACGCTGCCCACGCAAGGTAGGAGCCGTCTGCGACGACACGCCCCCGCCCGTGCACCGCCTGGCCGGCGACCATCGTATCGCCTGCCACATTCCGGCCGGCGAGCTCGCGACGCTGCAGACGGCACTTGTCGAGCCCTCCCGAGAGGAACGATGATGGGCGCGTCATGAGCGAGCGACAGGGCGCGGCGGTCATCATCATCGGCGGCGGCGTCACCGGGCTCAGCGTGGGCTGGTGGCTCGCCCGCGCCGGCGTCGACGTGCTCGTCCTCGAGCGGGGCATCGTGGGCTGGGAAGCCTCCGGGCGCAACGGCGGTGGCGCGACTCACGTGTACAGCCCGTTCGGGCTCGAAGAGCAGCGGCTGTGGCCGCAGATGGACGAGCTGCTCGGTTACCCGACCGAGTATCAGCCGTACCGGATCGGCGTGGCGCTCACCGAGCCGCAGCTGGCGCTGGCCCGCCGCTGGGCCGAGATCGGCGCGACGCGGGGTTTTCGCTGGGAGGCCCTCGACCGGCGACAGCTGAAAGAGCTGGTGCCCATCGTCGGCGACAGCGCCATCGGGGGCACGTACCTGCACTTCGGCGGCCACGCCAACCCGCAGCGGACGACAGTGCAGGCCTATGCCTGGGCGCTGCAAGACCACGGTGGCCGGATCCTGCAGCACACGACGGTGACGGGGCTCACTCTGCGCGGCGGCCGCGTCACCGCGGTCGAGACCACGCGCGGGACGTTTGGCGCCGACACCGTCGTCATCGCTGCGGGCCCGCAGACGGGACTCTTTGCCGACATGCTCGGCGTGTGGCTGCCGCTGGCGCCGGCGCGCGTCGAGATGATCGCCACCGAGCCGATCCCCCTGATGCGCTGCGGGGGCGTGGCGGGCAACGGGCTCTACGGCCGCCAGACGCTGCGCGGCAACCTCGTGTACGGCGGCGGGCCGCACGAGTGGATCAACGTGCCCGACATGGCCGCTCCCGATCACCCGAGCACGCCGCTCGTCCGCAACCTCGCGCGCCGCCTGGCCGAACTGTTCCCCGGCGCCGCCCATGTGCGGCTGATCCGCGCGTGGGGCGGCGTCGTCGAGAACACGCCGGACGGACTGCCCGTCATCGATCGCCTCGCCAGTCCCGACAACGTGATCGTCGCCACGATGTCGAGCGTGGGGTTCGGACTCTCGCCGGCCGCCGGCCGTGGCGTGAGCGAGCTGGTGCTGCACGGTCGCTGTCAGTTCGCCGACCTGTCGGCACTCTCGCTCGGCCGCTTCGCAGAGACGCCGCCGGACTGGCGCGAGCGGGCCGGCTGGGTGTCCGCCGGCGCCCCGGTGGCCGGTGCCGCCGCGGGCGACGGTGGCGGGGACTGAGACGATGAGGCGGGAGGCCGATCCGCGCTCCATCGCGGGCAAGGCGCCAAGGCCCGAGCGCCACGTCGCCGTCGTCGTCGTCGGCGGCGGGGCGGCCGGAGTCGCGGCGGCCGTCGAGGCGGCAGGCGCCGGCGTCGAGGTCCTGCTCGTCGACGAGAATCCCGTCGACAACGACATGATGGCGATGGACGTGCCGCTCTATTTCGGGCAGCGCATGCAGCCCTCCGTCCGCAATCGCGCGCTGATGCTGGCGCGCGTGGTCGAGTCCAACCCGGCGCTGACCGGTGCGTACGAGGCGGGCGTGGACGTCCAGCTCGGCACGTGCGTCTGGGGCGCGTTCGTCAACGGTCCGACGATGCAGCAGCTTGACGCGCCGATGCTCGGCCTCGCCGACGAGCGGCGCTCCTGGCTCGTCGGCTACGACCGTCTGATCGTGGCGGCCGGCGCCCGCGACGTCGTCCTCGGCTTCCCGGGCTGGGAGCGCGCCGGCGTCATGGGCGCGAACGCGGCGTTCTCGCTCCTGACTCGCTATCGCGCGCTCGCCGCACGCCGCATGGTCGTCCTCGGCTCGGGCCGTCTCGGTCTGCGCACGGCGGCGCTGGCGCTCGAGCACGGCGTGGACGTGGCCGCGATCGTCGAGGTCGCCCCGCGGGTGCGCGGCGACGCGCAGCTGGCGCGCGCGCTGGAAGGGCGCGGCGTGGCGATCCTGACGTCCCACACGGTTCGCGAGGCGCGCGGCCCGGTGGGCGAGGTCGAATCGGTCGTCGTCGTGCGGGTGGACGACGCCGCGAACCCGGTCGCCGGCAGCGAACAGGAGCTGACCTGCGACACGGTGTGCCTGGCCGTCGGGCTGACGCCCAGCGTGGAGCTGCTCGCGCTGGCCGGCGCGCGTCTTCGATTCGACTCGGCGCTCGGGGGCTGGGTGCCGGCGCTGGACGAGGCGGTGCGCACGAGCGTGGCCACGGTGTTCGCGGCCGGCGACTGCGCGGGATTCCACGACGGCATGCTCGCGAACCCCGAGCTCGCGCGTCGCCAGGGACGTCTCGCCGGCCTTGCCGCGGCCGAGGCGCTCGGCGCGCTCGGACGGCGCGAAGCGGAGCGGCAGCGAGCGAAGCTCGATCCCGAGCCGGCGACGGAACGGCCGAGCGCGGTGCACGGTCACTGGCAGGCGTGGCTCGGCTCGCTGATCCACGCGGGCGGCTGGGAGGTGAACGTCTGCCAGTGCGAGGAGGTCACCCGGCGCGAGCTCGTCGAGATACGGCCGCCGCGCTACCTGACCTGGCAGTCGCCGCAGATGAGCGCGCGCAGCCTCGACACGCTCCTGCGCGACGGGCCGATTAACCAGGACCAGATCAAGCGCCTCACGCGCGCCGGCATGGGGCCGTGCCAGAGCCGTCGCTGCCGCGAGCAGGTGGCGCTGCTCCTCGCCCAGGCGACGGAAACACCCATCGACCGGATCCCGTTGCCGACCTTCCGTCCGCCGATCCGCCCGCTGCCACTGAGCGTGCTGTGGCCGGGCGACGAGTCGCCGGCCATGCGTGGCGACTGGGTGAGCTGGTTCGGCATTCCGACCCAGTTCAGCCCCCACTGGGAGGCCGGCATGGCGATGGACGAACCGACTTCTTTGGTGGGGGGCCTCGACATGGCCCCTCCCACGCCCCCGACGCTCGGAAGCGCCCCGGCAAAGCCGGGGCGCTCCTCGTAATGGTAGACGTCCCGAAGACGGCGGACATCGTGATCGTGGGTGGCGGCGTGCACGGCGCCAGCCTCGCCTATCACTTCGCCCGCAAGAAGGCGGGCCGGGTCGTGCTGATCGAGAAGAAGTTCATCGCCTCCGGGCCGACCGGCCGCTCGACCGCGCTCGTACGTCGGTTCTACGCCATGGACTTCTTCACGCGAACGGCGAGCGCCGCTGCCGAGATGTTCCGCCACTGGAAGGACGTGATCGGCGGCGACGGCGATCCGGGATTCCAGCAGGTGGGCATGCTGGTCCTCGCCGGCCCCGACACCGCGCCCCACCTCCGGCACAACGCGCTCCGTGCCCGCGAGCTGGGCGCCGGCGTCACGCTCATCTCGCCGGCGGAGGTGAAGGCGCTGGTGCCGGCCGCGCGGGTGGACGACGTGGCGCTGGCCTCGTACGAGGCCGAGTCGGGCTATGCCGATCCGTCGTCGACGGCGAATGCCCTGGTGAATCGGGCGCGCGACCTGGGCGCGACGATCATCCAGTACCGGCGGGTGGACGCGATTCGCGTCGCGGGCTCACGCGTGATCGGCGTGCGCACGGAGTCGGAGGACGTCGACGCGCCCGTCGTCGTCAACTGCGGCGGGCTCTGGGCCGATCGGCTCCTGCGCCCGCTCGGCATCGAGGTGTCGATCACGCCGACGCGCCACCAAATGTGTTTCTTCCGCCGGCCCGGCGGGTTCGGCGTGCACCCGGCGGTGGCCGACATGGTGCAGGTCACCTACATGCGTCCCGAGCACGGCGACCTCACGATCCATGGCGTGCTCTCCTACGACGAGGTCGTGGACGCCGATCGCTACAACGAGGGCGTCGACCCCGACGAGATCGTGCGCAACGCCGAGCTGATCGCGCACCGCTTTCCGGTGATGGAGCACGGCCTGGCGATGGGCGGCTACTCGGGACTCTACGACGCGACGCCGGACCATCATCCGGTGCTCGGGCCGATTGCCGAGTACCAGGGGCTCTACGCCGACTTCGGCTGGAGCGGACACGGCTTCAAGCACTCGCCGTTCATCGGCGACATCCTCTCGGACGTGGTTCTGCACGGCAAGGCGAAGGGCTACGATCTCACGCCGTTCCGCTGGAGCCGGTTCCGCGAGGGCGATCTGGTGCCGCCCGCCCGCTGGACGGCGCCGCCGCACCCCAAGCACCGGCTCTGAGCGCCTCGGCTAGGTCGTGATCGCGAGCTGGTGGCCGAAGATGTAGAGGGTGGGGTGCGCCCTGAAGCCCTGCACGCGCTTGTCGTGGAACGTGAAGATCGCGCGCCACACCGGCTGCACGATGGGCCCGTCGTCCTGGAGGATCTTCTCGAGCTGCGCCATGACCTCGCGCCGGGCAGCGACGTCGATCGTGCCTTCGGCCAGCGACAGCAGGCGGTCGAACTCGGGGTTGGAATACTTCGACTCGTTCCACGGCACGCCGGTGCGGTAGGCGAGGGCGAGGCTCATGACGCCCAGCGGGCGGTGCGCCCACGTCGTGAAGCCGAACGGCACCTTGGTCCAGACTTCCCAGTACTGCGTGGACGGCATGACGTTGATCTTCACGCGAATGCCGGCGTCCTTCCATTGCTCGACCATCGCCTGGACGGCCAGCAGCTCCCAGCCCGGCTGCGGCCGGCAGACGATCTCGGTGTCGATGCCGCTGGGGTAGCCGGCCTCGGCGAGGAGGCGCTTGGCCTTGGCGACGTCGCGCTGGAAGGGCACGAGCTTCGCGTACTCGGGATGCACCGGGCTCACGTGGTGGTGCTCGCCGACCTGGCCGAGACCCTTGTGGGAGATCTGCAGAATGACGTTCGAGTCGATCGCGTAACGGAGCGCCTGCCGCACACGCTTGTCGTCGAACGGCTTGACCGGCTGCACGCGCGCGGTGGCGGTGTAGGCGGTCGTCACCTGGTACATCTGCACGTGCGGCAGCTTCTGCAGCGCGTCGAGCTGGACGATGTCGGCGGCGTAGAGACCGTCCACCTGCTTGCTGGCCAGGGCGCTGACCGCCGCCGCCGGGTCGTCGCCGAGGTCGATGAACTGGATCTCGTCGAGGTACGGTCCACCACCCCAGTAGTCCTTGCGCGCCTTGAGCACCTGGCGGCGCCCGACCTCGCTCTCCACCAGCGTGAAGGCGCCCGTGCCGTTGGAGCCGACCTTGAACTCGCCGTTCTCGGCCGGATCCTGGATGAGCATCGGGTAGTGGAAGAGCTGCTCGGGAATCGCGAGCTGGGCCGTCTTGCCGTTGAGGCGCACGGTGAACGCGTCGACCTTCTGGATGGCGTTGGCGTCCCACAGCCGCGTGGACTTCTTCGGATTGCCCTTGTCGTCCTTGTCGCCCGTCTCGAACTCGTCGAGCAGGAACCCCTTCATCAGGCCCACCATCGACGAGCCGGTCTTCGGGTCGAGCGCGTGCTTGAGGTTCCAGATCACGTCGTCGGCGTTGAACTGCCGGCCGTTGTGCCATTTCACGGACCGCCGCACCTTGAGGGTCCACGTCTTGAGGTCGGGGCTCGCCTCCCACTTGTCCACGAGGCCCGGGCGGGTGACGTTGTCGACGCCGGTGACCGTCAGGTAGTCGAGGACCTGCCGCGCCGAGTTCGACGATTCCACCCAGCTGTAGGTGTGAGGGGATTTCAGATCCTGGCAGCGCATGCCGAGGCGCAGGGTGCCGCCGCGTGGAAGGTTCTGCGCGGCCGCCGGCGCCACCAGCGGCTGGCCGGTGATGCGGCCGGCGAACGCATAGGCGGCGGGGGCCGACATTCCGAGAAAGGTCGCGTAGCGGAGAAACTCGCGGCGGTCGATCTGCCGCTCGACGAGCTGACGCTTCAGGATGGGGATGAGGGCGTGCTCGCTGGCGTCGCGCATCGTCGGCACCTCCGTCGCCTCAGGGGCGGCGACAGTGTCGGCGGCGCGCGCGGCGTTGTCAATCGCGTCGCGCGCGGCGCGAAGCGCGCCCGCTCAGACGAGCCGGGGCCGGTCCCCTTCGACGATGATCCGCCAGAGCACGCGGTTCTCGCTTCGATCGTAGTCGCCGTGCGCCCGGTGCATCGTGGCGCGGTTGTCGATGATCAGCACGTCGCCCTTGCGCCAGCGATGGTGATACACGACGGCCGGCTCGATCGTCCGGTCGAGCAGCTCGCGCATGTAGAGCTTGCTCGCCTCGGGAGTCATGCCGGCGATGTGGGTGGCCTTGGAGATGTGAAAGTACACGGCTCTCGATCCGTGCACGGGATGCGTGCGGACCATCGGATGCTCGATCGGCCGGCCGTATTTCGCCTGATCTTCCTCGCGCGTGTCGGCGTGCCCGTCCAGGGCGTTGAACGTCGTCAGCGACTCGAGCCGCCTGCGCTCGTCCTCGGGCAGGCGCGCGTACGCCTCTCGCATGTTCGCGACGCTCGTGCCTCCGCCGGCGGAGGGGATCTCGACCCCGTAGAGAATGGTCGCCGCCGGAGGACGCTCGCGGTTCGTATGGTCGGTGTGCCACTGTTCCGCCGGCTGCTGGCCGTTCCGGTGCCAGATCAGCCCGATGAGCGGAAAGCCCGGCATGTTGTGCTGTGAATAATGCTGCTCCATCGGCGGCCCGAACACCGAGGCCGCGCTCAGGTATTGGGCCGGCGTCAACGACTGGTCGTGAAACACCAGCGCGAGATGATCGGCCAGCGCGCGCATCAGCGTATGTCGCATCGGCTCGTCGACAGGCTTGCCGAGGTCGATGCCTGCGACCTCCGCGCCGAGCGACGGATGGAGCGGGGTGATCTTGACTGCTGACATGACATCCTCCAGCGGTACCGCTCTCACGCCCGGTCGCCATCTTCGCGCGCACGCTCCCGAAGATCAACGGCGAGCCCGGAGGACAGCAGATGTAACGGACACCTCTACTTGTGCTTGATGGCTTTGTAGAACAAATAGTCGGCTGTGTAAGGCACCAACGCCATCTTGCCGACGTCTGTTGAGAGGGTACAGCCGGTCGAGGGCGCGACCCCTCCAGAGGTGTTCAGCCGCTGGATGAAAGTAGTCGCCGACAGCGTGTCGCCGCCGGTTGGTCCGTTTTGGGCTCCAACCACCTTCAGCAAGAGCCAGGGAATCGCTCCCGGCGCGACGAAGGCGGGGTCGGAGGATGCGGCAATCGTCATGGCCCAGACGGTGCTCGTATCCTTTGAGTGCTGCCACGTGGCGCGGGGCGTGCCACTCTCAAACGGGTTGGGGCTGAGGAAGTGGGTGATGATTTGCTCGTCATGCTCGTTGAATAAGGTGGCCTGCGGCCCGAAGAATGTCCAGGCGAAGCCGGAGCCTGAGGGCAGGCAGATGTAGTCCTGGGTGCCGATGGCGTCACCTTCGAGGAACGTTTTGTTCCCGGCTGGCACCTGGATGTCGGGGGGCACGGGTGGCGGTGTGGCGTGGTCGGCGTGGGCCGGCGGCGGCTGCGACACCGTGAAGGCCACGGCGAGCGCAGCGAGGCACATCATGAGTCGGAGGCGAGGCGCGAACGGTGGGGTCTCAGCATCGTTGTGTTTCACGTCAGGCTCCTTTTCATCTCCGATCTGCGGCCTTCTGTTCACCCGAGAACCGAAAACGTATGGTGGGTAGATAGTGGAAATGCCAGGCTCACGTCAATCGGCAGGGGACCAATTGGCTTGGAGTGTCGTGAAACGTCGCTTATAGGGAGAAAACGTGACTACGCCGCGGCTGAACGCTTGTGGTCACCCGCCTACATTCAACACGGCGCTCATGTCGAGCCGCGCCGCGAGGGCTGTAAAAGCCCGCTACGACTAGGCGCCCCGCTCGGGAGGCCGCTGGCTGGCCTGGACGGCGGCGACATCGGACGGGGTCGGCGGCTCGACGAGGAGGATGCTCTCCTCTTGCGGCGACTGCGGCTGGCCCGAGTCACGGCCGACGCGGAAGCGGATCTGCGGCAGCCGCGCCACCGCCTGGCGCAGGGCCTGCTCCCAGCGCACGCCGATCTTCACCAGGTCGGGATCGTTCGCCGTGAACCGGCGCTGCCGCGTGATCTCGAGCTCGTCCACGCCGTAGGCGAGGAGGTCGATCGGCGGTCCCACGGTGACGTTGGAGCGCATCGTCGAGTCCAGGGACAGCAGCGCGTACTTCGCCGCCTCCTCGAGCGTCGTCTTGTCGAAGCGGATGCCGCGATCGAGGATGGGGCGGCCGTACTTCGTCTCACCGATCTGTAGATACGGCGAGTCCTCGCTGGCCTGCAGCGGGTTGCCCTGCGGGTAGACGATGAAGAGCCCCGGGAGCTCGCCGCGCACCTGGCCGCCGACGATGAAGTTGACGTTGAACTTGAACTCGTCGCGCTCCAGCGCGGCGCGGTCCATGTCCGACACCCGCCGCACCTCCTCGCCGATGATGCGCGCGGCGTCGTAGAGCGAGGGCGCCTGCGCCAGCCCCTTGCCCTCGTCGAAATCCCGCCGGAGCTGCGTGATGATCGATTGCGTGCAGGAGAGGCTGCCGCTGCTGAGCAGGATGAAGACGCGCTCGCCGGGCTGCGCGAACACGTGCATCTTGCGCGCGACGTTCACCTGATCGTGGCCCGCGTTGGTGCGCGAGTCGGACGCCATCACGAGACCTTGCCGTGTCCAGATGCCGACGCAATACGTCACCCGGGTATCGTAGCAGAGGCCGGCCGGAGGGCCGTGTTACGGTGTGCTCATGGAGATCCGCCTCGGCTACGAGCTGAGCTTCGAGGTGCCCCGGCCCACCCCGATGCAGCTCATGCTCTACGTCCACCCCGAGCAGGCCTCGCGGCTGCGGCAGCCGGAGCGGATCGAGATCGAGCCGGCCACCGCCGTCGAGGACTTCGTCGACGAGTTCGGTAACCGGGCGGCGCGCATCCTGGCGCCGGCGGGCACCGTGCGGGTCCGGTACGACAACGTGATCGACGTCTCCGCCTGCGCCGAGGCGCCGATCACCGGCGCGCGCCTGACGCCCGTGCACGCGATGCCGCCCGAGTGCTGGCGCTTCCTCCTGGCGAGCCGCTACTGCGAGGTCGACCGCCTCTCCGCGATCGCCGGGGACCTCTTCGGCGCCACGCCCGAGTCCTGGGAGCGGGTGCAGGCGGTGGTGGACTGGGTCCACACGAAGGTCGCCTTCGGCTACCAGTTCGCGCGGCCGACGAAGTCCGCCGCCGACGTCTATCTCGAGCGGCAAGGCGTCTGCCGCGACTTCCAGCATCTCGCCATCGCGTTCCTGCGGGCGCTCAACATCCCCGCCCGGTACGCGACCGGCTTTCTCGGCGACATCGGCGTGCCGCCGAGCCCGTCTCCGATGGACTTCTCGGCGTGGTCCGAGGTCTACCTGGACGGCGCCTGGCATCCCATCGACGCCCGCCACAATCAGCCGCGGATCGGCCGCGTGCTCATGGCGCGCGGCCGTGACGCGGTGGACGTCGCGCTGACCACGTCGTTCGGCGCGGCCAACCTCACGCAGTTCACCGTCTGGACCGACGAGATCCCGGCCGCCGCGGCCTAGCTGGCGAACAGTCCCACGGACGTGGGCCTCGCTTCCTCGTGGGCCGCGCTTCCTATTGATGACGGCTTCGCACACGGAACAGCAGCGTCAGATACGGGTGGCGTTCGATCGTTGCGGAGACCCTCTGATCGCCAGCCAGGCGTAGTGGTTGAGCCGCCGGGTTATTCGGCTCGAGGAACACCGCGGAGTGATAGAGGCGGTCCAGGATGGTGAGATAGCCGGGCAGGTCCTGGAGGACTGGGATCACCCGATCGCCCTGAAAGCACTTTGGACACCACGCGGCGAGGCTGTCGACGTTGAATAGGCTCTCCGGGATCCGCGTCGCTCGGAGGCGGGCCTGCACCGCATATTCTTGCACGGGGCGGTCGTCGGTCTCCGGGGCCGTGGACGCGGTGGCCCTCGCGAGCGTGTCTGCGGATGCGGCGAAGGTCCCGATGACCTCCGTCGGTGTGGCGAGAAAGTTGTGCTCGAGGTCGGCCTGAAGCTCTGGCGTCGCATGCATTCGTCTGAGAACCGCAATCGGATCGACTTCGATGGTTCGACCTCGGGTGCCCATGAGAATCAGCTCGCTGCGATATCCGGACAGCAGGACCGAGGCCGGAAAGACGTCGATGAACGCGCGGACCATCGCGAGGGTCGTCTCTGCCGGCACCTGGTAGGCGGGCAGCCACTGGGTGAGGTAGCCGCCCGGCTTCAATCGGCTCCGTACGAGCCGAGGGAGGCGACCCCGGCGGCTGCGAGTGGCGGCGGTTCGAGGGTGATGAGGTCGTACGCGCCGGCCGGTTGCAATGTCGGGTGATGCCGGCCGTCGTTGACGTACACCGCAAGTCGGGGGCTCGTCATCACATTGCCGTTCGTGGCGCTGAAAAACGCCGCGTGCCGGAGAACGTTGTCAGAGAGATCGGCGAGCTCCAACTCGTGGACTGAGGGATACAGAGACGCCGCGTGGAGCGTATTGCCAACACCGAAGCCGATGACAAGGACACGCTCGGGAGCGTCCATTGAAAGCAGCGGGACGTGGGCGAGCGCCCGCATGTAGCGGCGCGCGCCGGGAAACGTCGCGGACATGGCGTAACTATTCGTGATAAGCCGGCGCCCTTCGCCCGTCTGTTCTGTGACACTCACCGTTTCGGTCACGCCCTCCTCGACGTGGAGCCGTTGTTCGTGTTCCTGAAGCGGCGGCAGACTGTTCATCGCGAGGTAGTCCGCCGGCAGCCGGAGCCAGACGATGATGGTCACGGCGGCGAGGGTGATCGATGTCACGGCAACGACGATGCCTCGGCGGGCGGATCGCGGCGACTTTGACGATGACATCCAAGCGGCGAGGATCAGGATCATGCCGATGACGACGCCGATGAACATCATGCCGACACTGGCCTGTAGACCCAGGGTCGGCATGAGGACGAAGGCGGCCATGATCGAACCGGCCACGGCACCCGCGGTGTTTGCGAAATACACCGTGCCCGCGCGCCGGCCGACGGCGGCCGGCAGCGCGGCAATCGCGGCCGTCGCGAGCGGATAGGCCGCGCCCATGAAGAGCGCCGGCAACGCCGCCTCGCGAAGGAGTGGGCGGCCAATCAGCTCAAGGGTGATCTGTTCGCGCGCCCAGCCTGAGCCGGCGAAGAACGCCGACGTAGCTGAGCTCTGTTCAGAAAGGATCTCTCGAATGTCCGCCGACCAGAATCCGAACGCCGTGGAGAGGAGGAAAAGCGCCTCGCTGGCGATCAACAACAGTAACGGGTGCCCGACGCGAGTGGCCATAATGCCGCTCAGCATGGCGCCAGCACCCATCGCGAGGAGAATGACGGTGGTGAGCAGCGAATAGACCGCCCGGAAGGGGCCGACAATCGCGCTGATGTGACGAAACCAAAGAATCTCCATACCCATCGCCGCAAACCCGGTCAGAAAGATGGCCACTGCGACGAGCGCAAGAACGCGCGTGAACCCTGGGGACTCGCCGATGATTTCACGTGGCCTGGGAGGAGGTTGGCGTCGAGGGCGCGGCGCGCCGGCGCGAACCGCGCGCCGCGTGACGAACAGGGCGCACGATCCGACCGCCAGGTTCAACAGAACGGCGAACGCCTCTGTCAAGCGGAGTCCGAGGTGGGGGATCAGCGCATAGTCAGTGAGGAAGCATCCTATCGCCGCGCCCGCCGTATTCATCCCGTAGAGGGCGCCGATCTTCCAGCCCGCCGCCGTCACGTCGTGCTGGAGCAGGTGGCGAATCAGCAGCGTCAGAGTGCCGCCCATGAGCGCGGTGATCGGACCGAGCAACAGGATCGTCAGCGCGTACTGGACGGCGTGAGAGGTCCAGGACGGGACAAACCATCCGGCCGCATTGCGGGTGTACCACGCCGGGACATCGTCGAGCCGTCCAAGGCCCAGCAGGAGAGCAAAGCCCATTGCGCCGACTGCCAGCTCGGAGTAGCCAAACGCCCGGACGGCGGCGTACGGTCGAACGATGTATCGCCGGTCCGCCCAGACTCCCGCCACGTAACTGCCCACCCCGAGGCCGGACATGAACACGGCGATGACCAACGACGCAGCGAAGACCGTATTGCCGAAGAGATTACCGAACTGACGGACCCAGACGACTTGGTAGATAAGGCCGCTCACGCCAGACAGGAAGAACAGAAATGGCCATCCCATCATCGCGGCCGATAGTAGCATCGCGACAGCGTTGCCCGCGGCGATCGCCGCCGCGATCAGCGAGCCGGCCGCTCCAGCGTCACAATAATGCAGGCACCGCCGCTGGGGCGGTTGTGGGCCGATACGGTTCCGCCGTGCGCGACGACGATGGCCCGGGCGAAGGCGAGGCCGAGACCGTGCCCGCCGGTGGCCCCGCTCTTGACGAAGCGCTCGAACATCCGGGCCTCCAGCTCGGGGGGAAACCCGGGGCCGTCGTCGTCAACTCGGAGCGTCGCCTGGTCGTCGCTCGCGGCAACGCTGACGGTGACGCGCGTGCCCGGGGGACCGTGGCGCAATTCATTATCGAGAATGTTGGCGACCGCGCGCTGCATCAGGGACTGGTCCAGCCACAGGACGACGCCGTCCTCGATCGTCTGGCGAAGGTGTTGCTCCCGCTCGACGAGGGCGGGCTCATACAGGGCGATCACGTCCCGGACGAGCGCGCCGAAGTCCACCAGGGCGCCGCGGAGCCGGAGCCCGCCGCCCGCGGCCTCTGAGAGGTCGAGGGTGGTTGTCACGAACGCGGCGAGCCGGTCGAGGTCCTCGATGGCCAGGATCGCGGTCTCGCGCCAGCGCCCGGGATCCTGAGCGGTGAGGGAATTTTCCAGGCGGCCCCGGATGGAGGTCACCGGGCTCTTCAGCTCGTGCGCCACCGTATCGGTGAGCGAACGCAACTGGTTCACCGCCCCGGCAATGCGGTCCAGCATGCCGTTGAGCGTTCGAGCTAAATAGCCGATCTCGTCCGCTGCCTCCCCCCCGGGGATCCGCGTGCTCAAATCGTCGCTTCGGATCGCCGCGGCCGCGGTGGTGATCGACTTGACCCGCGCCAGCATGCGTCGGGCGCTGGCGAACGTGATGATCCAGGCCGCACCGACGGCTCCGAGCCAGATCAGAGCGAGGCGTGCCAGGAACGTGTCCAGCAAGTGCACGGCATGGACGTCCGACAGACCGAGATAGAGATCGGTCCCATTGGCGGCGTGGCGCACCACCCGAAACGGTAACGCGTGCCCGGGGATCCGCACCGTTCTCGGCTTGCCGGTTGGCAGCTCCGCGGCTTCGAGCGCGGGCACGAACGGTTCGCGCGGGCTGGGGCCGAGCCACAACAGCCCCCCTTGGGGTGACGTTACGGATATGCTGGCCTATCTGCGGTGGACGCTGTCGCTATTCTGGCTCGAGTCAAGCGGGAGCTGAGCATGGCAGCGCGCTACGACGTCATCGTCATCGGGGCCGGCATCGCCGGCATGTACCAGCTCCACCGGCTGCGCGGGCTGGGCCTGTGCGCGGGCTGGGCCTGGGCGTGCGGGTGTTCGAGGCCGGCGACGGCGTCGGGGGCACCTGGTATTGGAACCGCTACCCCGGGGCCCGGTTCGACTCCGAGTCGTGGACCTATGGCTACTCGTTCTCGGACGAGATCTTGCGCGAGTGGGAGTGGAGCGAGCACTTCGCAGCCCAGCCGGAGACGCTGCGCTACTGCAACTTCGTGGCGGACAAGCTAGACCTGCGCCGCGACATCGAGTTCGGCTGTCGAATCAAGGCCGCGGTCTACGACGAGGCCGGCGGCGAGTGGGAGATCGAGAGCGAGGACGGCCGGCGAGCGCGAGCCCGATTCCTGATCACCGCCATCGGGCCCCTGTCGGCGCCCACCATGCCCACGATTCCTGGCGTCGAGAGCTTCCGCGGAGAGGCGTACCACACGGGCCGGTGGCCGCACGAGCCGGTGAGCTTCGTGGGCAAGCGCGTCGCGATGATCGGCACCGGGGCCACCGCGGTGCAGGCGATCACCGAGATCGCCAAGACGGTCGGCCACCTCACGGTGTTCCAGCGCACCCCGAACTGGTGCGCGCCGCTTCACAACAGCACGATCGACGCGGCCACCCAGGCTCGCATCAAGGCCACGTATCCGGCGATTTTTGCGCGCTGCCGCGAGTCGTTCGGCTGCTTCATCCACGACGCCGATCCGCGCAAGGC